>Ga0207646_10007582_pt1 | contig 10995 bp, 10 predicted proteins | sample KBSK5502metaG_FD_184343 | JGI IMG/M metagenome (GOLD analysis project Ga0207646, IMG submission 184343) | Corn, switchgrass and miscanthus rhizosphere microbial communities from Kellogg Biological Station, Michigan, USA - KBS K5-50-2 metaG... | ecosystem: Host-associated > Plants > Roots >...
AAGCGCTCTGCGCACGGCAACGCATATTTCACCGGCTTTGGTGCGGCGCGCCGGATTGTGCTGTTCGATACCCTGATCTCGCGGCTGGCACCCGAAGAGATCGAGGCCGTGCTCGCGCACGAGCTGGGGCACTTCAAGCTCAAGCACGTGCTCAAGCGAACCACGTGGTTCGCCGCGGGCAGCCTCGCGTTGCTGGCTCTGCTCGGCTGGCTGGTCGGCGAGCCGTGGTTCTATGCTGGCTTGGGCGTTCCCGGGCCCGCGCCTCGCTACGGCGTCGCGCTGGTTCTGTTCATGCTCGCGCTGCCCGCATTCACTTTTCTCGCGTCGCCGCTGGCGGCGATGTATTCGCGGCGGCACGAGTTCGAGGCGGATCGCTATGCCGCGCGCAACGCGTCCGCACCGGCACTCGTCACGGCGCTGGTCAAGCTCTACGAAGACAACGCCAGCACCCTGACCCCGGATCCGCTGCATTCGGCGTTCTTCGATTCGCATCCGCCGGCACCGGCGCGCATCGCGCGGTTGGAGCGTGCCGCGGCCTGAAGTTGAGGCAAGGACCCACCACATGACCCCCGAGCTTGCCGCCCTTTCAGACCTCAGTTGCCGCGCCGGCGCTCCCCTGCTGTCGGTCACGGAAGTAACGCAACATCTCAAGGCGCTGCCGGCCTGGGAATACGCCGACCATCGGCTCAGCAAGACTTTCCGGTTCGCGAACTATTACGAGACGATGGCGTTCGTCAATGCCGTGGCATACGTAGCGCATCGCGAGGATCACCACCCCGATCTGTCGGTGCATTACAACCGCGTCGTTGCCTCGTACTCGACCCACGACGCGGGCGGCGTTACGCTCAACGATTGCATCTGCGCGGCGAAGGTCGAAGCGCTCATCACGTGAGCCGCGGCGGACGAAGGGAAGATTCGTCCGGCGCCGACGCGCCGCATACCGTACCCGGGCTGGTCACGGCGGCGTGGCGGCGCCACTACGCGGTGAGGCTCGCCGACGGCCGTACGATCAAATGTCTTCTGCGCGGCCGCGGCCTCGGTATCGCCTGCGGCGATCGGGTGAGCGTCGCGCCGACGGCGGATGGCGAGGGCGCAATCCATGCGATCCTGCCTCGCGGCACGCTGCTCTTCCGCTCCGATGCGCATCGCGAGAAGCTTATCGCGGCCAACGTCACACAGGTCCTCGGCATCGTCGCGCCCGAGCCGCCTTACGACGATGAGCTCGTCCAGCGCTGGATCGTCGCCGCCGAGAGCAACGGCTGCGCTTTCGCGCTGATCGCCAACAAGAGCGACCTCCCCGGGTTCGCAAAGCTCGGTCGCCGCCTCGAGGCGTGCCGCGCGCTGGGCTACCCCGTCGTGGCGGTCTCTGCCAAAGGCGACGTCTCGGCAGTCAGAGCGCTCGTCGCGGACCAGCGAAACGTCTTGATCGGCCAGTCTGGGATGGGCAAGTCGACGCTGATCAACGCGCTCGCGCCCGGCGCCCAGGCGCGTGTCGGCGACGTGTCGGACGCCTTGCGGGCCGGGCGCCACACGACGTCGGAGACAACGCTGTATGCGCTCGACGGCGAAGCCTGGATCGTCGACTCGCCTGGAATGAAGGAGTTCGGACTCGCGCATCTTTCCGCCGCTGCGATCATGCAGGGGTTCGTCGATCTGCGAGCGTTCGCAGGCCGCTGCCGCTTCCGCGATTGCCGTCACGGCACCGAGCCTGGTTGCGCGGTGCAGGAGGCGGCGACGCGCGGCGAGGTCAAGCCGTGGCGCGTCGCGCTGTTGCAGCGGTTGCTCGAGGAGAGCGAACGGCGCGCGCAGCCCTGGTCGTAAGGACCTTTTATCGAGGAAGCCGGAGGAGTGCCGTCGCGAGCGCAGGCGGGACAAGGCGCGATCGGGCGAGGAACCGGAGTGTACAGAGTTAGTACATGAGGATTCCGAGCCCGGAGCAACGCAGTCCCGCCAAGCGCAGCAGGCAATCCGATGGCTTCCTACGGCGCCCAGTACGCGAGAGTCAATAGCAGCAGCACGACGAGCCAAACGAGCAACGCGCGCCACACCAGCCCCACCGCGCTCGGCATCATGTCGGCGTCGGCGGCCTCGCCCAAGCCCAACTCGGGTCGGAATTCGGGCTCGCCCGTCGGCCCGGTCACCGCCCCACCGATCAGCGCACCGAGCGCACCAGCGCCGCTGGCGAGCAGAATTCCGTCGTGCAGCGAGGGCCATGCCTTGGCCTGCGTTCGCCAGCAATAAATCGCGTCCTCGAAATCGCCAACGATGGCGAAAGTCACTGCGGTGAGCCGAACCGGTGCCCAGTCGAGCCAGAACAGCAGCCTGTGCACCGGCCGGCCGAATTGGCCGAGCTCGTGACCCATCGGTGTGACGGCATCGCCGCGCCAGCGCTCGGCGAGCAGCACGGTCAGGCGATAGAGCACCGCGCCCACGGGTCCGGGCAACACGAGAAACCAGAACAGCGTTCCAAAGACGTGCCGGTACGAATCTTCCAGCCCCTGCTCGATCGCCAGCTTCGGGATCTCCTCTGCGGTGACCGCGCTGGCCTCGATGCCGCGCCAGGCAGCAAGGCGCCGGCGGGCGGCGATCACATCGCCCGCCTTGAGCGCGTCGGCGATCGCGGAGAACGCATGACTGAAATGGCGGAATCCGACCAACAGGTAAAGGATGAAGACGTTCCAGACGAGCGCGAGCAGCGGGTGCAGTCCTTCGAGCGCCCAATATCCGGCGGCGGCGATCGCCACTGGCGGCACCAGCGCCAGTGCGGCTGCGATCGCGCCCTGCTGCGCGGTCCCGGCATTGAAGCGCTGTTCAAGCACCCGCGCGTAGCGGACAAATGCGCGCTGCACGCCGCCGCGCCAGCGAAACGTCCGCCATTGCTCCAGCGCCAGCGCGATCACGATGGCGAGGAAATTCATTCCCTCAGGAACTCCTTGTTCACCGCGCTGGCGTCCGGGTGCTGAACGGCTTTACGTTTTCAACTCGTCGCGATCCCTGAATTCTTCGAGCGCCTCGGGATTGGCCAGCGCCTCGACATTCTTGACCGGCTCGCCGTGCACGACGTTGCGCACCGCCAGCTCGACGATCTTGCCGCTCTTGGTGCGAGGGATGTCGTTCACCTGCACGACCTTCGCGGGTACGTGGCGTGGCGTGGTGTTGGCGCGGATCTGCTGCTTGATGCGGTCGATCAATGCCTGGTCGAGGGCGACGCCGTCGCGCAAGCGGACGAACAGCACGACACGCACGTCGCCCACCTCGCCCGGCGGCCAATCCTGACCGATGACGATGCTCTCGACGATCTCGTCGAGCTGTTCGACCTGGCGGTAAATCTCGGCCGTGCCGATGCGCACACCGCCGGGATTGAGTGTGGCATCCGAGCGTCCGTAGATGATCATGCCGTCGTGCGCAGTGAGCTCGACCCAGTCGCCATGGCACCAGATGCCGGGAAAGCGCTCGAAGTACGCGGCGCGATACTTCGCGCCGTCCGGATCGTTCCAGAAGCCGAGCGGCATCGACGGAAACGGCGCGGTGCAGACGAGCTCGCCCTTTTGCCGGCGGACCGGCTTGCCGTTCTCGTCGTACACGTCGACCTTCATCCCCAGGCCACGGCATTGGAGCTCCCCGCGCCAGACAGGGCGCGTCGGGCAGCCGAGCGCGAAGCAGGAGATGATGTCGGTGCCGCCCGAGATCGACGACAGGCACACGTCGTTCTTGACGCACTGATAGACGTAGTCGAACCCTTCGGGCGCCAGCGGGCTGCCCGTCGACAGAATCGCGCGCAGGGACGAGAGTGCGTAGTCCTTGCGCGGAACGAGCGCAATCTTCTTGATCGCGTCAATGTACTTGGCCGAAGTACCGAGATGGGTCATCCGCTCCGCGTCGGCGAAGTCCCAGATGATCCGGCCCTGGTGGAGGAACGGCGAGCCGTCATAGAGCAAGAGCGTCGCCCCGGAGGCGAGCCCCGACGCGAGCCAGTTCCACATCATCCAGCCGCAGGTGGTGAAATAGAACAAGCGATCGCCCGGTTTGATATCGGAATGCAGCCGATGCTCCTTGACATGCTGCAGCAGCGTCCCGCCCGCGCCGTGCACAATGCACTTGGGCACGCCCGTCGTACCCGACGAGTACAGGATAAAAAGCGGCTGATCGAACGGCAGCCGTTCGTAGGCGATCGGGGCAGGGGCGAACGGAGCGACGAAATCGTCCCAGCCGGCCGCACGCGGCACGTCCGCGATACCGCTGGTCGCACCGGCTGACTCGCGCAAATAGGGCGCCACGACCACGCGCTGGACGGTCGGCAGGCGCTCGACGATCGCGGCGAGCTTGTCGAGGACAGGCTGCGGCTTGCCGTTGTACCAGTAGCCGTCGACGGTGAACAGCGCTTTGGGCTCGATCTGGTCGAAACGGTCGACCACACCTTGCACGCCGAAGTCCGGGGACGCGGACGACCAGATGGCACCGAGGCTCGCACTGGCGAGCATCGCAATGATCGCCTCGGGCGTGTTCGGCGTATACGCGGCGACGCGGTCTCCCTTCTGCACGCCCGCCGCCCGAAGACCCTGCGCTACGCGCGACACGCCGGCGACAAGGTCGGCGTTGGAAAGGCGGCGCTTGACCTTGTCTTCGCCCCAGAACACGAGTGCATCACCGGTGTCGTCGAGCGAGCGACCCATAAGCAGATTTTCGGCGAAGTTGAGCCGCGCGTCCGGGAACCAGCGCGCGCCGGGCATCTTGTCGGCGTCGACGAGCGTGCGGCTGCCGGAATCGCCGACGATGCCCGCATCGTTCCAGACCTCGCGCCAGAAGGCTTCGGGCTCGTCCGTGGACCACCGGAACAGCGCGGTGTAATCCGGCAACACGACGCCGTGCTTCGCGGTGACGCGCGCAGCGAACGTGGTCAGGTTGGCGTGGGCCACGCGATCCGGAGAAGGTTGCCACAACGGTGCGCTCATGATGGCTTCACATTGGCGGGTGTCGGAGACGGCGTTGTCTCGGCTACGTCGAGAAGCGCCCGCAACGGCTCGGGCAGCGGGACAGGCCGCGTTGTTTTCATATCGATCCAGACCAGTCTCGCAGCGCCGTCGGCGTATTTTTTGCCGTCCATCCAGATCTCGTAATAGCTCTCCACGCTCGTGCGCCCCGGCACTCCAAGAAACATCCTGACCTCCGCCTTGCCCGGATACGTCAGCGGCGCGAAAAATGTACAACTCGCATTGACGATCAGCGGCCCGTCGCCGGCATATGCGTCGCGGCCGAGACGCCGCGCGAATGCATGGGTCCAGTCCACCCGGGCCTGCTCCATGTAGCGGAAATATACCGTGTTGTTGACGTGGCCCATCGCGTCCATGTCGCCCCACCGAATCGGCACGACGACGGTATGCACCAGCTTGCGATTTCGACTCATCGGGAGGGCAGGCGGAGAAACGCAATTATAATGGTAAGGAACCTCTGAATAAGTCCCGCGCGGATTACGTTGCGGGCAAAATGCGGATGAATGCGAGGCGCGCGACGAAGGTCGTAGTTTGACCTACGATGCCGAGGAGCGCGACGAAGCAGGCGCCGCATTTTGCCGCAACCCGGATGGGACGGGGCTTTTCGGGCGGTCTGCTTTGTCGCGAGGCTTGCCAATGGGGCTTACCATTGGCTTCGCCTCGCTTCGCGCAGCCCATCCCGAAAAGCCGCCGTCGCAACCGTGTGGGACTTGTTCAGAGGTTCCATAGCCGTCGGAAAGCCGGAGGAAGGCCCGTGCCACGCGAAGTCATGGAATACGATGTCGTCATCGTCGGCGGCGGGCCTTCGGGTCTGTCGGCCGCGATTCGTTTGAAGCAGCTCGCCGCGGAGGCGGGGCGCGAGGTCAGCGTCTGTGTGCTCGAAAAAGGCTCCGAGGTCGGAGCGCATATTCTTTCCGGCGCAGTGATCGATCCGCGCGCACTCAACGAGTTGATCCCCGACTGGCAAGCCAAGAATGCGCCGCTGAACACAGCGGTTAGCGAAGACCGCTTCATGGTGCTCGCGCCCGAGAAGGCGTTTCGCATTCCGAACTGGATGTTGCCGCCGTTGATGAACAATCACGGCAACCACATCGTGAGCCTCGGCAACGTTTGCCGCTGGCTGAGCAGCCAGGCGGAGACGCTTGGCGTCGAGATCTATCCCGGGTTTCCTGCAGCGGAAGCTCTCTACGACGAGCGTGGCGCGGTCCGCGGCGTGGCGACCGGCGACATGGGTGTCGCCCGGGACGGCTCGCACAAGCCCGAGTACCAGCCCGGCATGGAGCTGCACGCAAAATACACGCTGCTTGCCGAAGGCTGCCGCGGCTCGCTGTCGCAGGAGCTGATGGCGCGATTCAACCTGCGCGACGGCGTCGATCCGCAGAAATACGGCATCGGCATCAAGGAACTGTGGCAGGTCGCGCCGGACAAGCATCGCAAGGGTCTGGTCGTCCACACGCAGGGATGGCCGCTCGACTCGCGGACCGGAGGCGGCTCGTTTATCTATCACCTTGAGGACAATCTGGTCGCAGTGGGATTCGTCGTGCATCTCAGCTACGAAAATCCGCATCTCTCGCCTTTCGATGAGTTCCAGCGCTTCAAGACACATTCCGCGATCCGGGGCACGTTCGAGGGCGGCAAGCGCATCGGTTACGGCGCTCGGGCGATCAACGAGGGCGGGCTGCAATCGATTCCCAAGCTGGTCTTCCCCGGCGGGGCGCTGATCGGCGACGCCGCGGGATTTCTCAATGTGCCGCGGATCAAGGGCGTGCACAACGCCATGAAAACCGGGATGCTCGGCGCCGAAGCGGCGTTTGCTGCGCTCGGCGAAGGTCGCACGCGCGACGAACTGGCCGCTTATCCGGAGGCGTTGCGCCATTCGTGGGTGTACGAAGACCTGTACAAGGTGCGCAACGTCAAGCCCGGGCTCAAGTGGGGCCTATGGCTCGGCACACTGCACGGCGGCTTGCACATGTGGCTCAACGATCTGGGCCTGGGCGCGCTGGTCGGCTGGACTCTGCGCCACGGCAAAGCGGATCACGAGACGCTCAAGCCCGCAGCGGAGATGCCGAAGATCGAATATCCCAAATACGACGGCGTGCTGACTTTCGACAAGCTCTCCTCAGTTTTCGTGTCCAACACGAATCACGAGGAGAATCAGCCCGTGCATCTGCAGCTGCGCGATCCATCGATCGCGGTCAATGTCAATCTCGCGCTCTACGACGGCCCGGAGCAACGTTACTGTCCTGCCGGTGTGTACGAATTCGTGCCGGACGAGAGCGGATCAAGCGCTTCGCCGGCCAAGCGCTTGCAGATCAATGCGCCGAATTGCGTGCATTGCAAGACCTGCGACATCAAGGACCCGAAACAGAACATCCACTGGGTGACGCCGGAGGGGGGAGGCGGCCCGAATTATTCGAATATGTAGCGCAACCCTGTCGTAGGGCCGAATTCATTCGGCCGCAGTGCGGGTGCGAGCGCAGTGTGCGAATGAATTCGCACCTACGAAAACCATGCGCTAGCTCGTGTGGTTCGTAGGGCCGAATTCATTCGGCCGCGGTGCGGGTGCGAGCGCAGTGTGCGAATGAATTCGCATCTACCCGCCACCCAGCCACGCCGCCCCTCTCACGCCGCTCGAATCGCCGTAGCGGTGCTTCACCAGACGCGTATCCACGCGGTCGGAGAACACCGACGGCAGCCACAGCCCGGGCACGTTGGCGTAAAGGCGCTGCACGTTCGACATGCCGCCGCCGAGCACGATCACGTCAGGATCGAGGATGTTGATGACGTGAGCGAGCGCGCGCGCGAGGCGTTCTTCGTAGCGCCGCATCGTCGCCTCGCACGCCGCATCGCCGATCGCCGCGCGGGCGCCGATATCGTGCGACGTCAACACTTCCCCGCTGGCGCGCAGATGATCGCGCTCGATCCCCGGGCCGGAAAGGAACGTCTCGATGCAGCCGGAGTGTCCGGCGAAGCACGGATAACCCGGGCGCTCGTCATCCTTCGGCCAGGGCAGTGGATTGTGCCCCCACTCGCCCGCGATCGCATTCGGACCGGTGAGCACGTGACCGCGGACGACGACGCCTCCGCCAACGCCGGTACCGAGAATGACGCCGAAGACGACCTCCGCGCCGGCACCGGCACCGTCGGTCGCCTCCGACAGCGCGAAGCAGTTGGCGTCGTTCGTGATCGGGATTTCACGGCCGAGCAACGCCTCGAGATCGCTCTTGATCGGCTTGCCGTTGAGGCAAACCGAGTTGGAGCCGCGCAACAAGCCGGTCGCGCGCGAAATCGACCCCGGCGTTCCGATGCCCACAGTGCCCCGGTCGCCGAGCTCGGCTTCCGCATCGCGCACGAGTCCCGCGACCGCGTCGAGAATCTCGCCGTAGCTTTCCTTTGGCGTCGCGACACGCCGGCGCAGCAATTCGCGGCCGTCTTGCGCGAGGGCGATGATCTCGATCTTTGTGCCGCCCAAATCGACGCCGAACCTGATCATGCGTACGTCCCGCCGACGCGAAGCTGCTGATCCATCCACACATGTGGCAGCCCGACTTCGTCGAGCCACTGTGCGCCGCGATCCTCCATCAGCATCGCGATGGTCGTCGCACTGCCGGCGACGACGCATTCGGGTGCGGCGACCGAGACGCCCGCAAGGCCGCAGACCGGCATGCCGGTGCGTGGCGAGAGAATATGGCTGTAGCGCCGGCCGTCGATCTCGACGAACCGCTCGTAATCGCCGCTGGTCGCGATCGCGCCCTCAAACAGATCGAGCGTCGCCATGACGGCTCCCTTAATGCGTGGATGCTGGATGCCGACCGCCCACGGTGTGCCGTCGGGATGTGGGCCGATGATCTTGATGTCGCCACCGAGATCGATCAAGCCGTGACGGAAGCCCGCTTCCGCGCAGAGTGTCGCCGCGCGATCCGCCGCGTATTCCTTGACCACACCGCCGAAGTCGATTTCCATTCCTGGAAAACCGAACACGAGTCGCGGGCTCTCCCAGCGGACCTTGTTCCAACCCACGCGCGCCAGCAAGCGCTGCAGCGTGTCCGTGTCGGGCAGCTCGCGGCGATCCGCGCTCCAGACTTCGCGCAGGACGCCCGAGGTCAGGTCGAACAGGCCGTCGCTCTGCTCGTAGCAGGTGGCGGCGTAATCGAGCAGCGTCGCCGTCTCCGCGTCGACGTCGATTGCCCCTCCCGCCGCGGCGACACGATTGATTGCGGCGGTGATGCTGTCGTCGCGATAGCGCGAGTACTTTGTCTCCAGCCGCAGGATATCGTTGATCGCGGCCCGCGCGCACGCGGCGGCGGGCTCTTCCGAGGGCGCGTAAAGCCGAATCTCGCAGCGCGAGCCCATTGCTGCAAAAGGATAGCGGTACAAGGTGAACATGGTCAGCCCTTCGGCCGCGTTGTGCACGGCCGATGCCGTCGCTGCAAGATACTGGATTCCCGCCTCCGCGGGAATGACGTGAAGCGTGACCGGCACCAGAGGCGTCAGAAACGCGCTTGGAGCGTCACCAGGTACAGACCCCAGATGTAATTGTCGGCGTCGATGCCCGTACCGCCCGAGCGCAGCCCTACGCGGCGGTACGAGCGTTCGGCGGCGATCTGGACGCTGAAATTCGGCGTGAGCTGCTTGGTTACGCCGGCGATCCAGCCGATCGACCCGAATCCCGCCAGGCGATAGTCGCTGCTGTGCGCATCGCCGGGCGGTGTCAGATACAGCGGCGCGTAGAAATCCGCGCTTGATTGAGTGTAATAGCGCGCTCCCGCATTCACCAGCCATTCGCCAGGCAACTCTTTTTTCCACTGCAGCTCGAGCGCGCCGGAGCCGATGCCCCAGTTGTCGGTAGAGAGGCTTCCGACCGCCTGCAAAGACGAATCGATCGCCGGCACGTACGTCAGATACTTCACGGTCACCGCAGTTTGCCGCCGCCGGCCTGGCCGCGCGTCGGGCAGGAGGCCACCGCTTTGCACGAACACGAGCTTGTACGGATCGGAGAGAAATCCGTTGCTGTACGAATATTCGAGCGACAGTTCGACGAGCGAGCGTTCGTCGATGATCTGCGTGACGCCGCCAAAGAAATCGCGCTTGATGCGGGTACGGAAATTGTCCGGCGCGTCATGGCTCGACACTCCGTCGTCGGAGAACGCGAAACCCACGGCCAGCGTCGTGCTCTTCCGGTTGAAATCGCGCTTGCCTTCGAGGCTGGTCCACGTCGATTTGTAATCGTTCTCCTTCGACCAGCCCTGGCGCAGCGTCAGCTGGTTGTCGCCGATAGAGGCGCTGGCGCCGATGTCGCCGGCCTTGCGGTTGTCGAACACCGAGGCCCCGGTCAGCACTTGGTGTGTCTTGCCCGCGGGTCCGGGTACGTTGAATATCGGCGACGCCCCGCTCATGAGATCCTGAATGCCGTTCGCTTTGAGCTGGAAACTCTCGCCTATCGGCACGACCGCACTAGCCTGATTCACGCGAACGCGCATGCGGCTGCCACTTTCGCTGTACTCGAGGTGCGTGGCGTCGACGCCCCATGGATGTTCGCCCGGCGCATCAGCGGCGCGCGCCTGCACGCCGGGGAGGGCCATCGCGGCGGCAGTCAGCGCGGCCAACCGGGGGCTAATTGCACCCACACCCGCCTCCGCCGACGCCGGTCGCTGCGGCGCCCCCTTCCTTGGCGCTGTACGTGCGGAGCTTTTGCGCCGTCTCGTGCGCGGGCTCCTCGATCGCCATCACCGGCTTGGCCAGCGTGCCGCGCTCCCAGGGCTGCACGGTCGCGCAACCTCCGTTCGCGAGCAGCGCCGCGACGACACCGGCGAGCAGGATTCGACTTGCCGTCCGCGTCATCTGGAAGCTCCACCCAGAACATCGAGAAGCTGCTCGCGTATCTCCGCACGGTCGCGGTTGCGAAATCCTGCGTGGACCGCGCGTACGACTCCGCCCTTGTCGATGATGTAGGAGCTCGGCATGCCCTGCAGCTGGAACGCGGCGGGACATGCGGCCGCGGCGT
>Ga0207646_10007584_pt1 | contig 10994 bp, 11 predicted proteins | sample KBSK5502metaG_FD_184343 | JGI IMG/M metagenome (GOLD analysis project Ga0207646, IMG submission 184343) | Corn, switchgrass and miscanthus rhizosphere microbial communities from Kellogg Biological Station, Michigan, USA - KBS K5-50-2 metaG... | ecosystem: Host-associated > Plants > Roots >...
AAAGATCGCGAGTCCGCCCAGCAGCCGATTGGACGAGGCGGCAAGCTGCGAGGCTAGGCTCGGACCGAGGGACAGGTAGAACCCGGCGACGGCCCAACCCGCGATGAGAATCGGCAGCGTGGCGATGAACTCTCGTCTGACCGCCGGTTCCACAGAAACGCGCGGGAGCAATCGCGCCCCACTCCGCCGCACGCCAGGCTCAGGCATCACCACTACCGCTGCGACCGCAGCGAAGAAACCGAGCAGCATGAGCCAGTAGATAAGGTGAAGCGGGTCGGGCGCGTACTGGACGAGCGCCGCTGAGGCGAGCGCTCCGAGGCCGAGGCTGAGGATCGGCCCGGCGCTGTTGACGAGAGACGCCAGGGCGGGGTGTTCGGGAGGCTGCAGATCAACCAGCGCGGCGGCGAACGCGCTCGTCCCGACGCCCGTCGCGATTCCCTGCGCGATCCGCGCCGCAAAGAGCCACACGACATCCGAGGCGAAGAGAAACAACAGCATGCTCGCCAACTGAATGACGAGGGCGGCGAGAATCACCGGTCGTCGCCCGAGAAAATCTGAGAGCGCGCCCGTGAAGAGAAGAGCGACCAGCAAGGCGATGGCGTAGACGGCGAAGACCTCGGTCAGTGCGCCCGCCGAAAATTGCCACATCGCGGCATAGACCGCGTACAGAGGCGACGGCGCTGCCGCGGCAAAAAGGAACAGCCCAAACGTCGTCGCCACAATCCAGAAAGATGTACGGCGACCGATCACTTGATGCCCGACCAACACGGGGAGGTCGAGGCGTTATTCCAACCTCACTGCTGCTCGAGCACACGCTTCAGGTTGTCGAGGGAGCGGACCTCGCCCGGCATTGTGCGCGCCACCATCGGCGACATCAGCTTCTCCTTGATGCCCTTGGGCTCCCAGTTCAGTCCAAACGTCACCCGTGTGCCACCGCCCTCGAGCGCGAACTCATAGCGGCCTTCAGGTCGCGCCGGACCGGCCGTCACCTTGAAAGCGATGAGGCGATTCGGCACGACCTCGGTCAACTCGTAGTCGGCGGGGATCCGCCCACCCGGCCCTTTCATCCCTTGCTCGTAACGCGCGCCGACCTGACCGCTGACGCCTGCGGCGAGCCGGATGTCGGCGATACTCGGACGCCACGCCGGTCCAGTCGCGCCATCGAGCACGTACGCGAAGACATCCGACACCGGGCGATCGATCACCACGCTGTGCTTGGCACTAGGCATCGTTGACCCTCCCTTTTCTCGCGAGAACTGCGCACAAACGGGCCAGCCCCTCGCGCCACCCGCCTTCGTATCGCGCGAGCTCGCCGTCGGTGATCTGAGCATGCGTGACACGCACGAGGGTGCGAACTGCGTCGATCGCTCGCAGCTCAACGGTCACGACCATCTCCTGGTCCGGTGCGTGCGCCCAGATCCACGTGTACACCAGACGCGCAGGCCGAACGACTTCCCGATATGCCCCGGTGATCGTGAGCTGACTTCCGTCGGGCGTCCGCATGACGAGCCGGTAGCGTCCGCCCGGTCGCGCCTCGAGGACCGCCTCGGTGGTCTGGAACCCGCCGGGGCCGAACCAGCTCTTGAGCTCCTCAGGAGTGGTCCACGCGTCGAAGATCTCCTCGGGACTCGCGTCGACGAGCTCCTCGTAGCTGGCGCTCACCGGTGGGAAGGCGGCCCTCATGAGCGACGCCGCTTCGCGGCGAGGTAGCGAGAGAGCGCGCCGAGCTGCTGCTCCCAAAACGCACGGTACTGCTCCACCCAGCGCGCCGTCTCGGCGAGCGGCTCACCGATCAGGCTGCATCGCTGAACTCGACCCTCGCGGGTTCGACGGAGCAGGCCCGCGTTCTCGAGCACGTCGAGGTGCTTGGAGACCGCGGCGAGCGAGATTGGATGCGGCTTCGCGACCTCCGTGACGGTGAGCGCGCCGTCTGACAGTTGGCGCACGATGGCGCGCCGCGTGGGATGCGCGAGGGCCGCGAAGGTCCGATCGAGCGTGCCTCTGCGATATTCAATCACTTCGTTGAATATAGCCGGCTTGCGGCCCTTATGTCGCGGGCACCTTGGCCGGCCTGAGCGCCGAGCGATCGAGATCCGCCACACTCACCCGACCGAGCAGAGCCATCGTCCGCACCATCTCCGCGCGGAGCATTGAGATGGACATTTCGACACCGCGCTCTCCGGCAGCCCCGAGTCCGTACAGGTATGGCCGTCCGATCAGGCAGGCGCGGGCACCAAGCGCGAGCGCCTTCACGATGTCCCCGCCGCGCCGGATGCCGCCGTCGAAGAGCACTTCGATCCGCGTCCCGACCGCGTCGACGATCTCCGGCAGGACCTCGAGCGACGCCGGCAGCCCGTCGAGCTGACGGCCGCCGTGGTTCGAGACCACGATGCCGTCGATACCCTCGTCGGCCGCGCGGACCGCGTCCTCGGCGCTCATGACTCCCTTGACCACGATCCGACCCTTCCAGATCGACCGAAGGGCTGCGATGTCTTTCCACGTGAGCGTCGGATCGAATTGCTCGTTGATGTACCGCGACAGCGCGAACGGACGGCCCGCCGCGCCGCGGTTCGTGGTGACGTTCGCGAATTCGATGCGCGGACTCCGAAGCATCTGAAGGAGCCAGGCCGGGCGCTGCAGCGTCTCGAACGCGTTCTTCACGGTGATGCGCGGCGGGATCGTCGCGCCGTTTCGGTAATCGCGCTCGCGCTGGCCGAAGACGGGAACATCCGCCGTCACCATGAGCACCTCGTATCCGGCGTCCGCCGCGCGCTGGACGAGCGCGTTCGTGAGCCCGCGGTCGCGCCAGACGTACAGCTGGAACCACAGTGGTCCGGTCGCCGCGGCGGCCACATCTTCGATCGAGACCGCCGAGAGCGAGCTCAGCGTGAAGGTCACGCCCGCACGACCGGCCGCATGGGCAACGAGGATCTCGCCACGCGGGGCGGCCATGCCACAGAGGCCCGTCGGCGCGAGGATGAGCGGCGTGCTGTGGCGCCGTCCCAGCACGGTGACCGACTGGTCGATGGTGCCCACGTCGACAAGCACGCGCGGCGAAAACGTCCACGAGTCGAAGACCCGCTCGTTCCGAGCGAGCGTCACCTCATCTTCGGCGGCACCGTCGATGTAATCGAACACGGCGCGCGGCAGACGCCGGCGAGCCTCGCTACGGAGATCGTCGACGTTCAAAAGCATCGCGCGTCATGCTCCCACGCCGCGGCAATCTCTCCGCACACCGGCGATCTGCTGATGCGTCACGGTGTGACGCGGGCCTCGTCCCATACCGCAGGTACCCTTCGGCGCCGTACGCGCCGGCGGCCCGATTGGCGTATTTTCCGCCGTTAGAAGTAGGGGGACGACGATGCGTGTGCGGCTCGGTGCGGGCTGGTTCGCGATCCTGGCGGCGGGCGCGATCCTGATCACGTCGTGCGGCCCCGCCGCCGGACCGTCGCCATCATCGACAACAGCCGCGATCGCGACGACCGCCGTGCCTAGTGCGACGACCGCCGCGCCTAGCGCGACACCGACGCCGACCGCAGGGGGCAGCGCGGCTGGGTCCGGCGCGCCGACCCCGCAGCCAACCCTGCTGCCTCCGATCGCCGGGGACACCACCATCGTGACGCTCACGAAGATCCCGATCCCGCCCCTCATTGGCAAGACTGCATCCATTGATCTCATCGTGATCGACCAGGACGCCCACCGCCTCTACGCGGCGGACCGGACCACCACCGGCGTGGATGTCTTCGACATCACCACAAACGAGGCGAAGTACATCAAGACGGTCGACGCCGGCAGCGGCGCAAACGGCGTCGTTGTTGCGAAGAACGTGAACAAGCTGTTCGCGGGACTCAATGACAGCAACGTCGCGATCATCGATCTCACCTCGCTGACTTTAATCGCGAAAGTGAACACCGGTGGCAAGGGCCGCGCGGATGAGTTGGACTACGACCCGAAGGACAACAAGATCTACGTGGCGAACAGCGGTGACGGTTTCGTCACCGTCATCGACGCGACCACGAATACGATCGTCCACAAGATCGATAACCTCGGGGCTTCCCTCGAGCAGCCGCAGTACGACACCACCGACGGGCTCATGTACATGACCAGCTCCGATCAGAACGCGGTCTTCGTGTTCGACCCTGTCAAGGACGTCCTCGTCCGCAAGGATGTGCTCGCGGTCCTGTGCAACCCGCAGGGACTCGCAATCAACCCGAAGACGAACCAAGCGCTCCTCGGCTGCAATATCGGCCGCGCCGGTAGCACGGGGACGCCACTGACCGTCGCCTGGGATCTAACAAAGGGGATCTTCGTCGGCGTTTTCGGCCAGGTCGGTTCCGGTGACTCGATTACATATTCGGCGAAGACCGACCGCTTCTACTTCGGGGCGCACAACTTCCCCCGTGGCTCGTCCATCGGGATCTTCTCGGGCTCCCCGATCGCGTTCCTGACGAATGTGCCGACCGGCTCGTTCAGCGGCGCGAAGAACCTCGCCTACGACGAGACGAACAACCTGATCTACACGCAGGACGCGCTCCCCGGCGAGGGCGCACTCTTCAGCTTCACCCCGCCGAAGTAACGCAGACCCCTCGGCGAGAGCTTTGCAGACTTCTCGCTAGCTCTTTTTGATCGAACGGATCAATAGCTCCTGTGCCCGATCCTGACGCTCGTATCCTCCAGCACGCCGATGTCTCGGTCTGAACAGCGTTCGACCCGCCGATCTCAGACGGTGACCGAGGAGCTACGCGCGCGGACTCGTCAGCAGGCGGCGGTGGCCGCCCTGGGAAACGAGGCGTTGGCGGGCGCGGCCGAGGATGTTTTGCTTTCTGACGCGACACGTCACGTGGCGGAGACGCTACGAGTCGAATTCACTGCGGTGCTCGAGCTCCTTCCCGGCGGGAGCGCGCTTCTCCTGCGCGCGGGGGTGGGTTGGCCACCGGGCCTGATCGGCCGCGCGACCCTCGGCGCGGGCCGTGAGTCCCATGCCGGATATGCGATTGAGACAAATCAGCCGGTCGTGATTCGCGATCTTCCTTCTGAGACACGATTCCGGCCGCCTCAACTCCTCCGAGAACGCGGTGTCCTGAGCGGCTTCAGCGTCCTGATCCAAGGCGACGGAACTCCGTTCGGCGTGCTCGGTGCGTACACCCGCGCGAGGAGGCGCTTCACCGACGAACACGTGCAGTTCTTGCAGGCGGTGGCCAATGTCATCGGCCTCGCTCGCCGTAGGCGACGGGAAGAGCGGACGCGCGAGGAACGTGCGTACCTCATGGGCCAACTGACGCGCCGCGAGCAGCAGGTCCTGCGTTTGCTTGCAGCGGGTCTCAGCAACCGGCAGATCGGCCAGCGGATCGGTATTCGCTACTCGACCGTCCGCGGATACGTGCGCGCGGTGATCGAAAAACTGGGTGCGCATTCCGAGCTTGAGGCTGTTGCTCGTGCCCACGAGCTGGGCCTGGCCGACGACGGACCCTGAAAGACTGCTTGCTTGAGTGACCGACCCTCCAACTGAAGGTTCTTTGGTTGCGGCACATTCCCTAAGTTCTCGCGCAGATCGCCGCGCTTCGGGCCAACGATATGGCGCGACGACGGATGAAAAGGGGGCAACACATGGCGGAGAAGAGTCTTTACGAACGCCTTGGGGGCATCTATGCGATCGCCGCGGTCGTGGACCACTTCAGCGACGCGCTTCTCAAGAACCCGAAGATAGTGAATGCGAACCCGGAACTAAAGGAATGGCACACCGTGACCTATCGCGAGCGTTTGCCAGGGCTCAAGTTCCTGCGGACGCTGTGGTCGGCTTCCGTCGCCGGGGGACCGTTCAAGTACACGGGCGAGGCGCTCCGCGACGCGCATCTCGACCTGCACATCACGCCAGAAGTCTTTGATGAAGTGATCCTCGTGGAGCTTGGCCGCGCGCTCGACCATTTCAAAGTCCCTGAGCGGGAAAAGGGAGAGGTCCTAGCCGCCTTCAAAGCACAAAAGAAGGATGTGACGGCCGGTTCCATGTCCGCGGCACGCGCCTAATGACCAAGGAAGTGTGGCGCTAGCGGGCGCGGGCGCGCGCTCCTGTTGCGACCGCGCTTCCGCGAGGGTCCGGGCCTGCCGCGATGCGCGCGGTGTGTCAGTCAAGAGCGCGTACCGCAGCAAGACCGCCCGCGATCCAGTCTCTTCGCGTCGATGCGTTCGGACCCGCGGCAAGACCGTTCAGCTCACAAAGTCTTGGAGTATCACTTTCCGCATGTTCTAACCCCCTTTTGTGAACAGATCGTCGGCGCGTGTGCCGCTCCCATGCCTTTCGGCGCCGCCGACCTGGATCCCGCGACTTGTTCGGCACTGAGGCGACGGCGGGCACCGAATCCGCGATGAAGGTTTGCAGACCGCGGCCCCACCACTCCTCACACCCGGACCCTTGCGCTGCGCCTCGCAGCGGACAGCACGAGACCCTGTATGCGGCTGATCTACCGATAGATGGACGTGGAACGGTCTCCCGACTCTAGATCGCGCCTTTACCGAAGAGCTCGGGAGTCGGATCAGGCTATTCAGACATACAAGAAAATCAGGGGCAGGAGAACGATCAGATGCGATGACCCAGGCCCCATAGTGGCATGCCCGATGCTGCAATCCGGACCGTTTTCCTGTCTCGCACTCGACAGCGCTGGAGGAGCGTGATGGCGACCCAGTACGTGACATCCGCGGACGGCACACGCATCGCCTACGAGACGATCGGAGAAGGAGCGCCGCTCGTGTTCGTGTGGGGAGCGCTCGGCGTGCGCTCGTCCCCGTTCGCGAAGGCGATGCGTGAGGAGCTCGCGAAGAACTTCACCGTGTTCGATTACGACCGGCGCGGTCGCGGCGAGAGTGGCGACACGCAGCCGTATGCCGTCGCCCGCGAGGTCGAGGATCTGCGCGCCGTGTGTGAGGCCGCGGGCGGACGGCCATATGTCGCCGCAACGTCGTCCGGCGCGGCGCTCGCGCTCGAAGCTGCCGCGAGCGGCGTCCCGATGAAGATGCTTGCGGCGCACGAGCCGCCGTACATGGTGGGGAACCCGAAGGATGCGCCCGATCCGGACTACGAGCAGAAGATGAACGAGCTCATCGCGCGCGGCAAGCGTGATGAGGCGGTGAAGTACTTCATGCGGACCGTCGGCGTGCCCGGCCCGTTGGTCCTGGTGATGCGTTTCATGCCGTTCTGGAAGGACGCGGTCGCGGCCGCGAACACGCTGCCCTACGACGCGGCCGTCATGAACGGATTCGCGTTCCCCGAAGGGCGGTTACGCGAGATCCGCGTGCCCACGGTGGTCCTCGTAGGCGGTAGCACGACAGCGACGCTGCGCAACGGCGCCGACGCGACCGCGCGCACGGTGCCCGGGGCCACCGAACGGGTCATCCCGAAGCAGAACCATGGCGTGAAGCCGGCAGCACTGCGTCCGGTGCTCGTGGAGAGCTTCCACGCTGCGGCGGACGCTGAAAGCCGGAACCACGCGACGAGGACGGCCTAGGCGAGGAGGATGTAGGAATGAGAAAGCTCAAGGTCACCACATTCGTGACGCTTGATGGCGTGATGCAGGCTCCGGGCGGCCCGGAGGAGGACCGCAGCGGCGGGTTCACGCACGGCGGCTGGTCCGTGGGCTACTGGGACGATCAGATGGGAAAGGTGATGGGCGATTTCATGGGTCGGCCGTTCGACTTGCTGTTAGGCCGAAAGACGTACGAGATTTTCGCAGCACACTGGCCGCACTCGACCGAGCCGGCCGCGGACGTGTTGAACAGCGCGCGCAAGCACGTCGCGTCGCGGACGCTGCGAAGCGTCGACTGGAACAACTCCACGCTCATCAAGGGAGACGTCGCAAAGTACGTGTCCGAACTGAAGAACCAGTCTGGCCCGGAGATCCAGGTGCACGGCAGCGGCGATCTCATACAGACGCTTTTGAAGAACGACCTCGTCGACGAATTCCACGTGTGGACGTTCCCGGTCGTGCTTGGAAGCGGAAGGCGTCTCTTCGCCGATGGCGCGATGCCGGCCGGACTCAAGGTCGACGCGGTGAAGACCTCGACTACCGGCGTCGTGATCGCGACTTACCAGAGCGCCGGGGCGATCAAGTACGGGTCTTTCGCGCTCGAGGAGCCCTCCGAAGGGGCGATCGAGCGCCGCGACGGAATTACCGCCGGCTAGCGCGACGCTACGAAGGGCTGATCGATCTCCGCAAGCGCGGCATCGGGCCGACCTGGAGCGTGTAGCGGAAGACCTCGGCGAACCAGTCGAGGTAGGTCTGCGCCTCTTCCTTGCGCGGCGGATGGAGCGTGCATTTCTCGCCGCGCAGCGTCGGGCCGAACATCGCGGCAGACTACCGTCTCGTGCAGCTCGACGGGGTCCAGACGCCCGCACTCCTGCTCAACGTCGACGCGCTCGAGCGGAACCTGGCCAAGATGGCCAAGCTCGCGGGCGACGGCGGCAAGGCGCTCCGCCCGCACAGCAAGACGCACAAGAGCCCGGTCATCGCGAAGAAGCAGGTCGCGCTCGGAGCGGTCGGGATCTGCACCGCCAAGGTCGGCGAGGCCGAGATCATGGTCGCGAACGGCGTCGACGACGTGCTCATCACGAGTGAACCCGTCCCGCGCAACATGGACCGCTTCGTGGCGCTTGCGGCGAAGGCGAAGATCGCGGCGACCGTCGACGACGCCGAGATCGCGCGCGAGCTCGGACGGCGCGCCGGCGCGCGCGGAATCGAGATCGCGATCTTCGTCGACGTGAACGTCGGCCAGGAACGGACCGGCGTCGACGCGGGACCGGATGTAGTGAGGCTCGTCGAGCTCGTCTGCAAGACGAAGGGCCTCCGTTTCGCGGGACTCCAGGGCTACGAAGGCCATCTCCAGAGCCGCATGCCCGAGACCGATCGCCGCGCTCTGGCGCGCGCGGCGTACGACCAGCTCGGCGACACGAAGGTCCTCATCAAAGACGCCGGCATCGCCGTCCCGACGATCACGACCGCGGGCACGGGGACGGCACGCTTTGCGGTCGAGCATCCGGCGGTGAACGAGATCCAGCCCGGCTCGTACTGCGTGATGGACTCGAGCTATGGCGCGGTCGAGCCCTCCTTCGAGAACGCGCTCTTCATCCTCACGAGCGTGCTGAGCGTCAACCGCCCCGACGCGCTCGTCGTCGACGCCGGGTGGAAGGCGGCGAGCACCGACTCGGGTGTCCCCAAGGTGAAAGACCACCCCGAGGCCACATATAAGGAGGCAGGCGACGAGCACGGGAAGATCGCCGGGCTCGCCGGGACGCATCGCGCGGGCGAGGTCGTCTGGCTCGTGCCGAGCCACTGCGACACGACGATCAACCTCTACGACAAGTACATCCTCGTCCGCGACGACGGCACGGTCGAGGGCGAGCTCGCGATCGCGACCCGCGGCAAGAGCGCGTAGGAGGAGACATGCCGAAGCGAGAGGTCATCGACACCGCACGGGCGCCGCACACCGGCCTGCCGTACGCGCAGGCGCTCCGCTACGGCGACCTCGTGTTCGTCGCGGGGCAGGTGGCGCTCGATCCGAAGACCAGTCAGGCGAGCGGTGGCGACGTCGCGACGCAGACGCGCCGCGTCCTCGACAACATCAGCGCGATCCTCGAGCAGGCCGGCACGTCGCTCGCGTACGCGCTCGACTCGCTCGTCTTCCTGCGCTCGGCGTCCGACTTCGACGCGTTCAACGACGCGTACGGTGCCTACTTCCCGAAGGACGGGCCGCCGCGCACCACGGTGCAGGCCGCGGTGCCGCGCGAGGGTTTCCTCGTCGAGATCCGGATCATCGCGGGGATGCCCAGCTAGGTCAGCGTCCCTTCGCGGGCGGAAAATGTGACGCGATCAGCCTTTGCCCTCCCCGGCGGCGCGCTGGAACGGCATCTGGTTGGAAGCCAGCCGCCACATCAGGTCGGGCCGTGCAGTCCGAGCTTTCCCGAGGTCGAACCAAAGCGCCGAGCCGAAGACCCTTGCCCTGCAGACCTTTGCCTTCGTCCGACAGACCCTTGCTTCGATCCTTCGATTGGGGACCCAGCGTGACCAAACGCACGACGAGAGTCTTCAGGCCCCTTGACCTATGACCCGGAGATACGCGAATTCCCTAGCTTCTGAGGCGACGGCGGGAATCGAACCCGCGATGAAGGCTTTGCAGACCGCTGCCCAATTCGCGGGCCCAGACCCGAGACTCCAAGAAATTTCGAAAAATCGTGTCCCCTGACTGACCACTCTTCGCGGCTGGGACCCTTGCCGTGCGCCGCGCATGGCGCGGGCACACGGCATGATCACCGGTGACCTTTGAAGCGCTGCGAGCTGTCGTCCGTCGAAGCCAGCCCCCTCGAGGTCTACCAACCACGGCCGGTTGGTCCGGTCCACGCGGCATCCACGCCGCCACGAGCCTCGAGCGCCTCGCACCCTTGACGCCCGGCGCGAGCCCTCCTAGATTCGGCGCTTGAATGTGCGCGCAACGGACGAAAGTTCGCATAGCGCACGGATGGAGAGATCCTCGGCCGCGGCCTTGGGGGAGGCAAGGCCGCAGGGATTTGCGTTTGGGTCTACGAGCGACTTCGAAATACCGCGCGTTGAGGGAGGTAGCTCACCTTGGCAGTTACCAGCGCAACAGCTACATCGATGCGAGCCCAGTCGCGAGCGCTCGTCACGAGCCGTCATGTCACGATCTCTTCGAGCAAGCTCGTCACCGCGCTCGTCGCGGGTTTCGTTGCCACGCACATCGCCACGGTCACCGGGTATTGGTTGTCCGGTGTGGGCCTAGCGAACCTGGACTTCAGTCTCTTCAACGGGATCCTGCTGGTTCCGAAGAGCGATCCGCAGTCGCAGTTCATCCTCGGCGGAATCTTCCACTACATGACGGGCATCAGCTACGCGCTCGTATATGTGTACCTCATCCACCCTCTGATCCCGCTCCCGAACACGACGCGCGGCAACCTTACGAAGGGGCTTTTCTTCGGCATCGTGCTCGGGCTG
>Ga0207646_10007585_pt1 | contig 10993 bp, 13 predicted proteins | sample KBSK5502metaG_FD_184343 | JGI IMG/M metagenome (GOLD analysis project Ga0207646, IMG submission 184343) | Corn, switchgrass and miscanthus rhizosphere microbial communities from Kellogg Biological Station, Michigan, USA - KBS K5-50-2 metaG... | ecosystem: Host-associated > Plants > Roots >...
GGATATTCGAGGTAGCCAGCACATACACCATTGCAGGAATAAACTCAGTATTTTTAGAATTCCATGCGTGTGAAGGTCTGTGTTCTTAGGAAGGAGGAGGATTGGCTCGCCAAGGGTGGGTAGTGCGTTTTTCGCTCTGTTGGGGTTTACGCAACCAGAGCGAGACGTGCACTGGTTGCATCGTCTCCTGCACCACGGCCACCAACTGCTCACACAACTGATTCAAGTCAAGCTCATTGCGCAGCGTGGCACTGAAAGCCTCGATGATTTTGGCTGCGTCATACTTGCTGCGATAGAAGCGGCGATCAATCATCTTCTGGATACGATGACGTAAGGGCTGGAAGAGGGCCGCGATGGCCAACGTGGAGATGACGATGGCGACGCTGTTGTCCTGGCTGATGATGCCCCGCAGGAGCGCCTGCAGGCCAATGACCAGGCCAACGTAGACCACCGTCAGGATGACCGTGAGCGTGCCATACACCAGCGTGCGGTTGATGAGCACATCAATCTCCCACAGCCGGTAGTGGAGAATGGCGATGCCAATGGAGAGCGGAATGAGGATAAAGAAGAGCATAGTCATGGTTGCCCTGTCTAAGTGATAGGGCGAGTCGGGCTGGTTGAAGGCTGGGACAAGTCCACCAATGACGAGATTAAGGACTTCCACCACCACGAGAACACTAAAGGCATAGACAAGCCACTTGGTCTGCTGGCGCTGCACGGGGTTGTAGACGCGCAGATAGCGATAGACCTGGACGCCCGCAGTACTTCCCAACACGAGGAGGAGGTCGGCTGCGATGAATACCAGCGGCCAGTTCCCGATATTGCCAAAGGTGAAAAACCAATCCTGAAGCAGCCAGAAGAGCACCACTACCCAGCTCCAGCGCGGCACAAACCGACCTGTCGGGAACGTCAACAACAATGTACCCAGCGCAGGCCACTGGAGGAGGAGCAGGAGATATAGCAGCTTGACAGCACCAGGAGTCTGCGCTGTGATGAATGTTCCTGCGAGCGAGTCCGAGATACCGAATGAGCCAAAGATCACCAACACGAGCGAGACGAAGAGACCCATCCACTCATCAGACTTGCGCCAGAAAATCACGGCACCCACCGCCAGGAATACGAGGGAGGCGAGCACATCAATGGTGAGGGTGTACACGGCATACGTGTCGAGAGAAAAGCCCAGGCGATGGAGCGCCTGCATATTCGCTGGCGTCGGTTGCCAGATATTGCAGTGCCCGAAAGTCGAGTTGGTACAGATGGTACGTAGTTGGCCATAGGTGGCTGGAATGCTCGCGATGAAATTGGCAAGCAGCAACAGCGCAAGAACAATCCACTTGAAGTTGCCATCGGTGGCTCAGGTATACGAGCAACATCAAGTTTTTGGTAGTTCTCTTACATATGATACCATAGAGCCGTCCAGGAAACGTTCCGATAGGCCCGTCGGTAGTTTTCTGACGAAAAGATACAACAGGGCTTTCTCAGGCGGTTTGTGGAGCGCATCAAGAGCACATAATAAAAGCTAGGAGTGCAGACGAAAGAGTGTGCTGGCTACTTGAGACATCCGTTCGCAAAAAAGGCCCTTTGAGAACGATGGAATGACACATGCTACTTGCAGGAGAGAGACGATAAAGGTACAATCAAAGAGCGTTGATGCATGTCATGCTCTGGTAACCTTCTCCCTCTTCGCGAAGGAGCAGTCTGTGTCCCATGTTTTCATGCATATAAAGCGACTAAAAGCTCTCTGTTTTTACGTATTCCACAACGGCTTCGTTGGTCGGATGAGACCGCACAATACCTCACTTCTACTCGGTACGATAGCAGACCTTGCCAAAGGGAGGACTGAACTGCTTGTTGAAAACGCGTTGTTACGACAGCAACTCATCGTCCTGAGTCGGCAAATCAAACGACCAGCCTGTCGGAAGACGGATAGGTTCCTCCTAGTGCTTCTGGCGAGGATGGTTCGAACATGGAAGCAGGCGCTCTTCATTGTGCAGCCGGAGACCTTGCTTCGGTGGCATCGAGAGTTCTTCCGCTTGTTCTGGAAGCACAAGTCAAAGGCGGATTCAAGACAGCCAAGGCTATCCTCAGAGACAATCGCATTGATCAGGGACATGGCGATGAATAATCGGCTCTGGGGAGCCGAACGCATCCGTGGCGAGTTACTCAAGCTGGATATTTGTGTGTGTAAACGAACCATCCAAAGTATATGAGACACGTTCGTTTAAAGAGACCGGGAGGGCAGAACTGGGCAACCTTCCTGCAGAACCATGCTGCCGAAATCTGGGCGTGTGATTTCCTACAGATCACCGACCTCTTCTTCCGTTCGCTGTTTGCCTTCTTCATCGATTTGAAATCTCGCAAAGTGATCCATGTGGGAGTCACGAAAGCTCCTAAGGATGCATGGGTCGCACAACAGCTGCGAGAGGCTACGCCGTATGGGCAAGTACCCAGATACCTCATTCACGATAACGATTGCAAATTCGGACCAGCTTTCGCACGGGTAGCCGCAACAAGCTCCATCAAGCTCCTCAAGACCCCTTATCACGCACCGCGTGCCAATGCCGTCTGTGAACGCTTTCTGGGGAGCGTACGACGCGAATGTCTTGATCACATCGTTGTCCTGCATGAGATATACGTGTATCGCGTGCTCAAGGCCTATGTGGAGTACTTTAATCATATGCGACCACATCAAGGCATCAAACAGCAGGTGCCTGAGTCACTTGGATCTCCTATTCCACCAGAACTGAGTGGTGGTCAGGTGATCGCGTTGCCGATCTTGGGTGGGCTGTACCATGACTACCGAAGAACCGCTTGAATGCTTGAAAGCGTACTGAGGGATGGATGTGACTGGTTCTGAAAGTGATGATGCTGTAGCCATGTCATGCGGTTCTTCTGAGAACCTCACAAGGACTCTCTTTCAGTCGCTAGTCTGAACGAACCCGCTGGTAAACAGAGTAACCTTCTCCCTCACTGTTCATCCTCCTGTTTAAATATCACTCGTCAAGAAACGGTATGAAAAGCCAAAGAAGAAGCTTTTATTACGAACGGACGTGCTAAGTAGCCAGGACAGCTGCCCGCAGCCTCTCAATCGGGTGACTGTCTGCCCAGCCTCGGTCGCGCATAGGCGGGCAACCTCGATAGATTAGCAATAAAGCCTAACTTACTTTCTGACGCGGAATCTCAGATGCGTTACCCCAGGGGCCGCTATCACCCTCGTGCTTTCCAGTTCAATTGGCTCATTGCCCAGGTGGTCGAAAAATCGGATACCGTCACCCAGCAGGACGGGCACCAGATCGATACCTATTTCGTCAACCAGTCCGGCCCTGATGCACTGCTGCGCAATATTCGCGCCGTCTACAACGACGTTCTTGTCACCTGCGACTGCTTTTGCTTGTTCAATGGCGCTTTGGACGCCGTTCGTGACGAAGGTGAAGGCCGATCCTGCCTTGACCCATTCTTGGGGGACGGTATGAGTCACCACAAAGACCGGGACGTCCAAGGGATGTCTGCCACCCCACCCATGGGTGAGGTCGAACTGTCTCCGTCCCGTCACCAACGCCCCTGTCGTTTCAATTTGCTCCCGAAGGAGTTCGGCGCTCTCCGGTGAAACCTTGACCACCACCCTACCACCTGGATATTTCACTTCGGTGTCGCCGCTGGAGAACCACTTAAAGACCTGCTGAACATCGTCTCCCGGTCCAGCGATAAAACCATCCAACGACATTGAGAACCCTGTACCGACTTTTCCCATGTTCCTTCTCCTTCTTTCCAAGATGTTGCTTGCAATGTGCAAGTACAGACACGCTTCTCTTCCAAAACCAGGAAGCACCATCGGAAACGCTTTTGAGTGAGCTGATGCCTGCAGATGTCACCGCTCAGCTTCCACCCCCACTCCAGACGGTTGCGTCTTCGTTCTTCTCCTCTTAACACGCGCTAGCTCTCCGCCAGGTCGCTCACCTGGACAGCCTCGTCGCGCAAGCGGGCGAGGTCCACTTGAATCCCGGCTTTGATCAGGCCCACCGACTGGCGCACGTCCTTCCCGCGATTCATCGAAGCGGTGGCGAGGATCCGCCCACCTTTCAGATAGAAAGCGACGAACTTTCGCTGCTGGAGACTTCCCCGTACGATCAACTCGTCCCAGTCGGTTGCGAACCCCGCATACTGGAGGGTGTAGTTGTACTGATCGGACCAGAACCAGTAGACCTCATCGTACGGTTTTTGGCTGCCCAGCATACTGCGAGCCGCTGCCTGGCCGTGCTTGATCGCGTGCTGCCAGTGCTCCACGCGGATCCGGCGATCGAACACCGGGTGATAGTGGTTGGCCACGTCACCTGCGGCATAGACCCCCGCGACACTCGTCTGGCAGTACTCATCGACAACGATGCCGTTTTCAATCCGGACTGCTGAGTCGGCCACAACCTCGGTGATTGGCTCAATGCCCAGCCCCACCACCACGAAATCACATGCAATCACTCGACCACCCTGGGTCCTCACGCGCCCCACACGGCCGATACCTTCGAAGGCCTCGACAGCGTCCTCAAAGACCATTTCCACTCCCTGGTCGCGATGGATGCTCTCCATGACTCTTGCGATCTCCTCCCCTAGCACCCGAGCGAGGGGAAGCTTGGAGCGTGCGATGACGCTCACTTCCACGCCCAGCATGCGCAGTGAGGCGGTGACCTCCGAGCCGATGAAGCCCATGCCAACGATGACCGCCTTGCGGCCAGGGGCAACCTCCGAACGTATGCTGTCGGCATCGCTCACCGTTCGCAGGTCATAGACACCATCCAGGTCGAGGCCCTTGATCGGCGGACGCCGATTTCGCCCCCCAGTGGCGAGGAGGAACTTGTCGTAGGGCAGACGGGAACCGTCCTCAAGCTCCACGACCTTCCCCTCGAGATCGACCTTGGTGGCACGCATCCCCAAGCGCGTCTGGATGCCCTGGTCAGGGTAGAAGTTCGGCGGGCGGACGAGCAGATCCTCCAACGTCGCCTCTCCGCGCAGATACTCCTTAGAAAGAGGAGGCCGTTCGTAGGGCACTTCGGGTGCTGCCCCGATCAGGACCAGGTCGCCCCCGAAACCCTCCTCTCTCAGGGCGACCGCCGCGCTCCCCCTGTCAGCCCGGCTCCGACAATGACGAACGTCTGGGGCATCAGACTTCGATCCGGAGAGTGCCATCGCGCACTTCGACCCGGTAGCTGGGCTCCGGCTTCTTCGCGGGCCCCTGCAGGACCGCGCCGCTGGTCACGTCGAACATGCTACCATGGCAAGAGCAGGTCACCGTCGTCTCCTGGAGGTCGCCCTCTGAGAGCGAACAGTCCAGGTGGGTGCAGGTGTCGCCAAAGGCATAGAAGGTACCAGCGACGTTGGCGATGGCTAACCTGGTGCCCGCGACCTCCACCTGCCTCATCTCGCCCTCGCCGATGTCGGATACCTGCCCGATGGTCACGAAATGGTCCACTTGTCCCTCCTTCTCTTGCTCAGCTTGTCAAGAATGGTATTCATCCAGGCTTTCTTGGAGGCCTGGGTTGCTGATGTGTAGCGAACGATCGCGCACCCAAATGGCTTCGTCTCGGTCACATCAAACCGATTCCGCGAGAAATGGTTCGCTGTTACCAGTCAGATTCATTCTTTGTCCTGGACGTGTCGAACGGATAGGGCATGGGCCGACGGAGACCACGCTGGACCAGAAAGACGAGCAAGCCCAGCGGACCAGCTACCAAGGTCAAGAGCAAGGGCAAGCGCGTCGACCTCTTCTCGGCCAGGCCAGTCCGATAGATCCACACCCCGACAAAGAGATCAAAGGCCAGATAATGCGCCCAGCCAGCCAGCAGCCCCGCATGGGACGTGAAAAGACGGCGCGGCCCCCGCTCATACGAGCCATAGTTGGGTGGACCCTCCTCCGTGATGGCTTTGAGCAGGAAAGCACTGTAGAAGAGGCCCAACCCGGCAAACAGGCCCCGGCTCGTCGTCAAGGCTCGGGTGATGCGCCACCTGGGGGCCACGATCATCGTCAGCCACCAGAGCAGCGGGGTCAGATTCACCAGTCGATACATCTGGGCCGCACGCTCAGTGGAGAGTGGAGCAGAGAGGGAGGTAGCCAGTTGCAGGCTTTGCAAGTTGGTAGCAGGCGTCATCTCAGGCGAAATGATGCCATACTCGGAGCCAGGTGCTTCAGCCTTCTGTGCCAGAGGGTGCAAGTGATGAGGCAGAGCTGCCTGACATTTCGAGCAGTGCGAACGGGGGGCTGTCCCTTTGGACCATACATGACAGCGCGGACAGCGCTGGTTGTAGAAAGGTTCTCCACCAGTGTGGATCACGTAAAACTCATCCGTCATACCTGCATAGGCACGCTTCATCGCTTCCCGGTGGTCAGGACTCTTGAAAAACTCCTGGGCGGCATCACTGTCCTGCCACACACTGTGACTGGTGAACTGGCGGCGACCGGGCGCCACCGAAAAGTTGAGTTTCACGGCTCCGGGCGTCTTCTGAAAGACCCCGAGCAAAAGAGCGGCGATGCGAGCGAAACGCAGGATGGGACGCCAACTGCTCAGGCCGAGCGTGACTTGCGAACGGTAGAGATCTGGGCCCTCTGAGATAACGCCTGGGTTGCTGCCAGCAGGAGGTGAAGGATCCATTGTGCTTTGACTTCCTTTCTAGAGAGGTGTGGGCGTGTTTTTCTCGACGGGTAGCTGCATTTCAATCACAACTGGAGCCAATAGCTTGAGGTCATGTTCGCGCCCGAAGAGATGGACTTCTCGTTCAGCACCGCAAGCGGAGTACCCATGTGCGCCAATCCAGGCGAACAATGCGCTAATCGCCTGACCAACATCCTGGAGATAGCCCTGATGAATGACGCTCGCCATCGTCAGGACTGCGGGCAGTTCACGCACACGCACTCTTCCAGCGATGGGTGGCATGCGAGAGCTGAGGGATGCCTTGTCTACCACTACAGCTACTTCCGTGTCAATGTCTTGTTCGCTGTATTCAGTGTTCGAGTAAATGACGAGTTCAGGTGGCACTGATTTGAGCGAGTGCTGTGCCAGCCAGTCATACACCTCAGCGAACAACGTACGACGATACTGAGGCATGTCGAGTAGTGCAGGTACAACTTGACGGGCCGAAGCAATCATCACAGGCTCAATCTTCTTCAGCACGACCTCGTAATCGGACAATCTGCCTTCCTGCTCAATTTGCCTGAGCCGTGCTTCCACGCGCGCCAATCGTGCCTGCCCTTCCTGGAGTTGCTGCTCAATCTCTGCCCGCTTCATCAAGAACAGACTGCGAAGGTGAGAGGCGGGCAGATCATCATTGAGCAACGCTGCAATGTGGACGAGGGAGAAGCCCAAATCTTTCAGGGCCAGGAGACGATTGAGCTTTGGGAGTTGCTCGATCGAGTAATACCGGTAGTCAGTGAGGCGGTCGACCTTAGCGGGCTTGAGTAATCCAAGCTCGTCGTAGTGCCGCAGCATTCGCACCGACACTTGACCAATCTGTGAAAAGTCGCCGATTTTGAATAGGTGTGGGTTTTGCATAGTGCCTCTTCATCATCCGTCTTCAGGAAGAGTATACACTCTTACATAATGTGAGAGTCAAGGTATTTTGGTATATGGCTGTAAATGTGATAATTCGGTGTCGTCGTTTCTTGCCTTTGCCCTGTTCATGGGTCTCCTCTCTCTGGTTTCTCCAGCTTCGTGGTCCTTTGGATCGACCATCAACCCGGCGCGTATTGTATGATGAAATGCAGCACGCGCTGAGCCGGGTCATCGCCGTTGTCGCCGCCGAAGAGGTCCGTGCCGTGGGCACTGCCGGGATAGATGTGGATCTCTTTGGGGGGACCAGCGATAGCGTACATATGCCTGGCATCGGTCACGAACGGATCGTCGTTCTCGCTGGCCATAAAAAGCTTGGGGGCTTTGATGGCTTTGACCTCATCATCGCTCACGCTGACGCCGAACTCTTGCGGGCCGGATAGCGAGATCACGGCTGTTACCTGCTCCTCTGCCGCTACTTTGAGGGAGGCCGTCCCCCCCATGCTCGCCCCCAGCAGCACAATCTTTGTGGTGCCCTGTTGATGCGCGAAGACCACTGCGGCGCGCAGGTCAACCTCCAGTGTTGAAGCATCTGCCAAGCCTGCTGAATCGCCATTGCCACGAAAATCGTAGGCCAGCACCTGATAGCCCAGCACGGCCAGGCGCTGAGGGATGCCACTCTCCCCCCAGATATCTTTATTCGTACGGAGCATGTGCGAACAGATCACCATCGTTTTCCCGTGCCCGTAGAGCAGCCCGCCGAGCTGCACATGGTCCGAGGTGAGAAATCGCACTGGGCGCGCCGGGACGTTTGGGATGGTCGGGGTTGGCGTGATCCCCGGTGTTGGGGTCGGCTTCGGTGTCGCCGCCGATTGCGCTGGTGCTCCTGAACCACAGGCAACGAGCACCAGCAGCAGGAAACTCAACGGCAACAAGCGAATATATTTCACGGTACATCCCTCCTTCGCTCTTGCTGATCTCGCATCAGCGCCTGCAAAAACCTCTGGGTGACTAGAGGCAGTTGCTTTCGTGTATCGCATCGCTCCTTGCGAACTACGCGCTCTGTCTCGTTGCCATCCTACGAGAGCACATCCCAGAAACGAAGCATGCAAGTCGTTACTCAGAGTGTAAGTTCTGAAGCAGAGAGTCGCGCTTAGAACGGAGTGTCGTCATCTGCTTTTTGAGCTGCTTGCTCGTCGTCCCCGGCGCGATCCAGATGTCGTTCAAACTGCTCCGCCATCCAGCGACACCACTCAGCGATCTCGCGTTCCGAGCCGATCCCTCGGCGCAGTGTAGCATAGTTTCCGAACCACGGTAAGTTTACAGCCTGTGGAATGCTATGCTCTTGCTCGATACTCCCCAGGAGGAGTTGGTACTCTTCCAGTTGGGCCAGATGCAACGCTTCCTGCTGCCGGAAGAGGCGCACAGCCGCCCGAGGGTCGGCAAGCCAGATGGCATAGGCACGCAGGGTCATCTCACTGCGTGGCAGCTCCGGCTCGATGGGCATCGTCACCCATGCACGCAGAGCCACAATGCCCGCTTCTGTGATGGTGAAGAGATGTTTGTTCGGGCGCCCCTGCTGTTCAATGACCTTGCGCGCAATCAAGTCCAATGCCTCCAGGTGCGTCAACCCGTTATAGATGTGGCTGTGGTGCGCTGTCCAGAAGAAGCCCATGGGCTTCTTGAGGCGTTGTGTCAACTCATATCCCGAAGAGGGATGATGAGCAATCAAAGCCAGCAATGCATATTCGAAGGTCGTGATCGTCTGCTTTCCCATATAGTCCACCAGTGGATTATGTTTGTTGTGGAATAGTATACCATCATCCTGTCGCTGTGTCTAGAGGGCGAATTGCCCCATAAGGAGCCTACTCGGGGCCATTTTCGCCCTGGGAAGTCTTAGCGGGGAAAAGTGTACGAAAAAATGTTATGACCCCTACAAAAGCGGTGCGAGTTATAGGGGGAGTATGTTCTAAAGTGATAAATACGCGTAATAAACGCCTCATTGAGCAAACTACCTTGTACATACGACATCCATTTTATGTTCGGCGAAAGTATTGAGTGTACAGTTGCCTTCTTGCTGGTCCAGTATCTATTTTACTTGACAAAAGAAGGAGAGTGAATATCCTACCTAGAAAAGATATCGAAAAAGGTGCTATTGATGCCTCGTTTCAAATAAAAATAGAGTAAAGTGTAAACATTTACACTTTACTCTATAAATAGTCTAATCGGAACCGACGGGCGTCTGATGATCTGCAAGAAGTCCAGCGTGACAGGCAGACACATGAGGCCAGTTCGTCCTCAGTCGCATGGCTATTTTCTTGTTCTGAACCGTTTTTCCAAGAACGGATGGCTCAGGTACCCAGCACAGCTGAGGTAAAGAGCGCATACAACAAAGAAGGCAGATATGAAGAATACCTGCCTCATCGGAGCCTCTTGTACCTTCGAATCGATCGATGCTCTCGCCTGATCTACACACCTTCACTGAAGTCGAGACCAGGCAAGCCAGATGAGCAGCCTCATGCTAATGCTGGGCATTCTGGAAGCAAGCTACGTCGTACTGAGATACGCTCTTGGGATTGTTCGAGTTCTGCGGCTGACTGCCTGCATAGACGGTGGTCGCATGATTGAAGCCAGAGGTATTGAACCCCTGAGGGGTGAACGTCCCGGAGGGAAAGACCTGCTGGCAACTCTGATTTGGCTGCCCCTGTGTTCCGGGGTCTGCTGCAAAAGCCTTCGTGAATGAAGCAACTGCCAAGCCAGCGACCAGGATGACGAGGAGAGCAACTAAGATAATGAAACGCCTCATAACTTAACTCCTTTCTGAACCTATAAAAATAGTTCCCTGTCAGATACATATGCTCGATGTGCTGACTTTGGATAAACGATAATCTACCTCGTCGCGGCTTATGAGGTAAGCAATCACAGGATCATAACTGCGATTAACACAAGAATAGATGGTAGGGGTGGTAAGCTGGTAAAGAAATGGTGGAGATCCAGTGAAGTTCTGGAGATGCTTGTTACAGAACATGTAGCCGAAAGGCTGCTCCAGGCCCTGTACTGGCTTCTTAGCGCATTCGTTTGTCACTATAAAAGAAGGCTTAAACAGAAGCTCATATTGTATGAACGTATGTAGGAAATGGCCAGTACAGGAAATATCCATAAAAGATAAATAATATAATTCACTGTCGACAGTGAATTATATTATTTAGCGATTGAACCGATCGGCGTCCGATGATCTGCAAGCATACTAGCGTGACAGGCAGTCAATAGGATCACTACCTACTACTCTATGGCTCTTGTGTTGGGATGCCACCAGAAAATTGTGCTGGTTACATATCTTCCCACACCTCAAGTTAGGCAGACAGACGATAATATGGCACCTCTTGTCGTCCTTCCCTCTCTTATAGGTGAACGGATATCCAATGTAGCCAGCACACCCTTTTTCAGAGTAAGATGAACAG
>Ga0207646_10007586_pt1 | contig 10992 bp, 14 predicted proteins | sample KBSK5502metaG_FD_184343 | JGI IMG/M metagenome (GOLD analysis project Ga0207646, IMG submission 184343) | Corn, switchgrass and miscanthus rhizosphere microbial communities from Kellogg Biological Station, Michigan, USA - KBS K5-50-2 metaG... | ecosystem: Host-associated > Plants > Roots >...
GCGGGAATCAACACAAGCTGGGTGAGCCCAGAGGGGGAGAGCATCATGTTCGGAGTGAAGGTAGTGCGGATGACGAAGGGCGACTTCAAGGGCGGCGCCTTGGCGTTCTTCGACGTCGCTCTTGGTGAGCAGACCGATGAGGGATTCATCGGGGTGTTCACCGTGAAGGGTTTCGTGCTGAAGAAGAAGAACGACGGGGGCTTCTGGTATCAGGCGCCGGCGAGGAAGCGACTGAAGAACGGCGAGCCCGTGAAGGATGGCGATGGCTACGACGTGTGGGATCCGTACTTCGATCTCTTCTTCACCGAGACGTCAGACGGCTGGAAGCCTTCTAAGGCAGCATGGAAGGGCAAGGACATGATCCTCGAGCAGGCTGAGGCCGCGTATGTAGCCGAGGGTGGGAAGCAGGCCGGTCGGGGTGCGGTGCCGAAGGCGAAGGCAACGAAGGCGACCGCAGGTGCAGTGAAGGGCAAGGCGAAAGTGAAGGAAGAGGAGCCCGAGGATCTTCCCGAAGATGAGGACGACGATTCGGATTTGCCGTTCTGACCGGGGGACGAGGCGCAAGTGAGCGACGAGTTCGATTTCGTTCTTGAGTCCGAGAATCCGGAAGCAGTCATCGCGCTTCTGCATCACCTCTCCTACTTGCGATCGTCGCACATCATCGGTCGCAAGCTGGCAGAGAAGTTTCCGACCGATGTTGACTGGATCGATGCGCTCAAATCACGCGAGTTCATCGAGTTGGTTGAGGAGTTTGCGCAGTGTGTGTCGGACATTCGGACGGCATCTGAACTCGGCCAGGTGCTCAATCCGGAGACCGTGCAGAGAGCAGTGGGCCAGCACTACGCTCGTGCGCTTGAAGCGGTCAAAGAGTTCGCCGAGTTGGTGGAGGTGCCAGCACCGGAGTTGCTCGCAACTCTGATTCAAGCCTAGCACCCTTGGTTTCCCGCGTCGCCACGACTGAGCGTGGCACGAAGCGCCTGCGTGAGTGGAGGCCGATCCTCCAGAAGTGGCTCAGAGTAGCACGCGAACGTGTTCGTCGAGAGCACGGCGGGAGTAACGGAGATCGTATGAGTCAACCGCAATATTCAGAAAGCGCTGTGAGCGACATGTCCAACGAGGAACTCGCGGCCGAACTACGTGCGTGGGCACGGGCACGAGTTTATCTGAGCATGCAGCGACAGCTCAAGGGTAAAGAGCCGCTTGATGCAGCGCTGTTGATCGAAGCGGCGAACAGGTTGACTGGCGAGGGCGGATGAAAGTACGGATCAACCTCGAGTGGAATGTGGATATGGACATCACCGAGGATACCGATGTGCACGATGCTGTGCAAAACTTGTTTACAAAGATGGGCCGGCGCCCGTTCGGGGCGCTGGTGCGGCACATGTCGTGGACAATCGAAGAAGTCCCGCCCTGGGAGCAATCACGTCCGGATCTTCGCAGCTGACAATGAGTTCAACTCTCTACGCGGTGGGGGTAGGTGCGTTCGACTTATCCCATCTACGTACGAGCGAGGCATTCCATGGTGTCCGTATTGGCAACCAACCACAATCCCCTGGTCAACCAGCAGATCACGTTTCGGTTGTCCACCTCCTTCCTTGCGCTTTACCGCGATCGCACGCCCCCCTTCGGCTTCAACGGGCTCGGTGAACTCGTGTACATGCGCACCTACAGCAGACTCAAATCCGACGGAACGAACGAGCAGTGGTGGGAAACGGTGCAGCGTGTCGTCGAGGGCACCTACTCGATGCAGAAGCGGTGGATCCTCGCCCATCATCTGGGCTGGGACAGCGCACACGCCCAGCAATCGGCGCAGGAGATGTACGATCGGATGTGGAACATGAAGTTTCTGCCGCCGGGTCGTGGGCTGTGGGCCATGGGCAGTCCGCTTACGGAGGAGCGCGGTCTGTTCGCTGCTCTCAACAACTGCGCGTTTGTTTCCACCGAGAACCTCGCCGCGGACTTCGCAGCGCCTTTTTTGTTTCTCATGGAAGCGAGCATGCTCGGCATTGGTGTCGGCTTCGACACGAAGGGCGCAGGTCAAGTCACCATTACCCCGCCTCACGAAGGCGAGATCGCCTACACGATTCCTGATACGCGCGAAGGATGGGTCGAGTCGGTGCGGCTCGTGCTGAACGCGTATCTCCTCGGACATTCGCTGCCTGCCCTCGACTACTCATTGGTCCGTCCGGCTGGGATGCCCATCAAGGGCTTTGGCGGGGTCTCAGCTGGTCCAGAACCGTTGCGAGAATTGCATGAGACAATCGGCGCCATCCTGGCTCCGTGTATCGGTCAGCCTATGTCGTCGACAAACATCGTCGATATCATGAATCTCATCGGGAAGTGTGTGGTGGCCGGCAACGTTCGGCGTACAGCGGAGATCGCTTTTGGTGATACGACCGACGACGCGTATCTCGATCTGAAGAACTACGAGAAACATCCGCATCGGGCGGAGTACGGTTGGACATCGAACAACTCGATCTTTGCTCAGGTGGGCATGGCGTACGAGCCCGCTTGTGAACGTGTCGCGCGCAACGGCGAGCCGGGGTTCGCGTGGCTCGAGAACATGCGGGCGTACGGTCGCATGGATGATCGTCCGAACCACAAGGACAAGCGTGCCAAGGGTGGAAATCCGTGTCTCGAACAGACGCTCGAAAGCTACGAGCTATGCTGCCTGGTCGAGACCTTTCCGACTCGGCATGAGTCGCTCGAAGATTTCCAGCGGACGCTCAAGTTTGCGTATTTGTATGCGAAGACCGTCACGCTCGGCCCCACCCCGTGGGAGAAGACCAACCGCGTCATGATGCGGAATCGGCGTATCGGGTGTTCGCAATCGGGTGTCGTCCAGGCGATCGCCAAGCTGGGCGTCGAGGAGTATCGGAAGTGGTGTGAAGCGGGCTATCAGACGATTCAGGATTGGGACAAGGTCTACTCGGAGTGGCTCGCAGTTCCCCGCTCAATCAAGACCACTTCGATCAAGCCATCCGGTACGGTCTCGCTTCTTGCTGGCGCTACTCCCGGCATGCACTTCCCAGAAGCGCGTACGTATATCCGGCGCATGCGAATCTCGAAGTACTCCGACATGGTGAAGCCATTGCGTGCCGCCGGGTACCTGATCGAGCCGGCGTACGGCTCCGAGGATACAACGCTAGTGGTAACGGTGCCGGTGAAGATCGTCGAACCGGTTCGCACCGTGAGTGAAGTCTCCATGTGGGAGCAACTGGCACTTGCAGCTTTCCTGCAGCGGTATTGGGCGGATAATCAGGTGAGTTGCACGGTGAGTTTCGATCCTGCCGAAGGCGTTCAGATCGCCCATGCACTGAACTACTACCAGTATCAGCTCAAAGGGGTGTCGTTTCTGCCGCGGCTGCCGGAGGGAGCGTACGCGCAAATGCCGTACGAGGCGATTTCCGAACAGACCTACACGCACCTAGTAGCGCAACTCAAGCCGTTCCGGCTCGGACCGGTGGCACATGAAGAGGCGGATGTGGAGCGGTTTTGTGATGGGGCAACGTGTGTGCTACCGATGGCCGCATGAACAACATCTTTCCCGCTCTCCCCACTGGTGTTCCGGTACACTTCACCGACGACGCCGTCGATCTCTTGAAATCGTTGGTGCTGGAGTTGCTTGGCGAAGTCACGAAGGATGCCGGCATGGAGCTTCAGGCAGCCGTGGCGGTTGAAGTCGGGAAAACAAGGATGGACCCGCTGGCGCTGCGTCGACTCTACAACCAGCTCGAGGCGATTCGTACCGAACGCGAATCGCAGGAACGCATGAAGGAACTCGCGGAAGAGGAGCAAGCGAAAGCGGTTCGGAAATACGAGCTGAAGAAGTACGAGATCGGTGTGGATTGGGGAAAGTGGGAGAAGGATGTTTCGGTCCAGTGGAAGAATAGCGCCACGGCAGCGCAAGCCACACCGGAGTGGAGGATCGTCCGTGTCGACTAGAGTCGTTGTTGGAGACCTGTTTGCATCGGGTGCCGAAGCGCTCGTGAATCCGATCAACGCCTACGGGGTGAGCGGTAAGGGTCTCGCCAAGGTGTTCAAGGAGCGCTTCCCACAGAACCAGCGCATCCTGGAGCGTTATGTGCGTGAACACGGCCCGATTCCGGCCGGAGAAGTCGCTGTGATGGAGCTGACCCTATCAGGAACAGAACCACGCTACATCATCAACGTGCCTACGAAGCGGCACTGGTCGGAGTACTCGTCGCTTACGCTGGTACGCAAGAGCGCAGAGGGTCTGGCAGATGTGGTTCGGTCGCGTCGGATCCGGTCGGTAGCAGTCCCCGCACTTGGCTGCGGTCTCGGCGGGCTTCCGTGGGCGGGGGTGGCGGAGGTGCTCGAAGCAGTGCTAGGCGATCTTGATGCGGACGTGATGCTCTATCCACCCGACGCCGTTCAAGCCGTACAAGCATTCGATGGAAGTCTCAACAAGCGGAGGAAGTGTGGCAAAAGCTAAGGAGAAGACACTGAACGAACATCGGCAAGAGGGGCTCGGATCGCTCTACGCCGCACTGGACAAACAGTTCGGGGAGGGCACCGGTCGGCCGATTCCCGAGCGGGAGGTACAGCGCGAGCTTGCGCGGGTTTCTACCGGCAGTCTGTCGATCGATCATGTCACCGGTGGCGGCATCCCCAAGGGTCGCGTCACAGAGATCTTCGGCAACGAATCCGGTGGAAAGACCACGCTGGCGTTGACCATCATCGCACAGGTTCAGAAGGGTGGCGGTGTAGGCGCATTCGTCGATGCCGAGCATACGTTCGACCCCTCCTGGGCGGCCAAGCTCGGCGTGGACGTCGCGAAGATGCTGTATCACGACCCTGAAAGCGGCGAAGAAGCGCTTACGGTCGTCGAGCTCATGCTCAAGTCCAAGGCGGTGGATGTCATCGTGGTGGATTCCGTTAGTGCCCTAGTCCCGCTCGCGGAACTCCAGGGTGAGATGGGCGAGGCGCAGATGGGGCTGCAAGCGCGGCTGATGTCACAGGCCATGCGCAAACTCACCAGCGCCACCGACAAGTCACAAGCCGCTCTGATCTTCATCAATCAGCTGCGCGAAAAGCTCGGTAACACGAGCTGGGGCCCGAGCGAGACTACGACCGGTGGTCGCGCGCTCAAGTTCTATGCCTCGCTGCGGCTCGATGTACGGCGAACAGAGCAGATCAAGTCTCAGGAGACCGTCCTGGGCCATCAGATGCGTGTGTTGGCCGTGAAGAACAAGACCGCCCCGCCGTTTCGCCGAACGTTCGTTCCGTTGCTGTATGAGCGTGGTATCGATGCCGTTGGTGAGTTCGTCGATCTCGGAGTGTCGGCTGGACTCATCAACAAATCGGGTGCCTGGTACAAATGGGGACCGGGCGATACAGGCACAAACGAGCACATGGGTCAGGGTCGCGAGGCTGCGGTTGCCTGGTTGCGCACGCGTCCGGAGTTGCTGACGAAAATGCGGGTGCAGTTACTCAACCATTTGGAGACTGGCGAAGTCTACTAAGTACTGAAAGGGGCGTCAGTTGTTTCTACCACAGTCGATCCACCTCCAGCGTACGCGGGAGGGGGCGAAGCAGGTCTGTCGAGCCACGCGCGGTTCCTTCGGCTACGATCTAGCCGTCGTAGGTCCACATACAATCCCGCCGCATCAGACGGTTGTTGTGCCTACCGGCTTCAAGCTGGCCAGTCGGCTACCGACGGCATCTTCTGGTGAAGGCGGATTGGCGATGCTGATCCTGCCCCGCTCGAGTCTTCCACTCAAGTACGGCCTCATCGTCGCCAATGCACCAGGGCTGATCGACGCGGATTACACCGGTGAGATCGGCGTCATCGTGCACAACGTGACGGACAAGTACGTGAATCTCGAGAGCGGAACGCGCATTGCGCAGGCCGTCTTCGTGTGGCTGGCATTGCCGCCAGTGATCGAAGTGGAAGACTCCGACGCACGCGAAGAGCGTGGTGGATTCGGAAGCACGGGTACGTGACGATGGCGGTTGCAGTGCAAGTGCCAGGCATGGTCACCAAAACGGGACCGTGGTACAACCCGCCGCAGTTCACGGCGACGCACATTCGGATGACGGTTGTGCGGTCGTGGCTTCATGCACGACATCCGAAGGCGTGGAGTGAGCCCCGGCCGATCCGTCGTAGCGTCCAACGGTTATCCGTACGGGGCTCGAAGCTCTACTACCTTGGCCGTCCCGTAGCTGGATTTCGCCGCGGATGGATCCTGTTCAACAAGGACCCCAAGCTGCGTGCAACCGTGCAGTCCGTGCTGAGTCATCTGATGTTGACGTCTTCGGTCGGACGCATGCCGTTTGTACTTGTGTCTAATCTTGATGCGCGGCCAGAGACTCATCGCAAGGAGTTCATCGAGTGGGTTCACACACTTGGCTGGAAGCTGGTACGAGCACACAAGCTCGATACACGCTGGCGGCGAAGGCAAGACCTCGGAACTCGGCCGCAATCAGTCGAGCATTTCGAGCAGTGGTGGGAAAACGTGAAGCGGTTCTGTCTCGAGTTCCATCTACCAGCACCGGAACTCGATCAGAAGCTTCGCGGACGACTCGTAGCCTACCGCATCTCGCAGCAACTCGACCCTGCTGAAGAGACGTTTCTGTTCTAGAAAGGGATGTCATGATTGGAGTAATCGTAGGTCGATTTCAGGTTGACGAGATCCATGCGGGTCACTTGAACTTGCTCCGCACGGTTCAGGAGAAGCACGTGAACGTGCTCATTCTCCTCGGTTGCCGAAAGACGCGGGCGAACCGCGACAACCCGCTCAACTACCAGATGCGCGAGCAGATGCTGCACGAAATCTGCCCGACCGCGATCATCATGCCGGTGTTCGATTGCCAGACCGACGAGCAATGGAGTCGGCAGGTGGACGATCTCGTTCGGGCTGCGTTCCCCGGTCCGGCCACGCTCTACGGCGGTCGGAACAGTTTCATCCCGCACTACAAGGGTCGGCATCCAACCCGCCAGCTGGACTTCGGCGAAGACGAAACCGATCCGAGTGGAAGCAGCCGACGGAAGCTCGTCGGCAGTCAGGTGCGGAACTCCGTCGACTTTCGTGCCGGCGCGATCTACGCGCTGATGAACGCGCCAGCACAGGTCGTGCCATGCGTAGACATCGCTGTCTATCGGCGACCGCCCATGCCACAAGGTGTGGGATCGACCGAAGCAGCGATTCTCACTGCGACATTCGGAGCCGACAATACCGAGATCCTTCTCGGTCGCAAGTTATCAGAAACCGGTTGGCGACTGCCGGGCGGAATGGTGGATATCACCGATAGGGATTATGTCAGCGCCGCACGTCGTGAGCTCTTCGAGGAAACCGGGATGACGTGTGAAAGTTCGCCGGTCGTGATCGGCAGCTATGCGATCGACGACTGGCGGCTGCGCGGACGTCCAGATGTGAAGTACATGTCGACGTTGTTTGCCGTACCCTACCACCACGGCATTGCCCAGCCAGGCGATGATCTGGATGAAGTGGACTGGTTTGAGTTACATGCGGCCGATTCCATGGTTCTCGTGGACCACCGGCCACTCATCACTGCTGTACAAGAATACCTGCAAGGAGCGCCCCTACCATGGTCATGACCCCAGGACTGCTACGCGGACAGCTGTGCGGGAGATGTCTCTCGCAGAGCGGCCCGCTAGTCACGCTGAGCGGATTGCAGAGCTCGACGTATACGAACACGAGCTTCGCCGCTGACACTAAGTTCGATGCGCGCACCGCGCAATTCAAAGTCGGCACGACTCCGAACAACGGCGTACGCCTTGCTGGCGGCTCAAACGGCTGCTGGGTTGGTGGGGAGATTCTTGGGGAGTTCCCACCCAATACGTCCTGGACCACGATGCACGACAAGTACGGCCTCATCGTCCGGAGCAGCGACTCTGTGGGAGCAGCGGGCATACGCATCCACAAGGCTCGCGTCTTCAACTACGGGGACAACGTGGCATTCGATGCCCAGGGCGATACGGACTGGCATATGTGCGGATGCTACTTGAAGTATGCACGTGATGACGGTATCGAAAACGACTGGTACAACAACGGCACCATCAGAGATTGCTTCATCGATGGCTGCTACGACGGGATCAGTGCCAGAGAATACGGCTCGCCGCCCGATGGGAGTGGGAATCTCATCACCATCGAGAACTCCCTGATTCGCTTGCAGGGCATGGACTCGGTGTTCGGTGGCTCGGTGCCCAATCACAACGCGTTCTGGAAGTGGCATGACAACGCGCCGCAGATCATTCTGCGCAATGTCGTCTTCCGCGCTGATTCCACCTCGCAGGAAGGCAATGGTGCAGGTATGTACATGGCGCCTCCGCCGGGAAAATGCATCGAAAGTGTCGGGAACACGATGGTCTGGCTCGGTCAGGGTTCTTTCCCGGAAACGTTGCCCGGTGGTTTTACACTCCTCACAGGACAAACTGGCATCGACTTTTGGAACGAGGCTGCAGCGGCATGGTTAGCAGGACATGCGCCGCTCACAGATATCGCCGATCCGATTGTGTCGATGTTCCAGCCCGGTGTGATAGGGAGTTCGACGCTGACAGGATCGGCAGTGACGCTGGTCGCCACGGCTGTCGATGATGTGGACGTTGTTGGTGTGCAGTTCAAGCTGGACGGGTTAGACATTGGGAGCGAACAGACGGCTCCGACCGACTGGAATCCCACCAACAATATCACGCGTGACATGTTCACGAAATACAAGATTGTGTGGGATTCCACGACGAAGTCGAATGGTTCCTACACGCTCACGGCCACCGCGCGTGATGCGGCTGGTCACAGCAAGACGTCTGCTGGCGTAGCCGTAACGGTAAGCAACTAGACCTGAAGACCTGAAAGGAACTGCACCTACCATGATTACGCCGAACCTGTTGTTACTGACGGACTCCTACAAGGTCACTCACTGGCCGCAGTATCCAGTGGGGACCACGCGCGTGCATTCGTACTTCGAGAGTCGCGGCGGGGAGTTTGAGGAGGCCGTGTTCTTCGGGCTGCAGTACTATCTGAAACGGTATCTCCAAGAGGGGATCTTTCAGGATGACATCATCGAAGCCGAGGAGTTCTTCGAGGCGCACTTCGGCACGCCAAAGCTGTTCAATCGCGCTGGCTGGCAGCACATCCTGGATGCGCACGGCGGTCGCTTGCCAGTGTCGATTCGGGCGGTGGCAGAGGGGACGGTCGTTCCCCGCTCGAACGTGCTCATGACGGTCGAGAACACGGATCCGCTCGTCCCGTGGCTGACCAACTACCTCGAGACGCTGCTGGTGCAGGTGTGGTATGGGACCACGGTCGCTACACAGTCCCGCGAGATGAAGCGGCTGATCCTGCATTATCTCAGCGCCACCGGCGATCCCGGTATGATTGACTTCAAGCTGCATGACTTCGGCTTCCGTGGCGTGTCGTCGGTGGAATCGGCGGGGGTTGGGGGTGCGGCGCACCTGGTGAACTTCAAGGGCACCGACACCATGGCCGCCCTCGTCGTGGCCCGCGACTACTACAACGAGCCGATGGCCGGCTTCTCCATCCCTGCCGCTGAACACAGTACGATCACGAGCTGGGGCCGGGAGCGCGAGATCGATGCCTTCCGCAACATGATCAGTCAGTTCGGCTCGGGAGCTCCGGGTCTGTACGCAGTCGTCTCGGACTCCTACGACATCTACCACGCCTGCTCGGCGCTGTGGGGTGGGCAGCTCAAGGCAGAAGTCCTGGCCGCACCGAACACACTCGTGGTCCGTCCGGATTCGGGGACCCCGCATCAGGTGGTCATCGAAGTACTCGAGCGACTGGGGTTGGCATTCGGCACGACGACGAACTCCAAGGGCTTCAAGGTCCTCAACAAGGTGCGGGTCATTCAGGGTGACGGGATCGACTATCTCGAAACAAACCGCATCCTGATGAACATGCTCAACTTCGGCTGGTCGGCCGATAACATCGCGTTCGGGATGGGCGGTGCACTGTTGCAGAAGCTCAATCGGGACACGATGAGCTTCGCGTTCAAGTGTTCGGCGGTGGAAGTTGGGGGCGAGTGGCGTCCGGTGCAGAAGCAGCCGGCGACCGATCCCCTGAAGAACTCCAAGGCCGGTCGACTCAAGCTAGTGCAGACGTCTCAAGGCTACGAGACCGTGCCAGATAAATACTGGACCGGACCGGATCAGCTCATCGAGGTGTTCCGTGACGGCGAGATCCTCGCGGATCATTCGCTCGCGGACATCCGCGTTCGGGCCGCGTTGCCGGTGGCGGTGGAGGAACCTGCGGCGGCATGAGTAACGCCGTCATGCAGGCAGTGTCATTGGCGAGTTCGGTGCTCTTGCTGGGGGCGTACTTTCGCCTCCTGCAAGGGCGCTGGGCGCCGCTGTCGTGGAAGTATCTGGGTATCAACGGTGTGGCCGGCGTCGGTTTTCTGGCCGTGGGTCTCTACGACTGGCGACTCGGCGGTATCACGACCAACGCCGCATTCCTCGCCATCAACGGCTGGGCGATGTGGCGGAAGGTACGGGCATGACCACACGTGAACTGGATGCCTTCATCGAAGAACACGTGATGGGACGCAAGCCGCAGCGGTGGTCGAGTGGGCAGCAGAAGCAAGTCCGGTGCGGATGGTTCGAGGAGTACCGCGTACACAACATCGACAGTGGGGGCGATGTCCGGCCGATCGACTTCGTGCCGAATTACAGCGCGAATGCAAACGACGCGGAGAAGGTCGTGCGGGCAATGTGTCAGCGCGGCTACACAATGGACTTGTGGTACGCCGACCACTTCGAAGTCTGGTTCAACGATGCTGGTGGGAGTCGGGTGCAGCATAGCTATGCGGTAGGAGCAGGTTTCGCGGAGGCAGTCTGTCGAGCAGCGCTCAACACGCTCAAGCCCGACGTGATTGCCGCCACACTAGAAGGCTAATGGGAAAGGGCGGTGGGGCGGTGCTGATCGTACATCATGACGATTTCGACGGAGTGGCGAGTGCTGCAGTGCTTGCCGGTTTCTACAGCCATCAGAG
>Ga0207646_10007587_pt1 | contig 10991 bp, 11 predicted proteins | sample KBSK5502metaG_FD_184343 | JGI IMG/M metagenome (GOLD analysis project Ga0207646, IMG submission 184343) | Corn, switchgrass and miscanthus rhizosphere microbial communities from Kellogg Biological Station, Michigan, USA - KBS K5-50-2 metaG... | ecosystem: Host-associated > Plants > Roots >...
CCCATCAGAATCTTGTGCACGTAGATGGCTGCCCGCCGGAACAGCGCCGCGAGAATCTGCCCGTACGACATGAGGCCGCCGGCGTCCACATAGTCCCGACTCTCGTAGATTGCCGGCAGCCCGCTCTGCGCGGCCAGTTCCGCGATCCGGTCGCGGTGGGCATTGAACCACGCCGACGCCAGAACATCGACGGCATCGGCCCGTCCTTGCTTCGCGTCGCTGAACGCGCGCGGGAGATCCTCCAGCCGCACATCGACTCGCTGGAGGTGTAATCCGAGGCGTTGCGCGGCGGTCTGCGTCTCCGTCACATCGCGGCTTGGACCAAAGCCTGCATACACCAGCATGGCGATCCGGCGGACACGGGGGAACGTGTCCTTGAGCAATTCGAGCCGCTTGGCGCTCAGCTCCGTGTTGAGGAACGACTGGCCCGTGATGTTGTCGGCGGGCCGGGCGAGACTGCGGGTGAAGCCCTGGGCGACCGCGTCCGTGGTCGCCGCGACGACGATCGGGATCGTCGGACTGGCGCGCCGGACGGCGCGAACGGCAATCCCGATCGTTACGATGACGTCGGGTTTGAGCGCCACGAGGTCGGCGGCGAGCCCCTGGATCAGGTCGGGCCGCCCCCGAGCACTCTTCACGGCGAGCCGGATGTTTTGCCCCTCGACATACCCCAGCTCGCGCAGGCCCTCGCGGAACGCCGTGAACAGACGCGGCACTCCGTTGTCCAGAATGCCGACGAGCGGAATCTTGTCCGGCGGCTGCGCTCCCCAAGCCAGTGGCGCCGCGAGGAGAGAGACGGCGAGGGCGACGAGAGCCACGGCGCGCGCGCATCATGCCGCCGCCGCCCTGTGCTCGCTGATCATGCCGGACCTAGAAGCTGAAGTTTGCTTGCCCCGGAGCGGCGAGCCAGTTCGACGCGTCGAGCGGATCAGCCCCTGCACGCACGAGAACGACGAGGAAGCTATATGAACCGTGCGGAATGGAGTCGGGAACCGTTCCCCCGAAAATCACCGCACTCGCATTCGTGACCATGACGTTGGCCCGAAACGACCTGACGGCGCCAGGGATGACGTGCGTCCCGTCGAAGATCAGTGCCCACACCGTGCCGTCAAAGCTGTAGGCGGTCCCTCCAGGAATGACGAGAACCAGATAGATATCGGCGGCGATGGGAACGCCGGTTTGGGTCGTCATCGTGAGGCTCAGGACGTTCCCGGCGGCGTACACCGCTTGATTCAAGCTGAGGCTCACGGCTGGCGCTCCGGCCACGGCGAGCGTGATGGGGCCGGTATCTGCGGCCCGCGCGTTGTTCTGCTCGTCAGCTTCCGGAACCGCCTGCAAGTCGTCCGCGAACGCACCCAGATAGAACGTCCCTGGGCTCAGGGATGCGGGAACGGCCACCGGGCCCTCGCACGACCTGCTTTGTCCGGGATTGAGCGGGGGCATGTTACAGAACGTGCCGGAGAACACGTCCGCCGTCGTGATCGACGGATCGGTCGAATAGTAAAATCCGACGCGAAAATTTCCCGTGACGGCGCTTCCCTGATTTCTCACGGTGGCCGAGACGCCGTTGAGCATCCCGCCGATCGTCCCCGCCGTCGGCGCCGTCAGCTGCGTCACCACCAGATCCGGGGCCGGAGGCAACCCGACCGACAGGTTCACGATCGTGGTCTTGCCGAGGGGGGTGCCGGTCACGGTGATCGGGAACGTCCCGATGGGGGTCGCCGGGGACGTGGTGATGGTCAGCTGTGTCGAGCACGTGGGATTGCAGGCGCTCGTGCTGAACCCGCGGGACGCTCCGGCGGGCAGCCCGGAGGTGTCGAACGCCACGCTCTGGGTGGCGCCGGCGGTCAGAGTCGCGGTGATCATGGTGGCGCCTGCCCCTCCCTGCGGCACGACGATGTTCCCCGAATTCCCCAGCGAGTAGTTGAAGGTCGGCGCGGGCGGGCTCACCACGAGGTTGACGACCGTGGTCTTGCCGAGAGGGTTGCCGGTGACGGTGATCGGGAACGTCCCCGTGGGAGTCGCCGCGGATGTGGTGATGGTCAGCTGGGTCGTGCACGTGGGAGTGCAGGCGCTCATGCTGAACCCGCGGGTGGCGCCGGCGGGCAGCCCGGAGGTGTCGAACGCCACGCTCTGGGTGGCGCCCGCGGACAGAGTCGCGGTGATCGTGGTGGAGCCCGGTCCGCCCTGGGTCACGACGATGTTCCCCGAATTCCCCAGCGCGTAGTTGAAGGTCGGCGCCGCCGTGAACGTGGCGGTGACGTCGATCGTCGGCGTGCTGCCGCTGCTGCCGGGGAACGAGCCGTCATTGATCTCGGTGATGTTGTCCGCTCGGACGGTGCACGTGCCGGTGCCGCTGCAGGCCGGCGTTCCTCCGCCGCTCCAGCCAGCGAAGGTCGAGCCGGCGGCCGGCGTGGCGGTCAGCGTGATAGCGCTGCCGACGCCCGTGAAGGACGCGGTACAGGTTCCGCCGCAGTTGATGCCGCTGGGCGAGCTGGTGACGGTGCCGGAACCCGTCCCCGCCTTGCTCACGGTGATCGTGGGACCGTCGTTGTCGGAGTTGGCGGAGTCGAGGGAATGCAGTGACGCCATCGCCGTGGCCAGGGTGGCGTGGGGCAGAGCGCCATACGCGGTGCCGTACACGTTAAAAAAAGTGGACGGCGTCGCCCCAGGCCCGGACGTCGTCGGGTGGCAGATGAGGCAGGCATTGGACGGCGCCGTGCTGGAGAAGCCGGACAGCGAGCTGCTCGGATACGTGCTCTGAAAGTAGCCGTACTGCGTGGCATTGGCCTGTGCCCACGGCACGCCACTCGCGAGCTGAGCGATCGCAAGCACCACCAGACCCAGCGCTGCAACGACGGCTCGCGGGCACTGGATCATGGCCGACATGACGAGGACTGTATTCAGGACGTTCCCCATGACGTTGAGTCCCGGACACCGCGCGCTGTCTGAGGACCGCGACGATCTTCCACCAGCCGTCGATCCGGCGCAACTTGATTTGCCCGCTCGCCACGAGGCTGAAGAGAGCCTAGATTCTGCGTGTGACGACTCCGATCAGACCATTGCCGAACAACGTCGCACGCTGGACGTCCCGCCTTCGCTGGCTTCGCTGGGCGGACGCGTTGCTTGCGTGGCTCGCGCTGCTACTCGGCCTGACCGTTTGGGTCCCCCAGCTGCCGTCGACGACGGCGATGATCCTGGCGATCGGCCTGCTCGTCGTCGTCTCCCTGGTCCCGCGGCTGCGCATCGCGTGGCGTCCGGTGTCGGCGATGACGACGCTCCTGGTCAGCCGCAGACTGCGGCCAGGGGATCGCGCGTGGTTCGTCCACGGGCGCGACGCGGATCTCGTGCTCGTCACCGCGCGGCATGGCGTCCGCATCGTCGTCGCCAAGCCGGATCACGAAGCCGCGGAGGGCATGAGCATCCGCCGGACACGCGTCCTTCTCCTCCCCGTCACTGTCTAAGAACTCACGGCGGCGGGCGCTGGCTCGCCTGGGCGGGGGAAGGGTCTGACGGGTTTGGCTCGACGAGCAGGATGCTCTCGTCGGAGGTCGATCGCGCGCCCGTCGCGGGACTGACCCGGAAGCGGATCTGGGGCAAGCGCGCGACGGCGTGGCGGAGCGCCTGTTGCCAGCGGACGCCGATCTTCACGAGGTCGGGGTCCGTCGCCGCGAAGCGGCGTTGCCGGGTGATCTCCAGCTCGTCGACACCATAGGCGAGCAGGTCGATGGGCGGTCCCACGGTGACGTTCGAGCGCATCGTCGAATCCAGCGAGAGCAGCGCGTACTTCGCGGCCTCCTCGAGCGTCGTGTTCTCGAACCGGATGCCGCGGTCCAGGATGGGGCGGCCGTACTTGGTCTCGCCGATCTGCAGATACGGCGAGTCCTCGCTGGCCTGGAGCGGATTGCCCTGCGGATAGATGATGAAGAGCCCCGGCGGCTCGCCGCGCACCTGGCCGCCGAGGATGAAGTTGACGTTGAACTTGAACTCGTCGCGCTCCAGCGCCGCGCGGTCCATGTCCGACACGCGGCGCACTTCCTCGCCGATGACGCGCGCGGCATCGTAGAGTGACCCCGCCTGGGCCAGCCCCTTGCCGTCGTCGAAATCCCGGCGCAGCAGCGTGATGATGGACTGCGTGCACGAGAGGCTGCCGCTGCTCAGCAGGACGAACACACGCTCGCCCGGCTGGACGAACACGTGCATCTTGCGCGCGAGGTTGACCTGGTCGTGGCCCGCGTTGGTGCGCGAGTCGGAGGCCATCACGAGCCCTTGGCGGGTCCAGATGCCGACGCAATACGTCACGGAGCCATGGTAGCAGAGACCGCGAGAAGGCCGTGGTACCGTGAATCATGCAGATCCGGATCGGCTACGAGCTCGCCTTCGAGGTGGCTCGGCCCACCCCGATGCAGCTCATGCTCTACGTGCATCCCGAACGGGCAGGTGACCTGCGCAATCCCGAGAAGATCGTCGTGGAGCCCGCGATCCCCCTGGAGAACTTCATCGACGGGTTCGGGAACCGCGCCGCGCGCATCCTGGCGTCCGCGGGCTCGGTCCGGATCCGGTACGACAACGTGATCGACGACCCGGGCCGCCCGGACGTGTCGTTCACGGGCTTGCGGCTGACCCCCGTGCACGAGACGCCACCGGAGTGCTGGCGCTTTCTCCTCGCGAGCAGGTATTGCGAGGTGGATCGAATGAGCCAGATCGCGTGGGACCTCTTCGGGAGCACGCCGGAGTCGTCGGAGCGGGTGCAGGCGGTGGTGGAGTGGGTGCACGCGAACGTGACCTTCGGCTACGAGTTCGCGAGCCCGACCAAGTCGGCGCACGACGTCTACCTCGAGCGCCGGGGCGTGTGCCGCGACTTCCAGCACCTCGCCATCACGTTCCTGCGCGCGCTCAATATTCCCGCGCGCTACACGTCCGGGTTTCTCGGGGACATCGGCGTGCCGGCCTCGGGTCCGATGGACTTCTCGGCCTGGGCGGAGGCCTATCTGGACGGCGCGTGGTACACGATCGACGCCCGGCACAATCGGGCGCGCATCGGCCGCGTGGTGATGGCGCGCGGTCGCGACGCGGTCGACGTCGCGCTGACGACGGCGTTCGGCGCCGCGACGCTCACGCAGTTCACCGTGTGGACCGACGAGGTCGCTGCCGCCGCCGCGTGAGTCGTCGCTCGACCCCAGATCCTCGCCGCGAGCCGGAGCCCGCCGATCGCGATTCGCCCTGTCCCGTCCATGTCTCCACCCCCTTGCAGAAACCCCTTGAGTCTGGAGTTACTGCAGAGTTTATCGTGCGCGCAGACAGACAAGGAGGGGCACCGATGGCGAGCCTCGTGATCTTGACCGCCGATGAGCTGATCGCCCTTGACGTGGAAGGAAGAAGCAAGGCCCGGCGTGCCGCCCGAGAGACGCCGACGGCGACGCGGGTTCTGCGGACCTTTCTGGCTCGGGGCGGTCCCATCCCCGTCGAGGAGCTCCTCGCCGATGTCCACCGCGGTTCCGCCGAGGCGTTGACCCGGCTGGACGAGGAGGACGTGATTCGCATTCACGATGGCCACGTCGACCTCGCGTACCCGTTTTCGGCGCCGGCGACGCCCTTCGTCGTCCGGCTCCTGGACGGCAGCGAACGCCATGTCTGCTGCGCGATCGACGCGCTCGGAGTGGCGCCGATGATTGCCCAACGGATCGAGGTTCGATCGCGGTGCCACCAAAGCCACGCGCCGCTGGCGTTTCCCGTGACCCCCGAAGGCCCGGGGCCGGAGGCGGCGGGCGTCATGCTGTGGGTCGGAAAGCGAACAGAGGAGCGATGCCGGGGCATCGACTCTTTCTGAACGACGATCAACTTCTTCCGGTCGGAAGAAGACCTCAGGGCGTGGCACGGTGCGAACTCCGGGGTTGCGGGCGCGGGAACCACGGTCGCCGAAGGCTTCAAGGTGGGCCGCCACGTCTTCGGCGGGCTTCTCGTCGCCGGATCATGACCCAGGGGGCGGCTATCAGGCCTCCGCCCCGCCTTCCCGCTGTCCGCGCAGGAAGTCCTCGACCTCTCGCATCAGCTTTTCCGAGTCGAGTTTTTCGTCGGAGAGCGGTGGCCGCTCCTCGCCCGCCGCCGCGTCGTACTCCTGCTCCAGTTGCCGTACGTGCTCTCGGGTGGCGCGGTCCCGAGCCACCGCCCGATCGCATTGGGTACGGAAGTCCTGGATGGCCTCGGCAAAGTGGGACATGTCCGGGCTCAGGTGGAGCAGGCGGGCAACATAGGTCACCAGGGCCTCGATCGCCGCCGGATTCTCGGAATCTTGCAGATAATGTGGCGCTTGCCCCATGAAGCCGACATGCTCGATCCCCCGCCTCTCCGCCGCCTCCAAAACGACCGAGGAAATACCGGTCGGACCTTCGTAGGTCGGACGACGATAGATGCCCCAGGCTTCGAGCACCGACCGCGAGGCGGCATCGGTGCAGCGGGCCGTGACACGGACTGGCCGGGTATGAGGAGCGCTCGCCAAGAGCGCCCCGAGCGAGACGATCCGCCTGACCCCACAGCGCTCGGCCACGTCGAGGAACGCCTTCGTGTAGATGCGCCACCTCTGATGGGGCTCCGGGCCGCAAAAGAGGAGGAGGCCGTCCCGGCCATCCCCCGGAGACCACGCAAAGAACTCGCTCTGCGGCCACTGGATGTCGCGGCTCCCATCGGCCCTCAACCGCACCTCGGGGCGCTCCTGGGCGAACACGAAAAATTCTTCAGGGTCGATCCGGGCCAACCGCACGGCCGGGAGGTCGCGGACCAGGTGACGCAAGGCACCCGTTGCCGCCCGGCCGGCGTCCACCCATCCCCCAAACGCCATGACCATCGTCGTCAAGCTCGCAGACGGCTCGCGGTCGAACTCTACGTTGTCCATGATCATCCTCTCGACAGTGGCGAGGGTCGCACCTCTCAAAAGCTCGGCTTGGTTGCAAATGGTGCTGGTGAGCGGGGTAAGCATAGAAAAGAAGGGCGCCCTTCACAACCGCGGTCCAGGCCGGAGCGACTATGTCACCAGCGCGGCGGCCTCGCGGCGTCCTGGGCGATCGATCGGATCCGGGGAATCACGCGCCGAGACGCGGCCTCGAAGCTACTGGCTGAAGTGCCGCTCCACGTCCTCGAGCAGGGTCCGCAGCTCCGGAGGAAGGTGTCTCTGGCCGGGATTGCACTTTCGGATCCATGATTGTCGTATTCCTGTCGGTGAGTACGCCCTGGAATCCTTCATGAACTTGATCGGAAAGTCCTGTTCCTGGGTCTCCACGAATGGGCCGATCTCGGCCGCAAACGTGGCCCCTACTTGTCGACAAGCCCATTCCAATCTCATGCGAGCCCGCTGCGGCCTGGTCATTGGCGGCGTGTCCGCGGAGAGCGTTTGCGAGAAGCGGGCTTCGCGTCTTCTCGGCTGCGGGGCAATGGTTTAGCGAGCATGCGCTCACTGTACACCGGGCCCGCGGCGCCGGGTATTGGACCTTGGTCCATGATGTCCGCGTCGATCACCCGTTGGCGCCGTATCCCGGGGGCCGGGTGAACCCACCGAGCTCGCGAGCGACGAGCGCGGTGAACCGGAGCGGCGTCCGGTCCTCGAGGTAGGGACCGATCGCCTGCAGGCCGATCGGGAGTCCCGCTTTCGTGACGCCGACCGGGAATGCGGTGGCCGGCTGGCCCCCCAGCGTCGACACGGCGGGATAGAACAGTCCTAGCTCGGAGAGCACCGGCCGGCCGTTGATCTCGAACGTCTTACGGAGCGATTCCGGCGTGTGCGGCCACGGGTTGTCCCAGTGCGGAAACGCCGGCCCGAGCCATGCCGGTGCCACGAGGACATCCCAGTCGCGGAAGAAGGCGCGCCAGGCCGCGCGATGCTGCTCGCGTTGTCCGTGCCACCCGATGTAGTCGGGCGCCGCTCCCTCGATGCCGCGTTGCTGCGCGCGTGACCACTCGTCATCACGCGTCCGGAGCACGTCGAGACTGCGACGCCGCATCTCCTCGGGCGAGCGCGCCGACGTCACCGCGGCGAGCAGCGTCAGATAGAGCTCGTAGTGTTTCCGATGGTCACCGAAGCTGTCCGGCTGGATGCTCTTGACCCGACAGCCGAGGCGACCGAGGCGCGATGCGATCTCATCCTGAGCCGCCAGATGCTCCGCGTCGAGCGGCACCCAGTCGACCGGCGGGAGCACCGCGACGCGGAACTCGGCGAGACGCTCGTGCCGTGCCGCCGGCAAGGCGAGTCGCCACGCGACGTCCTCACCGGTGTCGGGTCCCGCCGCCACCTCGAGGGCCAGCTCGAGATCGTCAGCGGAGCGCGCGAGCGGACCCTGGACGCCCATCACCACCGCGGCATTCGGCATCGGGGGCAACGGGAACTGTCCGCTGCGGGGCATCGCCGTCTCGCTTGGTCGATGGCCATACACGCCGCAGAACACGGCCGGCACGCGGATCGAGCCGCCGATGTCGCTGCCGTATTCGAGCGGTGTCAATCCGGCGGCGAGCGCGGCCGAGCCGCCGCCGGTGCTGCCCCCCGGCGTCCGCCCGAGATCCCACGGATTGTTGGTGCGACCGTAGACGGGATTCGCCGACTGCCAGTCCGCGAGCATCGGGGGCACGTTCGTCTTGCCCATGATCACGGCCCCAGCGGCCTTGACCCGCGCGGTCACCGGCGCATCGTGCGCGGACCGAAAGCTCGCCCACTGTGTCATGCCGCACGTCGTGCGCAGCCCCTTCACGTTGATCGACTCCTTGAGCGTCATCGGCAGGCCGAGCAGTGGCGCATGCTCGCCGCGCGCCCGTCGAGCGTCGGCCGCTTCGGCGGTACTGCGTGCGCCCTCGAAGTCCGGTTCCACGATCGCGGTCAGCGCGGGATTGTGGCGCTCGATCCGCCGCCGGTGCAGGTCGAGCAGCTCGACGGCGGATACTCGTCCGGCACGGAGCGCGGCCAGCATCTCGGTGGCGGTCGCGAACGCGTCGAGACGGTCAGGCATGGCGTCGTCCTCCACTCGCATCTTGCCACGGTCCCCGCGCCTGGAACAGGAGGGTGGCCGGGTCGGTGGTCCGGCTCGAGCGAAAAGACGGAAGGAAGCGGTTCGCGAGACGGGACGCTAGATTAGTTGTCCGAACGGTGAGGCGATTCGCCTCGAAGGTGTGCCGCGCGCGACTCCTGAGGCGATGCCGTCGACTCGGAACGCGGCTCGAGGAAGCGCGCCAGTGGGGCCCACGTATCGCCGCCGCAGGCGGGACAGTCATCGGCCCCCAGCTCGAAGCACGCCTCGCAGTCCAGACAGAACGCCAGACGGCGAAACGGGAAATAGAGCGCCGGAGCCCCCGGATATGTCGCTCGCATGTACGTGATCCCCGATCTTGGGATGTCGGCCGATCAGGATTGGTTTCGGCCCGCGCCGACCATCACCACGCCCACCGGCCCCACGGCGCCCAGTCCGTCATGGTCTCGCCGTGGTCGGCGGCGGTCTCTCTGCCGGCCCTGAGACGCTGGTACGCGAAATACTCCTTCGGTCCGCCGACATAGAGGCAGCGGCACGTCTGCGGGTCCGAGAACATGTAAACGACGTGCCCACCCTCCTCCCGAGCGACGAGCTTCAGGGACGGCAGCGTATCGAGCACGGCGAGCCGCTCGGGAGAATCGGCGGGTTGCTTCTGGAATCCCGCCGCGGTGAGCAGCTGCTGGGTGGTGGTTGCTTCGTGCCGCCGGATCGTCGCGCAGCCGCCTAGGACCAGAAGCGCCGCGATGAAGAGAACGACTCCGTGGTCTCTCAAGGCGCGATGTGAGTGTCGTACGGGCGCATGTCCGGCGGAGGACGGACTCCGGCCGGAGCCGTCGCGCACTCCCCGGTGGCGGAGTTACACACCGTGGACGGGGGCGCGTAGTACTCGCCGCTCGGGAGTCGACGTTCCCAGTGGCCGGGCTCCATGGCGGCGCTCCCCGGGTCGGGAGCGGCGAGATAGCGGTCAGGGACCCACACGTCAGGAGATCGTTTCACGGGGGCCATCGGTGCCTGGGGCACGGGCCGCGTCACCGAGCGTTCGATCTGATCCACCCCGCGATTGAAAAATGATGGTCCGCCGTACTGCGCGAGAAGGAGAAGCCCCCCCACCAGCACGTGGCTCGCAGCGACTCGTCTCATCATCTCCGTATTCCCCCCTCTGAAAGCCGCCGAGGCGGAGGCCTCTCCTCTTTGAGAGGCTCGACGGCGGGCCGTCGTTTCAGGCCTCGTCGGCCACGCGGCAACCTCGACCTCTCGGACTTCATCCCAAGGACAGAGGTATCCCGTCATGAGTTTCTGCGCCTATTGCCGGCAGCAGACGCCCGGCGAAATTTGCAGCCACCATAGCCCCGGTTACGAAGTGGACTGGGCGGCCGGGAACCGAGCCATGTGCGACTTCGTCCACCGCGGTATCGTGTCGCCCACGCCGCGCGAGCTCACCGATACCTCGATCGACTTCCTCGCTAGCGGGCTCGAGGCGGCTCTCAGCTCCTAGACGCCGCCTCGGGGCCTTCGGCTCGAGCGTCTCGGGTCGCCAACATCCGGTAGGTCCCACGAATCGATGGGGCGGCGCCCCCGTGCTGCACCGGAAGAGCCGCGCAAAGTGATAGGGACTCATGTGGACAACGGCCGCGAGGTCGGGGAGCCTCACGGGTTTGTCGAGATTCTGCCGGACGTAGTCCCTCACGCGCCGCACTCGCCACGGAGAGGTCTACCCGACGTTGGTCGGGGTCGGCAGGACCCCGCGGCGACAGGGATCGCGGTGGACGACCCGACCAAGGTAGGGTAGACGGCCGCCGTCCGGCACACTACGATCAAGGCGACTCCGACCGTCCCTCACGGGCCGGCGATGACATATGGGCAAGCGCGATGGGCGGGTAGTCTGCATCGTGGACGACGACGCGTCACTGCGTCGGTCCCTCCGGAATCTGCTGATGTCCGTGGGCTTTTCCGTCGAGACGTTCCAGTCCGCGGAAGCCTTCC
>Ga0207646_10007588_pt1 | contig 10991 bp, 12 predicted proteins | sample KBSK5502metaG_FD_184343 | JGI IMG/M metagenome (GOLD analysis project Ga0207646, IMG submission 184343) | Corn, switchgrass and miscanthus rhizosphere microbial communities from Kellogg Biological Station, Michigan, USA - KBS K5-50-2 metaG... | ecosystem: Host-associated > Plants > Roots >...
GTCGACTCCACGTATTCCGGGCTGGTACTCGGAGGCGTTTACCTTCTGGCCGGCCGCAATCTGTGGGCCTCAATACTCACACACGGGATCAGCGATACGTTTGCCGTATTCGTGCTTTTCACGGGGTGGGCAAAATAATAAGGCCTTCCGTTCCAGATCGCGGTTGTTGGTACTGTGAAATCCCGTTTGGTAGGTTTTGGGATTTCACTTGGCTGTATTTCGGCTATACCTAGAAGTGCCCGGAACGCCGGATTGCGTCGCTGATTACTCGCCGAGTCGCCCAGCGTCGATCTATCCGATGTCGAACCTCACATTCGTGCGCAAATATGATGTTGATGTCGGCAGCAAGACGCAGTTCTGGAGTGGCATGGTGTGGTTGGCGTAGGGCGCCAACTCCTTTGATCCGTTATTCTCAATTCGCGTTTGCTCTCGCGAGGCTTTCCTCCCTGGCACGGTTTCCACCGCTTCCCTGTTCACCAAATTTCCGATCGACCAAATTTTTTGATTGACACACGCGGTGTCGGACGTACAATTCGACCATACAATACTTAACCATAAGGTAAAGTATTAAAGGAGAGTTCTATGATGGATCCTGAAGGTTCTCTGTATCACCGCTTGGGTGGTTACGATGCCATTGCGGCGTTTGTTGATGATTTGTTGCCGCGGCTGATGAACGATTCGCAACTAAGTATGTACTGGAAAGGAAAGTGCAAAGATAGCCTGGCGAAGGAGCGGCAGCTTCTGGTGGATTTCTTGTCGTCAGCTTTTGGCGGCCCGACTCATTACGCGGGCCGTGACATGAAAATGTCGCATGACGGCATCGGGATCAACGAGAGCGATTGGAATGTCTTCCTTCAGCACACCACGGCAACGCTGAGCGATCTGGGAGTGGGGGAAAGGGAGAAAAGCGAGGTTCTTGCCGCGGCTGAAAGTCTGAAGAGCGATATCGTGGAGAGCCGCGCCTCCCATGCGACGCATTGAGCCTTTCATGTAGAGGGAGATGAACAGGCGAATCAGCCGGCGTCTTGACGCCGTTTTTGGAGCTTTGTCGGATCCGATTCGCCGCACTATCCTAGCGCGGCTGGCGCACGGCGAGTGCTCGGTGACGACTCTGTCGGAGCCGTTCGCCGTCTCTGCGCCCGCGATCACGAAACATCTTCGCGTACTCGAATCCTCGGGCCTCATCACGCGCCGGAAAGAAGGCCGCGTCAACTACTGCAGTCTGAATGAAGCTTCTTTGCGCGAGGCGGATGACTGGATACAGCAACAGCGCGCATTTTGGGAACAACAGTTGGATGCGCTCGAGAAATTTCTGGAGAAGGAGAAAGACGTATGCGACAGTCCACTCCAAAGCAGGCGGGACGCGCCTTCCGGCTCAAGCGGTGGTTCCAGGCGCCGCGAGAGGCAGTCTTCAACGCGTGGACGAACCCGGAAATCGTGAGGCAATGATGGTGTCCGGAAGGATGGGAACTGGTGGAGATCAGCATGGATCTCCGTGTCAACGGTTCCTTCCGAATCGGAATGTGCCGGTTGACCGGAGGAATGCCCGTCTACGTGCGCGGCGTCTTTCAGGAGGTACGGCCACCAGCGCGTCTCGTGTATACGTGGCATTGGGAAAACGCATTCGAACAGATGCCCGAAACTCGAGTCATTGTCGAATTCAAAGAACTCGGCTTTGCTACTGAGTTATTACTGACGCATGAAAATTTGCCCGAGATTCCAAATTGCCTGCAACATCGCAGCGGTTGGCTGGCCGCCCTCGACCGTTTCGAACGGACCTTCGCCGCACACCGCCCTCGTGATTTGGATCAATTGCCGGTTTAACTTAAGATGCAAGGCCCCACTGAGTAAGTCACGTCCCGGCCGAAGGAAATACTGCCCACCCAGCCTTATCGGGAGCGTTCCTGCGAGTGCCGCAAAAGGCAGGACGAGGCGCGCATGCATCGCGCGTCGCGTACCGTAACAGATGAGCTACTTCTGACCGGAGGTCTTGTCCTGGGAATAAGCTTTTCAAACGCCATGCCGCAAGTATCCGGCGGCCATTTGCGGGGTTTTCCGGACTGTGGCGACGTCACATGCGGTTTTATGTTTATTTGGGGCGAGAGCGGCCCAGGTCTGCCGTATCTTTTCGGAAGCGGGCCCAGGTCTGCCGCATCTTTTCGGACCCATGATTGCGGGCCGCGCAGCCAAACTGATTCTCAGCTGAAAACAGGAGGATCTCATGACCGGCAATCCAGACAGGTCGTTGACAATCGATACCCATCACCACATATTGCCGGACTTTTTCTGGCGGGAGACAAATGATTCTCATGCTCCCGTCGGAGGGCTGGCGCCGCTTCAGTGGTCCAAAGAGGCGATGATCTCTTTCATGGACGACGCCGGGATCGACGTTCCGTGTGCCTCGGTCGCAAGTTTCAATCAAGTGTTCATCAGATAATTACGAAGGCACGGCTCCGTGACGAACTTCGGCTAGCACGACCGAGGACACCAAGCCATGTCGATTGTCAGCACGGGCAGGAAAAAAGAAGACGCTGGTCGAAGCATCTGCCTATGATCCCACCTCGTGTTTCGGGCTGGAACCAATTCCCAAGTCAATTAGCCACTCATTGACAGTGGCGCCGATGACTTCAGCCTTATCCTCCTGCAAGTAGTGGATGCCAGAGCCAAGCTGCACAACTCTGCAGTTCTTAAGCCCCTTCGCAAAGCTCTCAGCGAAGGTCGGCGATACCAGAGCGCCCGGATTTCCTGCGAAAAGTAGCTTCGGGTAAGACGAGTGCGCTGGCCCGACTTCCACGGCATGACCTGCTTAGTGAGCGGGAAAAGGAAGTGTTGCAGCTAATTGCTGAGGGCAAGACGAACAAAGATGTTGCCGGCCTGTTGAACATTAGTCCTCAGACTATTGAAAGCCATCGTGCCAATCTCATGCAAAAACTTGGCCTGCACAGCACTGCGGACATCATCCTCCATGCAGTAAGAAAAAGAATCATTTCGTAGCGTCTAGGGCATAAAGCTGCTCGTCCTTACCCCGAATTTCAGCAAGGAATACCCCCTGCACGGGATATACACGCACCCTTTGCCGCTTTATAAAGCCACGCAATAGAAAAAGGGAAACAATCTCGGACATCGAAATATGTCCTGCCTGGTGCATTGCTGTCGCCCCCGATCGTGAGCGGCGTATTGGAATAGGAGGCGCTATGACATCCGTTACATTGAGACCCAGAATCACTACGTGTGTGTGCAACACAACACTGGTTGTGTTGCTTTGCTCTCTCGCGCTGTTTGCGCAGGCCAATTTCGGTCGTATTCTCGGAACCGTTAAAGACGCGACTGGCGCGGTTCTGCCGGGCGCCAAGATAAGCATAATTGACAAGGACAGAGGCCTCGCGCGAACTGTGACCACGGATGAAGCAGGAGTATATAACGCTCCCACGCTGATTCCCGGCACCTACACGGTCCGTGTCGAGTTCCCGGGATTCAAGACGCTGGACCGTGGGAACGTTGTGGTCGAGGTTGGCCAGGAGATTCGAGTCGACTTGACCATAGAGCCCGGTCAACAAAGCGAAACCGTCACGGTCAACGAAGCGATTCCGCTGGTGGATACCACGGGCGCCACGCTGGGCGGCACAATCACCAACGCGGAGGTCAACGATCTGCCCTTGAACGGCCGCAACTACCAGAATCTGTTGAATCTGCGGCCGGGTGTGATGATCCAGCCGGGCGGCTCACCGTGGAGCCAGAGCACCAACAACGTTCGGCCCGATGAAACCGGCTGGATGTTGGATGGCGTGATCAATGTCAATTTCTGGGACGCCCGCCCTGTGGCCAATATGCCGAGTCCGTTGACCGATGCGGCGACCATCCTGCCCGTGGACGCTATCCAGGAATTCAAGATGGAGGAAAATCCTAAAGCGGAGTTCGGCTGGAAGCCCGGCGCCGTGGTGAACGTGGGGATTCGATCGGGGACCAACGCTTTTCATGGCTCGGCGTATGCGTTTGGCCGCAATGAGAACTGGGACGCCCGCAACGCCTTCAACCCAGGGCCGGATAAAAATGGAAACTGCATCCCTAACCCGGCTGTCCCGGCTGTATGCGATAAGCTGCCAACCGAGTTGGAACAGTTCGGCGGCGTGGTGGGCGGGCCGATCAAGAAAGACAAGCTCTTCTTCTTCGCCGGCTATGAGGGCCTACGTTCCAACGTCGGCAACGCGTTCATCTTGAGCATTCCCGAAACCGGTGGACAGAGAATCCCGGATCCGAAGAACAGCATGGTGGATGCCGTCAGAGCGGTGCAGGCCGCCGGGTTGACGCCAAGTCCCGTCAGCCTGAAATTGGCGGGCTGCACCTTGGGAGCTTCGGTCGCCTGCACGGGCGGCCTCTACCAGGGGGCCTCTGCGAACACGACCAACTTCGCCGCGACTTACCCCAACACCAATGTCAGCGACAATGGGATTGGAAAAATCGACTACCGCATCAACGACAAGCACAGGCTCAACGGCATGTTTTGGCTAGGCAACTACACCGCCAATGGGATGGATCACCCTATTGTGAATCAAATCTTCACGACTCCATTTACGATCCGTACGTGGTCGACCGTCGCCAATTGGATTTGGACCCCCAGTTCCAACTTGGTGAACGAAGCTCGGTTTGGCTACGACCACTCTAGCCTCGGCTCTGGCCTCAACGACGGCAGCGCCATCCCCGATGGCTCGGGCTCTCTATGCACCGCCGCCGGCTGTGGTGGCAAGGGCTACCCCATCAACACGGGCGTGAAGACTGTGGGTGCGTTGCCGAGCATCGAGACTGTCGGTTTTACTGGGAGCCTGGGCTCCTGGCGTGGCCGCCCCAGAGCTCAAGGCCCCAACCCGTATTACGATATTCAGGACAGTGTCTCGTATTTGCGGGGCAAGCACGCCCTCAAAATCGGCGGGGAGTTCGCGCACATCGAGGCCGATGACCGCATAGGGGACTTTAGGGGCCGGATCCAGTTTCGGGGCAAACAGACCGGGGGACTCACCGACTGTGGCGGAAAGTCCTGCCCACTCGAAGACTTCTTCGCCGGAAATCCCCAGAGAGCACTTGTCAACGTCGGCGACGCGGTCCGCAGGGTGACCTGGATCAAGAATGCGGCGTTCGTCCAGGATGACTTTCGCATCATCCCGAAATTGATGCTCAATCTGGGACTGCGCTACGAATACGCATCGCCAATGAAAGAGGTCCGGGGCCTCTGGGGTAACTTCGATCCGGCGCTGGGACTGGTTCAGCAAGGCCAACCAAGCGTTGGCGATACTCTCTGGAAGCCCGACCGCAAAAACTTCTCGCCTCGGGTGGGTTTTGCCTGGGATGTCACGGGCAATGGGACGACTGTGGTCCGCGGCGCGTCCAGTGTCATGTACTCGTCGTTCGTTGCGGCGATGTTCATGTTTAGCAATGGGCCTCAGAACGGCGGGGGAGCCAACGTCCAAATCATCCCGACGGCTGCCTGCGCAACGCCGGTAGTCATCGGAGGCCCCCCTTGTCCAGCGACTGTGTCTGAAGGCGGCACGATCGATTTCGGCCTAGCCAATATCCCTGGCTCCAAGCTCAACTGGAATGGCGTTGTTTATCCGACCGGCGCTGGGATCTCTTGCGCTGCCAAGGAATCGTGCAACTCCGGGGGGGTGGATCCGAACCTCCGCACTCCCTACATCTTGAATTGGAACTTGGGTATCCAGCACGCCTTCACCAACAACCTCTCGTTGGAGGTTGAGTATGTGGGCAATCACGGCGATAACCTGCTCGGTGTTCGCGACCTCAATCAGTGTGCTCCAAATCCGAACGGCGACTGCGTCCGTCCCTTCGGCGTCAAGTTCCCCTATCTCAAGTTTATCAACTTCACAACAAACGATGCCCGATCCAACTACAACAGCCTGCAGGCGACCCTGACCCAGCGGTTTTCCCACGGGCTGAATTTCACCGCCGGTTACACTTACGGTCATGGCCTCGACAACGGTTCCCTGAATCGTGGCGGAGGCCTCCCGCAGAACAGCCGGAATCCAGGCGCGGAGTACGCCAGCGCCGACTTCGACATCCGGCACCGCTTGACTGTCACGTCCAGTTACGCCATTCCCGGGAAACCAGGCTTCGGCCAGTTACTGCAAGGCTGGAAGCTCAACACGATCGTCAGCCTTCAGGGCGCGCAGCCGTGGTCCGTGTACGACTTAGGAAACGATTTCAGCACGGGCGGAAGCGGGAGCGGAGATTTCGCCGATCGGTGGAACTTCCACGGCAACCCCAACGACTTCAGGTCCGGCTCGAGTTCGCTTCCCTACTGCACTGACGGTGGCCCTAGGGGTTGCAGTGTAACCAGTGGCATCTCGACCATCCAGACCTTCTTTTCCCCCTCCGATTCCGCCGCGATGTGGGCGCAGTGCCAGGCGGTCGCTCCCGACCCAAGCCCCGGCGGAACGCTCGAATCCGCTGGCTGCTTCGTGAAGGGCAAATCGGTGATGGTTCCTCCCAAGAATGGAGCCTATGGCACGATGGGCCGGAACATCTTCCGGGACTCGGGCTTCAAGAACGTGGATTTCTCCGTATTCAAGGAGTTCAAGTTCAAGGAGCGATACAACGCCCAGTTCCGGGTCGAGTTCTTTAACGTGTTCAATCATCCCATCATCGCCAATCCGTACGGCTCATCGAATACCTCGTTTTTAGGCAATGACATAAGCAGCTCCCAGACGTTCGGCGGCGGGGGCGCCACACCCGACGTCGCAGCCGGCAATCCGATCATCGGTTCGGGAAGCAGCCGCGTGATGCAACTCGGGTTGAAGTTTATGTTCTGAGTTTTCCGGTCATGCGGAAACGGGAGGCGGACTCACGTTCTGCTGAGGGGAGAAAGGTATGAAGAAATCCAAGACAGGTTTCGTTGCCATTGGTGTTTTCGTTTCATTGCTGTGTTTCACCGCGCTCGTTCCCGAAACCCTGGCGCAGAGTGCTTTCACAGGTGTTGTGAAGGACCAAAGTGGAGCGGTTCTGCCGGGAGTTTCTGTCGAAGCCAGCAGTCCCGCACTGATCGAGAGGTCGCGCTCAACAGTCACGAATGAAACTGGCGCGTACACCATTCTTGATCTGCGTCCGGGCGCCTACACTTTAAGCTTCGGCCTTCCGGGCTTCAGGACGGTCAAACGTGATGTCGAATTGACCGCGAATTTCGTGGCAACGATAAATGCGGAGATGAGGGTAGGCGCTGTCGAAGAGACGGTTACTGTTCAGGCCGAGTCACCGGTTGTCGATTTGCAGACGAACACCAAGGCGGATGTCCTTCCGCGCGATGTGCTGGATTCCGTGCCGACAGCCCACACGATCCAATCCATCGGGCAACTTGTGGTCGGTGTGACCTTGGATGCGCCGGACGTCGGTGGCTCTAGAGCGATGCAACAGACCTATTTCTCAGTGCATGGGAACGGCACCTCGCAAACTTCGGTTCAGGTGGATGGGATGATTGTCAATGGTCTGCAGAATGACGGCGCGGTTCAGGCTTATATGAATGATGCCGGCAACGAGCAGATGGTTTACCAGACTGGTGGGGGGACGGCGGATTCGCCGACCGGGGGCCTCAAGTTGAACATGTCCCCCAAAGAGGGCGGCAACGCATTTCATGGGTCACTTTTCGCCGGTTTTGAGAGCAACAGCTTACAGAGCGACAATCGCTCGGCTTTTCTTGCTTCGCATGGCGTCCGAGTTGTGGACCAGATCGGTACCTACCGCGACATCAACCCGACATTGGGCGGACCGATTATGAAAGACAAACTCTGGTTCTTTGGCTCAACCCGTTTCTTCACGGTTAACAAACCGGTTGCCAGTACATTCTACATCCCGCCGGGAAGGACCTACGCAGATTGCAACAACGGAGTTGTTGCCTGCCGGCAGGGGATCAACGACCAACAGATTAATAGCGTATTGCTGCGTCTGACCTGGCAAGTGAGCCCGCGAAACAAGCTTTCCGCGTATATGGACAGGCAGTTCAAGTCGCGCGATCACGACGTCAGCCCGGGTGATGATCCTGCCACCGCTGGCGGCCTTTGGAATTCGCCGATCTATGAAACAAGCGCCGTTAAGTGGACCTCGACCGTCAGCAACCAGCTGCTGATTGAAGGAGGGTACTCGAGCAACCTCGAGCGGTTTAACATCCGCTATGAACCCGGCATCAGGAAGCCTTACGGCAGTCCCGAATGGTATGCCGGCGCGAGGCATCGTGACGACATACTCGGTACCACCAGCAACGCAAGGACCTATGAGTCCGGGAACTATCCGGACCGGCACAACGCTCAGGCAGCGGCGGCCTATGTCCGGAACAGCCACAATATCAAGGTCGGTTTTCAAAATTCCTGGGGACCGTTCAACCGAACGGCCTGGGCGAACGCCGATCTCTACCAAAACTATCTGAACGGGGCGCCATCCACGGTCACACTACTGGCCACTCCGGCTCGTTGGAAGGATCGTCTGAATGCGAACCTGGGAATTTACGCTCAGGATGCCTGGACTATCAAGCGGAGGCTGACCATCACTTATGGTCTGCGCTGGGGTTACATCAGCGAGCAGGTTTCAGGGCAACCTGCACAACATGGGCGCTTCGCCAATATCCCGGCATTCGGCGATATTCACCTGCCGATCTGGAGAACGTTCTCGCCCAGGATGGCGGTCGTTTATGACCTGTTCGGCAACACGAAAACAGCCGTCCGGTTCGGATTTAACCGGTTCGACTTTGCTGCTGCCACAAACCTTGCGGAGCAATATGATCCCGCAAACGCGGGCATCGTCCAGGTTACTGTCCCCTGGACCAACCTCGCTCAGGACGATATCGCTAAGGGGACGCCCGGATGTGTTTATCTCACGCCCGGCTGCGAGATCAATTTCGCGACCGTGCCGAAAAACTTCGGCACGATCTCACTTTCGAACGTCGACGCACACCTGAAAATCCCGTACATGCTTTCTTACAATCTCGGCGTGACTCACGAGTTGTTTCCCGGCGTGGCTGTCACGGCCGAATGGTTCCACACGGACTTCAAGGATATTCTCGAACGTAACAATGTATTGCGGCCGGGCACATTGACAGGACCTTCCAGCGTCGATAATCCGAACTACGGATCCGTCAAGGTTTTCAGCCCGATCGATGGCACCCCGATCACCATCTACGATCCGGTGTCTGTGGCCGTTCAGAAAGCGGTTGCCTATGTGGATACGAACGATCCGAATTTAAAGCAGTGGTATAACGGCTTTGAATTCAACTTCAATGCGAGATTGGCGCATGGCCTCATGCTCTTTGGCGGATCGGCAACCGATCGAACGATATCGAATTCCTGCGGAGCCGCGACTACGAATCCGAACTTCCTCCTGTTCTGTGATGGGGCAAGAAACGGAATTCCCTGGAGAACCCAATTCAAGCTAGCCGGCACGTACCCGCTGCCATGGTGGGGTCTTCAGTTCAGCGGTTCGCTTCAGGCGCTGCCTGGGTACCCCCTGTACTATGGCTCGGGCACCATTTCACCCTTACAGCCGCTATTGCAAGGAGGTGGCAGCACGCTGAACAGCGTTCTCAACCAGCCAAACGGTTTAGGCACTGCCTTCACGGTCACGCCAACGACCCGGTATACGGCGTGTCCGGGTAATTCTGCCGCAGCCGGCTGCGTCGTGGGAGCGTTGGTGATTCCGGATATGAACCAAGCATTACTGAACGTGCCGTTGATTGCTCCGGGCACGGAGCTCACGCCGCGCATCACTCAGGTTGATTTCAGCGTGGGCAAAAAACTCTCCTTCGAGCGGATACGCCTGGAACCCAGAATCGACCTGTTCAATGCCCTGAACTCGAGCGATTACTACACTGTTCGATCGATGGTTTACAGCACGGCGCCCGGGGCAACCTATAAACTGCCCGGCAACGTATTACTCGGCCGCCTTGTCCGGCTTGGGTTCAATCTGGGTTTTTAAATTGGAGGTGGGAAAGAGGTCATCGGGGTTCATGCTTTGTTCGGTGCGTTCCTGGCGGGGCTAATTATTCCCTGCCGCAAGATGCGTTCGTTCTGCAAGGAACGGTTCGGGACTGTTGCCTCGGAGCTTTTGCTGCGAAATAATTGATGCAGCAGTTCCGCAGCTGTGGAGCCGAAAGAGTCTGTCACGGCCGCATGATCGAGCGAGATGAAAGAAGAACTCAGCGAACGAGGTTTCGAGGCACGCACGAGCAATACACCAGTGAGGTGAGAGGGCAGGCCCGTATGGTCAGGGTCATAAAGGTCTGCTGGAAAGCCACCATCAAATTTCAATTCGGCCCCGGTAACAGACAATTGAATAGACACGTTGCCTGAACCGAAATAGTCCACATCCACCCAAAAATCACGCGTGTTTCGCGATCTTTCCGTAATTCTTCGGTAGATTTCCGACGGCAAACTCGCGGCGATCACGTATATAGTGCAGCCGAACCACGTGGAATGACCGTGTGGATCGTATCGGCGAGTCACCGCTGGATCATCGAAGCGGGCGCCGACTACCTTCACGTGCCTCGGTCCAACGTGATTCCCATCTCCTCAAGAGTCAAGGATGGACGCATTACCGATGAGGCAATTATGCCGGTTCCATTTCAGGCCGGAAAGGTCGACGCCATTCATGCACGGATCTCAGACCCTCCCATCACTGCATTCAGCGACAGTATCAACGACCTGCCGATGCTGGAGATCGCTTCAAAACTCAGAGTCGTTATCAGTCCAGATGATCAGTTGCGCGCGATCGCCGTCTTCACGTGGATGGAGTATTCAATAATTCAAAACCGACCACTGATTCGACCCGGTTTGCCAACGCCAGCATAATCCTTGATTGATTGAGCTTCGATCCGCGAACGCTCACAATTACACTGTCTTTTCGTGTGAGCGAACTGGGAGGCAGATGGCGAATTACCTATGATCGGCAAAACAGTTTCGCACTATCGCATCGTGGAACGGATTGGCGGCGGCGCGATGGGCGTG
>Ga0207646_10007589_pt1 | contig 10991 bp, 9 predicted proteins | sample KBSK5502metaG_FD_184343 | JGI IMG/M metagenome (GOLD analysis project Ga0207646, IMG submission 184343) | Corn, switchgrass and miscanthus rhizosphere microbial communities from Kellogg Biological Station, Michigan, USA - KBS K5-50-2 metaG... | ecosystem: Host-associated > Plants > Roots >...
CACGCACCGAATGGAGAATTAAAGGAAAAACTTCGCGGTTCTAAATCACCTATGCTGATGCCGCATCGAGCACAGGCATTTCGTCGAGAATACAACGTATCTTCGTTATCAGTGGAAGCAATCGCTATTCCATCCCCCACTTTCAATGCTGATTGGACTGACTCAAACAATCTGCTCTTATCGTTGTTCGAAGGTATCAATCTATCAATAACAACCTCAATGGTATGCTTCTTTTGCTTGTCGAGTCTCGGATACGAGAATTTTCGACGGTCTTTAGATTCGCCGCTGTTTTCAACATCTAGGTTTATCAGCTCGCCATCTAATCTCACCCTTGCGTATCCGTTGTGAGTCAGTTCATCAAATAACTTCTCATAGGTCCCCTTTTTGGATTGTATTACTGGTGCAAGTATGATTGTCTTTTTCTGCTCTGCGGTTCGGAGTATTGAATCTGTTATCGCATCCGCAGATTGGCTTGAGATTTTTTGCGAGCATCGAGGACAGTGAGGTACGCCTATTCGCGAGTATAGAAGTCTAAGGTAATCATAGATTTCGGTAACGGTTCCTACCGTTGAACGAGGATTTTTACTCGTGGTCTTTTGCTGAATTGAGATCGCTGGTGACAAACCGTCGATCGAGTCGACATCCGGCTTATCCATGAGCTCCAAAAATTGTCTGGCATATGCTGATAGAGACTCTACATATCTCCTTTGGCCTTCCGCATAAATAGTATCGAAGGCGAGGGTCGATTTGCCCGAGCCTGATAATCCAGTTATGACAACCAGCTTGTTCTTTGGGATCTCCAGGCTAATGTTTTTCAAGTTGTGCTCTCTAGCGCCGCGAATGATAATTTTATTGTGGATCATTTATTCATTCAACCTCAGATAAATTTGGTTCTCCTAAAGCGCTCTTTATCTTTCCCAACTTGTCCCTAAATTTTATCGCGTTCTCAAAATCCAAATCCTCCGCATACTTCTTCATTGTTGATTCCGTTTCAAGCGCCACTTTTACCAGATCCACCCTCGTCATAGACTTAGTATTGAGTCGTACATCCAGGTCCTCATCTGGCATCTCTCCTGCTCTGTCTGGAATCGCCTTGATAATTGATTGAGGAGTTATTTCATTCTTCATATTGTAGTCTAACTGCTTAAGTCGTCTCCTGTCTGTTTCAGCGATCGAACTCCTGATAGAGTCAGTTATGGTATCAGCATACATAATGACAGTTCCATCAATATTTCTGGCGGCGCGCCCGAACGTTTGAATCAGGCTAGTGTTATTCCGCAAAAATCCCTCCTTGTCTGCATCTAAGATTGCTACGAGAGATACTTCAGGAATATCTAACCCCTCCCGAAGCAGGTTTATACCTACCAAAACATCAAATTCGCGTAGGCGGAGCTGTCTTATGAGCTCCGTCCTTTGCAATCCATCTATTTCTGAATGCATGTAACGTACTTTAACATGATTTTTTGCAAGAAACTCTGCTAGATCTTCGGCCATCCTTTTTGTCAACGTCGTAACGAGCGTTCTTTGATTCCTGGCAGACCTAATACTCACCTCATGGATCAGATCTTGTATTTGATTTTTTGTAGGTCTGATTTCTAGCTTGGGGTCAACTAACCCAGTAGGCCTTACTAGCTGTTCAACCGTTTGCCAGCTTGACTTGATTTCAAATTCTGAGGGAGTAGCGGAGACAAAAATGACGTTTTTCATATATGTCTGAACTTCCTCAAACCTTAAGGGACGATTATCAAAAGCGCTGGGAAGTCTGAACCCATAGTCTACTAGCATCTTCTTTCTGGTATAATCACCATTATACATTCCCCTCAATTGTGGGATCGTAACATGCGATTCGTCTATTACGAGTAGAAAATCCTCATCGAAAAAATCTAGCAAACAATACGGTGGCTGTCCTGGCGCCCTGCCATCTAGGTGGCGGGAATAATTTTCGATTCCAGAGCAATAGCCTAATTCTTGTATCATTTCCAAGTCATACTTAGTTCGGGAAGCAAGTCTTTGCCTTTCCAGCTCGGTTGGTAAATTGGGGAGCCATCTATTCAATTCCTGTTTTATGGAATCTATAGCAGATAATCTTGAATCTTCTCCAATAACATAGTGTTTAGCGGGAAATATCTTCACAGAGCTAGTGTCTCTTATTTTTCTCATAGTTAGATGGTTATGAATACTTATTTTTTCGATTTCATCTCCGTATAGCGAGATGCGAATTATGTCGTCCGAGTAGCCGGGAATGATGTCAATTACATCTCCCTTTACCCTGAAGCTGCCTGGAGTAACGGACAAGTCATTTCGTTGATAACGCGCCTCGATCAAGTTATGAATCAATAACTTTCTGTCCAAGTGCATACCTTCAGTCAAAGTAGTCGCACTCTCGTCCCATGAAGATGGAGATCCAAGAGAGTATATGCATGAGACCGTTGCGACGATAATAGTAGGTTCACCAGCCATCAACATTGCCGTTGCCTCAAGCCTCATTTTTTCAATCTTTTCGTTAACCTCAGTATCTTTTTCAATATACGTGTCTGTCTGTGGAATATAGCTCTCAGGCTGGTAATAGTCATAAAAACTTACAAAGTAGCCTACATTGTTATGCGGAAAAAATTCCTTAAATTCTGTATATAGCTGGGCAGCCAGCGTTTTATTATGAGAAACTATTAGAGTGTTCTTGTTTGTTCTAGCTATAATATTAGCAATTGTGAAAGTTTTTCCGCTACCGGTAACTCCTAGCAACGTCTGGAGACCAGGCTTTCTTGTGACTCCCATGGACAACTTCTCAATAGCTTCAGGTTGGTCGCCTTGAGGTGAAAATACTTTTTTTGTTAGCATAAATGAGTTGCTACTTTTGAGCACAGACAGCATCAATCAACAAAACGATCATATATTGTTATAGCGTCAAAATGGTGCACCTCCGCGGTGCTGGAAAACATGCAAATCACGAGCCAATAGGAAAACTTTTCTTCTACAGAGTGATAATAGTTATTATGAAAAAGCCTGATTACGCAATAAACAGGCAGGAGTTCTTGTCGTTTTTAGAAAATGACGCCAAATTACGTATCGATGGATTTATAGAAGACGCAATTGATGTAGCCGAAGAGGTTCATCACGGCGTAACAAGAGAGGACGCGGTTTCGCTCTTCCTTGAAACGCATACTTGGCCGGTTGCAACAGATGTAGTAAAACACTATCGATCAGTCAACCGAAACATTACCAGTGTAGAGGTTGCGTCTGCAATTTTACACGATATCCTAGAAGATAACGACAGAATTCTTGATTCAAATAAAACTAAAGATTACGGTTTTGAGGCCTATCTCAGCTATAGGTTTGGCAGCAGAGTCCAAGACATTGCAACGCAACTCAAGATTCGCCCCTTAGAAAACTTCGCCGGAACCACAAACGAAGAGCGCGAGCTAAACAGGTTCCGAGAATATTGTGACATTCTTATCTCTTCTGAATATGATGTGAAGACAATCAAACTTGCGGACAGACTTAACAATATGAGATTCATTTTGGATGTAGCGCAAATGAACAGACAAGTAATCTACGATAAAATAAAGAGGTATCTGCGAGAGGCAGAGGATTTCTACCTTGCTTACACGATCTTGCAGCCAAAACTTCCCTGCTTTTACATATCCATTAGATCTACGTATGAAAAGCTTCGATCGATATACTACGAGCAAACTCTTACTATGCCGCAGTCACAGTAATGGGTCTAAGGTATCAATATCAACAACGACGACCATCGGGGCTAAGGTGGCCGTGAACTTAGTAACTTGATGTCACGGTACGCTCGACTTTTATAGAGATTTTAGACTACGGATACGTGTTCGAAAAAAGGTAAGTGAGAAAGCCAACTGAATTTTCCACGCCATGCACCATCAGTTTGTTGCATAACCCATTTAAGGGCATTATATGGAGATAGCAGAGTCAATGGCCCCACCGCTAAATATAGCAGTAATAGTGAAACTTGAGCCTGATTTCTCTGAAGGCAATGTCAGCTACAACTCGGACGGGACATTAAATCGAGCAGAGACGAAAAGCATTCTCGGACCACACAGCGCTATTGCTACAGCTGCGGCTTTTTATGCCAAAGTCAAGTACGGCGCTGTTATCTCCATTGCGACCATGGGGCCGCCAATTGCTGAGTCTGCATTACAACGGGCACAATTAATTTCTGATGCCGAAACCCTGCATCTTTATAGCGATAGGATTTTTTCTGGAGCTGATACGTTGGCCACAGCAGAGGTGTTAAAAACCGGCATAAAGAAAATGGAAGATCCCGGAACAGTAGACATTGTATTTTCAGGACATCGAGCTTCAGATGGCGAAACAGGACAAACAGGTCCACAGACTGCATGGAAGTTGCGTTATACTTTCCTAGGCAATGTTATTAGTTACAATATCGATATGAAAAAACGTATTTTGACAGCGAAGCGGCTTATAACTTTGCAGGGGACCCCAGACGTGATCGAAGAAATTGAGGCTCCATTACCGGTATTCATAACTGTTGATCCATCTTACAAGTCAGTTTTTAACACCGTCTCGCTCCGTCTGGCCTCGGTAAAATATCAGAAAGAAGCGGAGCAAAGAGCACAAAATTATAAGAACTATCTGAAGATTTTTAATGCTCAACAGCTTGGAGTTGATTCGAAATTCGTCGGGTTACCAGGCTCGCCAACGATCGTATACAAAGTTGAGAGGATCCCAAAGGCTAGGGCAAACAGGAGAGCAGAGGTTATCGATGGTTCGGACCGGCAGCAATTGCGTATGGCTGCTGAAAAAATTCACGAAATTGTCGGACGAGTGGTGAATCAATAGCGACTATGGCTGCGTCAACGACACTCCCCAACACTAAAACAACCGCGCGAATCAGCGAGAACGCCAGTAATAGTACCAATCAACGCGAAAGTAGCTACCGACACCTCTACATTGTAGTGGAACACCAAGACGGTAAGCCAATCCCTGTCACCCTTGAGATGCTGGGTGAAGCGAGGAGGCTCATGGATAATTTTAATGGCAGATACTCATCAAGCGAGAAGGTAGTTGCCGTGGTGTTAGGAAATAATATCAAAAAACTGTGCGAAGAGTTGATTTACTACGGCGCAGATGCTGTAATCAGTGTTGAAAATCCCAACCTACAATACCCAATAAATTTGATTGATACAAAGGTTATCAGTCAGGTTGCTAGAGATAAGATCTGTGCATCGAAGATTTCGCCTGAATATAGCGAAGAATTTAAGAAACCGAGATACATGTTCTTCTCTGCAGACAATATCGGCAGGCACTTGTCAGCAACGGTTCTCACCGAATTAGAATCAGGGCTTGCATCTGACATCAACAAGTTGGTGATTGAAGACCTTGAAATCAAGCACGAACATAAGACAAAAGGTCAGCTTGTAAGATACGAAAAAACCTTGGAAATGTACCGTCCAGATTTCTCAGGCTTTCTCTGGACGACCATATTGTGTCTGGACAATCGAAATCCTGCAATTCAAAGAGAGTACCACCCTCAAGCATGCAGTATAATTCCTGGCGTTTTTGCACCCTTACAACGGGATCCCGAAAGGAAAGGTGTTATCGTCGACTTTAATCCGGAATTAGAACAGGCAGATAAAGCTGTCAAGGTACTGAACCGTCAAGTCACAAAGAGCCCCGTTGATTTCGATAGTCATAAGGCGGTGATAAGTTTTGGCCGCGGAATCAAGGACGCACCAGAGGATAATATTAAATTAATTGTCCAGTTAGCTAACGAACTAAATGCCGAGATTGGAGTATCGCTGCCCATTTCGAAAAAGCCATACTCTGTGTCCGAGCCAGTCTCTTCGCTCTACCTGAACCCTGATAGAGTTATCGGGACCAGTGGTCGCAAAGTAGCCCCCGCATTGTATGTCGCCATAGGAGTCAGTGGGGCAATGCAACACATCGCAGGAATGAAAGAATCCGGATTTGTTATCGCTATCAATGCCGATACAGATTCGCCGATTAAGGACGAATGCGATATTTTCATCAAGGGCAGGATGGAGGACGTACTACCGTCGTTAATAGAAGAATTGAAAAAGCAAAAACAAGCTATGGAGGTCCATGAATAAAAATTGGAGCATTTTGACGTTGCCATAGTAGGAGGGGGGACAGCCGGCTTTAGTGCGCTACAACAATTATCAAGTCTAGGCAAGCAGGCTATTTTGATTGAGGCTGGGAAAACGCCGGGTTCAAAAAATGTATCTGGCGGAATTCTTTATTCAAAAAGGCCGAAAAATGGCAGAGTATATAATGTCGAAGACGTATTCGGACAAGAATTTTTGACGCAAGCCCCACTTGAGAGGCTCATTACAAAATACATTCTTCACGCTACTTCAAATGACAAGGTTTTCTCTATCGATCTCACGCCGACGCACGAATATGAGTCGAACTTCGCGTATTCTGTCTTATTAACTAAATTAGTTGCCTGGTTTGCAACGCAGGCAGGAGAAAATGCTGAAAGACAAGGCGGTGGGATAGTGAGCGGTGTGCATGTCCGCGGGGTCAGTTGGAGCGGGGATAAGACTATAGTTGAAACTGATGAACTCGAACCTTTTGAAGTTAAGGCAATAATTGCTTCAGATGGCGTTAACTCGGAGCTTGCTGAAATATCCGGTGCAAGGCCCAAATTCACTCCTGAAGAGCTATATCAGGGAGTTAAGGTCGTCGTCAAATTACCTGAAGAAATCCTTGAAGAAAGGTTCAATATAAAATCTAATGAGGGTGCGGCTCATCTTTTTGCAGGCGATGTTACTCTAGATCATATAGGCGGAGGATTTTTGTATACGAATTGGGAAACGCTCTCCTTAGGAGCTGTCTACCACTACGACTCACTAATGGAAAATCCTGTCGAGCCGTATGTTCTTGTGGATCGGTTATTGAAGAATCCACTTATAAGCGAATTTGTCAAGGACGAGGTTGCGGTTAAAGAGGATATCGACAAGAGCCTTCCCAAAGAAGAACAATTAAGATCTCAGTTTGCCGTAAGTAAACTACTAAAGAATTGGGGGGATCTTCGTGAACAGTATTACTCCAAAAAAGGTAGGGCAAGGCTTCTTGAAACCGGCAGGTACAAATCAGAAGAGGAGATCAAAGCCAAACTCGATGGTATACGTGACGAATTGGCCGGTAGGTACAAAACAAAATTCGTCAATGATTATATGGAGCTAGAATATAGCGCGAAGCTCGTTCCTGACGGTAAGCGATGTAGGATGAAAAAGCCGTATCGGAAGAATATTCTTTTTGTTGGGGATGCTGCCGGTCGTGGCATTTTTGTGGGTCCTAAGATAGAAGGGCTTAATGTCGGAATCGATGATGCCGTAAGAGCGGCTAACAGCATCTCAAGGTCTATAGACAGAAACAATTTAACAGACCAGTATATGGGTGAATTTTATACTCAGTCCATCGAAGGAAGCCCATATACACGTGAAATGAAGGAGATCGATAAAGACTACGTGAAGCTCTTCTTGGATGCAGCTAAGGATGTACCTAAGGATATCATAAAAGCTAGATACGGCATAATATTCAAATTAATGTCGAGTGGCATATTGCGTGGTCTTGCTGTCGGCTTTGCCAATGTTCTTGGCTATGACCGGCTTTTACCAATGGTTGAAAGCCGGGAAACGTACGTCCAGGTTCCAATAGAGCTCGCCGAAAAATTAGGAAAGCATACAGTTTCGACATATAACTGCACTATCCCTACGATAGCCCAGCGTATTGCAAAATTAAGGTACAACGATGATACACTTTCTCATATTAGGATTTTGGACCAGAAAAGTGATTTTATGAGAAAGATGGTCGTGATTTGCCCGACGAGATGTTATAGCCTAGAACAGGAAGAAGTCGTGCTTCAACATGAGGGATGTATAGAGTGTGGCAGCTGCGCCAAAGAAACCGACTGGAGGCATCCCAGGGGCGAGAAGGGGATCGAGTACCGGTACGGGTAGCAACTCTAGCCATGGAACGACAATCAGCTTACGGATCTGTATGGTAATTGTTACCACTTACTACCAACATATATATATCTGATCCTATATTATGATTAAACATGGTAGACAAATCAAAAGATGATTCATTCAAAGTTGCTGACCGAGCCAGAGAAGAGACTAACACTATGAAGTCTAGTGACACAGGAGACTTCTACGATGCGATTAGAGAAAATTTTATCAAAATAGCAGATGAAGTGGCAAAAGTTCAGCCTCAGTATTCGCAGTCGATATCCAATCTTCAACTCGATTACATACAAGCAATCAAGAACACCATCCAGACGGCTCTTTCTGCCCAAAAACATCTATCGGACAGTAATCTGGGCACTTGGAACAGTGGACCTTCTACAACACCCTTTACGGATCAATTTGCAAAGCAGTCAAACGAAATCACCAATAACACTATAAGAGCCGTGGGTATTAACAATCAGTTAACAATCAATGCACTCGACGCAACAAGGGAGAACCTGAAAATCTATAATAAAACGATTGACGCTGTAACAGAGTTTAATACAAACGCTGCAAAAGCCTGGAACTCCTTCTTTACTACGCAGCAACAACAGTTTTTTAGACATTGACCGACCACTTTCTTATTTTTGATCCATGGGTGTCATTTTCGGACTTCAATATATCCATGTTCTGAGGAGACGAAAATCCGAAAATTATATAATAATGTGTAGAATATTTAAATAATTGAAATACTATATAAGAGGTACTTCTTTAAAGTATGCAAACTTCAATCGTCTGTTCAGTATGTAACAAGAATAATGTGACAGTGTCGGACCCGGAGTCAGGCGAACTCATATGCGGCAACTGTGGCACAGTATTACTCGAAAAGGTCGAGGAGAGTGGTCCTGAATGGCGGCTTTTGGGTGAGGGCAAGGATAGGAGCAGGACAGGGATGCCGATATCTTTATCGCGTCACGATATGGGCCTGGCTACCATAATAGGTAAGACTAATAGAGACGCGAGCGGCCGCGGATTGGATGCATCGGTGAAGTCTACGATGGAAAGGCTAAGAACATGGGACCTCCGTATTCAAGCCTATAGCCCTTCCGATAGAAACCTAAGACAGGCCTTCAGCATTCTAGAACGAGTGAAAGATAAGCTCGGCTTGTCTGAGCCTATCATCGAAAAGACTGCGTACCTCTACAGAAAAGCACAGGAAAGGGGACTTGTACGTGGAAGAACTATTACATCCGTATTGTCTGCGGCAATTTATATATCCTGCCGCGAAATGGGAATCGCTAGAACGCTTAATGACATCGCGTCGCTCACGAACCTTCGTCGAAAAGAAGTTGCGCGAACATTCCGTCTGCTACTTTTGGAATTGGATCTAAAGGTCCCGGTTGTTGATCCGATGAAATGTATTGCAAAAGTTGCAAACAAAACCAAGTTAAGCGAGAGGACAAAACGCCAAGCAATGGACATCATGATAAGCGTTACGAAAAGGGGAATATCCGCAGGAAAAGATCCGATGGGTCTAGCTGGATCGGTACTCTACATGTCTTGTAAAAATTCTGGAGAACCTGTAACGCAGATGGATATCGCAAACGCTGCTGGGGTAACAGAAGTGACTATCAGAAACAGATTTAGAGATCTTAAAAGCAAAATAAACCTGAATTAATTTGTACGGAAATTGCATTTGAAAGTCCCGATACATATTGGGTTTAATAAGATCCTCCCAAACCGAACATAGGTACATCCTGTGCTGTCTGTCAGTGCAGCGCTCGGACTAGAATTAAGTAGGCCTGCTGTGGTTACGGAATGCATTGTTGCAGCCCACGCAACGTACATAGTTTAAGGCCCTGTGTATCGAACACTGTTTAGTATTTCAGCTCTGCCTTCTCGATTGGCGCTGTCCCTTGTTTGAAAGTTACTATCAGAGTGTCGCCAACGTTATATGGACAATGAGGGATACCTCTAGGTTCATTATCTGATGCTTGTACAACACAAGTTCCTTCTGCCTTGGTAACGACTTTAGCCTCGACTGTTACATCTTTTCTGACCAGATCCTTGATAGGAAAGCCAAACATGGCCTGAATCCCGAAAAATGCTCCTGCGATAACAATACCAACCAGAAGGGCCATTTTCTTGCCAGATAACCTGGAAAATAGGGGGTATCAGGATGAGTCCGATGCGTATGACACAATCAAAACTAATAGTTGAGAACCTAAAAAACATTCTCTGACTACCACTTAGCCCTCTCAGTCCTCAAACGACCACCCAATGACCACAAGATCATAAACTCCTCATAACTTGATGGACATTCCGCTCGCCGTAGTACTCGCAAACTGGAATTGGAACGGTCGAACTGCAAAACTTATCCAATGTCTCACAGAAATTCGGGGGGATAACCGGAATGTTGCAGGCCATCAGTACTTTTGAAGGTCTGAAATCTATACAAGAAGAAACAGGCAAAATTTCAACAAAAAAAGAACTGCTCGAAACGAAAGTAACTTCACTCCAAACAGATATTCAAACCCTTCAAACCAAAAAAGAGGCAATACAGAGACCTTTAAAACTGTATGAAGAACTGAAGTTTGATGGTTTTGACCAGAGGGCGCTCGAAAACCTGGCGTACACTTGCAGAAAGTATAACAGAAATATGAAGGAAGTTTTGGAGGCGGTGAACACTTGCGGATCTGGCACAGATTCAGGAGAAAGCAATAGAAGCTGAGGACAAAAGACAGCATGAAGAAACGAGATTTAAGGAGATCAAAGAGAAGCGGGCCCATCTCCAAGCAACATTAGATATGTGTGACACACTCCTCAATCGATTCAACTATAGTGTTATTGCCATACAAGAGCTGCATGAAATAGCAAAAAAATATGGTGAGCCGATAGAAATGATAAAAGCTATAGAAAGCTAAGGTGAACTAAGGAATATAGAGGCTGAAATTGAAGATCTCGCGAGAAGGAAAATCGAGCTTGAATCAGGAGTAAAAGAGATGATTACACAAATGCAGAGCCTTAAAG
>Ga0207646_10007590_pt1 | contig 10989 bp, 12 predicted proteins | sample KBSK5502metaG_FD_184343 | JGI IMG/M metagenome (GOLD analysis project Ga0207646, IMG submission 184343) | Corn, switchgrass and miscanthus rhizosphere microbial communities from Kellogg Biological Station, Michigan, USA - KBS K5-50-2 metaG... | ecosystem: Host-associated > Plants > Roots >...
AAGGCCATCACGCACCCAATCTAGATAACATCCTTCTCAGGTCTAGATTCGGGAATGCGCGCGAACCGTCAAGCCCTTATCGGGTTGCCTGCCGCGTCCGGCTCAACGCGTGCGGTAGGTCGTGTCGTAGCGCTGGTTCTGCTGTGCCTGCTCGCGCGCCTGCTTGTTGGCGGAATGGCGGCCGATCAGGCAGCCGGCGGTCGCCCCTAATACCCCGTGATGGCCGGCATAATGACCGGCGACGCCGCCGACCACCGCGCCTTTGACGCAGCCGGCCGCCTCGGCCGGACCCGCGGAAAACCCGGCAAGCGCGACCAGCAAACCCGCCGCAATGACGATCGATTTCATGAGCCTCTCCGGTGTTACCTATCGGATCCAACGGCGCGTAGCGGCATCCGGTCTCGTTCTCGCGCGGCGCTCGCCACCGCCAGCGGGCGATAACCCGTTGTGGTCGAGCCCGCGGCGCCATGCCTTCTGGCGTTCGCGCCGGGTTGCGGCTAGTGTTTGGGTCCCCATCGGAGCAGGGAGGCCCCTGATCCGTCCCAGAGTCGCCTGAAATGCCGATTCCGGTGCGAAAATGCGATGCCGCCCTGGGCGCGGAGATCGTCTTCGATTTGGCGCAGCCGATCGACGATCGGACCTTCCCCGAGATCGAGCGGCTGTTCCACGACAACATCATCGTATTCTTCCGCGATCAGCACCTCTCCAACGAGCAGCACATCGCGTTCAGCCGCCGCTTTGGCGAGTTGGAGATCCACATCGTCAAGAAATACCTGCTGCCCGGCTATCCCGAGATCCTGCTGGTCTCGAATATCAAGAACGACGCAGGCGAGCACATCGGGCTCGCGGATGCCGGCTTTACCTGGCACAGCGACACCTCCTACCGGAAGCGGCCGAGCCGCTGTTCGCTGCTCTACGCCAAGGAGGTGCCGCACCGCGACGGCAAGCCGCTCGGCGACACGGTGTTCGCCAGCACGGTCGCCGCCTACCAGGCCCTGCCCGAGGCAATGAAGCGGCGTCTCGCCGGGCTCAAGGCGATCCACCGCTATGCGATGCGCCGCCGCGTCGAGAACAGCCCGCGCCCGAAATTGACCGCGGCGCAGCTGGCCGAGACCCCCGACATTGCGCACCCGATCGTGCGCACCCACCCTTATACCGGGTGCCGGGCGCTCTACATCACCGCCGGCGAGTGTATTGGCATCGCATCGGGCAATGGCGAAGTCATGCCGGAAGACGAGGCGCTCGACTTGATCGCCGAGCTCGACGCGCATTGCGTGCGGCCCGAATTTTGTTACCGGCATCGCTGGCAGGCCGACGATCTGGTGATGTGGGACAATGCCAGCGCGATGCATCTTGCGATTTGCGATTACGCCCTCCCGGAGCGGCGCCTGATGCACCGCACCACCGTGATCGGCTCGGAACCGTTCTGAGCCGGATTTCTTGAGATCGGAGGCGGCCATTGCCACCGAAACCGGATTGACCCTCGCGGCCCGCCCCGACGACCTGCTCGCTTCGGAGCAGGCGGCGGCCACACGCCCGCAGAACGGCGCCGCGGCCGTCCATGCCGAGCCGGTCGAACTCGACCCCGAACTCACCGGCGACGCGGCGCTGCAGCGGATCGGTCTCGCCTGTCTCGACCATGTATCGAGCAACAAGCCCGCGGTGCTCGCCGGTGTCGAGGACGGCATCCATCAGATGCGGGTCGGGGTTCGCCGCCTGCGCGCTACCCTGTCGGCGTTCGGCAAGCTGCTGCCGGACAACCAGCGGCACTGGGCGTCGGAGGAATTGCGCTGGCTCGCCGATGCACTCGGGCCGGCCCGCAATCTCGACGTGTTCGAGACCGGTTTGCTGCAACCGGCGAAGCAGGATGTTGCCGACCGTGCGGCGCTCGAACAGCTGCGCCAGGTAACGCGGCGGCGGCGGCGCGTCGCCCGCCATGACGCGGCCGAAGCCGTGGAGTCGATGCGCTACACCGTGCTGATGCAATGCCTCCGCCGCTGGTTCGACAACTGCGGCTGGCGTGAACGAGGCCACGGTGAGGATCTGTATCGACCGATCGACGGGGTTGCCGAGCGCGTATTGCAGCGCCGATGGCGGGTTGCGAAAAAACGCGGCAAGGGATTCGCGACACAGTCGCCGGATGAGCGTCATCGGCTGCGCATCGCGTTGAAAAAATTGCGCTATACCACGGAGTCGCTGGCCAGCTTGTACTCTCCGGAAAAGACCGATTTGTTCGTCAGGGGATTGAAGCGCCTGCAGGACGATCTCGGCCACGCCAACGATCTGCGCGTCGCGCATGAGATCCTCGCCGAACTCGCGCCGCGCGCCGGCCCGATCGCCGAGGCGGGGCGGCAAGTGCTCGGCTGGCACGAGGAACGGCTCGACAAAAACGAGCCGAAATTGCGCAACCATCTGCACGAGTTGTTCGCGACCGAGCCGTTCTGGCGCGACTGACGAAACCGGCAGCACCGCAAAAATTCAGCAGGTACAGAAACACCGGCCTTGCGGCAGGTGGACGGCGCAGCTGACGGTGCTCAAGGAATTGACCAATCACCACGTCAAGGAAGAAGAAGGCACCGGCTTCACCTGCGCCGGCAAGGAATTCGACCGCGAGCAGCTGGAGAAACTCGGCGAGCAGTTCCGCCGCCAAAAAAAGAAATTGATGACCGAAGTCTGACTCTCGTCAACTTCCCGCAGGGCGGAAAAGCAAAGCGCATTCCGCCAAGCCCTGCATCTCACGACGGTGGAATGCCCTGCGCTCTTCCACCCTACAGGATCTACGGTTAGCCCCCGTGGCCGGGCTTGTCCCGGCCACCCACGTCTTGAGCGGTCTCGCAGGGAAAAGACGTGGATGCCCGGCATAAAGCCACGGCTGTCCGGTTCATTTTTGCTCGACTGTGGGCACGACATTGATTCCACTGGGTTCGGGACGTTTCGCCGACGATCCGGACACAAGAGGAGATCAATGCCGTGCTGCACAAGAATACCGTTTTTCACGCGCTTCTGAAGCATCTCCCGTGGCCCGTCTTCGATCGGCTGGTCGAGCAGCACCGGGCCGATGCCGGGGTGCGGCGCCTGACCACCAAAAGCCAGTTGATCGCCTTGTTGTATGGCCAACTGTCGGGAGCCTCGAGCCTGCGCGAGATCGTCGCCGGCCTGGGCAGCCATCGGGCCCGGCTGTACCATTTGGGGGCGCGCCCAGCGCAGCGCTCGACCCTGGCCGATGCCAATGCGTGCCGCCCGCCGGCGGTGTTCGCCGAACTGTTTGCGCGGATGGTCGGCCAAGCCAACCGGCATCTGCGCCGTGCCTTGGGCGAGAGCGTCTATCTGATCGACTCGACCGGGCTGCGGCTCGACCGGCGCAGCGCCGATTGGGCGCGGTTCTCCGATGCAGCCTGCGGCGCCAAGGTGCATGTGATCTACGATCCCGACGCGGCCGATCTGGGCCGTCGTGACCGCCGCCAATGTCAACGACATCACCCCGGCCAAGGCGATGCCGATCGAGCCCGGCGCCACCTACGTATTCGATCTGGGGTATTACGATTACGACTGGTGGGCCAAGCTCGACCGGGCGCAATGCCGCATTGTCACCCGCTTCAAGTCCAACACGCCCTTGGCGGTGCTGGCGGAACTGCCGGTAGCGCCCGGTACCGCGATCCTGTCGGACCGCATCGGCCATCTGCCGCGGCGCCAATCCAACAACCGGCGCAACCCCTTCCAGAAAGCGGTGCGCGAGGTCCGCGTGCAGCTCCACACCGGCAAGGTGCTGCGCATCCTCTCGAACGATCTGGATGCCACCGCGCCGCAGATTGCCGATCTCTACAAGCGCCGCTGGGCGGTCGAGCTGTTCTTCCGCTGGGTCAAGCAGGCCCTCAAGATCCGCCGCTTTCTCGGCACCACCGAGAATGCGGTGAAGATCCAGATCGCGGTGGCGCTGATCGCCTTCCTGCTGCTGCGAATGGCGCAGGCGGCACAGCCAACCCTTGTCGGCGCGCTCGCCTTTGTCCGCCTCGTCCGCACCAACCTGATGCATCGCCGTCAACTCGACGCTCTGTTCACAGGCCAGCCGCCGCCGCTTGGCAACCCCGCTCAACTCGCGCTCCAATGGACGCAAAGTTGAACCGGACAGCCGTGGGCCAAGCCCCGCCATGACGGTAGAGGGACGCGTTTCAGTTTGGGCGGACTTCCGCCCTCAGGGCACTGTTAGCCGCGAAGTGTGCCGCCGGTGGCTTTTTCGACCGCCGCGACGAGGCGTTTCGAGAAGGCGTCGATCTCGGAATCAGTCAGGGTCGTTTCCTGCGGCTGCAGCACGACCGAGATCGCCAGCGACTTCTTGCCTTCCGGCAGCCCCTTGCCTTCGTAGACATCGAACAGCCGGGTCTCGGTAACCAGCTTGCGGTCGACGCCGCGCGCGGCGCGCAGCAGGGTTTCGGCCGGCAGATCGCGGTCGACGATGAAGGCGAAATCGCGTTCGACCGGCTGGAACACCGATAGGATCAACGGCTGCCGGGCGCGGCCGGCACGGGACAGCGGCACCGCATCGAGAAACACCTCGAAGGCGGCGACCGGCCCTTTGACCTCGAACGCATCGAGCACATCGGGGTGCAATTCGCCGAAATGGCCGAGCACGGTCGGACCGAGCCGCAAACTGCCGGCGCGGCCTGGATGGTACCAGGGCGGCGGATCGGCCGAGGCCTGGATGTTGTCGGCCGGGGCGCCCATCGCGGCGAGTGCGGCCAGGGCGTCGGATTTGGCGGTGTAGAGGTCGGGCTCGCGCGGCGGCTGTTGCCAGTGGCGCGGGGCGAGCCGGCCGGCCCGCAACCCGGCGGCGACATTCATCTGGCCCTCGGGCGTGTCGTCGCGATAGGCCGGGCCGAGCTCGAACAGCGCGACGTCGGGGAAGCCGCGATCGGCGTTGCGCTGCGCCGCCTCGACCAGTCCCGGCAAGGCCGAGGGCCGCATTGCATCGAGATCGGCGCTGATCGGGTTGACGAGCCGCAGTTCCAGTTTGGCCCCGCCGAACAGCAGGGCCGAGCGCGACGAGAGGAATGAGAAAGCGACCGCCTCGACGAGCCCGCGTGTCGCCAGGGTGCGGCGCACCAGCTCGGCGCCGCGGCGCCGCGCATCGATCGCCGGTCGCGAGATGATTGTGTCGCGCGGCAGCGGTACCGCCGGGATCTCGTCGTAGCCCTTGACCCGCAACACCTCCTCGACGAGGTCGGCCTCGCCGATGATGTCGCCGCGCCATGAGGGCGGGGTGACCCGCAGGCTGCCGTCGTGATCGGCGGGTTCGGCGATCGCACAGCCGAGCGCTTCGAGGATCGCGCGGCTTTCGGCGGGCGGGACATGCAGCCCGCCGAGGCCGGAGAGACGCTCCGGCCGCAGCCTGTACTCGCGATGCCAATCCGGCACCGCGCCGGCGACCACAACGTCCGATGCTTCGCCGCCGCACAGTTCGAGGATCAGCCTCGTGGCGATTTCGAGACCCGGTCCGACAAAGGCCGGATCGAGCCCACGCTCGAAGCGGTAGCGCGCATCGCTGATGATCTCGAGCCGGCGCCCGGTGGCGGCGGTGCGGATCGGATCGAACAGGGCCGCTTCGACAAACACCTCGGTCGTCGCTTCGGTGCAACCGGTCGGCTCGCCGCCGATCACGCCGCCAAGGCTCTGCACCCCGGCGTCGTCGGCGATCGCGGTGATCTCGGGATCGAGCTCGTACTCGCGATCGTTGAGCGCCGCCAGTTTTTCGCCGGGGCGCGCGAAACGCACGGTCAGATCGCCGCTGACCTTTCCCGCGTCAAACACATGCAAGGGACGGTTCAGATCGAATGTCAGAAAATTGGTGATATCGACCAGCGCCGAAATCGGCCTGAGGCCGATCGCTTCGAGCCGGTCGCGCAGCCAGCTCGGGCTCGGGCCGTTCTTCAGGCCGCGGATATGGCGGCCGAGAAACAACGGGCAGGCGGTGCGGTCCTCGATATGGATCGCGATCGGCGAGTGGAAGCGGCCTTCGACCGGGGTCGTGTCGAGCGGGGCCAGCTGGCCCAGGCCGGCGGCCGCGAGGTCGCGGGCGATGCCGCGCACACCAAGGCAATCGGCGCGGTTCGGCGTCACCTTGATGTCGATGACCGGGTCATCGAGGCCCAACAGGCTCGTATAGGGGGTGCCAACCGGTGCGTCAGCCGGCAATTCGATGATGCCGGAATGGTCGTCGCCGAGCGCCAGTTCGGCGGCCGACATCAGCATGCCGCGCGAGGCGACGCCGCGGATCGTCGATTCCTGGAGCTGCGTCCCGGTCTTTGGGATCGTCACGCCGGCCGGGCCGAACACCCCCTTCATGCCGGCGCGGGCGTTGGGCGCGCCGCACACGACCTGCACCTCCCCCTCCCCGGCATCGACGCGGCACACGCGCAGCCGGTCGGCATTGGGATGCGGCTCGGCGGCGACGACGCGGGCGACGACGAAACCCCTCAGGGCAACAGCGCGATCCTCGATCGTCTCGACCTCATGGCCGAGCATCGTCAGCCGAGCGGCCAGCGCGCCAAGCGGCGCTTCCGTCGCGAGATGCGTCTTGAGCCAGGAGAGCGTCGTCTTCATGCCGCGCCCCCGGCCATCGCTCCAGACAGCGGCCCTCGCACCGGTGAGGGGATGTCGAGCGGCAGAAACCCGTAATGGCGCAGCCAGCGCAGATCGGAGTCGTAGAAGGTGCGCAGATCCGGGATGCCGTATTTCAGCATCGCCACCCGCTCGATCCCCATGCCGAAGGCAAAGCCCTGATATTCGTCAGGATCGATGCCGCAATTGCGCAAGACCTGCGGGTGCACCATGCCGCTGCCGAGGATCTCCAGCCAATCGCCGCCCGCGCCGATCTTCAGCTCGCCGCCCTGGCGCGAGCAGCCGATATCGACCTCGGCCGACGGTTCGGTGAATGGGAAATAGCTCGGGCGGAAGCGCACCGGTAGATCGTCGACATCGAAAAAGGCGCGGCAGAACTCGATCAGGCAGCCTTTCAGATGGCCCATATGGCTGGTGCGGTCGATGACGAGCCCCTCGACCTGGTGGAACATCGGCGAGTGCGTCGCGTCGTGATCGGCGCGGAAGGTGCGGCCCGGCACGATGATCCGCAACGGCGGCTTCTGCGCCAGCATCGTGCGGATCTGCACCGGCGAGGTATGGGTGCGCAGCACGAGGCGCGAGCCGTCGGCCCGCGGCGGCAGGTAGAAGGTGTCGTGCTCCTGTCGCGCGGGGTGCTCGGGCGGGATATTGAGGGCGGTGAAGTTGTAGAAATCCTCCTCGATATGCGGCCCCTCGGCGACGACGAAGCCCATCTCGCCGAAGATCGCGACGATCTCGTCGATGGTCTGGCTGATCGGATGGATGCGGCCGGTTTCGCCGGTCAGCACCGGCAGGGTGATATCGGCGCGCTCGCCGGCGAGGCGCTCGGCGCGCGCCGCGCGGCCGAGCCGCTTGGCCGCCTCGGCGAGCGCCGCGGCGATCTCATCCTTCGCGGTATTCAACGCGGCGCCGGCCTCGCGGCGCGCCTCGGGCGCCAGCGCGCCCAATCCGCGCATCAGCTCGGTCAGCCGCCCGCGCCGGCCGAGCGCGGCGACCCGGATCGCCTCGAGCGCCTCGGGCGAGGCCGCTTCGCGGATCTCGCGCAAGATATCGCCACGCAGCCGGTCTAGTTCTTCCATCGGTTATTCCAAAAGCAAAAGGGGCCGCTTGGACGGCCCCTCCGGTCACAAATCCTGTTCGGGGCCTTTGTCAGTCTACCCCGCGATAAATCGAGCAAGCACGCGCCACTGCTTCCCGTCAGACGGGCGAACGCCGGCATCCACGGCAGCAGTGGATCCCGGCCTGCGCCGGGATGACCGGCAGGCGGGTCCGGCTATTGTCATGCCGCCGCCGCTTGCGGCTGATCGAGCGCGGATTTCACCGTTTCGACGATGGCGGCGAACGCCTCCGGCTCGCGGATCGCGATGTCCGACAGCACCTTGCGGTCGAGTTCGATCCCGGCCAACTTCATGCCGTGCATAAATTGCGAATAGGTGAGCCCGTGCTCGCGAGCGGCGGCGTTGATGCGCTGGATCCACAACCCGCGAAAATCGCGCTTGCGGTTGCGCCGGTCGCGATAGGCGTAGCGCAGCGCCTTCTCGACCTTTTCGAGCGCAACCCGATAGACGGTGCTGTTGCGGCCGCGATAGCCCTTGGCGAGCTCCAGCACCTTCTTGTGGCGGGCATGCGCCGTGACGCCGCGTTTGACCCTGGCCATCGGCTCAGCTCCGCAGATACGGCATGTAGGTCAGGACCAGCTTCGCGTCGCCCTTTTCGAGGGTCGTGGTGCCGCGGCGCAGGCGCTTGCCCGCCTTCGATTTGCTGATCAGCCGGTGGCGCTTGTGGCCCCAATTGCGCTGGATCTTGCCGGTCGCGGTGCGGCCGAAGCGCTTCTTCGCGCCGCTCTTGGTTTTCAGCTTGGGCATTTTCGGTTCCTTGATCGAGGTTGCGGCGGCAAGGCATGCCCTTGGGCGCCCCAAGCTTTTAGAAAGGCCGGGCGCGGCCTGCCGCCGATTGAAGGCGCGGGTTATAGCGACGGCCCCTCGCGAAAGCAAGCAGGCCGGGTGCGTTCGATGGTGCGTCGACACCGGTCTGACGCGCGTCTTCCGAAGCATGCCGGAAACTCGGGATTTAGCGTGATGTGGGCACCCGATCCGGATTGTCAACAGGCTACACGGATTAATTACGTAAAAATTATCATATCATCGCAACACCGGTTGGAAACCGCCGGGCGAACGCGCGCCAGTTGAGTCGCGGGCCGCTCGTCAGCAGCGGTCGAGATAATCCGGTTGCCGATGCGGGTGGTTTACAGCACCGCGACGGCTTCGATCTCGATCAGGAATTCCGGGGCGGCCAGCGCCGCCACCGCGACGAGAGTATGAGCCGGCATCTTCTTACCGAAGAACTCCTCGCGGATCGGGCGGTAATCGGCGCGGTGGCGGATGTCGGTCAGATAGGTATTGACCTTGACGATGCTGGCCATCGTGCCGCCGCCAGCCTCGACCCGCGCTTTCAGGCACTGCAATGCGGCACGCGCCTGCGCCTTGAAGTCGCCGGCATGGGCCGGGTTGCCGTCCGGGCCGTAAGCGACCTGGCCGGCGATGTAGAGGATCGTCTGCGCGCCCGATACCTTGACCGCCTGCGAATACATCGGCGGGTCCCAGACGCTTTTGGCGGCATAGGGTTCGATCTTGACCATGGCGCGACCTCCGGTTGCTTGGACCTGCTTTCGTCTCGAGACCGGCACCGCGGCACGGAGCGTCGGCGTCGCCGTGCGCTCAGGTTGCGGCGCGCGAGGAACTTTGCCGCGGTCCTATCCGGATAGCCTGCCAGGCGAGCCGGTCGAGGACGCTTCGCGCCAACAGGCGCGCCTTGTCATTGAGCGAGGGAAACGGGGTTTCGGTCGGGCTGCGGCCGAAGTTTTGCGCCTGACGATAGCCAGGCCGCTCGACCAATTCACCGGCAAGCGTCTCGAAACCGGCCTCCTCGATCCGGGCGCGAGCATCCGCCGCTTCGGCCGCCGTCATGATCCGGCACAGCGCGAAGACGGGACCGTCCGTCGCAAGCTGCATCTCGGCAATGCGCCGGGCGAGCGCCAATGTCGGCACCAGATCGGCGCGCGAAGCGCCGGTCGGCAGAATGATCAGATCGCAAATCGGCATCAGTTCGGCGGTCCGCCTGGGAGCCCCGGGGGCGCCGTCGAGAACGATGATGTCGTAGCCCTTGTTGTGCTTCAGAGCCTTTTCGATGTTCTTGATCGGCTCCGCCTCGATCGCCGGGTCGAGATCGCTTTCCAACCTGGCGCGCACCCAATCCGTCGAGGTCATCTGCTTGATATCGAAGTCGAGGATTTTGGCGCTCTTGCCGCCGACCGCCGCCTCGCGCGCGATGAGCTGGCACAGCGTCGACTTTCCGACGCCGCCCTTCTGCGACACCACGCCGACAATCCGTCTCTTCGCCACCGCTCCCCCACGTTCGCGCCACTTACTTGGGCGACACCACCATCGTCATCTGACGCCCTTCCATGCGCGGCATCTGTTCGACCTTGGCGATCTCTTCGAGGTCGTCCCGGACCCGCATCAACACGTTCATGCCGAGCTCCTGGTGCGCCAGCTCGCGCCCGCGGAACCGCATCGTCACCTTGACCTTGTCGCCTTCCTCGATGAATTTGTTCATGCTGCGCATCTTGACCTGATAATCATGGTCATCGATGCTTGGGCGCAGCTTGATTTCCTTGACCTCGATGATCTTCTGCTTCTTACGGGCTTCGTTCTTCTTCTTCTGTTCTTCGTATTTGAACTTGCCGTAATCGAGGATCTTGCAGACCGGCGGATCGGCGTTGGGCGCCACCTCGACCAGATCGAGGCCGGCATCGGCCGCCATCTCGATCGCTTCGTTGCGTCCGACAATTCCCACCATTTCACCATGTTCGTCAACCAGGCGCACGCGCACCACGTTGATCTCCTCGTTGATGCGGGGCCCCTCGCGGGTGGGGGTGGCGTTAAAGGGTGGTCTGGCTATGTAGCGTCTCCTCTCAAAAGTCGGGCAGCCCCGGAATCCGTTCGCCTCGAATGCTAATGCGAGCCCGGCGGGGCTGCCTCTACTTTTAATCTAGCTATCGCCTCGCCGAGCGCAAGGGCTTCCTGCGCCGGACTGCCCAGCCGGCGCAGCGAAACTGAACGCTGTTCAGCCTCGCGCCGGCCGACCGCCAGGATCAGCGGCACCTTGGCGAGGCTGTGCTCGCGCACCTTGTAGCTGATCTTTTCGTTGCCGGTATCCGCGATCGCCCGCAGGCCGGCCTCGGCCAGCTCGCGCGCGACCTCTTCGGCATAGCCGGCGGCCTCCTCGGTGATCGAGGCGACGACAGCCTGCACCGGCGCCAGCCACAGCGGGAAGTTAGCGGCGTAATGCTCGATCAGGATCGCGATAAAACGT
>Ga0207646_10007591_pt1 | contig 10988 bp, 8 predicted proteins | sample KBSK5502metaG_FD_184343 | JGI IMG/M metagenome (GOLD analysis project Ga0207646, IMG submission 184343) | Corn, switchgrass and miscanthus rhizosphere microbial communities from Kellogg Biological Station, Michigan, USA - KBS K5-50-2 metaG... | ecosystem: Host-associated > Plants > Roots >...
TTCGAGCCGGACCTGGCTCACGCCCGAATGAATCAAGCCGATCTTCCGGGCGACGCGATAGGATACATCAATTTCGCGCCCTTCCTGATACGGACCGCGATCGTTGATGCGAACTAGTTCAAATTGTCCGGTGCGGGGGTTAACCAGGCGAATGATCGAACCAAAAGGAAGGTTGGGGTGGGCCGCGGTGAGGGCCTCGCAGTCGAACCGTTCGCCGTTAGCCGTCTCGCGGCCGTTGAATTCCGTGCCGTACCAGCTTGCGTTGCCAACCCAGGTCTTGATCGGTTTGGCAGGTTCTGTTTTGTAGGCAACAAGAGGGGCTTCCATCACCGGGGCGATGAGGAACATCAGTGGCACCCAGCGAACTGCAGCCCAGATCATGAAGAGTGGACGTTTCATAGTGTTGTCTTTTTGCTACAAACCTCCAGAAAAGTGTAGCAGTAAAACATCATTATGTCAACTGATTTCTGCGTGGAATTTACCTCTTAACTCACTGATATTAAATAGGTTAGAGTCAAAAAGAGCCTCGCGAACCTTGGCCTGAAGTCGCTCACTGGCCCGCGGGTCAGTAAAGCTGGCCGTTCCGACCTGTACCGCAGTGGCTCCCATGAGGATGTAGTCAAGCACATCGCTTGCCGTCTCGATCCCTCCCAAGCCAACTACCGGAATCTTCACGGCCTTGCTGGCTTCCCAGACCAGCCGAAGCGTAATTGGCTTGATGGCCGGGCCGCTCAGACCGCCGGTCAGGTTCCCTAAACGGGACCTTCGGGTTCGGTGGTCGACTGCCATGGCAGGGTAGGTATTGGCCACAGTAAGGGCGTCAGCGCCTTCGGCTTCGAGGGCCCTAGCCATAAGTCCAATATCTGCAATAAGAGGCGAAAGCTTAACCCAAAGAGGGCGCTTGACGGCCGCCTTTCGCGCCACACGAGTGACTTCAGCGGCACCAATAGGGTCGTTGCCGAACTGGAGGCCTCCTTTTTTTACGTTGGGACATGAGATATTGAGTTCATACCCCACCAGCCCCTCCGTGTCCTCCAGGACCCGGATCACCTCTATGTAATCTTCCTGGCAGTAGCCGAAGACATTGACTAGCACCGGCACATCGAACTTGCGCAGCGCCGGGAGTTTTTGCTCGACGAAGGCTCGGACCCCGACGTTTTGGAGCCCGACGGCGTTGAGCATCCCTGACGGAGTCTCGCATAGCCGGGGTGCGGGAGCGCCTTCGATGGGTTCTCGGGAGAGGCCCTTGGTGACCAGGCCGCCCAGGCGGTTTAGATCAACCAGATGGGCGAATTCCAAGCCGTATCCAAATGTACCGCTGGCGGCAAGAATGGGATTACGAAAGCGAAGCGCGCCGATGGCAACACTCAGGTCAACATCAGCCGGGGAGCGGCCAGAGTTGGCAGCGCTTGAGGAAGTCACTTCGACGATGAGGATAGCATGAAGGCAGTTCGGCTGGCAGGATTCAAGCGAATCGATACGTACCGACTCGCCTAGCGCGCCGGAGCCGAAATCTTTGGTGTCGCCGGAGTTTTCAGTGCTTCGGCGAGCACGCGTCCGTCACGCGAAGCCAGCGTGATTCCACAGAGCGAAGCAAGCGTCGGCGCAATATCTGCCGGTGTGATGGGGCTGAAATACTCACCGTGCTCAATGCCCCAGCCCATCAACAAGACAGGCACATGCTGATCATAGTTATACGGGGTCCCGTGACCGGTTCCGTAGTCGCGCGTCTTGTCCGCGCGGTTCGACAGCAGCCAGTATGGCTTGGGAACAATGACAAGATCGCCGCTGCGTCCTTCAAAGTAGCTGTTTGCTTCCGCCAGTCGGATCGGGCTTTGCGTTGCCGGGCGATCCCGCAGTTCTTCCTCGCGGTAAATTTCTGCAACCCCGCTAACGCTGCGAACCGCGTCCAGCACGGCGCGCAACGCCGCAGGATCGGTTTTCAACTTCTCGTAAGTGCCAGTCGAAAAAAATATGTCCGAGCTTGCGATGCGTGCAACGGCGGGTTTCGTGTAACCGAATGGCTCGAGAGCCTTTTCGATTTTTTTCTGCACTTCGGGAATGCGAAGTCGTCCTGCATCCGACCCAGTTTTTTGCATGTCCTCAGGCACGGGAACCACGCCATGATCGGCGCTGAGCGCAACCACGTAATTTCCGCGGCCCACTTTTAGATCGAGATGCTCGAACAACTCTGCGAGATCTTTGTCGAGTCGAACGAGAATGTCTTGAATTTCCCAACTGCGCGGACCGAACGCGTGGCCGACGTAGTCGGGCGAAGAATAACTGACCGCTAGAAAATCCGTGCCGCCGCCCTTTCCAAGTCCGAGCTCATCCACTGCACGCTCCGCAAGTTTCGTCAGGTAGGTGTCGGCAAACGGGCTCATTTCCCACTGGTTGTAAAATGCTGGGTCGGGTTCGCTGCCCGCTTTGCCGCGAAGCAGGTGAGGAAACGTGAGCTCCCAGCCTTCAGCGGCCTCCGCGCCGGTCGCTTGTTCATCATAGAAATACGCACTTTTCGGCAGCGAGAGTTCCCAGGTCTTGCCGTAATCCACCTTCATGGCGTGGGCCTTCACAAAATCTTCGATGAACGGCATCGAGCCATAAGCGCTAGAGGTGATCCACGAGCCGTTGTCGAACCAGGTGACCGCGTCTGCCTTGTGGCCGCCCATCGTGACAGCCGCTCGCGCTTTCAACGAGAACGTGACCACGCGAGTGGCGCCGCCACTTTGAAACCGCAGCTCGTCGGAAAACGCCGGAAGCCGCATGCGCCACGCGGAATCTCCTCCCGTCGCGGAACCACCGGCATAGGCCGAGTTCTTCACGTTCGGATCGAACGTGCAGGTTACCATCTTTTGCGAATCGCGATCCCACCATGCGTTCGCGATCATTCCGTGCGTTGCGGGAAACGCTCCGGTTGAGATGGTCGCGTGTCCGACGCAGGTTTCTGTCGCGGCGTAGGGGTATGCGGCTTCGCGGAACCATGCGCCTTCCTGCACCAGCCGCTTCAATCCACCGGCCCACTGCCCCTTAAATTTGTCCACGTAGTCGCCGCGCATCTGGTCCACAACCAGCAAAACCACAAGCTTCGGCCGCGCGCTTGGTGGCAAGGGCGCCTGCGACTTCGCACGTGTATTGTGCGGAGGAGGCGCGGCATGCGGCCTCTGAGCACTAGAAAATTCCGCCATCAGAAGGGTCGTCAAACCGCAAACCAGCAAGCACCGTTTCAACTGCATGGGTCCGCCTTTCGCATCGTGGTGCAGTCTAGCATGGCTTCGAAACGCCAATGGTGAGCAGGGGGTTACACGCTTCGGCGGCCCCGCTTGTGCTAGAATTCCGCGCAATGAAAATCGTCGAAAAGGCACAATTGATGTCCGCAGCTGAAATTGACCGCACGCTGCAACGATTGGCGCACGAAATTGTAGAGAAGAGCGGCGGCACCAAGCACTTGGCTTTGATCGGTATTCGCCGGCGCGGTGTGCCTCTCGCGCAACGAATCGCACAGGCGATGCGCGGCATCGATGGCGTGGAAATTCCCGTCGGCACGCTCGACATCACCCTCTATCGCGACGACCTGTCGAAAGTTGCACCACAAGCAGTGCTGCAATCCTCCGACATCAAATTCGACGTGGACGGCATGAATCTGGTGCTGGTCGACGACGTGCTCTACACGGGCAGAACGATTCGCGCGGCCATGAACGGTCTGTTCGATCTCGGCCGCCCCCGGCGCATTTCGCTCTGCGTGCTGATCGACCGCGGTCACCGCGAAATGCCCATTGAATCGCAGTACACAGGACGCGTCGTGCAGACCAGCGACAGCGAAATTATCGAAGTTAGGCTTCGCGAAATTGACAACGAAGAGCGCGTAGTCCTCGTGGACCGCGTAGAATAGAAACGCGACAACGTTTTGTGAACGATTTCGCGAATGATCAGACCGAGTTGGTTTCAGGGTTTGTACTTCGAAACCCTGAGGTATAAAAGTTTGTGACCTATAGATTCCGTGATCTCCTGGCTCTTGAGCCGCTCTCTGCGGCCGAGCTTACATTTCTTCTCGATCAAAGCAAGCCATTCCAGGAAATCCAACGTCATCCGCTCAAAAAACTCGCCACGCTGCGCGGCAAAACGGTCGCGCTCGCGTTTTTTGAAACTTCCACGCGGACGCGCATCAGCTTCGGCACGGCGGCTTCGCGGCTTGGCGCGGACACCATGAACCTGCAAGCCGAAGCTTCGAGCTTGAAGAAGGGCGAGACTCTGCTCGACACTGCCTTCAACCTGAACGCCATGAAGCCCGATTGCCTGGTCATGCGTCACGCGGCATCAGGCGCTCCGGATTACGTCGCGCGCCACCTCGATATTCCCGTGATCAACGCAGGCGATGGCACGCACGAACATCCGTCGCAAGGCTTGCTGGATGCTCTTACGATTCGCGATCGCAAGGGCACTATCGAAAATCTGAATGTAACCATACTCGGCGATCTGTCCCACTCACGCGTAGCGCGTTCAAACATTCACCTGCTCGGAAAATTTGGTTGCCGCTTTACGCTCTGCGGTCCGGCGATGTGGGTACCGCGCGAATTGGAAAAAATTGCGCCGGGGACTCCGATTCGCAGCGTTTACAAGATCGAAGAAGCGGTCGAAGATGCCGACGTCATTATCATGCTGCGTGTTCAGACCGAACGGCAGGATGAACCATCGATCTCCGCGAACGATTACATTCACGGCTATCAATTGAACGCCGAGCGTCTTAAGCGCGCAAAACCAGACGCTGTGGTATTGCATCCCGGCCCGATGAATCGCGGCATTGAGATTACGCCCGAAGTCGCCGACGGGCCGCAATCCTGCGTGCTCGAACAGGTGACGAACGGAGTGGCCGTACGCATGGCGATTCTGTACTTGCTCATCGCGGGCGAAGTTGAAGGCGGCGCGCATCCCGCAACACAAGCGACTCCGGCACACGATCGTCGTTCGACGGACCGCGTCGCGCAAAACACAGTTGCGCAAAATAAGGATTTCTAGAATGTTGCTGATTAAAAACGGCCGAGTGGTTGATCCCGCGTCAAAGACGGACGCGCCGAGGGATGTTCTTCTCGACGGCGAGGTGGTGAAAGAAGTTGGCGAACCGGGAAAATTTGCAGCAATCAAAGATGCTGAAGTGTTCGACGCGGGCGGCATGATTGTCTCTCCAGGGTTCATCGATCTTCATGTGCATCTGCGCGAACCCGGTCAGGAATCATCAGAGACCATCGAAACCGGGACAAAATCCGCGGCGCGAGGCGGCTTTACCGCTGTCTGCTGCATGCCGAATACAAAACCGGTCCACGACAACGCATCGATTACCCGTTTCATCGTCGACAAGGCACGCACGGTTGGCGCGATTCGCGTGTGGCCGATTGGCGCAGCCAGCATCGGAAGTCAGGGCGAAGCCATCGCCGAAATCGCCGCGATGAAGGAGGCGGGCATCGTCGCTGTTTCCGACGATGGAAGGCCAATCGCAACTGCCCGTCTCACGCGGCAAGTGATGGATTACTGTCGATCGCTCGATCTCCCCGTCATCGAACATTCCGAAGACGTTTCGCTGGCCGCGGGCGCCGTGATGCGCGAGGGCGTAACCTCCACTCGGCTCGGGCTGCGCGGCATGCCTGCCGCGGCAGAGTCGGTGTGTGTCGCGCGGGATGTGCAGCTCGCCGAGCTAACCGGTGCGCGCCTTCACATCGCGCATCTCTCGGCAAAGGGTTCGCTCGACCAGGTTCGCGCGGCAAAGTCGCACGGCCTGCGCGTCACATGTGAAGTCACGCCACATCATTTCACCCTGATCGACGAAGACGTGCAGTACGATTCGCGGTTCAAGATGAATCCGCCGCTGGCCTCGCGCGAAGATCGCCAAGCGTTAATCGCAGGACTCGCCGACGGCGCTGTAGACGCCATCGCAACAGACCACGCCCCGCATGAACCCGCCCTCAAAGACGTCGAATTCGACCGCGCGCCATTCGGCATTCTCGGCTGCGAAACCGCAATCGCGCTCGGCCTCGAACAGTTGGTTCATACCAAGAAAATTTCGCTGACGCGTATGGTGGAATTGTTCACCACCGGTCCTGCCCGTGTTCTTGGCATGGAACGCAAACTGGCAGCCGGCGCCCCCGCTGATGTCACAATTTTCTCCACGACGCACGAGTGGACTTACAACGTCAACGCTTCTCCCAGCAAGTCCCGCAATTCCCCGTTCGACGGCCGCAGTTTTCGCGGAGCGCCGATGGCCACCATCGTCGCTGGCAAACTCGCCTATCGCCGCTGATATTCCTGTGCAGCGCAGGGCGAATCCTAGAGCGCCCTGCGGCCTCTTGCTTCCCGCGACGTGTCGCCAATCCTCCAATAACCAGAAGGCGGCCTTCGCTTTCGTATGAGATTCTGTCCGGAGTTTTGCCTTAGCATGGAAGAAAGCCGAAGTGGCATCCATACCCATGCGCCCCATTTTTCGCATTCTCGATATCTTTGCGTTGCTCTCTTTGCTGAGCATCACGACCTACGCACAGTCCGAGCGCATCCGCGACTTTCACAGCGACATCCACCTTCTCGATGACGGGACTCTGGTCGTAAAGGAAACCATCACCGTTTTCAGCACCGGGAACCAAATTCGCCACGGCATCTACCGCGAATTTCCAACGCGTTACAAAGATCGCCTTGGAAACAATTATGTAGTCGGGTTCCAATTAAGCGCCACTCTTCGCGACGAACAACCAGAACCTTCTCGCGTGGAGGACTATTCCAACGGCAAACGCATCTACCTCGGCGACAAAAACACTTTTGTTCCAACTGGCGAACATACTTACGAACTCTCTTACACAACGAACCGCCAGTTGGGATTCTTCAAGGACCACGACGAACTCTATTGGAACGTCACCGGCAACGGTTGGGGATTCCCGATAGACCATGCCTCCGCCACGGTCCGTCTGCCTTTCGCGATCGCGCAGAGCGAAGTTTCACTGGACGGCTTTACCGGACCGCAAGGGTCGCTCGAGAAAAATCTGAGGTCCACAACACAGCCCGACGGCCAATTCGAATTCGAAGCGCTGCGCCCGCTACACGCGAAGGAAGGACTGTCGATCATTCTTTCCTGGAAAAAAGGTTTGATCGCGCCTCCCACTACAGAGGAAACGCTGAATTACTTTTTTGCGGACAATCGCGACGCATTGGTAATGCTCACTGGCCTTCTCTTGCTATTTATTTATTACGCGCTGGTGTGGTTCGCAGTGGGTCGCGACCCCGCTCGCGGCGTCATCATGCCGTTGTACGAGCCACCCGCGAGTCTTTCGCCCGCGGCAATGCGCTATCTCATCCGCATGGGATTCGATAACAAAACTTTCGCCGCGGCTATTCTGGATATGGCCGCGCGCGGCTACTTGAGAATAAGACTGCAGGCGGGAACCTACACGCTATATCGAACCAAATCCGATAACCGGGCCCTGCCTGCGGATGAGAAGCAAGCGTCATCCGTGCTCTTCGATGGCCGCGATCAGTTGTGGTTACACAACGAAAATCACACCGTCATCAGCGCGGGGATTTCTGCGCTGAAAGCCTGGCTCAAGCTCGCGGAGCAGAAAGTTTATTTCCTCACTAATCGCCGATATCTCATTCCCGCCATCGTTTTCAGCGTCGCGATTGTTGGTACGGTTGCCTATCTCAGATCCCCTGCGAGCCTGTTGGCCGTGGCATTCGTGTCCCTATGGCTTTCGATCTGGAGCCTGGCGGTGGCGGGGCTGATTTTCGGATGTTATGGAGCCTGGAAGGCGGCGCTCACTTCGCGCTCCCAGGCGGCGCTGCTTGTAGGAAAGGCCGTAGTGTTCACGCTCTTCTCTTTGCCGTTCCTCGCTGGCGAGTGCCTTGGTATCTTCATGCTCATCGGATTTGGCTCATTGTCCCTCGCGGTGTTTCTCTTCGCGAGTATCGGCCTTCACATTCTTTTTCACTTTCTGTTGAAGGCTCCGACGGCCGCCGGACGACGCCTGCTGGACCAGGTGGAAGGCTTCAAGATGTTCTTGAGCGCGGTCGAGGGCGATCGTCTGAATCGCATCAATCCGCCCGAGCAAACTCCAGAGACGTTTGAGAAATTTCTGCCCTACGCGCTGGCGCTTGACGTCGAACAAGCCTGGGCGGAAAAATTTTCAGGAGTGCTTAGCGCCGCGGGCCACGGGGCAGGCTCGGAAGCGGGCTACACGCCGTCGTTTTATTCCGGTTCGAACTGGAATAATTTCACCGCGGCTTCCTTCACCAGCGGATTCACGGACAGCTTTGCTAGCGCCATCTCTTCTTCGTCCTCCGCTCCAGGATCAAGTGATGGAGGTTCAGGAGGCGGCTCCGGCGGCGGTGGTGGAGGCGGCGGAGGGGGCGGTTGGTGAGAACCCGCTCTAGTGCGCGGTCGGTTCCGCGGCGGGGTGCATCCCGTGTTGCGGCACTTCATGCGTGCCACGTGCAAGTGGTTCAATCTTCAAACGATAAAAATGATCCAGTGGCATGCGACCCTTGCCAATTGCGTAGCCCTTTTCAATTGCTTTCGTAACGTACGCCTTCGCCAGTGTTGCGGCTTCGATTAAGCTGCGGCCTGCGGCCAATTGTGCGGTCAGCGCCGCAGCGAACGTGCAGCCGGTACCGTGCGTGTTCTCAACTTTTACCTTGTCGCCGCCGAGTTGCACAAGCTCGTTGCCGTCGAATACCACGTCCACGGCGCGTTCCATGTGGCCACCCTTGACGATCACCGCGCGCGCTCCCATCTCCACAAGTTTGCGGGCCGCTGCTTCCATGCCCGCAATGTCCTTGATTTCGAGTCCCGTCAACACTTCCGCTTCCGGCACATTCGGCGTGAACACGCTCGCTCTCTTCAAAAGTTCCGTCGCCACATATTTCACGCCGCCGGCATCGAGCAATTCCGTCCCACTCGAGGACTTCATCACCGGGTCGTGGACTACGATCGTAAACTTATGCGCGTCGAGAAATTCTCCGACGACCACCGCGTTCCCACGATTGCCAAGCATGCCGATTTTCACAGCAGCGATCTCGCAGTCTTTCGCCAAAATATCGAGTTGCTCCCGCAGTTCGGCGCTCGACATGTTGTGCACCGCTTCCACGCCCTGCGTGTTCTGCACCGTCAACGACGTAATCGCCGCAACGCCATAACATCCATACGCGGCAAAAGTCTTTAAATCCGCCGCTGTGCCCGCGCCGCAGCTTGGATCGAATCCCGCAATCGTCAACAGGATTGGCGGCACCGCTATGTGTCCATTCGTGCTCATTTGTCTTTCTCGTTTTTCCTGGTCTCCGAAGAAAATTGCCGGTCACGTTCCACAAATGGCTGGAACGTACCGGCAATTGCGAATGTACGCGCTGATTTTTCCGAGTGCAAGAAGAATCTGGAGACATGCAGGAAGCAATGTAGAGGCCGCGGGTTCGGGTCAGTGCTGCGAAGTGCTCAGGGGAAGAGCCCGCGCACTAGCGTGGCCTCTGCGACGCGGCTCACCGCAAGAATCATGGCTCCGGCGCGCGGTGGCACATGATGCTTGCGCATGGTCTCCACCATTTCGTGGAAAGCACGGACCATGATCTTCTGCAGACGCAGATTCACTTCATCGGAATCCCACAGCAAGCCTTCCTGGTTCTGCACCCACTCGAAATAGCTGACCGTCACGCCGCCGGCGTTCGCAAGAATATCGGGCAGCACAGTAATTCCGCGCCGGGCGAGAATTTCGTCCGCATGCGGAGTCGTCGGGCCGTTCGCCGCTTCGGCAATAATGCGTGCCTTCACGGCTTCCGCGTTGCTCAAGGTGATGACGTTTTCAAGCGCCGATGGAACCAGAATGTCGCACTTCATGGTCAGCAAGTCTTCATTTGAAATGCGCGAAGCGCCAGGCATTCCCACGACCGTGCCGGAACGCTCCTTGTATCGCAATGCTTTGATAGGATCGATTCCGCGCGGATTGGTCACGCCGCCGCGCGTATCGCTGAGCGCGACAATTTTCGCCTTCTTCTCAAACAGAAGCCGCGCCGCAGTGGCTCCCGCGTTGCCGAATCCCTGAACTGCCACGCTTGCGCCACGCAACGAAATTTTTTTCAACTTACAGGCCTCTTCAACAACAAACACCAGGCCGCGAGCCGTCGCTTCTGCCCGCCCGAGCGATCCGCCAATCGAAATTGGTTTTCCGGTAACAACGCCCGGCACGGTATGGCCCTGCATCATGGAGTACGTATCCATGATCCACGCCATCGTCTGCGAATCGGTGTACACGTCCGGCGCTGGAATATCCTGGTCCGGTCCGATCAGCGGCAGAATTTCGCTCGCGAACCGGCGTGTCATCCGTTCCAATTCGCTCTTGGACATGCGCTTCGGATCGCAGATGATGCCGCCCTTTGCTCCGCCGAACGGTACGTTCACCACCGCCGTCTTCCACGTCATCCAAGCCGCCAGCGCTTTCACTTCATCCAGCGTAACGTTGGGATGGTAGCGAATGCCGCCTTTGCCTGGCCCGCGCGAAACGTTATGCTGCACGCGGAATCCGGTCATCACGCGCAACTGGCCGTTATCCATCTTCGTCGGCAACGACACTTCCAGGATCCGTTTGGGCGTCCGCAGCACTTGCCGCAATCCTGGATCGAGCTTCAGGAATTCCGCCGCCATGTCAAACTGGATTTGCGCGATGCGAAACGGATTCAGATCCTCGCGCGGAGCAATCCGCGGCACAAGCGGTTGCACTGCTGGCTTTACGACCGTGGCCATCGACGTCGGTCCTTTCCTCTTCTCGGTGTTGTCAGATCGTTCGTATCAACGTCTCTTCGTTCCTCTTGCTCGTTCGGGGCCCAACGGCAAAAATCGTAAGCATAAAATATATCTAAGCCTTGCGACTCAGGAGTTTGCCGCACGCCGCAAAACGCTGTTTTCATATTTCGCGCGGCACTCCTGCGAACAAAAATAGTGTGTTTCGCTGTTCGCGATCAGCGGCAACGCC
>Ga0207646_10007592_pt1 | contig 10987 bp, 9 predicted proteins | sample KBSK5502metaG_FD_184343 | JGI IMG/M metagenome (GOLD analysis project Ga0207646, IMG submission 184343) | Corn, switchgrass and miscanthus rhizosphere microbial communities from Kellogg Biological Station, Michigan, USA - KBS K5-50-2 metaG... | ecosystem: Host-associated > Plants > Roots >...
GGTTCTTGTTCCGCTGCGGCCCGATCGGCGGCAAGCACCTGGCCACGATCGCGGTCCAGCCCGAAGAGATCGCCGAGTACCGGATCGCCGCCCTGCCCGACGCGCTCCCGTTGCTCAGGCCGCCGATCAGGCGGCGGGTGCGGGCGGCGTCCTCCGGCCGGGGCCTGGTCTACCTCGAAGACGGCCGCCCGATACCCCGAGCCGGCAAGCCGCTTTCCGGGCCAGGTGCGGGCGGCGCGGTACGTTCACCACCTTCACCGCACGGCACCCCGAAGTAACACCGCGGGCAGGCCCACTTGGAGCCGTTCCCGTACGGCCGCAGGTCGCTGTTCCCCGCACTGCGGGCACCGCTCGCCCCCGGCGGCGCGCTCACTCACCACCGTAACCAGGCGTCCCGCCGTCATTAAGCTAGATGGTGTCCGCGCGGTCGAGCAGTGGCGGGCAGCGCAGGCTCTGTGCGATGGATGCCCGATCACTTCGCCGGTGGCGGCCCCAGCGCCCTCGTTGTCGCCCACGTGTTGCAGGTGCTTGGCGTGGTCGAGCAGGCCGTGGGCGAGGTCGTATCGGGTGGGGTGCTGGTGCAGGCCGCCACGGCGGCGAACACCGCGGTGGCGGCCTGGCCGGCGTCGCGGGTGGTGAGAGGTGCTCCGCCGTTCAGCGCGCCGATCCTCGGCACCAGCCCGGCAGCGGCACAACTGCCAGCCCCGGCCCGGTAGTGGCCAAAAAGGCCACCGGGGTCCCGATGCGCGATGGCTTTGACACCGCAGCAAACTGCCTCGGGCCAAGCCCCGAGCGCGGCAACAGGCCGGTCCAAGATCAAGGCTGGCGCTGTTCGCCAACCTGGCTGACCGGTGGAGAGAAGGGCCCTCGGTGAAAGAAAAGAGTGCATGAGAAAGGCGGTTCGTCCCTTACCACACTCACGAGATCCCAGCCCTCTTCTGCCCACTTCGTCAGAATTGCTTGAAGTTTGCCGTCGCTGACACGGGTTTCACAGCCAAGCTGCCACCAGTGACTCATTCGTCCCCTCCTAGGCTTAGTTATTTTGGGTGGGCCTTGCCACGGCACCTGCTGTTAGCCTCGATTCCCGGTCAAGTAATCCAGTTGAGGTCAGGCCTTCCCAGACGGGACTGGCGGACATTACGTGGGCAAACATCAGCAGATCCCGCCAGATCCACAAATTGACCGTGGCGGATCAGCATGCTGAACACAGCAGCACCGCGAGGAATCCCCACGTCACGGCCGCCGCATCACCAACGCTACCCGAATCCGCTTCAAGATCATCGCCGGTGTCTATTCAGACAGACTCGTTGAGGTCAGGGCATCTGCCTTGGTCAGCCATGCCGAAGTTCAAGGAGACCGGGCCAGCCAGCTCGCCGGGAATCGAGGTTAGACGGCGGGCTCGTTGCCCCGGCCATACGGGCGACTGCGGCAAGGCCGGCCGTTGCTGCTTTGGCTGGGCTTGGCCTGGCTGCGGCCGGCCTGCGGCTGCCGCTGTTGTTGCTGCCATTGCTGAGCCGTTGGCTAAACGTCGGGCTGACCTGCTGACTCTACTTCTCGACGTAAAAGAGGCGCTTGTTGACGAATTCGTCGATGCCGAGGGGGCCTAGCTCGCGGCCAAAGCCGGAGCGCTTGGTGCCGCCGAACGGCAGATCCGCGCCCTCGCCTGCCGGAGTGTTTACGTTGGCCATGCCGACCTCCAACTGCTCGGCGACCTTGATTGCCCGCTCCTCGTCGGTCGACCAGACCGCGCCGCCAAGGCCGAAGTCCACCACGTTAGCGAGCTGGACCGCCTCGTCGTCAGTGCTGACCTTGTAGACGACGGCGACCGGGCCGAACAGCTCCTCGCGGTAGGCGCGCATTTCCGGGGTCACGCCGGTGAGCACGGCCGGGGCGAAGTAAGCGCCCTTACCGTCGTCGAGCGTGCCGCCGACGTGCAGCGTGGCGCCCTTCGATACCGCGTCCTGCACCTGGGCGAGGAGGTTCTCCGCTGCCTTACGGGAGACCATCGGGCTGTAGGTGCGCGGGGAGTCATCGCCCGGCTGGCGCGGTGACATTGCGGTGGCACGCTTGACCAGGGCGGCCACGAAGCCGTCGTAGATGTCGTCCATGACGATCATCCGCTTGTTGGAGTTGCAGGCCTGGCCGACGTTCTCCATCCGGGTGACCCAGGCCGTCTTAGCTGCGTCCTCGACGTCGTCGGTGTCGAGGATGATGTACGGGTCGGAGCCGCCAAGCTCAAGGACGACCTTCTTCAGGTTGCGGCCGGCCGTCTCGGCGACTACGGTGCCAGCCCGCTCGGAGCCGGTCAGCGACACACCGTGCAGCCGCGGGTCGGCGATCATCGCCGCGACCTGCTGGTGGGTCGCGAAGAGGTTGACGTACACGCCGTCCGGCACGCCCGCGTCCTTCATGATCTGCGCGATCGCCAAGGCCGAGGTAGGGCAGTTTTCTGCGTGCTTGAGTATGACGGTGTTGCCGACGATCAGGTTGGGCGCGGCGAACCTGGCCACCTGGTAATACGGATAGTTCCACGGCATCACGCCGAGTACCGGGCCGACGGGCCGGTACTCAACGCGCGCGGTGTCATGGCCGGGCAGTGGCTTGTCGGCGATGAGCCCGGGGCCGTTGTCGGCGTAGTAGTTGAAGATGTCGGTGCAGAACTCGGCCTCGCCGACCGCCTGCGCGGGCCGCTTGCCCATCTCCTTGGTGATCAGCGCGGCCAGGTCGGCGGCGCGCTCGGTGAACAGCTCGGCGATCCGCTTCACAACCGCGGCGCGCTCGGCGACCGGGCGCAGCCTCCATGCCGCGAACGCCTCGGTCGCGGCGGCGAGCGCCTCCGCTACCTCCGCGTCCGTGGCAAAGGGGAAAGTCTCGGTGACCTCGCCGGTCGCCGGGTCGGTTACCTGATAAGGCGGGGTCTGCGTCATGCCTGCTCCCGGTGTCACTACGGCAAGGGTCTAGTGAGACAACGCTACGGGAGCAAGCTACCCGGCCCAAGACCCTCCCCGGGCCGGGACCAGGCCCACATGATCATGAACGGCATGCACGCCCGGTCTCTGGCACTGCGCGAGGCGCCTGATATGCGCGACGCAGTCAGCTGGCGCGCCGGTAGGCGCGGACGGCCAGCGGCACGAACACGATGAAGATCCCGGCCAGCCAGGCGATGCTCTTCCACAGGTCCGCCGCTATCGGCCCGCCCAGCGCCAGCGCGCGCATCGTGTTGATCACGTAGGTGACCGGCTGGTTGTTGGCGAACGCCTGCAGCCAGCCGGGCATGCTTTGGATCGGCACGAACGCCGAGCTGACGAACGTGACCGGGAACAGCCAGATCAGGCCGAACGCCTGCACCGACTCCTCGTCGCCGATGGCCAGCCCGGTGAACGCGGCGATGGTGCAGATCGCCAAGCCGAACACGGTGGCCAGCACGACCATCGCCACCGCCGGGCCCGCGCCGTTGCTGAACCGGAACCCGACCGCGTACCCCACGGCCACGATGATCAGGATCGTCACCAGCATCCGGACCGTGTCGGCGCCGAGGCGGCCGGTGAGCACCGCCGACCGGGCCATCGGCATCGACCGCAGCCGGTCGATCACGCCCTTCTTCAGCTCCTGCGCGAGCGCGATGGCGGTGGCGAACGACGCGAACGCCGCGGTCTGCCCGATGATCCCCGGCATCAGGAAGTCGACGTATCTGCCGCCGGGGACCTGGATCGCGCCGCCGAACACGTAGCGGAACAGCAGCACGAACATCACCGGCTGGATCACGGTGAACACAAGGTAGGCAGGGACGCGCATCCAGACCAGCAGGTTCCGCTTGGCCATCAGCAGCGAGTCGCTGACCGCCCAGCGGGCCTGGGTGACAAGGCTGGGCCCGGCCGGCACCGGCGCCGGCGCCATCACGGCCGTGCTCATGACGCCACCTTCGCGGTGTCCTTGCCGCCCGGCCGGCCACCTGCTCTCCGGCGGCCCCGGCGGCGCCTGCCTGCCGGGCCGTCCTCCTCGGCCGCGTGCCCGGTCAGGGCGAGGAACACGTCGTCGAGCGAGGGCCTGCGCAGCGCCAGGCCGCGGGTCTCGACGGCGGCGTTGTCCAAGGTGCGCACCGCCTCGATGAGCGCGTCGGAGCCGCGGCCGCCGACTCCCACGCTGATCACACCGGTCTCCCCGTCCACGTGTGGCTCGCTCTCCCCGATCTTCGAGATCGCCGTGACGGCGTCGCTGCACCGGGCCCGGTCGGGCACCGTGAACTCCAGCACGTCCCCGCCGATGCGGTTCTTGAGCTGCTCGGACGTGCCGGCCGCGATGACCAGGCCGTGGTCGATGACCACGATCTCGCCGGCCAGTTCGTCGGCTTCGTCGAGGTACTGGGTGGTGAGCAGCAGCGTCGTGCCGTCGGCGACCAGCGACCGGATGATGCCCCACATGCCCAGCCTCGACCGCGGGTCCAGGCCGGAAGTCGGCTCGTCAAGGAACAGCACCTTGGGCTGGCCAACCAGGCTCGCGGCCAGGTCCAGGCGCCGCTGCATGCCACCGGAGTAGCCCTTGGCCGGCCGGTCCGCGGCGTCTACCAGGTCGAACTGCTCCAGCAACTCGGCCGCGCGGCTGCGCGCGTGCGCCTTCTTCAAGTGGTAGAGCCGCCCGATCAGCTCGAGGTTCTCCCGCCCGGTGAGCTCCTCCTGAATGGCCGCCGACTGCCCCGCCAGGCCGATCGACCGGCGCACCGCGGCCGCCTCACCGACAACGTCACGGCCGTCCACCAGGGCCCGGCCCGCGTCCGGCAACAGCAACGTCGTCAGGATGCGCACGGCGGTCGTCTTGCCGGCCCCGTTCGGCCCGAGCAGGCCCAGCACCGTCCCCTGCGGGACGGACAGGTCGATGCCACGCAACGCGCGCACGTCCCCAAACGACTTGGCCAAACCCTCCACCAAGATCGCCGGTGCCGAGCCGGCCGGTCCTGAGCTGGTCTGTGACACATACCCTCCCGTACAGGCTGCCAGCCGCACCCGCGGCACAGCGCCACGAACCTACCGGCCGCCCTGCAATACCGCGACCGGAAAAAACTCCACGCCCTCCCATCGCGCGAACGCTACCGACGGCCGCTGACATTCCGTCGCAGCCTCACGCACCTGCCTGCCCCGGCACAACTTGCCGCAGGGCCCGCCCGGGAACGCTAGCGGTCACGTCACGTGGCCGATTAACCGTGAGCGCAGGCGCAAATCCGCCGTACTGGCATAACGCAGACGAGATTGGACCGTGTCGGCGGCGCGTCCATGACGCGGCAGGACGGAGTTCGCGCCGTTGACAGTACGCGCGCTGGCCTGGTACCGAGAGGAAGGTGCCAGTACTGCGTCACCGGCGCAGGGTGTCCGGCGTAGCTGTCAAGGCGGGCCTTTGAAGGGGACAAGGCAGCGGACGCCTTCACCGCGTACACCGCCGCCACGATCAACGCCAGCCGCAGGCACGGCATCGTGTCGCACTCGGTGTGGTCCAGGGTGCCTGACCCGGGCGGGCAGCCGGTCCCCGAGGTCATTGGCGTTGACCTGTGGATGGACGCGGAGCGGATGAACGCGTACTACGACCTGGGCCTGGGCTTCGACGCCCTCGGCCCGGTGTTCGCCGGGGCGCCGGACACCTCGGTCTGGCGGTCGGCGCCCGTGGGTCGAGTGGTAGCAGGCCCGCGCCGGCGGGGCACCAAGCGGGCGGCGCGCGGCCGTAAGCCGGCTGCGCGCCGTCAGCAGCAACAGCACTCCGCGCCCCGGCCAGTCCAGCGGGAATCCCCGGCGCCTGGCATCCTCGGGTGATGGACAAGGTGTTAGTGTCCGCGCGCGACCTCACGGACTCTGCTCAGAACCAGGCGGTGCTTGACATGGCCTCCGCCTTGGCCGAGGGCCGCGTGACGGCGGAGGGTGCCGCGGCCAGCCATGGCCCGGCTGTGGCGGAGGAAGCGAGTGCTGCGGCGCGGGCGCGACGGCGGCTGGCCGGGCTCACCGGGCCGATCCACCTGACCGTGGTGTGGGCCATGTACGGCGAGACGGGACGCATGGTCCCGCATACGAAGCATTCGCACGGGGAGGACTTCGTGCGGGCCAAGGTCGGCCAGCTCGATTGGCTGACCGGCGCCCTGCCAGGCGTCACGTGGAGCATCATCGCCTGCGACGACGGATGCCCGAACCAGCCCTCGAGTGCCGATGTCATGACCGGCATCGTGGCGGCCGAGGGCTACCCGGCAGAAGGTCACCGCAGCGTGACGGTGCTCAGGCTGGCTGATGTGATCGCGGATGACATCTCGATCAGCCCCGCTTTCGACCGGCTGACTTCGACCGATCAGTCCCGCAAGGGCGGGTCGATACTGGCCTCGCTGGCAGCCGCGATCAGGACTGGCCCGGTACGGGCGGACGACGCGGGCCGGCATGTGGTCTGTTACACCGACGCGGACTTGTCCGCGAACCTGGCCCAGCTAGGCTCGCTGGCGGCGGCGGTGGTGGCCGGTGACAAGGTAGCCGGCGCGCTCGGCCAGCGTTACGGGATCGAGGGGGCGGTGCTGGTCGGGGCCGACGGGCCGGTCACCGAGCCGCGGAGCACCGGTGGCAAGCCGGACAAGATCATCATCCTGTTCCGCCATTTCGTCCGGGCCATGCTCATCCCCGCCCTGGCCCACGTGCTCGACACCCAGGCGGGCTTCAAGGCCTTCGACGGGGCCGCGCTCGGCCCGGTCCTCGGGCAGATGACGTCCTTTAATGAGACCTTCGACGTCGAGTTGCTCATCCATCTCGCCCAGCGCTACGGATCACGGGCCCTGGCGGTCGAGCCGATCGTCTTCACCGAGGACTTCGCCGCGACGAATTTCCCTTCCGTCGACCCCGGGCCGCGCCACCTAGCGATGATCCAACAGGTCGTGGAACTCTATGGCAAGCTCGTCGCACCGGCCGCCCCCGTCACCGGCGAGGCCGCCGACCTGCTCACCCTGATCAAGACGCTCGACGTCGACGGCTACGTGACCTTGATCGAGCACCTCCGCGCCGAGGACCGCGGCGACCCGACGCTGTTCGGCCGGCGATGGCCCGTGCAGCACCTGCGCGACATCCTCCGCCGCTGAGACCTTGCCATGTGGACCGGCGACCTGCGCATCTGGATACTTGAAACGCTTGACCTGATCAACGTCCTCATCGTCAGCAGGCAACTCGCCGACCAACTCGCTCATCGGCTACTGAAGAGTTAGGCCGTCCGGTTGGCTCAGCGAGCCATCGGCTGGCCCGGGGCGGTAAGCTGTCCGGCGCACAGTGACACTGGGTCACTGCGTTTGCGCGGAGAGCGTTCAACTCAGCGAGGGCGGAGTTGGAGCCGCAGAGCACGGGGTTGTTTCTGGTACTGATGGGCGCGTTCTGCGCCCTGCTCGGCTGCGTGGCCGTCGCGCGGCAGGTCGCGGTCCGGGTGCTGGCCGCCGCGCTCGCGTTCGTCCCGGCGATGCTGTTCGGGGTGGCGGCGGTCAACAAGTACTACGACTACTACCAGACCTGGGGCTCGGCGGCCGCCGACCTCACCGCCTCCGGCATCGGCAGCGTGCCGCAGCTTCCCTCCGGCGCGAGCCGTCAGCAACTGGCCCGGGTCCTCGGCCAGGTCACCGGCGCCACCTCGGCCGCCCAGCAGGGCGAGACCGTCCGCCTCACCGTGCGCGGGCGCCTCAGCCACCTGGCCAGGACCGTGTACCTGTACCTGCCGCCGCAGTACTTCCAGGCGCGTTACGCGCGCGCCAGGTTCCCCGCGATCGAGCTGATCACCGGCGTCCCCGGCCAGCCGCAGGACTGGATCGACGTGGTCGGCGTCACCCAGTCGTACCTGACGCTGCTGCGCGACGGCGCGGCGCGGCCCGCCGTCCTGGTGATGCCCGACGCGAACGGCGGGCGGCGGGTCTCGCTGCAGTGCCTCAACGTGCGGCGCGGCCCGCAGGACGCCACGTTCCTGAGCGCGGACCTGCCCGCCGCGCTGGCCCGGTCGCTGCGGGTGGCGCCGCCCGGGCCCGCCTGGGGCATCGCCGGGTACTCCGAGGGCGGCTACTGCGCCGCCGACCTCGCGCTGCTCTACCCGGCCCGCTACGGCGCCGCCGGCGTGCTCAGCGGGTACTTCGTGCCGGGCGACGACCGGCTGGGCCGCCCGCCGCGCACCGTGAACCCGTTCGGCGCCAACGCCGCCCGGCGCGCGCTGAACACGCCGATGCGGCGGGTCTGGACGCTGCCGGTCAGCACGCGCGCCCCGCAGTTCTGGCTCGGCGCGGGCAGCGCCTTCCGCCAGGACGTGGCCGCCGCCCGTGCCTTCCAGCGGCGCCTGCTGGCCCGGCAGCCGGGCGTGGTGCTGCACCTCGCGCCGGGCGGCAAGCACAACATGGCGACCTGGCGGGCCCTGGTCCCGCCGCTACTGGAATGGATGACGCCCCGGCTCGCGTACGCGCAGCGGCACCCGGCCCCGCCGAAGGCGCCGGGCTCCTGGGCGGCCCGGCAACAGGCCGGCCGGTACGAGGCCGGGCGCCGCGGCCATTCCGTTTTGCGTAAATAAACAGGGTGAGCTGGCCGGCGGGGCCGGTGCGCGAGCCGGCCCCGGGCCGCTGAGGTCCTTTCGCCGCCTTACGCCGCCCCCCACCGGCCTGGCTCCCTCGCGATGGACGGGCGCCGGGGCCGGGCAGGCCCCGCGGGCCGGCGGGGCGGTCAGTTGCGCGGTTCGCCCGGCGCCCCGCTGGCCGCCGTGGCGCCGGCGTGGTCCAGGTCCGGGCCGGGGGCCTCGCTGCTGGCGGCCAACTGGTGGGTGAGCCGGTCGACCAGCGAGACCAGGCCGGGGTGCTGATCGGGATGCCAGTCCGCGGCCAGCCGGCCGATGCTCTCCTGCCGGGCCCGGAACAGGGCGTCGAACGCGTGCTGTCCCGCCTCGCTGAGCGGCACCGAACCGTTCAGGTCCGCGTGCAGCACCCGCACGTACCCGATGGCGACCAGTTCGGTGAGCCGGCGCTCCAGTTCGGCGTCGCTGAGGTGCAGCAGGGCCGCCAGGTCGCGGCGGGGCATCCCGGGGTGCTGGCCGACGCGCAGCAGCAGCCACGCGGCGCGCGGCGACGCCGCGATGCCCGCCGAGGTCACCAGCCGGGCGTAGACCTCGCGCCGCAGTTCGCGGCCGAGCAGCCGGGTCAGCGCGCGCTCCATCTCCTGGTCCGAGGTGCGGATCGTCGGCCTGGCCGTGGGCGCCAGCGTGTCCGCCGGGTCCGGCGTGCTGGCCGTGGTGCGCAGCGGGATGTCCTTGATCGTCCAGGCCAGCAGGAACGCAACCGCGGCGAACGGCGTGGCCACCAGGAACACCGTCTGCAGCGCGTGCGCGTAGCCGGTGATGTACCCCAGGTGCACCGCGGTCGGCAGGTGCGCCAGGACCGCCGGGCTCGCGCCGCTTGCCGCGCTCACGCCGCGTGGCAGCGACAGCCCGTGCAGGCTGGCCGCCAGGTCGCCGGCCAGGACGTTGGCGAACACGGCGCCGAACGTGGCCGTGCCGAACGAGCCGCCGATGGACCGGAAGAACGTCGCGCCGCCGGTGGCCGCGCCGAGGTCGGCGTAGCTGACGGCGTTCTGCACCGCGACGACCAGGACCTGCAGCGACCCGCCGATGCCCGCGCCGAGCACCAGCATGTACAGCGAGGACAGCCAGTCGTTGGTCTGCACGCCCAGGCGGGACAGCAGGTACAGGCCCACCGTCATGACCGCGGTGCCGATGATCGGGAAGATCCGGTACCGGCCCCACCTGCTGACCAGCCGCCCGGTGGAGATCGAGGTGGCCAGCAGGCCGGCCATCAGCGGCAGCAGCCGCAGCCCGGAGATGGTCGGGCTGACGCCCTTGACGATCTGCATGTACTGGGGCAGGTACGCGATCGCGCCGAACATCGCGAACCCGACCACGAAACCGACCGCGCTGGAGGCGGAGAACACCCGGTTGCGGAACAGGTGCAGCGGCAGGACCGGCTCGGCGGCGCGGCTTTCCGCCCAGATGAACGCGGCGCCGCAGACCACGGCGCCGGCGGCCATGAGGTAGATCGGCGTGGAGGCCCAGGGGTACGTGGTCCCGCCGAGCGAGGTGAGCAGCACCAGGCTGGTCGCGGCGCCGGCGAGCAGCACCGTGCCGAGATAGTCGATCTTGTGCGCGGCCCGGCGCAGGTGCCCGGGGAGCACCGCCGCGACCACCGCCAGCGCCACGGCGCCGATCGGCAGGTTCACGTAGAACACCCAGCGCCAGGACAGGTTGTCCACGAAGAACCCGCCGATCAGCGGGCCGAGCACGCTGGTCACGCCGAACACGCTGCCGAACAGGCCCTGGTACCGCCCCCGCTCCCGGGCCGGCACCACGTCGGCGACGATCGTCTGCGCGCCGGTCAGCAGGCCACCGCCGCCGATGCCCTGCACGGCGCGGAACGCGATCAACTCGAGCATGGAGTGGGCCAGCCCCGCCAGCGCCGACCCGACCAGGAAGATGACGATCGAGGCCTGGAAGAACGTCTTGCGCCCGTACAGGTCGCCGAGCTTGCCCCACAGCGGCGTGGACACGGTGGACGCGAGCAGGTACGCGGTCACCACCCAGGACAGGTGCGACAGCCCGTGCAGGTCACCGGCGATCGTCGGCAGTGCCGTCGCGACGATCGTCTGGTCCAGCGCCGCCAGCAGCATGCCCAGCAGCAGCGCGCCGATGATGACGAGCCTGCGCCGCTGGCCGATCTGGTCGGGCCCGGCCTGCCCGGTGGCGGCCGCGGTCACCGCGCTGTCGTCCAAGGATTTTACCTCCCGCCCGCGGGCACCGGTGAGCGCCGGCGGCGCCGCGCGTGCGGCGGCGGGTGCCTCGCGTCTGCGGGCCGGCGGTTAAACGGAACTTACGTGGACTTGGATAGCTGATCTTCGTATTGACGTGCGCATACCGCTGCGACACGCCCGCCGTGGTAACCACTAAAATGGTGGACATCGGGCAGACTGGC
>Ga0207646_10007593_pt1 | contig 10986 bp, 10 predicted proteins | sample KBSK5502metaG_FD_184343 | JGI IMG/M metagenome (GOLD analysis project Ga0207646, IMG submission 184343) | Corn, switchgrass and miscanthus rhizosphere microbial communities from Kellogg Biological Station, Michigan, USA - KBS K5-50-2 metaG... | ecosystem: Host-associated > Plants > Roots >...
CCAGCCCCGAGATTCGCGCAGGAGCGGGATCGCGGCCTGGGTCACCAGAAAGAGCCCACGTAAGTTGACGGCGAGCTGGAGATCGTGGTGCTTCGCGGGGAGGTCCTCGACCCGCCCGCCGATCCCTATGCCGGCCGAGTTGACGAGCACGTCGAGGCCACCGAAACGGTCGCGATGCTCGGCGACGACGCGCGCGCACTCCTCCGCCTCGGCGACGTCGGCCGCGATCGCCACGGCGCCGAGCTCGGCGGCCGCCGCCTCGATCCGCTCGGGACGGCGTGAGACGAGCGTCAGCTCGAAGCCCTCGTCCCGCAGCATCCGTGCGATTGCGAGCCCGATCCCCGACGAGCCTCCGGTGACGAGTGCAGTCCCTTGCATTGCGCCTACAGTAAACGGCGTGGAGATCGAGACAGCTGGATTGACGAGCCTCACCGTGGGCGGCGGTTGTGCCGCGAAGTACTCGGCGGCGCGGCTCGAGGAGCTCCTGAAGGGCTTCGTCCCGGCCGAGGCGGAGGACCTCCTCGTCGGACTCGACCCGGCGGACGACGCGGCCGTCTACCGGCTCGACGACGAGCGCGCGCTCGTCTTCACCGTCGACTTCTTCCCGCCGCTCGTCGACGACCCGTTTCTCTTTGGCCGGATCGCGGCGACGAACGCGCTCAACGACGTCTTCGCCATGGGCGGCACGCCGCTGCTCGCGCTTTCGGTCGCAGCTTTTCCCGAGGAGCTCGCGACCGATCTCGTTGCGGCGGTCTTCGCGGGGGCCGACGAACAGGTGCGCGCCGCGGGCGCCATCCTCGCCGGCGGCCACACGATCCGCGACACGGAGCCGAAATACGGTCTTGCGGTCGTGGGCACAGTCCATCCCGACGGCGTATGGATCAAGAGCGGCGCTCGGCCCGGAGATGCAGTCTTCCTCACGAAGCCGCTCGGCACGGGGCTCGTGCTCGCAAGCAAGGGTGATCTCACGGAGGCGGCGCGCTGGATGACGACGCTGAACGATCGCGCGGCCGAGATCCTGCGTCCGTTCTCGCCGCACGCGGTGACGGACGTCACCGGCTTCGGATTGCTCGGCCATGCGCATGAGACTGCGGAGCGAAGCGGCGTCCGGATCCGGCTCCGTTGTTCGGCGCTCCCCGCCCTCGAAGGCGCCGTCGAGGCGGCGCGCGACGGTGTCCGCACAGGCGGCGACCCGCGCAACCGCGACTTCGCCGGTCCGCACGTGGAGAGCGAAGGCGTGGCCGACGAGCTGCTCGCCCTCGCCTACGACGCCCAGACCGCGGGTGGGCTCCTCGTGACGCTGCCCGCCGAGAAAGCGCTCTCGCTCGAGTTGGAGTTCGAGCGAGCCGGCGTCTTCCTCGCCCAGGTCGGCGCAGTGGAGGAGGGCGCGGGCGTCGTGCTCGAGCCGTAGCCGCGGGGAAACACCGGGAACCGGTCTACACTCGGGTCGTGCATGCGGGGTCCGCATCGGCCGCGCTGCCGCGCCGGTTCGCGCGGACGATCTCACCGGTCGTCTTCCGCCGGATCGCGTGGGCGGCGGTCGCGGTGCTCGTGATCATCGTCGCCTCGGGGGCGACCGTTCGGCTCACGGGGTCGGGGCTCGGCTGCCCCGAGTGGCCGACCTGCACGACGCAGCACGCGCTTCCGCAGAGCTACCACTCGTACATCGAGTTCTCGAACCGCCTCATCTCGGCGGTCACCATCTTCACGACGCTCGCGCTCGCCGTCGCGGCGTGGTTCACGCGCGGCCTCGGCCGCCGCGGGCGCTGGCTGGCCACCGGGGTTTGCGTGGGCACGCTCGCGCAGGCACCGCTCGGCGCGATCACCGTCTACTACGACCTCAACCCGTACCTCGTGATCTCGCACCTGCTGCTCTCGTTCACGATCGTCGCGCTCGCGGTGCTCACGCTGGTCGAGGCGTCGCGGCTCGTCCGCGGAGAGGGAACCCCGTTGCCCGGAATCGCGAGGCTCGGCGGGGTCGTGCTCGTCGTCGCAGTGACCGTGCTTGCAATTAGCGGGACGGTGTCGACCGCAGCAGGGCGCTTCCCCGGGAGCTCGGGGACGGAGGTCGTGCCGCGCCTCGGCTCGTTCTACCCCACCGTCTACTGGCACGTGCGAGCCGTTGCGGTGTTCGGGATCGTCTTCGGAGTGCTCGCGGCCTGGGCGTGGACGCGGCGTACCGTCTACCCGTGGCTGGTGCGCGCCTGCGCGGGACTGCTCGCGATTCTCGCGGTGCAGATGGTGATCGGCGAAGTGCAGTACCGGACGTACGGCGATGTCCCGTGGTGGCTCGTCCTGCTGCATGTGGCGACGGCGGCCACTCTCGTCGCCTGGACGGTCGGGCTCGCGGCGCGGATCTGGCGCCCGATCGGGGCCGGCGAGACGCCAGAACTTCGCCGCGCAACCTAGACTGGGCAAATGTCGGAGCTGAACGTCTCCTCGCGGCCCGAACTCCGCAGCCCAGTGCTGATCGCCGCGTTCCGGGGTTGGAACGACGGCGGCCAGGGCGCGACTCTCGGCGGGGGCTACCTCGCGAAGCAATGGGGAGCCGAGTCGTTCGCCGAGATCGACTCCGAGAACTTCTACGACTTCCAGGCCGTGCGTCCGAACGTGTCGCTCGAGGACGGTCTCACGCGCAAGATCGAGTGGCCGTCGAACACCTTTCTCCACGCACCGATCCCGGGTCTCGAGCGCGACGCAGTGATCCTGCTCGGGGTCGAGCCGAACCTGCGTTGGAAGACCTACACGGCGCTCGTGCTCGAGCTCATCCACGACCTCGAGATCGAGTTCGTCGTCACGCTCGGGTCGTTGCTGGCCGACGTGCCGCACACGCGGCCGGCTCCGGTAAGCGCGGCCGCCAGCGATCCGACCCTCGTGGAGGAGCTCGGCGTCGAGCCGTCGCGCTACGAGGGGCCGACCGGCATCGTGGGCATCCTCCTCGACGCCTGCCGGCAGGAAGTGCTGCCGGCGGTCAGTCTCTGGGCGGCCGTCCCGCACTATGTCTCCCTCGCGCCTAGCCCCCGCGCGGCGCTCGCCCTTTGCACGCGCCTCGGCGAGCTGATCGGCGCGGACATCGACGTCGCGGAGCTCGAGCAGGCGGCGGAGGAGTACAGCCAGCAGGTGACCGAGGCGGTCGAGTCCGACGGCGAGACGGCCGCGTACGTCGAGGAGCTGGAGCGCCGCGTCGACCTGATGGAAGCGGCCGAAGAGCTTCCGTCGGGCGAGAGCCTCGCGGCTGAGCTGACGCGCTTTCTCCGCGAACGCGAGCAGGACGGGGACGAGGGCGCCGGCGAGAGTGCCGGCGGCCCGGCGTCCTAGGGCTCCAGCTCAGTCGCTCTTGGCGGCCGGTGCGGCGTCGGCCTCCGGGGACTGCTCGGGCTTCGTCTCGCCCTTCCCCTCGCCGGTGCCGTTCTGCTTGGCCTGCGCCGTCTGCGCGGCGGGCGGCCCGCCGCCCTTGCGCCTCCGCCGGCGCCGCCGTCTGCTGCGGCCGCCTCCCTGCTTCGGCGCGGGAAGATTCTCCGCGAGCGCGAGCGCGACTTCCTGGATCGTGCCGAGCCGCTCGCGCGCTTCGTCGATGAGTTTCGTCGCGCGCGGTGTGTAGCCCTCTGCCGAGGCGAGGAGGGCGGCGCCCACGGGCAGCGGCAGTTCGAGCGCGGCCTGGACGAGCTTCGCGGCGTTCTCCTCGTGGCGGTGGCCGCGGGAGTTCGCGAGCGCTCCGAGCAGGCGCTTCGCCTCCGGATACTCCGCCGACGCGCGCCGGTCCTGCACCTTGCGCGTCGCCCGTGCGAGCCGCCAGGTCCAGCGGGCGAGGATCTGCTCCGGCGCGTCCGGCTTCTCGTCGCCGATCGCGCGCAGGAGCGTGCGGATCCCCGGCAGCCGCTCCTTCTCCCACGGCGGCGCCTGCGTCACGAGCGTGACGAGATCGTCGAAGTCGGCGCGCTCCACGCGCATCGAGACGCGGTCCTGCAGCGCCATCATCCGCAGGCGCCGGTTCGGGTTCTCGGCTGCGGCGGTCGTCAGGAACTGCTCGAGCGCCACCTTGCTCGCGTTCCGGTCGGTCAGCTTCTGGACGAACGATGCACGCTCGTCGAAGCGGATCTGGCGCCCGGCGATCGTCGCCCAGTAGCGCTGCTCGTCCTCGTCGAGGTACTTCGGATCGATGCGCTGCCACTCCCGCTGGATGACCCCGATGCGGCGGCGGACGTCCGGCGTGACCGGAACGAGCCAGGGTGCCGGCGTGAGGCGGCGGCGGGCGCGACGCTGCGAGCGGCGGCGGGGGGCCGGCGTGACTCGCGCGCCTTCGCGGTAGAAGTCCGCGTCGAGAAGTGAGTGGAGGGAGACGACCCGCTCGTTGTGGGTCGCACCCTTCGGGACGAAATCGACGACGATTCCCGCTTCCTTGCGCGGGTGGAGGCGCATGATGCGGCCGATCCGCTGCTGGTAGACGCGGCGCGACGCCGTCGGCGCGAGGTGGAAGCAGACCGTGGCGCGGGGCGAGTTCCAGCCCTCCGCCAGCAGCTGCGCGTTGATGAGCACGTTGATCTCGCCGCGCTCGTAGGCGGCGAGGGTCTCGGCAAGGCGCACGGGCGGGGTCCGTCCCGACACCGCCTCCGCCTTCAGCCCGGCCGCGCGGAATTCCGTTGCGAGGTTGTAGGCGTGATCGACTCCGGCCGCGTAGACGATTCCCGGCGTGTTGTCGAAGCGCTCGCGGTAGAGGCTTGCGGCGGCCTGGTTCAGCGCCTGGTGGTCGAGCGTCTTGGCGAGGATCTCCTGGTCGAAGTCGCCGCCGACGATCGGCACCGAGTTGATGGCTGCAACCGGCGGCACGCGCAGGTCGCGCAGCGGGGCGATCAGGCCGCGGCGTGCGGCGTCCTGCAGCGGTAGGTCGTCGACCGAGGCGGGGAAGACGTCGGAGACCTGCTTGGCGATCAGTTGCTCGGTCGCGGTCATCCCGATGTAGATGGGCTCCGGGAAGGAGCGGATCGCCGCAGAGGTCTTCTCGCCGAGCGCGGTGTGGGCCTCGTCGCAGATCACGAGCTGGTACGCCTCGCGGTCGATCGAGTCGACGTGACGCGCGAACCAGGCGTAGGTCTGAATCGTGAGCGGCGCCTGCTTGGCGCTGCGGCTGTCCTTCGTGATCACGTCGGTGAACCGCTTGCCGTAGCCCTCGGTCGTCAGATCGCGGGTGAACTGGGATACGAGCAGCCGCCGGTGCGTGAGGATCAACACGCCGAGGTTGCGGGCCGCCTCGACAAAGCCCGCCGCGGCGATCGTCTTGCCCGACGCGGTCGGGTGACGGAAGCGATAGCGGCGTATCGCGCCCGGGTCGTCCTGCTGCGGCTCCTCGGGAAGCTCCGCGTCCTCGATCTCGACGACGAGCGTCGAATCCTCGTCTTCGTCCTCGACCTTCTGTTGCTCGAGCTCCTCCGCCGTCGCCGTGTGGCCATTGCCGTTCCCGTTGCCATTTCCGTTCGGCTCGTCGTAGCGCTGGCTGGCTGCGATGAGCTCGGTGAGCATCCCAGCGAGCGCGTCGACCTGGTGGCGACGGAGTGCGGTGCCGGCGGCGGTGCGCGGCTCCGGCTCGGCGAGCACGCGCTCGAGGCCGAGCAGGAGGCCGTAGCGAACCTTCCACTGCTGCGACGGAGTCGTCCGACCTGCGTCGATCTCGGCGACCGCCTCGTCGAGTGCGCGCCGCCGGGCTGTGCCCTCCCCGAGCGCCTGGCCCGGGTCCTCGCCCGCACGCAGGAATGGCTCGCCCGCCCACGCTTCCGCGCGGATAGCTGCGGCGACTACCGGGTCGGCCGCCTCCAGTGAGCCTGTTGGCTGCGGGATTGCTTCTTGCATATGCGCAGCACGCTTCAGTGCTGCAAATCCATCAAGGATGCGCGCTCGGCTCCGAGTTCCCCTGGCGAGCGGCGCAGAGGGAAGCATACCCTCCTCGCGCAGTTCGTCAACGCGAACTACATACCCATTCCACCGAAGACGGCAAACGGATTGGCCTGCTCGGCTTCGTAGACGAGTTCGCCGCCCGCTTCGACCTCTCCGTGCACGCGGGCCGCCAGGGCGTCCGCGTCCTCGCGGCTTGCGGTGCCGACGATGAGATAGTGGAAGCGCCGCTCGGGCTTGTAGCCCTCGGCCTCGAGCCGTTCCGCAAGCTCACCGGCCTCCTGGCGGGAAGCGCACTCGACGCGTACCTCCCACGGGGCGAAGCCGCGCTCGAGCTCCTCCTCCTCCCAGGTCTCGCCCGGGGGCTCGTCGTCCCAGCGGTCCTCGTCGTCGAGCCAGTGCTCGATCCCGCTCGTCTGCGCTTCGATGCCGTGTGCGCGGAGCTCGGCCTCGATAACGGCCTGAGCACTCTCGGCCTCGGTGCGGGTGGCGGTGTAGACGAAGATGGTTTCGTCGTCGCGCGAGACCACGAGCCGGCGGGCGGCGAGATCGGTGGCCAGCTCGCGCGCCTCGGAACCGAGTCCGCCCCCGAGCCGGTCGAGCAGACCGCTCGCATGCCCCTCTTCTTCGACCTCGATCCGGATGCGCCAGTCGTCGTTTGCCATGGGTCGAGCCTAGTCTGTAGGCGTGGACTGGCGCGAGCGGTACAAGCGCGCCGCAACGCGCTACGCGGCGGGGGAGACGCGGGAGCTCGACGAGCGCCAGCTCGTGCAGCTCGCGAACTCGGCCTGGGCGGCGGGGCTCTCCCTCCTCATGGCCGGCGATCGCGAGGAGGCGGCTGAGTGGCTGCGTCGCTCGGCTGAGCGGTACCGCGAGAGCTGGGACGAGGGCACCGCGACGGGTGCGTGGGGTCGGCCGATCGGAGCGATGAAGGCGTTGCTCATCGCCGGCGAGGACGCGAGTGACGCGGCGCGGTGGGCGCTGCAGGCCGGCGGGGTGGAGGCGGAGTCGCCGATCGGACGCTACGCCGGGACGCTCGCCTTCCTCGTCCTCGACCGGGACGAGGAGGCGGCCACGGTCGCGGGGACGCTCGGCGAGGGCTTTCCGGCTGAGGTCGCAAACGCGCTTGTGGCGCTCGCCGGGCACGATCTGGCTCGCTACCGGATGGCCGTCTCCTCCGTGCGCCGCTCGTTCGAGCAGCAGGAGGCGTTCCTCGAGGACGTGCCGGTCTCCGACACCGCTCTTGCGCTGGACGTCCTCGCCGCGCGGCGCGGACTCGGCTAGAGCTTCGCCGCTGCGGCGCGGTCGAGAATCGCGCGCGTCGTTCCTTCGGTCGCACGCGCGAGGCTACCCGGCGTCGCGTGCGACGGCTTGTCTCCGAACGCGTGGACCACCGCCTCGGCCTTGTCGTCGCCGGTGGCGAGGAAGAGGAGCTCGTGCGTGTTGCAGAGGCGCGGCAGCGTCATCGAGATCCGGTCGATGAACGGCTCGTAGCCCGACTGCGAGCCGACGACATCGCGGCTGGTGATGTCGAGCGTGGGAAAGTTCGGGAAGAGCGAGGCGACATGGCCGTCGGGGCCGAGCCCGAGGAGGACGAGATCGAAGGGGGCGACGTCGGTCAGCTCGTGCTTGTACTCCGCCACCGCGTCGTCGCGGCCGAGCTCGCCCTGCATCCGGTGGACGGCCGCGGGAGCGCGTTCGAGCCGGTCGAGCAGGGCCGCTTTCGCCATCCCGTAGTTCGAGCGCGCATCGCCGGGCGGAACGCAGCGCTCGTCTCCCCACCAGAGCTCGGCGCGGCTCCAGTCGCGCTCGAGCTCGGCTGCGATCTCGTAGGCGTGACGCGGAGTCGAGCCGCCCGTGAGGACGATGTTGCCCCCGGCGCGTGCCTGTTCGGCGAGCCGCTCAGCGACCAGCCGGGCAGCCTCCGCGGAAGAGTCGACCACGGTGATGTCGACGTCGCTCATCCGCCCTCGGCGAGCTCGCGCGCGCGGTCCATCGCCGCCTGGATCGCGTTGAGGAACGCGGCGCGCACACCTGCCTGTTCGAGCTCGCGGATGGCGGCGATCGTCGTGCCGCCCGGCGACGTGACCGACTCCCGCAGCTCGACCGGGTGCATGCCCTGGTCGCGGAGCTGCTTCGCGGTGCCGAACATCGTCTGCACGACGAGCGTCGTCGAGACCTCGCGCGAGAGGCCGAGCAGGATTCCGGCTTCGATCATCGCCTCGGCGAGCAGCGCGAAGTAGGCGGGGCCCGAGCCCGAGACCGCGGTGATCGCGTCCATCCACGTCTCGGGCACGCGGACGACGCGGCCGAGGTGCGAGAGGAGCTCATCGGCAAGCGCGAGCTGCTCGTCGCCCGCGTGCGTGCCTGCGCAGATGCCTGCCATGCCCTCGTGCACGGTTGCCGGGGCGTTCGGCATCGCGCGCACGACGGGGACGCCATCCGCGATGCGCTCTTCGATGTGCGCCGTCGAGATGGCGGCGGCGACCGAGACGAGGGTCTGCTCAGCCGTGAGATGAGTGCCGATCTGCTCGAGGAGGACATCGATGTCCTGCGGCTTGACGGCGACGACGACGAGGCCGGCGCCGCTGACGGCAGCCGCGTTGTCGGTGGTCGCCTCGGTGCCGTAGCGCTCGTTCAGCTCTGCATTCCGCTCGTCGCGCCGGGCGGTGACGACGATCTCGGAGGGGTCGCGCCAACCGGAGCTGAGCAGCCCGGAGAGTAGGGCCTCCCCGATCCGCCCACCGCCGAGGATTGCGATCTTGCGTTCGCTCATACGCGGAGTCTGCCTCAGATCAATGCCGGAGCTGGCCCAGACGCGAGCCCGGTACCACCGGCGGCAGGCAGATAGCGTGTCTCCGCGTGGGAACCGTCGTGGAGGTCTTCGCCTGGACGTGCGCGCTCGCGATCACTACCGGAGTGGCGTATCTCATCTTCCTCGCCGTTCGCTGGCCCGGACGAATCTGGCGGCGCGGTGATCGCAGACGGGCGATCCTGATTGGGACCGGCGTCATGCTTGGACTTGTTGTTTGGTTCGCCGGGTCGCAAGTCGCCCCCTAGCGACCGTGTCCAACTCGATCTCTGACGATAGGTAGACGCTAGGCGGCGCGTGCAGCCGGCAGCGGGACGAGCCCACGGCTGAAGCCCATCAGCAGATAGACGCTCGCCAGCCCCGCCCACTCGCCGTACGCCTCGAGGAACTCCGCCGTCTCCCATGCCTCCACCGGCCGCCCGCGCAGCGCGCGCAGGAGTTTGATCAGGCCGAGGTCGCCGACGAGCCCGTAGTCGAAGCGGCCGAGGCCCTCGAGGCAGACGAGGCCCGCCGACCACGGGCCGAGGCCGCGTTCGCGCTCGATTCGGCCAACGACTGCGTCGGTGGGCAGGTCGTGGAGCCGTTCGAGCTCCAGGCTCCTGCAGAGCCGGACGAGGCATGCGCCGCGTCGCTCGTGCAGCCCCAGCCGACGTAGCTCGAAGGGCGCGACAGCAGCGAGCACTGCGGTCGAGGGCGGCTCGCAGCAGCCGTTTTCGTCCTGCGGCGCGAGCGCGCGGATCACGCGCCGCTCGAGCTTTCGTGCCGTCTTCGCATCGATCAGCTGCCCGCAGACCGCACGGAGGAGCGACTGCGCGACCGTCGCCGTACGCACGGGCCTCAACCCGCGCAGGTGCTTCGTCGCTCGGGCGAGCAGCGGATCCTCCGCAAACTGCCGGAGGAATTCGGAGTGGTCGTCGTCGAGCGCGAGCACCCAGCGGAGCTTCTCGGCTGCCTCTGCGGACTCGGACCGGATCGTGACCGTGCCGTCCGGCGACTGCCAAGCGCGGGCGACCGCTCCGCAGCAGCGCGCCGTGAAGAGGCCTTCGTGCACTCGCCGAGTAGCGTCGCCGGCGAGTCGTGTGGAGAGTCCGAGCGAGTACGGGCCGCTCGGGCGGACGGCGATTTCGACCATGTCCACGAGCCTACTGCCTTGCCTGGACACGGCTCAAAGAGCGTCTTGCGGCGGCGCTGAGCGCGACCTACCGTCGCCCAGGTGTCGCGACCGCTCAAACCCGCCGACTTCCTAATCGGTCTGGCTCTGACCGCGGCAGTCGTGCTCCTCCTCACGCATGGGCATGGCCACAAGGCCGACGCGTTCCTCGCCGATCCGGTGCGCACGCCCGGTGTCCTCAACGCAGACGTGACGCGGGCGAACATTCGTTCCACGATCTGCCGGCACGGCTGGACCGACACGATCCGCCCGCCGACCTCGTACACGAACGCGCTGAAGACGAAGCAGATGCGGCAGTACGGCGAGACGGGCTCGCTCTCGGACTACCAGGAGGATCACCTGATCAGCCTCGAGCTCGGCGGCAGCCCGACCGATCCGCGCAACCTTTGGCCCGAGCCGTACCCGCGTGCCTCGGACGTCGACCAGATCGAGAACGAGCTCAACGGGGAGGTCTGCTCCGGACAGCTCACGCTCGCCCAGGCGCAGCAGCGCGAGGACACGCTCAAGCACACACAGGGATAGAGTCGGGCCCATGGAGATCGCTCGCGACGCCCACATGGGACTCGTCGAGCTGAGCGTGTCCGATCTCGACCGCTCGCTCGCGTACTGGCAGGACGCGATCGGCCTCCGCGTGCTCTCACGTGAGAACGGCACTGCCGAGCTCGGCGCCGACACGCCGCTCGTGCGCTTCGTCGAGGAGCGCGGTGCCGGGTCGGCGCAGGGCTACACGGGCTTGTTCCACGTTGCGCTGCTCGTGCCGGACCGGCCGAGCCTGGGTCGCTTCCTCGCGCACGCCGGGCGAGAGGAGATCGCGCTGACCGGGCTCTCCGATCATGTCGTGAGCGAGGCGATCTACCTCCGCGACCCGGACTACCACGGCATCGAGGTCTACGCCGACCGGCCGCGCGAACAGTGGGAGGGGCAGGTAGGGCAGCGAATGACGACGATCCCACTCGACACGGATTCGCTTCTCGCTGAAACGGGCGGCGCGGAGTTCAACGGGTTGCCCCCCGGGACGACGGTCGGCCACGTCCACCTCTGCGTCCGCGACGTCGACGAGATGGTCGGCTTCTACCACGACAGGCTCGGGATGGGGGTGACCGCGAAGGCCGGCAAT
>Ga0207646_10007594_pt1 | contig 10985 bp, 13 predicted proteins | sample KBSK5502metaG_FD_184343 | JGI IMG/M metagenome (GOLD analysis project Ga0207646, IMG submission 184343) | Corn, switchgrass and miscanthus rhizosphere microbial communities from Kellogg Biological Station, Michigan, USA - KBS K5-50-2 metaG... | ecosystem: Host-associated > Plants > Roots >...
GCTGCTGCCGATGTGCGACGGCGACATCTCGACTCTGGAAGGAGTCAAACCGTTCGACCGCGCGATGCGCACCTTCACCGAAAACCCGGCCTTGCAGAAATCGACTTTCACCGTCTGGGGCGCCAACCACAATTTCTACAACACCGAGTGGCAGCAGAACGACTCTCCCGGTTGCTTGGACAACCTTCCCCTCTGGTCGTCCAACATTGATATCGGTTCCAGCAACCAGCGGCAGACCGCGCTGTATGCGGCGATGGCCTTCTTTCGCGCGAACCTGGGACTTTCGGCGGACGCCACCTTCAATCAGAATTTCGATCCAGAGTACGACCTCCCCAGCGGGCTGAGCTCTATCACCCAGGTCGATCGCGGATATACGGACTCGCCCAGCTCGAGCATCACTACCGTATTCGAGGATTTTACGAAGGTCACTGGCACCAGTAGCGCCGGCTTTCCGAATGATGCATCGGGTATCACCATCTCCCATGGCGGGGTGCCCAACCACGACACCGTTCAACGGGCCGCCCTCATTACCTGGAGCACTGCCGGAGGTTACTTCGAGACCCATTGGACGGCTGACGGGGTCGGCAACGATATCAGCGGTTATGTCACATTGGACTTGCGTGTTTCGCGGCGCTTCGACACCCTCAATGGCGCTGTCGACAGCCTCACCAATTTCTCAATTCAGCTTGCCCAGGCCGACGGTACGCTGTCTTCGCCGGTGCAGCTCAGCTCGTACACCAGCTTGACCGGGCCGGTCGGGAGCGGGGCGATCCGGCACCCGATTCTACAAACAGCCCGAATTCCGCTCTCTGATTTTGCCGGCGCCGATCTGACTCAGATCCGAGGCGTGCGTCTCACTTTCGACGGGTCGAGCAGCGGTGCGATCTACGTCGCAAACTTGCGCCTCTCCACGCTGGGACTGTCGGGGACACCGCCGGCTCCTCCGGGACAGCCACTGACCGCCTCGCGGGTGGTGGCTGCCTCTGCGCCGCCCTCGGAGCCGGCGTCACTTCCCGGCTCGATCGAGGTCCGATATGCGCCGGTTGCCGGAGGTCCGATGGTGAATCAGATGAGCGGCGGCCTGACGCCGCAGAATGCGGAGCTGGAGCTGATCGTCCGCAGCTCAGGCAAATTCAAGGTCGGCGATGCGCTCCCCACTCTGCAGGTCGGCGACCAGAGACTGACCGCCAGCCGATACGGCGACGGCGGCGATACGAGGACGCTCATCTTCAAGGCTGACACGGTCCCCAGCGGAGAAGCAACGCTGCAGAACGGCAAGGATAGATACACGCTGGGGAACCTGTAGATCGGCTCATTCGATTTCCTCGCCGTCGAAATAGCCGGCGCTCGCAGATTCGAATGACAAATGTCGAACCCAGGTCTGGCCTTTCATCGCCGCTTGGTATGAGGGACCTGCCATGGCGCCGACCTTCTTCGAGTCCGGGTAACCCACGACCTCCGCGCTAGCCAACGTCGAAAAGCTCAGGTAGCGCAGAGGCGCGCTTCCCGTGTTGGTGACGATGTGCGCGTGGTCCGGGCCAGTCGCAAAGGTTACGTAGTCGTTTGCGCGCAGGGGAGCTGTGGCATCGCCGATGCGGACGGTTCCATCGCCCTCGAGGACGAACATCGATTCCTCGTTGGCGCAGTGGAAGTGCCGCGGGAAAGCCGACCGGCCCGGAGCCACCTCGTACCAGGTGCAGCCGATGCCGCGTGCTCCGGTCTGCCCGGAGAGATTTTTTGCGACAGAGCCGAACCGCGAGCCGGTGCGATTGGACCGACCATCGAGCTCGCTGAGATTGACCACGTTTGGGTGTCGCCGCTCTTCTGCCATGGAACTGCCTCCTCAATTCGAACGGGTGCATCAACAAATTGGCACCGCAGGCGAAAATCTTCAACTGTTTCTGTTGCGCGGGCGAGGAAGCACGAAGCGCTCGCGCGCCTCCGGCGAATTGAGCTCCGCCTTGTCGTAATATTCGGCAAGCATTCCGCGATCCCGGTCGAGCAGCGATGGATACTTCTTCAAGACGGCATCCAAGTCCTTGTTCGACAGATCCGGATCATGCATCGCTCGGTCCAGGAGGATCAGATACGCCCAGCTGATTGTCGCGTGGTACTTCTGCGGGACGCCTAGCTTGCACGCGAGATTCCGCAGGTGCTTGGTGTACCGCGGCACAACTTCTTCGAGCGGCAGGTCCTTCAGGTAGCACCAGGCAACGTACAGGTGGTCGCGATGATGAAAGTTGGTACCGTCCACCGCGCCCGCTTCGAAGGCGCGGACCAATGGGTCATTCAGCACGTTTGACTCCTCTTCCTCCGGGGGCCGCAATTCGAAGGACTTCGGGTCGGGCCGATCGCTTTCGGGATGGTGCTTGCGTCAGCTCGACGAGAAGATGGCTGTCCTCTGCCTTGAGATCGAGGCCGAATACCTGCTTGAGGGTCCGGATCTTCTCCAGGTTGTGTTCCGAAAAAGGTGTCTTTCCTTCGAAGGCATGCAGCACGATGCCTTCGAGCAGGTCTCCCAGGGTCATTCCATGAAGATCGGCCAGGGCCTTCAGCACGCTGAGAATCCGCCGTTCCATTCGCACTCCGGTCTGGGTGCGCTCCACCGGGCGTCGCGCTGGTGGCCGGTTGGCTGGTGGTTCCGCTCTGGGCGCTCGCTGGGCTCGTGTCGTTCGGGTCGGCATACCTGGTCTCCGTCTGGTACATTGGTACCATTGTACCTGCCTGAGGGCAAGAGGGCGAGCGTCAACGCCGCGAGCTCGAGCCATTCCGAATCGAGTCTGCCCTGCGCGCGTTCTCCCGACGGACGCAGACAATCCCCTCACCCATTCAAGCCTGAGCGCTGACCGGCCTCCGCCGAGCCAGGGCTCTTATCGGACAGCCCTCTCGCCGGCCACTACGGTACCGCGGACGTGCTCAGCGCGATTTCAAAAGATTGGTTGGCAAACTCGAAGGTGCGTTGAGGCGCCATTTGTTCGATGGTGACGCCGTCGGCCATCACCAGTTGGTGGTCGTGCGTAACGCAAACAAACGTCTGACAGCCGATTTGCTCCACGTGATCGATCTCGAACATCTCGCTGATCCCGTTTTGAACCGCGCTGCCACCCACCACGTGATAAGTCCCGAAGGTCAATGAAAACTGGCGGCCCTGCAGTGCAGTGCCGGTCGGTAGCGAGGTGTCCACGACAAAGCAATCGTCGGGATCTCCGTCAGCTCGGCGGGTTTCGCCCACCACTCCTCCTGAAAACATTTGAACGAACCGCAGGAATTGTGATGCAATGTTAGTCGCGGCACGACTCTCGACTCGACGTGCCGGCAATCGCCGCCGCCATCTTCTTTCGAGCCAGATGCAGTCGCGACCAGACGGTACCTTCCGGAATCCCGAGCACGCTCGCTACCTGCTTGTACTCCATCCCGTCAATCGCGCAGAGCGATACCACCGCTCGCTGATCGGCGGACAGCGCATCGAGCGCCGCCAGGCACCGGCGCGCACTCTCCCGGGAGATGAGACGTTCCTCCGGGTGCGCGGTCGACAGCTCTGGCATCTGCTCTCCCGCGGACCGCAAGTTACGCTGTCGCGACCGAAGCGCGATCCTCATCGCGATGCGATACAGCCAGGTGGAGAATTGAGAATCACCCCGGAATGCGCCCAATCCCTGGAACGCCGCCACGAACGCGTCTTGCGCCGCGTCTTCCGCCTCGGCCGCGCTACCGGTGAGATTGAAACAGAGCGCGAGGACCTTGTCTCGGAGGCCATCAAACAACTCGCGTTGCGCTGCCCTCTTTTCGCCGGATGAGCCCGAGCGCGCGCGCCGTACCAGCTCGGCCTCGGCCTTTTCGTCCAGTGGGCGCATCCCCAACGTCTATTCGAGTTGTGCCCGTTCGCGGCGCGCCTTCGGCAAGTAATACAACTGCGCTACCAGCCCACCGAGGAAAGCACCAGCAGCCAACCCGCTCAAGAACCCGCGCATTCCGTCCGCCAGCGCATGCCGTTGGACGTAGAGGAACACCAGACAAGCTATGCCCAGGACCGGGGCCAGGAACCGTACCGCACTCTGATAGGCAATCCAACGATCGAGTCGCTTGCGATAGGCGACCAGGAGCTCACCCGGTGCATTCGCTGCGCGCGCGAATCGAAATGTCCAATAGCTCCGAACCGCGAAGACAATTGCAAACAAGACGAGACCGATCAGCAAAATCCAGCTGGGCAGATGTCCCGGTCGGCGAAAGACAATCAGCCCGAATAAGACAATGCTCGCCGCCGAGACCAGCAGCCGGTACTTATCACGGGTGAGGTGTTCTCGGTACTGACGATCGATGCGGAGCCAATCGAGCCCGCCTCGAGCCCCGCTAGAAAGTTGTCGCATTGTCATGTCCATCTCCTCGGCCATCGCTGCAAACGCGCGGCAGGCGCTGCACGAGGCCAGATGGGCCTCCACCTGCGCTGTCTCCCGGGCATCAAGCTTGCCCCGCAGCCGCTTCTCAATGGCCAATTCAGTTTCGCTGCAGTCCATCGCTTTGGTTTCCGCCCCTTTGGTGCCACGAGGGCCTCAGACCTTCAATAGGCGAGATAGGTCCCTGCTTACGCGTACTTGCCAGCGGCTGCAGCTCGTCTTCCTGTTTCAAGTTCACAGGTAGAGTGCGCTTCCGCGGATGAACGCATCACTGATTTGCGAGCCGACCGACTCGCGTGCTTGGCCGACACTTCACGGGCGAGAGATGTCCATCGGCAAGGCCGGTCAGTTCGACACCGTTGGTCTGTCCCCCGTGCGGTGGTCTTCGATCTGAAATCGGAGGAATCGGTGTACGGCGTCCAGGGCCCGACGATTCCGAGTCACGATAACGACGCGACCTCCGCTTTCAGTTGGCTCGAATCGATATCGGATCGAAGTGCGAAATTGTTTCATCGCCGATACGCCCGGGGGAGCAGTTGCATGAATCAGCATCGCCATCTCGAAGTTTCCCGCCGCGAACGCCTCCGCGATGTGTTGAAGGTGCCGGCGAATTGCCTCGCGGCTCTTTTGGTCAGCCGGGTCGCACGACTCGGCAGAGATGATTCCTCCTTGCCGCGTGAGCCTGAAGTGATGAGCGGTCAGGCGATGGTCGAACCCCATCACTCGTTCCGAGACCGCCAAGGGGTCGCAGCGACAGAACCGCGATGCTCTCGTTGGTCAGTCTTGATTCGACTTACGTTCCCAGTCCGTGACAAATGACTTCCGCCGAGGGTGCTCCGGTCGGAATTGCCTCGAGTGAAGTCACCGCAAAATCGTTGGCGCCGATGGCGCTGCCAGTCTGAAAAATGAAGTCGATTGCCATGACATCGCTGAAGTCCGGGTTACCCGGCCCTGTGAAGTCGGCGAAGGGAAAATCGATGCTGACGGGATTGGTGCTCGCACTCAGGTTGCATCCCGTCTGGCGCCAGCCAGAGGGCGTGAAGACCACGATGTTGAAATTGACGACCAGGTCACTCCCATCGAAGTTGATTCGGAAGCGGTCGTACGAATCGAGGTTGAGTTGCAAAGGTGTGAACGTGCCATATTGCACATCCAGCCGAGGCCCAAGCTTGTATCCCGCGCTGTAGATCAGGGCCGAGCGGCTCCCAGGTCGGATCTGGGCTGTCGCGTCTTGGTCGAACGGATTTTCCGCGCCACAGGGACTGCTCTGGCAGACCTCGAACACAGTGACCCGCTCTCCGCCAATCATCGAGCCAGATTGAATGTCAAGATCCTGGCCGGAGGAAAGTCTTGCCCTGTGCGGCCCGGTCGAAAAATCATCAAGGACGAGCGCCGAGTGTGCCGCTAGGGGTAAAGCCAGACATCCAATCGCAATCAAAGCCATATAGGTATATTTTTTCATTTCAGCTCTCCTCGGTTTGATCTCCGTTCTGATCAGGGACTGAGCGCCTGCAGCAAGAAATGGGCCTCGGTCATCTCGAGGAGAGGGCGAGCTGGTTCTGTAGCAACGAGGCAACATCAGAGCGAGCTTGTTGCTTGCTGAACCACCTCCGGCGGAGCTCAGCTTTACTGTTGCCAGCCGGGTTGGAGCTGTGTGTATTGCTGTCCCGCCATCTCGACGGTCAGCGGGCTTCCGGCGCGGCGGCCTGCGAGCTCCCGGCAAGTAGGTGATGTGATTCCGGATCAGTTGGAGAGCTTCCCCTGATCGTCGGCCAGATCGCTGGTGTTGCCCAGCAGGCAATGGCAGGGTCACCGTCACCTGCTGGGCGAACGAGGTGCGATCCGGACCGAACTGGTAGAAGTTGGAAAGGGCGTCGTAGCCGGAAGGGCGGCGGTGCTCGTCAGCCCGGCGCTGAATCTCAAGCGCCTGCTCCACTTGTTGGCGCGCCTGCCGATATTCGCCGCGGAGGTAGAGCAATTCGCCAAGATGAATTTGCCTCATCGCGACGTGCGGATGAGACTCGCCCAGGAGCGATCGCCGCAGATCGACGGCCTCGCGAAGCAGGGGCGCTCAGCTTCTGCGTATCGGCCTCGCGTCTTGTAAATCACGCCCAGGTTTTGCAGATCCGCAGCCAGCGTACGCTGTAGCAACCGGGTGGGATCCCTCCGGCACGCTTCGATCGATTCGCGAAACAGAGCTTGCGCGCCTTCCAAGTCACCTCGACTATCGCCGTTCCGCTGGCTGGCCCGGGCACGCTTGCGCTTGCCACTTGCATCGTGGCCGAGCATGAGCGCAAGTCACGCAGGACCGGCGGCCTTTTCTGCAACTTCACAGTGGTGAACAGCTTCCACTTAACAAAGCAGTTTGATAAATCATTGAACTCAATCATAGAATTCCAGATAAGTGTTTATGTGAAGGTATTCACCACTGTCGGACGGTCTTCTGCTTGATCCCGGAAGCAAGCACGCTTGCACCCACGAAGCCGCAATTGACCGCGCCGACACGATAACGAGAGAGCCAAACTCGGCCTGATAGACGATCTTACCTCCGACGACGGTCATCAGGACCCTGGTGTCCTTGATATCGTCGTCGGCGATCTCCAGGTAGTCCCGGTCCAGGAGGACCAGATCTGCATACTTCCCGACTTCGATCGATCCCTTCACGTCCTCTTCGAACGTGAGATACACGCCATTCACCGTCATGGCGCTGAGCGCCTACTGTCGCTTCAGCTTTTCCGAACGCGGCGGGTCCAGCGGCATGCTGGTGAGCCGGTTCAATCACGACCCATAGCGTGAAGAACGGATCCGGGGGCACGTTATCAGTCGCCAGGGCGAGCGGAAGGATCTGAGTCAGCAGGACCGTTTCGGGTTGCAATAGAAGTCGTTGACCAATCCTGATCAGACAGGTACCGTCCCGCCCGGAGCCTGGGGCGCTCACTTGAGCTAGCGCGCGGGATCCGGCGGTCCTTCGCGGCCCGAGGCATACAGAGGAGGGTACCCGATGACGATCGCCCCGTGCAGTCTTTTGTCTCGCAGCCTCTGCGGTACATTTTTGCTGATTGCTCTTTGTCTGACGCTGCTGAACATTCCGAGGTCCGCGGAGGCCCGAATCACTCGGCTCACCATCACCAGGCGGGAGTCGCCGACCTTTGACGGAACCTCCTTCGGGGCGGCAGGCCAATACGAGAAGATCGTCGGTCAGGTTCGCGGCGAAGTCGATCCGACAAATCCTCTCAATGCCGCGATTGTAGACATCGCTCTCGCTCCGAGGACTGAGCGCGGGATGGTGGAATATGTGGCGGACATCTACGTCCTGAAACCAATCGAGGCGTCCCGCGGAAACGGCGCGCTTCTCTACGAAGTGAACAACCGCGGCAACAAGCTGGCGATCGGCTTCTTCAACAGCGTCGCCAACGACAATGATCCCACGACTGCGGCCCACGCTGGCAACGGATTCCTGATGCGCCAGGGCTTTACTTTGGCTTGGATGGGTTGGGATCACACGGTGCTGCCGGGCGGGAACCGCATGAGCATCACGCTTCCCGTCGCGACGGAGAAGAACGGTGGCCCGATCATCGGCCCGGCGATGGAGGAGTTTCAGATCGACGACAGCATGACGGCGATGGGTGCTCTCACCTACCCGGCTGCCACGCTCGACACATCCCAGGCCAGCCTGACCATCCGCGCCCACCAGGAGGATTCCCGCATTGCTATCGCCGAGGATAGCTGGCAGTACGTTGATGCTCAAACCATACAGCTCCTGCCGCCTGGTGCTCGGTTTGAGCAGGGCATGCTGTACGAGCTTATCTACCCGGCAAAGAATCCGGCCGTCTCGGGGCTCACTTTCGCGGCGACCCGCGACTTCGTGGCATTTCTCCGCAGAGCGACGGCTGATGACAACGGCAATCCAAACCCGGTGTCTGAGATAAACGTCGCGTATTGTTTCGGCATCTCGCAGGGCGGCCGCTACCAGCGGGACTTTATCCATCTGGGCTTCAATGAAGACGAGCAGGGGCAGCGAGTCTTCGACGGAATGATGCCCCACGTCTCGGGCGCCGGCGGTGGTTTCTTCAATTACCGATTTGCACAGCCGACGCGGAGCTCACTGCACCGGCGCAATCATCAGTATCCGGAAGAGATTTTCCCATTCGCATATCAAACGCTGACCGATCCCATCACCGGAATGACAGATGGGTTGCTGCAGCGGTGCTCGGCCACTCATACCTGCCCGAAGGTCTTTGACACCAACAGCGGAAATGAGTACTGGTTCAAAGAGGCGTCGCTGGTCCACACCACGCCTCTCGGCCGCGACCTCCGCGAACCACGTCAGGTGAGGTTCTTCCAGTTTGCGAGCCTGCAGCACACGCTCTTCGGCAGTGAGCCGGCGCCCGGGATTTGTCAGCAGATGACAAACCCTGTTGCGGCCTCGCCGGGGTACCGGGCTCTGCTGGTGGATCTTCACGAATGGGTCACCCGCGGAAGGGAGCCGCCGTCCAGCCGGGTTCCGCGGCGCGAGGACAGAACACTGGTTGACTCCTTACCGCAGTCTGCGATCGGTTTCCCAGACATTCCGGGCGTTGCTTACAACGGAGTTGTCGCCTACCGCGAGCTGAATGATTACGGTCTATCCTTCGATCAAGGAATCCTTACCATCCTGCCGCCGCGCGTCGTCGGCCCGGTGTATCGAAACTACGTTCCGCGCACAGACTCCGATGGGAATGATATTGCCGGAATTCGGCTGCCGGAGATCGAGGTGCCTCTCGCGACCTATACGGGTTGGGCACTCCGGCGCGGCGGATTTGCCGAAGGTGATGAATGCAACCAGTTCGGCCAGTTCATCCCATTCGCGCAGACCCGGGCCGAGCGGATCGCCTCGGGTGATCCTCGGCTATCGATCGAGGAGCGCTATCCGACGCATGAGAGATACGTCAGGGAAGTTGCGCGAGCCGCGAGGCGGCTACATCGCCAGCGTCTCCTGCTGGAGGAGGACGTTCAGCGATACATCGAAGCAGCGGAGGCGAGCAACATCGGCCGGTAGAGCGCGGGTTGGGTTCCCATTTGGCAGTCGCGAAATGGGGTGTCGACAACCGCTCACCCCGAGCGTAGCAAAGCGGAGTCGAGGGGTCGGTCAATCGGATATCTCGTACAGCTTCGCTACGCTCGATGTGAACGGTGCGACGTCTCGACTCCGCTTCGCTGCCATGAAAACTCCCTCCGGCGCGCGAGGACGACCGCTCGGTCCTGGGCTCCATCTGCCCGGGACGCTCGGCTAAGAAGGCCGTTCGCTGTGCAATGAAGCGTTCCAGGGAACCAGATACGTCTCTTTGCACAGAAGAGCGTGATTCGTACTGCGTAGATTGGCAATCGCTGTGACCGTTGAATCCCGGTGGAGGGCATTCTTGAAAGTTTCTGGGAAAAGTTATCGAAAATGGCCGGATTTTCAAGAAAGCTGGGCGGGAGTCCCGCTTGGCGGTATCCGCCACGGTAGGAACCAAGGAAATGGACATTCAAAAATGCTCCGAAGGACTTGAGGTGGTTCGCATGAGAGTTTTCATGAATGGTGGTGGGTCCCCACGGGGCCCATGGGGTCGACGCTAAGGGCGCTCGGCGCATGGGCGATCGGGTATATCCACCGGATGGCCACCAGCCTGTTGGATACCTTCCGGGTACTCTCCGCGTTCGATCCTCCGCGGCGCTCGCTCGCCGACGCGCCGTGGGATCAGTACGTGGACTGGGCGATCGCGCAGGGCCTGGCGCCGCTGGCAGCCTACAACCTCGAGTACCGGCTCGCGGGCGGCGGCGCTCCGGAGTGGGCGCGCGATCGATTGCTCTCGGTCTATCAAGGCTCGCTCAACGACAACGTGATGAAGCTGGTCAATTTCAAGCGCGCGATCGACGACGTCGAGAGCGAGCGCATCATCCTCCTGGGCGGCGCCTCGTTTTCCGAATCCCTCTATCCACACATCGCCTTCAGGCCGGTGCCGGACATCCACCTGTTGGTGGCGCGCGCCCGCATGGGTCGCCTGGTGGAGCACCTCGCCGGCAGCCATTTCCGCCCGGAGCCTTCCGCGGAGGATGACGAGGGGGCGGCGGCGATTCTCTCCGACGGGAGGACGCAGCTGCTGCTGTTCGCGGATCTGCTCGGGGCACGGCGCGAGGCCGAGGAGCGGGGGCTCTTCGAGCGCGCCCTGCCGGTGCGCGTCTACGGGCCGTCGATGTATCGGCTCGATCTGGAGGACGCCATCCTCGCGCTGTGTCTACAGCAGGCGCGAGCGGGATATCAGGTGCCGATGCTCTCCTTCCTCGACTTGCGCGAGCTCCTCACGGGAGCGCAATTCACCCGCGGGGCCTACTCGCGACCCCCCGATTTCGCGGCGCTGAAACAGCGGGCATCGACGTGGAAAATCGAGCGAGCCCTCTTCGCGTCGACATCGATCATCGAGCGATTGTTTCCTTCGGCGGCCGCCGCGGGGCGCCAGGCCCAACCGGAGCTGCGCGCACCGACCCGCAGGCTCCTGGAGCGGCTGATCATCGATCCGGTGTCGCGGCTGGGCCAAACCCGCGTGCTGCGGGGGGCGGACCGGATGCGGC
>Ga0207646_10007595_pt1 | contig 10984 bp, 12 predicted proteins | sample KBSK5502metaG_FD_184343 | JGI IMG/M metagenome (GOLD analysis project Ga0207646, IMG submission 184343) | Corn, switchgrass and miscanthus rhizosphere microbial communities from Kellogg Biological Station, Michigan, USA - KBS K5-50-2 metaG... | ecosystem: Host-associated > Plants > Roots >...
GCCTGCACGAGCGCCAGGTACGAACGATGAGCTTCCAGGCCGATCACCTTCTGCGCGAGAACCACAGGCACCAGGGCCTCGAAGACCGCCTGCGTCTTGGGCATCCGCACGCCGGTGTGGTGGCGGCGAATTTCGGCCAGGAGTGGATGGGCGGGTGTAAAGCCGGCTTCGTCATCCTCTTCTCCGCACAGCGTGGCGGCGCGCGCCGCGGCCCACATCGCGCCAGGTCCCCACGACTCGACCTCGACGGCCCCGTTCACATGCTGCAGGTGCACTGTGGCCGGACCTTCGGGCGTGAGCGTCGCGCGCCAAGCGTCTCCATCGCGCAGACGCAGCCACGCGCCCTGGCCGATCGGGGCGAGAGTCTGCCTCAGGTCAAGTGGCCTGGCCGGCACGAAACGTGTGCGGAGCGGGGAGTCCACGGGTTGGCTAAGTGATTATCGGAACCTCGAAGGTGAACGCGCTGCCCTTGCCCTCGGTCGAGTCGACCGTGAGGTCTCCCTCGTGCATGCGCGCGATCTCGCGCGACAGCCACAGGCCAAGTCCAGTCCCGTTCACGTGCATGGTCGACTCGCGCTCGATTCGGCCGAATTTTGTGAACAGCTTCTCCTGGTCGGATTGCGCGATGCCTATGCCCTTGTCGATGACGACCACCTTGGCCGTCCTGCCGTTGCGATTGACGACGACGGTGATCGGGGTTTCCGCGGACGAGTACTTGATCGCGTTGCTGATCAAGTTCCTGACCACGATCTGGAATCGCTCGGCGTCCACCTCAGCCTGGATCGGAACCTTGGGCAGGTCGACCTCCAGCTGGCGATCGGCCAGCATCGGCCGCATGCTGTCGATCGCCAGCTCCGTCAGCTCGACGATGTCTCCGCGCTCCTGGCGCAGGCCGAGGCGTCCTTCTTCGAGACGTGCCGCCTCCAGCATCTGCTCGATCATCGAGTTGACCTCGTCCGCTTTGGCGATGAGCAGTGGAATCACCGAATGGGCTTTGGGCGCCAACGTGCCGAGTGAGCCGCCTTCCAGCATCGTGAGGTATCCCTTGATCACGGTTATGGGACCGCGGAGCTCGTGCGAAGCGATGTTCATGAATTCGGTCTTGGCCTGTTCGAGGTCACGGATGCGCGCGGTCAATGTCACTCGGTCGAGTGCGGCCGCGATGCTGCTCGCGTACTGACGCAGCCGGGTGACCTCGTCATCGCCGAATATCGGAGTGAAGGGACCGGCGACGATGACCATGGCGCCGGCGCCTTGCTGGAAATCGAGCGGGATGACGAGTGTCGTCGGCCCGCGCCGCGGCGAACGTATCTCGCCGCCGCTCGCGTTTGCGGCGGTCGATGCTGCCACCTCTTTCACGCGGGTCTCGCTTAGTCCGCGGGACGCCACGATCGACGAGTCCGAATCGACGATCAAACCGCCCGCGCCGCCGACAAGGCGCGTCCCCCATTCCAGCGCCCGCTGAGCCTGCGTGGCTCGGTCCGGGCTGAAGGCGAGCAGGCTGTGCAGCCCCTGACGCAGCTCCTCTTCTTCGGGTTGACTCCACATGCGACGCAGCCATGTCGGCGGGTAGAAGCTGAAAAACAGCATCGGAACGATGGCGAGGGCGACCAGATCGAGCGCCAGCTGCGCTTCATCGTTTTGAACCAAAGCGCCGCCCAGCGTCCCGAACATGATCACGGCGACGATGCCCGCGTAACCAAGACTGAGGGCACGCATCCGCGCGCCCTCGACGGCGGGCCGGTTGCGGGAGGACAGCCAAAATGTGGCGATCGGCTCCGCGACGCATAGACCCCAGGTGGTCAGGATCGCCGCCAGTGCGATGGTTTGCAGCGGGCCATGCGGCTGCTGAGAATCGGCCGGGAGACCGGCCGCGATGGACAGGGCGGCGACCAGCACGAGCACCACTGCGACCGCGGCACGGGTGCTGGAGCCGAGCGGGATGAACGAGTCGCGGAACATGAGCAGCGCCCAACCCGAGAACAGGAACAGCAGGACTCCGACGTCTGTGAGGAGCGGTCCGTACGTTCCTTTCTGTGTCAGGCTCGGCGCGAGCAGAACCAGTAACGTGAGAGAGCCGAAAGCCATCGCGAGATAGCCGCGCCGGCGCTCGCGATGGCCGAGCCAGTCCGCGAGCATCGCGACCGCGAGGAGGACAAAGGCCACCTCGATCGCCAGGGGCATAACCGCGAGCAAGACAGCCACTGGGCGGAGATTCTAGGTTGACGACATTTCGACGACAAGAGGTGAATGAAAATAGTCAAATGAAGTGGGTAACCCGTAAAAACGCCAGCGTCGATCGAATCGCCTGCCCCTGGCTGATCAAGCGCTTCATCGATCCAGACGCGGAATTCCTGTACGTGCCCGCGGCCGACGTGCTGGCCGTCGCCGAGCGAGAGGGTGCGCATCCCTATGACGTAGCCGGAGTCGAGCTGGGCCACGTCGACGGCCGCTGCAGCTTCGAGTCGATCTTGCTCAAGTACGGCCTGCAGGACGCTGCGCTCGAACGGCTCGCGTTGATCGTGCATGGAGCCGATGTCTCGGCTGACGTCGGCGTCACCCCCGAGGCTGCCGGCCTCAAAGCGATCGCCCACGGTTTCGCCATGGTCCACGCCGAGGAGGACCATCGCAAGATCGCTCTGGAGAGCCCGTTATATGACGCGCTCTATGCCTGGTGCCAGCACGAGGTTGGTCGCGGCAAAAAGCCTGGCTGATCGGTTCCGTCTCATGGGTTAGCCCGAGGAGGGTGCCGTGCGGCGTTTCAGTTCGTCGATGATCCTGGCCGTTACTGTTGCTGCGGTGGCGGCATTGGCACCGGCGGTTGATTCCCTCGCCATCGGCAGCCCACCGGCGGGCTTTCTTATCCCGGTCGGCTCGACCGCAAGCTTCACGAATGTCCTGTTCGGAGCTTGCAACAGCCTCACCTGGGGCTATCAGCTCAACGGCGGCGCGAACCAGAATCAGTTCACGTTTCCCGGCGGCTGCGGCTCGGGCACGGGCCCGAACGTGACGATCGGGCCGTTCGCCACGGCACAGACGCTTCGCGTCTTTCTGACCGACAACCACTGCGGCATGACCTATTACTCCGACGGCACTCCAGTCGACCACGTGATCGTTTCCGGTTCCAATCCCTACTCATTGCGATGGTCTGACAGCGGCGGTTTCTGCGAGCGGGCGAACACGACGGCGAACACCTTCCCGGGCTGCAACTTCTGCATCGACCTGGCGATTTCCGACCAGGCCATCGCTGCCACCGCCACGAATTTCTCCTCGACCGAAGGCAAGCCGTTCACGGGCACGGTGGCGACGTTCACCGATACAGATACCAATGCCACGGCTGCCGACTACTCGGCGACCATCAGCTGGGGTGATGGCAGCAGCTCGACCGGCACCGTGACCGGCGGCAGCGGTTCGTTCTCGGTTGCCGCCGGCCACACTTACTCCGAAGAGGGCACAGACCAGGTCACGGTGACCATCACCGACGTGGACAATGCATCGAACTCGGCCGCGGCCAGGTCCACGGCCACGGTGGCGGACGCCGCCCTCGCCGCAAGCGCCGCTTGCTCCGCGACGTTCTCGCGCTCTTTCAGCGGCGTGACCGCGACGTTTGTCGACGGCGCCAGCCCTTCGGGGACGCTGTCCGACTTCTCGGCAAGCATCAATTGGGGCGACGGGACCACCAGCGCGGGAACCATCACCCTCGTCGGTGCTGGGAGCTATGCGATCAGCGGCTCGCACACGTATTCGTCGACCGGGTTGTTCACCATCGCGACCACAGTCAATGACGTAGGTGGCAAGACCGCGACCACGTCCTGCACCGCGATCGGATTCTCATTCGCGCCCGGCGAAGGCAGCTTCGTCATCGGCAAGCAGAATGGCGCGGTCGGCAGCTCGGTCACTTTCTGGAGCGCGCAGTGGGCAGAGGACAATTCGTCGGGCGCGCCTCGGAGCTTCAAGGGCTTCGCGGGCAACCCACAAACTCCCGGTTGCGGCACCAATTGGTCCACCGACCCCGGTAACTCCACTCCGCCGCCGTCGGGGCCGCTGCCGGCATTCATGGGCGTGATCGTGACCGACTCCGTGACCAAGGCGGGGTCGGCGATCTCAGGCGACTCGATCCACATAGTCGTAGTCCAGACCAACCCCGGCTATTCGCCAAACCCGGGCCATGAGGGCGCCGGCAAGGTGGTCGCGGTGGTCTGCTAGCGGTCACTGCGGCCGGGACGACTCGGTCTGCCAGACGGCTGCCGAGATGGTGGCGATCAGCTGCCACCCGGCCGCACCGCCGAGCCCATCGGTCATGACCACAATCACGTAATCACCGTCTGGTCCCGACGTCACCAGCGCCGCGTCGTTCTCCACCGCGTCGAGGGCTCCGGTCTTGTGGACAACGGTCGTATCAGACGGAGTCCCGGCCGGCACGCCCGCTTCAGTTGTCGTGTCGGTCAACAGTGGGTAGAGCCACGCCTGGGCGGCCGGGCCACCCAGCTCCCCAGCAGCTTCGGCCACCCAAAGCGTGGCCAGGTCCGTCGCCGTTGTGGTGTTGCCGTCGAAGAAGGCGGAGCTCGTCAAGCCGGCCGCCGCGGCCCAGGCGTTGAGTGCTTCGGCGCCGCCGACATCGCGAACTAGCATGTGGCCGGCGGTGTTGTCGGACTCCTTCGCCGCCCGCGAAGCGAGCTCGTTGCGGGTAAAGCAGGCGCCAGGCGAGTAGTCATCAAACCAACCCGCCTCGTAATCCGATGGGACGAAGCAAACGAGCCCGTTGGGGTCGGTCGCGCCCGATGCGATGTTCTGCGCCTCCATCATCAAAGCGACGAGCTTGTAGGTGCTGGCGGCGGTGAACACCACATCGCCATCAACCGACCATGCAAGCTGGTCCGTCCCGCCGAGCTCCACGACGGTGACGCCAACCGAGGCTCCGCCACCCGCGATCAGCTGCTGTAGATCCACCACCAGCGCGGCGGCGTCGCGCGGGGCGGGTACGGCCGCCGTCGTGACGTGCGGGACCGCACGCGCGGAGACAACCAGTGGAGATGCCACGAGGCCGACGATGACCAGCAAGAGCTGCAAGCTGAGACGCCGAGCCATGCCCACAGCGTCCGGCGCACTGCTTGGATCATCCTGGGCGGCTGATGTGAGATCGCTGAGGAATCAGGAAGCGAGCGGGGTCAGCGGCCTCCAAGAGCGCGGTACTGCGCCGCGTCGCATGCGTCACGAATTCCGGAATTTTCCGGCGCCACCGATGCTGAGGATCGATCCGGCGCTGCCGATGCTCAGGATCGACCCCGCGCTCCCGATGCTTAGGATCGACCCGGCGCTGCCGATGCTCAGAATCGAACCAACGCTGCCGACGCTCAAGAACGACAGCGCACTGAACAGACCGCCGAAACTGAGGATGCTGTAGGCGCTGAGGGCGCTACCGATGCTCGACCGGCTCCTCCAGCTCCCCAGCTCGAGCGTCCGGCGCTCGCGGCGACCGATGGCAGCCAGAATTGCGATCACGGATATTCTGTATCACTCACCGATGACCGATTGCTGCTCGCCGAAGGGCTATCGCTGGATATTCAGCGAGCGGAGCGCGCGAAGCGAGGCCAATCGCTACCGGCGCAAAGGTCTTGATTCCACATCACGCCGGATCTTCGACTTCATCAAAAGCCAGGGGATCGAGAACCGAACCGTGCTCGAGGTCGGTGGCGGTATCGGTGCGATCCAGCTCGAGCTTTTGAAAGCGGGCGCCGCACGAGCGACGAGCATCGAGCTGACGCCGACCTACGAGGCCGTCGCGGAGGGGCTGCTCAGGGAGTCGGGACTCGCCGGTCGCGTCGAGCGAAAGGTGATGGATTTCGCGGCAGCCGCCGACCAGGTGGACGCGGCCGACGTCGTGATCATGAACCGCGTCCTTTGCTGTTATCACGACATGCCCAAGCTGGCCGGCGCCGCGTCCGATCGCACCCGTCAGCTGCTCGTGATGAGCTTCCCGCGCGAGACCTGGTGGATGCGCTTGGGACTCAAAGCCGGTAATTCGGCCCTTCGGCTCACCCGAAGAGAGTTCCAGATTTTCTTGCACTCCCCAAAGGCAATCCTCGCCATGTCCGAGGGGCGCGGACTCCGCACTGTCTTCGATCAAACGGGGGCTTTCTGGACGGTGGCAGCACTCCGCAGGCCGGCTTGAACAAGCGTTTCACCCCGGGGAAACGACCGGGACCGTAGCGCTCAACTTCCGAAAGGCGGCGGTCCTACGAGACTCCCGTTGCGCGAGCGCGCGACTCGGCTACCCGCTTGATCGCGCCCAGCCGGGCATCCCAGCGGGCCGCGACCTTGGCCATCGCACGCACCGCGACGTCGAGGTGCTCGGGCCGCACGGAGTAGCGGACCTCGCGGCCGGTTCGCTTGCTCTCGACCAGACCTGCGCGGTCGAGGACGGCCAGGTGCTTGGCGACCGCCTGCCGCGTGAAGGGGAGCTCAGCGGCGAGCGCAGTTGGCGTGATGTCGCCATGGGTGAGGATCAGGTCGAGGACGCGCCGCCGCGACGTGTCGGCGACCGCCTCCAGCAGCTCCTCCTCGTTGAGCGCAGCCTTCCTCATTTCACGCTCGGCGCGTAGTCGCGCAGGCGGTCGAGGAGAACGTGCCAGCCCTTCGAATGGCCTTCGGCGTACTTCGCCTTCTCGGCATCGGACCAGTCGATCGTGTCGAATCCGCTCTCCACGACGCGCAAGCGCGTGCCACCTGCTTCCGGCTCGAGCAGGAACTCGACGAGCATCGAGTTATCCGCGGGCACGGGCGACCCTTCCGGTTGCACCCAGCGGAACGCGAAGCGGCGCGGCGGCTCCAGCGCCTCGATCTGTAGCTGATAGGAATCGCCGCTCTTGAACCGCAGGCGCCCACTGCCACCTACCCGCAGCTCGACCTCGGCCTCGTCGGCGAACCACTGCCGGATCTGCTCGGGGTCGGTCACGACGCGCCACACGACCTCGAGCGGAGCCTCGATGACGACTTCCTTCTCGATCGCGTTCGGGAGCATGCCGCCAAGAGTACCGCAACCGTCGGTTGCGTTTCGTGATAGGATATGCAACCGTTAGTTGCGGATCGTAGGTTCAGCCCCTTGGAGGTACCAGGCATGCAGCACAACGTCGTTTCGCACGATGAATGGGTCGAGGCGCGCAAGAAGCACCTCGTCGAGGAAAAGAATTTCACGAAGCTCCGCGACGAGCTGAGCCAGGCCCGGCGCGACCTGCCGTGGGAGCTGGTCGACAAGGAGTATGTGTTCGACGGGCCGCAGGGCAAAAGGACGCTCAACGAGCTTTTCGACGGGCGCGGGCAGCTGGTGATCTACCACGCGATGTTCAACCCGGAGACGGCCACCGAGCATACGACCTGGACCAAGGACTCCCCGTGCTTCGCGTGCTCCTTCTGGATGGACAACCTCGACCGCGTGGTGGTGCACCTCAACCACCGCGACATCACGGTGGCCGCGGTTTCGAGGGCAGCAGTTGACAAGATCGAGGCTTACCGCAAGCGCATGGGCTGGGAGTTTCCGTGGTACGCGTCGACGCGCTCGGACTTCAACTTCGACTATCACGTCTCGTTCAAGCCAGGCGAGAAAGAAGGTGAGTACAACTACCGCCAGGAGGCGATCGGCCTGTCAGAGACGCCAGGCGTGAGCGTCTTCATTCGCGAGGGCGGGAAGATCCACCACACGTACTCGGCGTACGCGCGCGGCCTCGACATGGTCAATGTCGCCTACCACTACATGGACCTGGTGCCGAAGGGCCGCGACGAGAACGAGATGGGCGGGATGGCATGGCTGCACCGCCGCGACGAGTACCCTGACTGACGTGGTTATGGCCGTTTCGATGGCCGCGATGATGGCGGCGTCCGCGGTGCCATTCTTCTTCGCCTACGGGCGGGACAGCCGGCGGCCGATCGCGACCGCCGCCGTCGTCCTCATGTATGTGGCGGTCTGGGCGCTGATCGGCTTCGCTCTCGATTACGTGATGGGCATGGTGACGATGCCGTCGTCGCTTCTGATCGCCGCCGCAGCGATTGCGGCGGCTGTCGTCTACGCGCTCACGCCCTGGGGTAGATGGGCGCGGGATCGGTGCCGCGAGATGGTGCAGAGCGAGCCGCGGGGCACGCGGTTCCGCGACGCGATGGCCGAGGGCGCGAGTTACACGGCGTGCTGCATCCTCTGCAGCGCGGGCATCATGTTGGCTGTCGTCGTCGTTGGCACGTCGAACCCCCTGGTGATGGTGACCGGGGCCGCCGTGATGTTGCTCTACAAGATCACGCCGTGGCCCGTGCTCGTTCTTTCACGTAGTCGGTGAAGCCGAGGACGTTGCAACACGGGTCGGCATCGAAATGGAAACGGGAAACCGGCGCATTCAGCCTGCGGACTTGGCTTGCGGACTCTCCGGTGGCCGTCGACTGCTAGCCGGAGACATCCAGGCGGATAGTGTGATAGCCGGAGGCGCCGCTTGGAAAGCTTGCGGACGAAGTCGGCTCCTGGGCCGCCCCGCTTCCGTCCACCGCCCTGACCTGCAGCGTGTACGACCCCAGCTGCCGAGGCGTCCAGCTGGCATTCCAAAGCACCCAGGTCAGGCTCGAGAGCGGGGCTCCGAGGTCGGCGGCCGACCAGTTCCTGCCGCCATCCGTGCTGAACTCGACCTTGCCGATCCCACGCGTGCCCGCAAACGCGACACCGGACAGGCGGACAGCTTCCCCGGTCTTCGCGATGTCACCGTCCTTCGGCACGTCGAAGCGTGACGTGGTTTTGACCAGCGCTCTCCGATCCCAGCCCTCCGACTCCCAGTAGCCCCCATCGTCCTGGCTCGCCAGGTCGATCGACTCGAGCCATTTCGGACCCTTCATTCCGTAATGTCCGGGCACCAGGATGCGGGCGGGGAATCCATGACTGGTCGGCAGCGCGGCGCCGTCCAGCGCGTACGCAACCAGGATCTCCGGCGCGCTGGATATCAGGCTCAGCGGCAAGCTCTCTGTGTAACCATCTCGCGCCTTGAAACGGGCGTAGGTTGCGCTCGACGCCGGCACGGCCATGCTGATGAGATCGTGAAGCCGAACGCCCGTGAACTGACCTGTGCTCATCAGGGCTCCTCCGACATTGTTGCTGATGCATTCGAGGGTCACGTACTCGGTGATGCTGGGCAACGCGCGCAGGTCGATCAAGGAGAGGTGGAGCGGCTTGTTGACAAGCCCACCGACGTTTAAGGTCCACCCTTGCTCCGAGACAACCGGGTCGCTGAAGTTCTTCGATACGACGTAAAAGTTGGCAACCGGCGTTACCTCCAGAGACGCTCCCGACAAGGCGATCTCGGGTGCCTTGAAGACCGCCTGATACCAGCGAGGGACGAGCTCATAGACGAGCCCGGCTGCGCTCAACGAGGCGATTCCAATCGGAATCAGTTGGAGCATGCGGCGCCGCCCTGGATCCACCCCTATCGGCGCCTCCGTCGCGGGATCGCCGCCCGCTTGGAGGACCACACCGTAGACGGCGAACAGCACGCCCCAGACCAGGGGTGCGGCCAGCCCCTCGTTGAGCCCGAGGAAGCCGTCCCCCGATACCGGAAGCAGCACAAGGGCGACCACGGACCAACCGGCGGCAGCGAACGCGAGCGCGTGCGGCGGCCGAGCCCAGGTTTTCCGCGCCCAGCCCCACGCTCCGCCGAGAAGCCCCAGGGCAAAGATCATGCCGACGATGAGGCCTGCCTCTTCGGCGACTTTGCCCGCGTGCTGGAGGGTGTCGATCAGGAAACCGAAGACGAAGCCGGGCATCACCGCGAGGATTGGTTGCTGCAGCAGTTGTGGCAGCGGAGTGGTGCCGATGAGGGGTTTGGCCACGTACATCAGCGCCACCAGCACAAGTCCGGCGACCACGCCAGAGCCGAAACCGCGAGTCACAACTCGTCGCATGCTGGGGTCCTCGCGCGCCAATCGACGTGGACTCGTCGGCCGCCTATCCCGCCAGCGTGAGGCTGGGCGTTGCAACCTTCCACACGCCGCCGAACGCCTGCGTGCCCTCTCCTTTGGCGTCGCCCTTGGCCTTGTCCCCTGAAAACGTGTACAGGAGATGACCGTTGTACGCGACCTGGTCGCCGTTGGCGTTCATTGCCGCCGTCAATGCCCCGGCAAGGGGCATCATGCTGGTCGGACTCCCATTGGTGAGCAGCGGAGGCCACTGGGTAAGACAGGAACCGGTGCATTTGGGCGCGTTCGCGGTGTCGACGGTCAAGTAGTACAGCGTGAAGCCAGTAGGCGAAGTCAGAACTGTCTCCTGGGCATTCATCACACTGGCGCTGCCCTCCTCCAGGGCTACGCCGGCCGTCGGCGACGCCGGCGGCGAGGTTGCAGTTCCACCTGAGCCCGAGGTGGAGGAACCGCATGCGGCGGTGAGCGCAATGATTCCGAGGCCGACGGCCACTCTGAAGAGCCGAGGGCGGTCTGGAAGAACCTTCATCTGTTGAACCTCATGCGTTTCGGATGGGTGGACGTGAATCTCGCCAAGCATCGGGAGCGCGTGTTACACGCCGGTTACACGCGCTGCACCGAGATATGGGTCCCGTACGATCGATGAAGGCCATGGAGGCAGGATCCGTACTGGTTGTCGATGACGACCCCAAAATCCTGGAGTTGGTGCGGGCCTACCTGCTTCGGGCAGGCTATGCAGTGGTCACGGCGGTTGATGGAGAGGACGCGCTGAGCAAAATTGAGGCGCACCGTCCTCACCTAGTTGTGCTGGACGTGATGCTGCCGCACGTCGACGGTTTGATCCTGGCCCGGCACCTGAGGGAGGAGCACGACAACCTGCCGATTCTCATGATGTCCGCGCGCGGAACGGTAAGCGACCGCATCACCGGGCTGGTCGAAGGCGCCGACGACTATCTGGCCAAGCCCTTCAGCCCCGCCGAGCTGGTGGCCAGGGTCAACGCTCTAATGCGTCGAAGCTCGCCAGGGGACCTGCCCACCGAGA
>Ga0207646_10007598_pt1 | contig 10981 bp, 7 predicted proteins | sample KBSK5502metaG_FD_184343 | JGI IMG/M metagenome (GOLD analysis project Ga0207646, IMG submission 184343) | Corn, switchgrass and miscanthus rhizosphere microbial communities from Kellogg Biological Station, Michigan, USA - KBS K5-50-2 metaG... | ecosystem: Host-associated > Plants > Roots >...
GGCCGAGGGCGGTGAGCCCGCGACGGCGCAGACCGTGCTGCTCGGCCTGATCAAGGCCGCGCTGAACACGACGTCGTGGCTGTCGGCCGCGTCCTTCCAGGAGACCACGCGGGTCCTGACCGAGGCTGCCATCAGCGGCAAGGTGGACCGGCTGCGCGGCCTGAAGGAGAACGTGATCATCGGCAAGCTCATCCCGGCGGGGACCGGGCTGGACTACTACAAGAAGCAGCGGGAGCAGGCCGCTCGGATCCTCGAGGAGGAACCGATTGACCTGGAAACGCTGAGCGTTTAAGGGAGATCACCGGAGCCCGCCAGTGCCGGCACTGGCGGGCTCTTTTTTGGCCGGCTGGCCGCGAGTGCCGGCACTCGATCCCGTCCTTTATATGTGGCTGGCGCCCGGGCCCGATTTGGGTTACAGTCACCGTACGTGCACAGGGGGCGCCCGCCAAGGGTAGCCCCTTCTTTTTAGTAGAGGAAACCTACGGTTTCCTCCAGCAAAGCTGGGCCTACCGGCGACCCATAATGACTCGGTTGATTCCGAGGCTTTCCTGCTGGCGCGCCATCGGGGCGGTGCTGGCGATATCGGTGCTTGCGACGTCGTGCACCAGCGCCAATCTCACTCAAGGACCTCGACTCGCCAAATCCCAGGCGCTGCGCGTGGCGATCGACGATCAGCCGCAGTCGCTCGACCCCGGGCAGGTCCAGTACGCCTTCGAGCGCGCGGTCCTGCGCGTGATCGCGGAGCCGCTGCTCAGGCCCACTCCGGACACAAACGGCGTCACGCCCGCCGCGGCAGAAAGCTACGACGTCACGAACAACGGAACCGTGTACGTGTTCCACCTGCGCAAGGACGCGCAGTACTGGGACGGCCAACCTGTCAAAGCGCAGGACTTCGTTTTCGCATGGCGCCGCCTCATCGACCCTCGCCTCGCCTCGCCCGAGGCGACGTTCTTTGCCGGCGCGATCGCCAACGGTGACAAGGTTGCGATCCTCGACCCGCAGCGTGACGCGGGCACCATCGACGGCGCGCTGCAGAGCCTCGGTCTCAAAGCGGTGGACGACATCACGTTTCAGGTGACACTCAGCCGGCCCGACCCGGCCTTCATCTGGCTCGCGGCCATGCCTGCCGGCGCGCCGATCAGGCAGGACATCGTCACTCAGTACGGCGACAGGTGGAGCAGCTCGCCCGAGACGCTCGTGAGCAACGGGCCGTTCAAGCTGTCGAAGCAGCTGGCCAATCAGCAGCTCACGGTGGTGCCGAACCCGCACTACTGGGGACCCAAACCGACACTCACGTCGATCGAGTTCGACATCATCAATGACGGAGCGGCCGCGCTCGCGAAATTTCAGTCGGGCGACATCGACGTGATGGCGGTGCAGCCCGCTCAGGCGGTGACGGTGGCGGGCGACCGATCGCTCAGCAAAGACGTGATCAGGTCGCCGGCGCTGACTGCGTACTGGATCACGTTCAGGGTCACGTCGCCCAGGTTGTCGAACCCGCGCGTACGCCAGGCGCTGGCGCAGGCCATCGATCGGAATGGATACGTGAACAAGGTCTTTCAGGGTCAGGGCCGACCGCTGGAGACCTTCATCCCGCAAGGCATGCGCGGTTATGCGCCTGAGCTCGCGCCGAGTCAGAAGTTCGACGTGGCGCAGGCCCGCGCGACACTCGCGGCCGCCGGCGTGAGTGCGGCGCAGCTGTCCGGCCTGAAGTTCTCGTTCGACAAGTCGGTCGATTTCGCCAACCTGACCGCGCAGTACGTGCACGACCAGCTCAAGACGAACCTCGGCGTCGACATCGCTCTGGACCCTCTCGACAGCGGCACGCTGGGGGCGAAGCTCGAGAACGGCAGCTTCGACATCGCCGGCCCGCTCGGCTGGAACGCCGACTATCCGGACCCGGCCGACTGGTTCCCGATCTTCACGACGACGAACTCGTACAACTACTCGCTGTACCAGAACTCCAGGTACGACAGCCTCGTCGCTGTCGCGGCGACAGACGTCCAGGCCAGCCGCCGCGACGCCGAGTATTCGCAGGCTCAGAGGATGCTTTTGGGCGACTCCCCGGTCGCCTTCCTGGCCCAGAGCGTCAGCTGGTACCTGGTTCAGCCCTACGTCAAGGGCCTGGCGGCCACCTCGGTCGACGAGTGGCCGGGCGAGCTGTTCCCGAACGGCATTTACATCGCAGGCCACTGAGGGCACAAGGGGGGCGGGCCCCCCTTGTGGGGAACCCCCCTCGCCCCGCCACGCACGGAGACAGGACTGTTAGGTGGAGTCATAGCTCGGCGAAGCCGAGCCATCCCCGCCACGATCGCTAAGCTCCAGAGCGAACAGGCGTTCGGAGCGAAGTCGTGTCGTGACTTGACACCCTTAGTCCGCGCGCAACAGAATTCATCTTGGCCGAAGAGGCCGTGTGAGTAAGACCTGCATCCGGCGCACTCTCGCCCCGCATCGCGGCTGCAATGTGGGAAGAAGGCTGCAGGACCAACCAGAGAGGTAAGACGCGTATGCAATTTGGATTCCGCTTTCGAGCGCTCGCGCTCGCGACCGTGGGGTTGTGCCTCGCGGCGGCGTGTGGGTCCTCCGGGCCACCGACAGGGACGTCGATCCTGTCCAGCTACAAGCCGGTACCCGGAGTCAAGGGTGGGCAGCTGGTCTACTCCGACTGGGAGCCGGTCCAGGACCTGAACGTGCTGTCGTCGACTGCGGCCACCACCCAAGAGGTGGCGACCGGACCCCTGTGGGCGTCGCTGTGGGTCTTCGACCCCCAGAACAACCCCCTCCCCGACCTGGTCTCGGAGGTCCCGACGGTCTCCAACGGTGACGTCAAGAAGATCGACGACACCCACATGGACGTGACCATCAAGCTGAAGTCAGGCCTCAAGTGGTCTGACGGACAGCCGCTGACCACCAAGGACCTGAGCTTCACGATCAACGCCATCTGCGACCCGGCGACTGGCGCGGCGAGCCAGACCGGATACAGCTCGGTGGCGTCCGTGGAGGACACGAGCGACACCGTCGAGGTGTGGCACTTCGGACCGGACACGACCGGCAAGCGCTGCGGCAACAGCTCGCCGCTGACTTCCGGCATCTACGCGTCGTTCATCGCGGCCATGGGCTTCACGCCCGTGCCCTCGCACGTCCTGACCAGCGTCCAGCACGCTGACTGGGCGACCAACTCCTACTTCACGACCAACCCGACTGCGACCAGCGGGCCGTACATGGTGCAGAACTTCACCCCCGGGCCGGCGGCCCAGGTGGTGATGGTTCCCAACCCCAACTACGCCACCGGGCGGACTGGGGCGCAGTTCTTCGGCCACGCTCCCTACCTCGACAAGCTGATCTACAAGATCTACGGTGACAAGCCCTCCCAGATCGCGGGCCTGAAATCAGGCGACAGCGACCTCGGGCTGGACCTGATTGCCAAGGACCTGCCGGCCCTGCAGGGCATCTCCGGCTACACCACGGTGGCCGCGACTGGTCTGCTGGACGAGTTCTTGACCCTCAACCTGGACAAGCACAACGGCAAGCCGACCATCTTCAACGGTGACAAGGCGCTGCGCCAGGCGGTGGCTCTGGCCATCGACAAGAACACCATCAACACCGCGCTCGTGGGCGGCATCGGCAAGCCCATGAACGGACCCTTCGTTTCTGCTCTCTCGCCTTACTACGACACCAATAACCCGGCCTGGCAGCGTGACGTTGCCAAGGCCAACAGCCTGCTCGACGGAGACGGCTGGGTCAAGGGTGCGGACGGGACGCGGAGCAAGAGCGGAGTCAAGCTGGCCTGGGTCATCAGCACCACCTCCGGCAACAGCCAGCGGGCTGCGGAGGAGGAGCAGCTGATCAAGAACTGGGCCGAGATCGGCGCCACCGTCACCGTCAAGAACTGGCCAGCCGGTCAGTTCTTCAACGACTACAAGGGCGGCGGCATCCTCGCCACCGGCAACTACGACATGGGCATGTACGCCAACAACTGGTCGCCAGACCCGGACTCGTGGTGCACGACCGTTGAGTCGAGCCAGATCCCAACCGACGCCAACCCGTCGGGTCAGAACTGGGCGCGGGTCAGCGACCCGCAGCTGGACAATCTGTGCCAGCAGGGCGCGCAGGAAGTCGACGTCAACAAGCGCGTCCAGATCTACAAGCAGGTCCAGACCGAATGGAAGGACTACCTACCGACCATCGAGTTGTACGAGCGACCTGACGTTTTCACGCACTCGACCAACTTCGGCAACTTCGCCGCCACGGTGAACACCTGTCTGGCCGTCTGCAACGTGGCCGACTGGTTCAACACCAAGGGCAAGGCGTAAGCCTGTAGCAGGCGTTTTCAAAGGGGGCGGCCCTACCGGCCGCCCCCTCGTTTCCCCCGTGGAGAGGTGGTCAGATGGGTGTTAAGATCCGCCTAGGCGCCAGATGATCGGATACGCAGCCCGAAGGCTGATACAGACGATTCCGACCATCTTTGTGATGTCGATCATCCTGTTCGGCATCATGCAAATGATCCCCGGCGGGCCCATGGCGGCCCTCGCCTTCAACTCCCACCAGTCCTACGCCGCCAAGCTGGCCATCATCCACCGCTGGGGTCTCGACCTCCCGATATACCTCCAGTACTTCCGCTGGGTCGGGGCCATGTTCACGGGCGACTGGCAGAACTCCTTTTTTCTCAACCAGCCGGTGAACAAGGTCATCCTCGCCAGGCTCCCCGCGACCCTGTTGCTGATGACCGTGGGCTACCTGCTGACCGAGCTGCTTGCCATCCCGGCCGGCATCCTGGCCGCCCTCAAGCGGTACTCCTTCTTCGACCAGTTCGTCACCTTCTTCGCGTACGTCGGCAACTCGATGCCGACGTTCTGGCTGGGCCTGATGCTGCTGATGGTGTTCGGAGTCTTCCTGCAGATACTGCCGAGCTCCGGCGTCATCGACATCCGGGTGACGGGGGCCCCATTCCTGACGCCTGAGTACAACCAATGGTTCAGCCAGAACCCGGTGACCGGCGTCATCGACGTGGCGAAGCACATCATCCTGCCCGCGAGCACGCTCGCCATCGTGGGGGTCGCCGCCGACTCGCGGTTCGTGCGCGCGTCCATGCTCGATGCGATCCACCAGGACTTCGTCAGGACCGCGCGCGCCAAGGGCGTGCCCGAGCGCACCGTCATCCTCAAGCACACGCTGCGCAACGCGCTCCTGCCTGTCATCACCAACATCGCGCTCGAGCTGCCGATCCTCTTCTCGGGCGCGGTCGTCACCGAGCGCATCTTCACGTGGCCCGGCATGGGCCAGCTGTTCTTCCAGGCGCTCGAGGGCTATGACTACCCGCTGATGATGGGCATCCTGTTCGTCGCGGGCCTGCTCGTCATCTTCTTCAACGTGCTGGCGGACTTCGCGTACGCGATCGCGGACCCGAGGATTTCCTATGCTTGAGCGCGCGGTAGAGCAGCAGGTCGAGCTCGGCCAGCAGCCGATCGTCGAGGCCGGCTACGACGTCGCGATCAAGCAGTTCACGCTGCGCGAGATCACCTACCGGCGCTTCATGGCGCACCCCCTGGCCAAGTGGGGAGCGGTTGGGCTGTTGCTCATCATCGTCGCCTGCTACGGCGCACCGCTGTGGCACCTGCTGTTCCCCAACTTCATCCAGGCGCCCGAGGACTTCGATGTTCTCCAGGCCAGCTCGGCCCCGTCGCTGCAGCACCTTTTTGGGACCGACTCGCTCAACGGGCACGACATCTTCAGCCAGGTCCTGTATGGCGGCCGCCTGTCGCTGATCATCGGACTTGGGTCGATGCTCCTGGCCACCTCGTTGGGCGTTCTGGTCGGGGCGTTCTCCGGCTACTTCGGCGGCTTCGCCGACGCGCTGATGATGCGCGTGACGGACGTCCTGCTGACCGTGCCCGCGCTGCTGATCGTCCCGCTGGCGGCGCGCATCTTCGGTGCCGACAACCCCTTTTACATCGCGATGATCTTCGGCTTCCTGAGCTGGCAGTCCATCGCCCGTATCGTCCGCAGCCAGTTCCTGTCACTGCGTGAGATGCAGTTCACCGAGTCCGCGCGGGCGCTCGGCGTGCCGCCCGCACGCATCATCCTCAGGCACCTGCTGCCCAACGCCGTCGGCCCCATCGTCGTGGCCTTCACCCTCGGCATCGCCGGCAACATCGTGCTCGAGGCGTTCATCAGCTTCCTGGGATTCGGCATCCAGCCGCCCTCGGTCAGCTGGGGCTCGATCCTCGCCGGCTCTGAGGAGTACCTCATCGATGGCAACTGGTGGTGGATCACGTTCCCAGGCCTCGCTGTTACCGCCACCGTCCTCTGCGTCAACTTCATCGGTGACGGCCTGCGCGACGCGTTCGACCCAAAGATCGTCAATTAGCACAAGGGGGGCAGGGCCCCTTGTGGGGAACCCCCCTCGCCCCGCGACGCCCGGAAGCCAAACTGCGAGGTGGAGTCATGGCTCGGCGAAGCCGAGCCAACCCTGCGACGCTAGGTGGTTAGCGCGCTGCCCTACGCAAAGTGGCAGGCGGCGTAGTGGCCTGACTTCTTGGCTTCTAGCTTGGGCCGCTCCTCGGCGCAGATCCCGTTCACGGTCCCCTTGGCCTTGGCCAGGGGGCAGCGGGTCCTGAACGGGCAGCCTGACGGCGGGTTGAACGGGCTGGGCACATCGCCCGTGAGCTGGGTGCGGTTGCGGAGGTGGTCGGGGTCCGGCTGCGGGATGGCCGACAGCAGCGACTGGGTGTAGGGGTGAAGCGGGTTCTTGTAGAGCTCCTCGGCGTCGGCGAGCTCCATCACCTGGCCGAGGTACATCACCGCCACGCGGTCGGAGATGTACGAGACGACCGCCAGGTTATGGGCGACGAAGATGTAGGTAAGCCCGAACTCCTGCCTCAGGTCGACCAGCAGGTTGAGCACCTGCGACTGGATCGACACGTCGAGGGCAGACACAGGCTCGTCGGCGATGATCAGCTTCGGTGATAGCGCCAGGGCGCGGGCGATGCCTATGCGCTGGCGCTGGCCGCCCGAGAACTCGTGTGGGTAGCGGTTGGCATACTCGGGCCGCAAGCCCACCCTGCGGAGCATGTCGCGAGTGATCTTTTCGCGCTCGCCGCGTTTCCTCATGCCGTGCACGAGCAGGCCCTCGCCGACGATGTCGCCGACCGACATGCGCGGGTTCAGGGAGCCCACAGGGTCCTGGAAGATCATCTGCATGTCCGCGCGAAGCGGCTTCATCTGGGCGCGACTCAGCTTGGTGATGTCCTGGCCTTCGAACTCGATGGTGCCTTCAGTCGGCTCGACCAGGCGGAGGATGGAGCGGCCGAGTGTCGACTTGCCACACCCGGACTCGCCCACGAGGCCGAGCGTCTCGCCTGAGAGGACATCGAGGTTCACGTCGTCCACTGCCTTGACGTAGCCGATCACACGCTGCAGGAAGCCGCGCCGGACGGGAAAGTACTTCTTGATCCCGCGAATTCTCAGGAGCGGCTGGTTTCCGTCCTTGACCGAGAGCGTGGGCCCGGTCGACGGGGCGACGCTCATGACTCGCCCGCCCGCGTCGACCGGACGGTGGTCTCGCGCCGGCCGCCCTCACAAAGCCAGCAGGCCGCGGTCTGGCCGCCGACGTCGAACAGCGGCGGGTCCTCGACGCACTTCTCGAACCGGAGGTTGCAGCGTGGCGCGAACCTGCAGCCGGGCGGCCAGTTGACGGCGCTCGGCACCGTGCCGCGGATGACCGCCAGCTTCGCCGCGGACGTCATGCCGAGGTGGGGGATCGAGCGGAGCAGGCCCTCGGTGTAGGGGTGCTGAGGGTTGTTGAAGATGCCGCGGACGGGCGCCTCCTCGACGACCTTGCCCGCGTACATCACGACCACGTTCTCGCAGATCTCCGCGACCACACCGAGGTCGTGGGTGATCATGATGATCGACATCTGGAACTCCTTCTGCAGGTCGCGAAGGAGGTCGAGGATCTGGGCCTGGATCGTTACGTCGAGTGCCGTCGTCGGCTCGTCGGCGATGAGCAGCTTCGGCGTGCACGACAGCGCCATGGCGATCATGACGCGCTGGCGCATGCCGCCTGACATGTGGTGGGGGTAGTCGTAGACGCGCTTTTCGGGCGACGGGATTCGCACCGTGTTCAGCATCTCGATCGCATGCCGCCACGCCCGCTTGCGGTCCATGTTGAGGTGCAGCTGCGCCATCTCGGCGATCTGGTCGCCCACCGTGTACACGGGGTTGAGCGACGTCATCGGCTCTTGGAAGATCATCGCGATCTCCTTGCCGCGGAGCTTGCGCATGTCCTCGTGGTCGAGGCCGACCAGGTCGTGGCCCTGGAACAGGATCCGGCCGTTCGCGATCTTGCCCGGATACTCGATCAGGCCCATGACACTGAGGGCGGTCACGCTCTTGCCGCAGCCGGACTCGCCCACCAGCCCCAGGGTCTGGCCCTGGCCGACCGAAAATGAGACGCCGTCCACCGCGTGGACGACGCCTTCGGCCGTGTTGAACTGGGTGGAGAGGTTGTCTACCCGGAGCAGCTCTTGCGGCACTGGTCCTCGAAATATACCCGAGCCCCGGCGGGTCCAGGCTGCCCGGCCGATCTCGATCCGAACTTGACAGCCCCCGCGCCCGGCAACAGAATGTTGGTTCAGCCGGAACCGGCGGACGGAGTAGGCCCTGCTGCCGGCGCACTCTCGCCCCGGAGCGCCGCTCAGGCGGGCTCGGGAAGAGGGCTGCAGGGGGTTGTGGAGAGGTACACAGTCCATGCGATCTGCCTGGCGAGTCCTCAGCGTCGTTTGCCTCATCGGTCTCGTCGCCACGGCCTGTGGCAGCAACTCAAACGCTCAGCAGAAGCTGAGCGGCGGGAAGGCCGTCTGGGCCGAGCCGCCGAACGCGACGCCCAACTACATCTTTCCGTTGACGTCCGGCGGCTATTTCAGCGTCTCCAACCTGAGCCAGTTCCAGTACCTGATGTACCGGCCGCTGTACTGGTTCGGCCAGAACGGCACCGTCAAGCTCAACTCCGGCCTGAGCCTGGCCAAAGAGCCGGTTTACAGCAACGGCGGGACCACTGTGACCATCACGCTCAAGGGCTGGAAATGGTCCGATGGCACCACCATCACCTCGCGCGACGTCGAGTTCTGGCTCAACCTGCTGAAGGCAAACAAGGCCCATTGGGCCGCTTATGTGCCGGGCGGATTCCCGGACAACGTCGTCTCGGCCAGCTATCCCGACCCCATGACAGCGGTGCTCACGCTCGACAAGAAGTACGGGTCGTACTTCTACACGTACAACGAGCTGAGCCAGATCTCACCGATCCCGCAGCACGTGTGGGACAAGACCTCGGCTAGCGGTTCGATCGGTGACTACGACCGAAACAGCGAGGCGGACGGCCAGGCCGTCTACAACTTCCTCGACAGCGAGTCGAAGAAGATCGACCAGTACACCACCAGCCCGTTGTGGCAGGTCGTCGATGGCCCCTGGAAGCTGAAGTCCATGACCAGCGACGGCGCCGTGGCGATGGTCCCCAACGCCGGCTACTCGGGGCCGGTCAAGGCTACGCTCGCCGAGTTTGACGAGGTGCCGGAAGCTACGGACACGGCGGAGTTCAACGTCCTCAGGTCCGGCGGACTCGACTACGGCTACATCCCCTTCCAGGATGCCGACCAGCGAGGTTCGCTCAACAAATACACCTTCTCGCCATGGGTGGGTTGGACGATCAACTACATCCAGGAGAACTTCAACAACGCGGACCACGGGGCGGTTTACAAGCAGCTGTACTTCCGGCAGGCCATGCAGCGCCTGATCGACCAGGACGGCTACATCAAGAACGTCGACAAGGGGTTCGGCGTCGCCGATTACGGCCCGGTGCCGATCAAGCCTGACAACAACTTTGCCGACTCCTTCGAGAAGAAGAACCCATATCCGTTCGATGTCAACGCGGCCAAGAAGCTCTTGTCGGACAACGGTTGGACCGTCAACCCTGGCGGCGTCAGCGTGTGCAGCAGCCCGGGCACAGGCGCCGGCAAGTGCGGCGACGGAGTCAAGGCCGGCCAGAAGGCCGATTTCAAGGCCATGTACGCCACTGGCACCAAGGTCCAGGAAGATGAGTTCAAGGCGATGGCAAGCGACTTCTCGAAGGCCGGGATCAACCTGACCCTCACCGGTGCTCCGTTCAACACCGTGATCACGGACGCATTCGGCGGCACCGCGACCGCCGATATCGACTTCTGGGGCGGCGGCTGGATCTTCGCCCCGGACTACTACCCGACGGGCGACGAGATCTTCTCCACTGGAGCGGGATCCAACGGTGGCGCCTACACCAACTCGACCAACGACTCGAACACCGTCACCACGACGACGAGCGACGACGTCTCGACCCTCTACACGTACGAAGACTTCCTCGCCAAGGATCTCCCGGTGATGTGGTTCCCTGTCTTGCCGGCCCAGCTGACCATGGCCAAGAACACGCTTCACGGCTGGGACCCACAAGACCCGCTTCTGCAGCTCTACCCGGAGAACTGGTACTTCACGGCCTCGTAGGCCGCGCGTGATCGAAGCAAGGCCGGCCGGGCCCCAGCGCCCGGCCGGTCACTATCGTTAGGCGATGACCGGATTCCTTATCCGGCGGGCGTCTCAGTCGGTCGTCGTCGTCCTGGGCGTGACGGTGATCACCTTCATCCTGACCCGGCTGCTGCCTGGCGGAGTAGCCCGCGCCATCCTGGGCCCGCACGCGTCGCCGCCCGATATCGCGCAGTTCAACCATGACTATGGCCTCGATCTACCGTGGCCCCAGCAGTACCTCAACTATCTGTGGGAGCTGCTGCACGGCAATCTCGGCTTCTCCTATCACCTGAACGAAACCGTCGTGCAGCTGCTGAGCACGCACCTCCCGCGGACGCTGATCCTGCTGGGCATCTCGACCTTGCTGGCGCTGGTGGTGGCGGTCCCGCTCGGCATCATGCAGGCGGTGAGGCGCAACAAGCTCGAGGACTAC
>Ga0207646_10007599_pt1 | contig 10981 bp, 11 predicted proteins | sample KBSK5502metaG_FD_184343 | JGI IMG/M metagenome (GOLD analysis project Ga0207646, IMG submission 184343) | Corn, switchgrass and miscanthus rhizosphere microbial communities from Kellogg Biological Station, Michigan, USA - KBS K5-50-2 metaG... | ecosystem: Host-associated > Plants > Roots >...
GATCGGCGAAGAGGTCCACGGCAACGGCGCCAACATTGACAACCTCGAAACCCAGGACGGGCGGCGCCTGCTCCCGCACACGTGCTTCTCGATCGAGCCCGGCATCTACCTGCCCGGCGAGTTCGGCATCCGGAGCGAAGTGGACGTGTACATCACCGAGCGCGAGGCCATCGTCACCGGCGTCCCCATCCAAACCGCCATCGTGCCGATTCTCGCTAACTGATAGCCTTTCGCGGGTCCTATCGCGGGCTGCCTCCCGCTCCCGATCGGCGCGCCCTCGGGTCATGGATAACAAGTGGAAAGGGCGCTCCTCCACGGCCGCGATAGAGGCAGACCCGCTGCGGACCCTGCGGATTCGACCCGTTGCAAGATGACGGGGTGGCGCCGAACGGGCGCCCGGGCGGAGCGGAAGAGCGTACAGCGCGAGTCTGCGGGGCTGCGACGCCGAAACGCTCTGAGCACGTCAGGGCTGTTCGGCGACAGGACCCCCCAAAAGCAACGGGTCCCGGCTCAGCGCGCCCCGCTCACCTTTCCTTGACACCGCTTGGAGCCGACGGTTAGCATAGACATATGTTTGGATCATTGGGCGTGACAGAGCTGATCTTGATCCTCGCGATCGTCCTGATCGTGTTCGGCGCGGGCAAGCTGCCGAAGATCGGGGAAGGAGTGGGGAAGGCCCTCAAGGGTTTCAAGAAGGAAATCCGCGAGGCCGAGCCGCCTCCTCAAGCACCCGAGCAGGCCCAAGCCGTGGATGCGCAGGTCGTCGGCAGGGTCCCGGCGACCCAGGCAACCAGCGCACAAGGCGCCCCGCCCGCGCAACCAGGCCAGCCCGCATCGCCGCCTGTTCCACCGCAGATGGGACCGGCGGCGACACCAGGGACAACCGCATACATGGTGGCCCAACAAGCCTGGAAGCCGGTCACGCCTCCGCCCGTCGCGCCGCCGGCTCCTCCGGCCGGAAGTCCTGACGCGGCGCCAGCCCAGCCCGCCTTCAAGGCAGAAGTGAATAAGGCCGCCGTTCAGCGCGTCATGGCCCAGCAGGCCGCGATGAAAGCCAAGCCGCAGGAGGCTCAAGCCCCGAACCTCCCAGAGGCGTCTGATATCGATCGGCAGGCTTTGGAAGCGGCCGGCATGCAGCCGCCCCCGCCGGCTCCAGCCGCGCCGAAACCGGCGAGCAAGATGCCGACGCCGCAGGATCTCCAAAACCTTGGGTCGGGGATCGGCGATGCGCTGCGCACCTTCCGCGAGGCGGCGAACGATGTGCGCCGCGCCATTGATCCTTCGATGCACACCATCAAGGCCGAAGTGGAGGCCGCCCAGAAAGAGCTCCAAGGTTCGATTGATTACGTCAAGGAAGGCCCCAAGGTCGAAGAACCTCCGCCCAAGTAATGCCCATTTTCTGTCGCTCCTTCTCCGCGCTGTGGACGCTCCCGTTCATCAGTCTGCTCCTGAATGCGTGTATTGTTTCGACGGACCATACCGCCCCTATACCGGAGCGAGTGATGCCGCGTCTGGTGACGATGCTGAAGGACCAGAACCCGGAACTGCGGCGGACTGCCGCGCAGTCCCTCGGGAAGATCGCACGCAAGGAAGCGGTGCCGGCTCTGTTCGAGGCCCTGGGCGATCCGGACGCGGGCGTGCGCCGGAACGCCGCCTGGGCGCTCGGAGTGCTCAGCGAGGACGCCATAGAGCAAGACCTCTCGCCCCTGGCCCTACTGCTGTTCGACAATGATCCCGGCGTGCGCGAAGCTGCCGCCACGACCCTCGGACTCACCGGCTACACGCAAGTCGGGATCGAGCTGCTGCTGGAACGGCTGGCTGAACCTGACGCGCCTGAGGATACCAAACGCTTGATCGCCGCGGTGATGGGCAGCATGGAGGCCCGCGCGGCCGTGTCGGCTCTGACCAAGCTCCTGACGGATCGGAGCGCCACGGTCCGCCGCTGGGCTGTCGCCGCCTTGGGCGAGATCGCCGATGAGCAGGCGGTCGCGCCGCTCGGCGCGCTTCTGACCAAAGATCCGGACCCGGGAGTCCGTGTCGAGGCCGCGTTCCGGCTCGGCAAGTTCGGCGGCGCGGCGGCCAAGCCGGCGCTCACCGCAGCCCTCAAGGACAGCAATGAGGATGTCCGACGCCTCGCTGCCGCCGCGCTCAAAGACATCGGAGGAAATGGGAAGTCATGAACCCACGCCGGAAACCGATCCTGGGGGTGGACATCGACAACGTCCTGGCCCAGTCGGACGCCTGCCTGCGGGCGATGATCCGGAAGATGTGCGGGATCGCGCTCAGCGAAGAGCAGATGATCCAGTACGGATATGAGCTTCATGGGGTGACCGAGGCACAGCTGGTCGAAGTCTTCCGTCTGTTCAACATCGAGACGTGCCGCACCCTGAAAGTCGTGCCTGGCGCAAAAGCCGCGATGCAACGGCTGGCGCACCGCTATGAGATCGCGCTGGTCACCAGCCGCGACCCGGAGTCCAAAGCGGGGACGGAATATTGGCTGAGGGCCAAGGGCCTGCCCTATGACCAGCTTCACTTCAACGACGAGAAGCACGCGCTGGGCATCCCCTACCATGCCTTCATCGAGGACCGGCACGAGCACGCCCATCGCATCGCAGGGACCGGGGTCTTCGTCTACCTGCTCACGCGGCCCTGGAACGCCGACCCGCTCGCCCACCCCAACGTACGCCGCGTCGAGAGTTGGGACGAGATTCTGACTCACCTGCTGTAAAATCTCCCTCCAGACCATGCGCATCGTCGCCCACATCGACATGGACGCGTTCTACGCGTCGGTGGAGGAGCGGGACACGCCGCGCTTCCGCGGGCTGCCGATCGCCGTCGGGGCCGACCCGGTAGGCGGCAAGGGCCGCGGCGTCGTGGCCGCGGCCAACTACAAAGCCCGCGCATACGGCATCCATTCTGCCATGCCGATCTCCACGGCCTGGCGCCTCTCGGAAGCAGCCAGGCGAAAAGGCCAGCCGCCCGTCGTGTTTTTAAGCGTGGACATGAAAAAGTACGCCGCGGTCTCGGAAGGGGTGATGGCAATCGTCCGGAGCTTCACGCCGACGGTGGAGGAAGCGGGGATCGATGAAATCTATTGCGATCTGAGCTTGGCCGGATCGTACGCCAAAGCGGAAGAAGTCTGCCGGGCCATCAAACAAGAGATCCAGGCTAAGGAACGGCTCACCGCCTCGGTCGGCATCGGCCCCAACAAGCTCGTGGCCAAGATCGCTTCCAATGAAAACAAGCCGGATGGGCTGACGGTCGTCCGCGAGGAGGAGGCCGAACGCTTCCTGGCGCCCCTTCCCGTTCGGAAGATGCCCGGCATCGGCCCCAAGACGGAAGCCGAACTAGCGCAGCAGGGGATCAGGCTCGTGAAGGACCTCACATGCTTCTCCCCAGTCGAATTGCAGGAGATGTTCGGCAAGCGCGGCTTGGATTTCTACGACGAGATCCGCGGGCAGGACGAGTCACCTATTGAAGAAAGCTACGCACCCAAATCCATTGGCGAGGAGGAGACGTTCGCGCAGGATACGCGCGATTCACTGTTCATCGGCGAGCGCCTCAAGGAGTTGTGTCAGAGCGTCATGCAGCGTTTGCCCCGGGAAGGTTTTGAGTCGTTTCGCACGGTCGCCGTCAAGGTCCGGTTCGCCGACTTCGAGACCCACACCCGCGCGCACACGCTCCCCCGGCCCGCGAACGTCCCGGCGATCCTGGAGCGCGAAGCGTTGAAGCTGCTGCTGCCGTTCCTGGACCGGCGCGATAATCCGCGCCGCAAGCGCATCCGCCTCATCGGCGTGCGCGTCGAGAAGCTGCATTAGCCTCCTTTCTTCATCTTTTTCAGTATCTCCTGCTGCCGTTTGAGGAGATAGGGCGTGAGCCGGAGCGGGTCGTACTGCCTGGGAGCGGGCAGCATCGCAGCGAGCAGAGCTGCCTCATCAGGGCTCAGGTCTTCGGCCGCCTTGTGGAAATAATGGCGCGCGGCCGCCTCCGCGCCGTAGACCCCGCGGCCCCATTCCGCGACGTTCAGGTAGAGCTCGAGGATGCGTTTCTTCGTCAGGGACCGCTCCAGTTTCCACGTGATCAACGCCTCGTGCACCTTTCGGAACAGGCTTTTATCAGCAGAGAGGTAAAGGTTCTTCGCCAATTGTTGCGTGATCGTGCTGCCGCCCCGCTGGAGCTTGCCCTTCTCCCAGTTGCGCGTAACGGCTCCCTTCAGGCCTTCCCAATCGAACCCCTCGTGCCGGTAGAACGTCGCATCCTCGGCCACGATAACGGCCCGCTGAAGGTGCGGGGAAATGCGCGCGAGCGGCATCCATATCCAGCGCAGCAAGAACGAGCGGCCCGTTCCGACCACCTCCGCTTTTCTCGCTTCGACGAAGGTCGTGGTGGGCGGGTCGGCCTTGGCGAGGCTCGAGACGTCCGGCAACGTCACGAACCAATAGAGCAGGACGCCGGCCACGGAGAACGCCAGCAACAGAGCCAAGCTGACGATGAAGCGGAAGATACGCGTAGAATAGGGAAGAGCTGGTTAATTGGCTAAGCGGACTTGACGCCTTTTTCGTGGTCTCGGATGAGCAGCGGCTGGGTCTTGCCCTCGATCACGTCCTCCGTGACCACGCACTCGCGGATCTCACGCTGCGAGGGGATCTCGTACATGACGTCCAACATGACTTCTTCAAGGATGGAGCGCAGGCCCCGCGCGCCGGTCTTTTGCTTGAATGCCTTGCGGGCTGTTGCGGCGATGGCGTTCTCGGTGAATTTCAGCTTCACCTTCTCGAAGGCCAGCAGCTTCTCGTACTGCTTGAGCAAGGCGTTCTTGGGCTCCGTCAGGATGCGAATGAGCGCCTTCTCGTCCAGCTCGTCCAGCGTGGCGGCCACCGGAAGTCGTCCGACGAACTCGGGAATCAGCCCGTACTTGAGGAGGTCTTCCGGTTGCACCTGTGCCAGCAGGTGGCCGGTGCGTCGATCGTGCTTGCCCCTGATTTCCGCGCCGAAGCCGATCGCTCTCTGGTTGAGCCGCTGCTCGACGATGGACTCCAACCCGACGAAAGCGCCCCCGCAGATGAAGAGGATGTTCCCCGTGTCCACCTGGATGAACTCCTGATGGGGATGCTTGCGCCCGCCCTGGGGCGGGACATTGGCCACGGTGCCTTCGATGAGCTTGAGCAGCGCCTGCTGCACGCCCTCGCCCGACACGTCCCGTGTGATGGAGGGGCTGTCGCTCTTACGGCTGATCTTGTCAATCTCGTCGATGTAGACGATCCCGCGCTCGGCCCGCTCCACGTCGTAGTCGGCGGCCTGCACCAGCTTGAGGATGATGTTCTCGACGTCCTCGCCGACGTACCCGGCTTCGGTCAGCGTCGTCGCGTCGGCGATCGTAAAGGGGACTTCGAGGATGCGCGCGAGCGTCTGGGCCAGGAGGGTCTTGCCGGTGCCGGTCGGGCCGACGAGGAGGATATTGCCCTTCTGGAGCTCCACGTCGTCCAGCGTGTTGGCGGAGATGCGCTTGTAGTGGTTGTGGACCGCGACCGCCAGCACCTTCTTGGCACGCTCCTGGCCGATAACGTACTGGTCCAGGGTGCGCATGATCTCCTTGGGCTTCGGCAGCTTGGAGGAGACGGCTTCCTGCCGTTCTTCCAGGTCCTCCGCGATGATGTCGTTGCAGAGGTCCACGCACTCATCGCAGATGTAGACCGTGGGCCCGGCGATCAGCTTCCGGACCTCCTCGCGCCCTTTTCCGCAGAAGGAGCACCGCAATTGGGCATCGGTCTTCTCTTGTTTGGCCATCGCCCTCCCCTCGGTTATTCCCGCCTCTACTTCACTATATCAGAATTCTTGTCGGATCCATCCTTGGACGGCCTGAGGCTCTTCGGCGCCCGCACGATGACCTCATCGACCAGGCCGTATGCCTGGGCCTCTTCGGCGGACATGAAATAGTCGCGGTCCGAGTCCTTATGCACTTTGTCGACCGGCTGGTTCGTGTGCTTCGCCAGGATCTCATCCAGCCGCTTGCGGATCTTGATGATCTCCTCGGCCTGGATGCTGATGTCCGAAGCCTGACCCTGGAACCCCCCGCTCGGCTGGTGGATCATGATGCGCGAGTTCGGCAGCGCGTAGCGCTTGCCCTTCGTCCCGGCCGCCAGCAGCAACGCCCCCATGCTCGCCGCCTGGCCGACGCAGATGGTGGCGATGGCGGGCTTGACGTACTGCATCGTATCGTAGATCGCCAATCCGGCCGACACCATGCCGCCCGGCGTGTGGATGTACATGTTGATGTCCTTCTCGGGATCTTCCGCCTCGAGAAAGAGGAGCTGGGCGATGATGAGATTTGCGATCATGTCGTCGATCGGCATGCCGACGAAGATGATCCGGTCCTTCAGCAGGCGGGAATAGATGTCGTAGGCGCGTTCGCCGCGGTTGGTTTGTTCGATGACCATCGGAACGAGCATTTGGGCGAACTCCTTCATAGGCATTATCTCACAATCCCGTCTAAATCCATCACACCTGAATGATCGCTTTTTCATAGATAAACTGCAAGGCCTTCTCCGTGACGATGCGCGCCCGGAGGTCCTCGAGGGCGTCCTCGCCACCGGCCTGGAGCATCTTCACCACTTCCCCGACATTGGCCTGCATCGCGCGCGCCATCTGCTGGCACTCAAACTCGACGTCCGCATCGGTCGCGGCGATCCCCTCTTTCTGCGCGATGGCTTCCAGGACCAAGCCGAGTTTGACGCGCTGTTGCGCGATCGGCAGGCTCTCCTCCCGGAATTTCCGGGCGTCGAACGAGGGCGCGGCGGAGTCGTCTCCCGCGCCGTGCGACGCCAGCCGCCGGAGGCGCTGTTGCCGCGTTCGCTCGGATTGGACCATGGCGTCCAGCTCGCGCTGGACCAGCGACTCGGGAATGTCGAAGTGATGGATCTCCACGAGCCGCTTCATGAGCAGGTCCTTATAGGACTCTTCGATGTCCCGCTTCAGGCCCTGCTCGAACTGCACCTTCACTTTTTCACGCAACTCGGCCAGGGTCTTATAATCACCGAGGTCCTTGGCGAACTCGTCGTCGAGCTCGGGGAGGACTTTCTGCTTGATGGACTGGATCGTGCCCCGCACTTTCTGACCCGCCCCGCCGACCTCGATGGACGCGCCTTTCTTCTTGCCGAGGATCGCCTCGTCGAGCACCACCCCATAGATCGGGGTCTTGTCTCCGATCCGGATGAGATGCGTCTCCGGCTTGAATCCCGCAGATTGGTTCGTCCCTTCGAGCTGCTCGACCGTCACCTGCACAATGTCGCCCTCGGCGATTTCCCGGTCCTCCGTGACCACTTCGATCTGCGCGTGCTGGTGGCGGAGCACCTGCATTGCCTTGTCGAGCTCTTCTTCCGTGATCACCCGTTTGTCCTGTTTGAGCGTGACGCCTTTATATTCCCGGAGCTCGAAGACGGGCCTGATCTCCACGGTGGTGGTGAAGACAAGCGGCGCACCGGCCTTGATCTTGATGCGTTCGAGCGGGGGCAGGTCCACGGCGACCGGGCTGAACCCGGCCTGCTTCATCGCTTTGCTGTAATACTCAGGAATCAGTTGGCGGACGACGTCGTCTTCGACGGCTTTCGCGTACCGCTTCTCCAGCAAGGCCTGGGGGGCTTTCCCGGGACGAAAGCCTGGGATGTGGACCTGGTTCCTGAGTTCGGCGTAGGCGTCCCGGAACCGCTTGGTCACGTCCTCGGCCGGCACTTCGATCCGGACAGCCCGTTTCACGGGACCCAGTTCTGTGACGTCAAGTTTCATCGGTGAAGCCTTAGCGCGATGTCGTCATTTGGTGCGAGAGGAGGGACTCGAACCCCCACGGTTGCCCACGAGATCCTAAGTCTCGCGCGTCTGCCAGTTCCGCCACTCTCGCAGAGAATCTGGAGAGACACCCCTGTGTTGTACTGTATGACTGTCCTTCCCGTCAAGCCGAACGGTTCCCAGCTTCACAACACGAAGTCCTGTTCGTACACGCGGTAGGGGGTCGTCGTCATCCCTAACCGCGTGTATGCCTCCTGCGCCGCCTCATTCTCCTTCTCCACATAGAGACGCAGACCGCACACGTCACCGCGTGCACGGGCGTCTCTCAGGACATGCGCGTGGAGGGCGCGGTACACGCCGCGGCCCCGAACTGAAGGCTCGACGTATACGCTCTGGATCCACCAGAACACGCCGTTTCTCCAATCGCTCCACTCATAGGTGACAAACAATTGGCCGACGACGACCGATTCTGTTTCGGCCACCAGATAATACCCGCGCGCGCTTGACTCCAGGACCGCGCGGGTCCCCTTCAGCAGCCGCTCCATATCGAGAGTACGGCCCTCGGTCTCCTTCGCGATGGCGGCGTTGAACCGCACCAGCATGTCAAGATCACCCATGGCAGCGGGGCGGACCTTCACGTCAAGCGGAGGCGCGGTATGGAGAGTGGGCGGCATCGGGTTCCTTAAGGCTTCGGGCCGGTAGCGCCGGCTGCCGGGACGACTTTGAATTTGGCGAGCTTCAACAGGCTCATCTCCGTCACGTTCTCGTAATGGATTTCGACCCGGTAGTTCCCGACGGGGAATCCGCCGGTCGGCCGCTTCATGACAAAATATCCCCCCATGTCTTCATTCTCGAATTGGACCTTGTCGGTGTGAAGCAGGGTTCCGACCGGTTTTCCGCCGGGATCCTCCAAGATGAACCGCCCGACGAGCCGGAAAATGTCGAAGGCCGACTGCAGGAACTCGATGACCACGTAGATTTCAGGGGCGTCTGAGGGAAAGGTCTCAGTTGCCCCGATGGCCTTGATGTTGTGAAAGCCCGTGCGGCTGTCGTCGATCTCGAAACCGCGGGCGGTGACGACTTTCCTGAACAGCCCATAAGGCTGGGTCCCGCTTTTGTCCGCTCCAATGGGATTGACCAGCGGGACCGTGATCGGAGCGTTCGGCGACTCAGCCAACGCGACGAGTGGGACATCGAGGAGCGACACCACTGTCAAAACAGCCAGGCCCTTCCTCATCATCGCGATACCGGCTCCTGCGCGGCATCCGGCGCAGGGGAACCGTTGCGAGCAGCCATGAGTTCGCGGTCGATATGCTGCCGGAGCGCGTCCAAGGTCTGAAAACCGGACAGGTAGTGTCCATTGATGAAGTACGTCGGGGTGCCGCTCAGACCCAAATTTTGAGCATCCTCCAAATCCTTGCCGACCGCGGCCTTGGGGCGATTGCTGCCGAGGCAGGCCTCGAACTCGGCGCGGTTCAAGTGCAGCTGCTTCGCCAACGGCACATAGTCCGACGGCTTGAGATCGGGCGCTTGCGCGAAGAGCGCATCGTGGTAGGCCCAGAACTGCCCTTGCTCATGGGCACAGTGGGCCGCTTCCGCCGCCGACTGCGCCTGCGGATGCGAGGCGAGGGGGAAATCGCGATAGATGAACCGGACCTGTTCTGGATAGAGCTCGCGCAACTGGCGCAGGACAGGCAGACTCTCCTTGCACACCGGACATTCGAAGTCCGCAAACTCGATGATGGTGACCGGCGCCGTCGGCGGCCCCCACCCCGGATTATCGCCGATGGGGACCGTCACGACCGGCGGATCGGGCGGCTGGAGCGACACCGACACGCTCGCCTCGCGCGCGAGCCGCGCCACCAGTTCCTGCAGCGCGCGCCCGGCGCGCTCGCGCCCCAGAGCATTCCGCGCCTCCTGCCGGGCGCGATCCTCTTCGGGCGGCAGGTTGGCCCGATCCTCCCGGACCCGTGTCTCAATGTCCTCTTGCGTGATCGCCGCAATCCGGCCCTGGATCTCCGCCGCGACGTAGGCCGACACCGACAGTCCCCGCTCCGCCGCCGCGCGTACCAGGAGGCGTTCCACAATCGTCTGGTCCAGCCGCCGCTTCGTCAGGCGATACTTCTCCATCTCGAGCTCGTACAGTGGCAGCCGGAGCGCCTGTTCAATCTCCGCCAGGGTAATCGGTGTGCCCCCGACCGTCGCCACGACCGACGAGTCGGCGCGAAGGGGGAGCGGCAGCAGACAGGCTGCCGCGGCAACGACGCCCAGCGTCGCGAATCGTAGACCGATGAGGCGGTTCGTCTTCATGAAGACCCTGCAAACGATGATACTAAGCTTCTTCCGTCGGGCGCAACCCTCGGACAGCCGTGGGCAAAGCCCCGTCTCGCAACTGGCATCGCCTGTTTCAGAATCGGTCGAGGATTTCTTTCTTCTTCTGGCGGTATTCTTCTTCTGTAATCAGGTCAAGCTCCCGCAGGCGTTTGAGCGTTCGCAGGTGTTCTTCCACAGTCGCAAGTGGAATCCTGGATGATTCCGGCGCTGGGGACAATTTTTCCGCGGCCGCTCCCGGCGGTGGTGTAACTGACGGGGGTGTGGGCCCAGCCGCGGGCGCAGCCACATTCGCCTTGACGTTCAGCAGGGCCTGATACTCGATCGCGATCTCCGGCCCTGCGTTGCGCAGCCCCGAGAGCATCCCTTTCTCCTGCACCACGGTGTGGTAGTCTCCCTGAACCACCTCATAGAAGGGCGCGGACACAGAACGCAGCGGCTCATTCCACAGCTGCTCGCGGACACTGGGCTTGGTCACGCTGTGCCGGTAATTGGCCAGGATGAGATGCAGGCGCGCGCCTACCACGAACAGCCCGCCGGTCGTGACTTCATTCACCCCGGATGGAAGCACTCGACTCAGGCCGAACACCACCTGTTGCTCCGGCGCGGTCTTGGCAAACGTCTCGCTCACCGTCCTGCTGAGGTAGGCAATCTCCTCGGGTGCAAACGCTTCAGTCGGCGGCTCCTTGGCTAGCGTGAAAATGAAGCTGTCTTTGCGGCTTTGGATCCGGACGCTGGACAGGATGCGCGCCCACTCGGCAGGGCTCAAGCGCAAAGGATGCGAGAACCGCGCCGCGCCCTCCGGACGCCGATCCCCCGAATGGGCTTCCACGCGGACGAATCGCTCCTGATTTTCCTGAAGAGAGCG
>Ga0207646_10007600_pt1 | contig 10980 bp, 8 predicted proteins | sample KBSK5502metaG_FD_184343 | JGI IMG/M metagenome (GOLD analysis project Ga0207646, IMG submission 184343) | Corn, switchgrass and miscanthus rhizosphere microbial communities from Kellogg Biological Station, Michigan, USA - KBS K5-50-2 metaG... | ecosystem: Host-associated > Plants > Roots >...
CGCTCCAGGATTTCCTGCGCACCGAGCACGACGTCCTGCTGCTCACCGCGTCCGGCTCCGGTGGCATGGAGGCCGCGATCGCGAACACGCTCTCGTCCGGCGACAGGGTCCTCGTGTTCAGCTGCGGCGCGTTCGGCGAGCGCTTTGCTGCGATCTGCAAGTCCTATGGTGTCGATGCGCGTCGCATCGACGTCCCATACGGTCGCGCCGTCGAGCCCGACCTGGTCCGTGAAGAGCTCGGCAAAGAGAAGGGCAAGGACGCCGCGAAGGCGGTCCTCATCACCCACAACGAGACATCCACCGGGGTCCTGAATCCGATCAAGGACATCGCGGCGGTGGTTCGTGAATCCGGAAAGCTTTTCATCGTCGACAGCGTGTCCGGCGCGGGTGCCGCGGAGCTCGAGATCGACGAGTGGGGCATCGACGTCTGCATCACCGCGTCGCAGAAAGCGTGGGGCGCGCCTCCGGGCGTCGCCATGGTCACGATGAGCCCGCGCGCGTGGAAGGCGTACGAGAAGTCCAACCTGCCGAAGTCCTACTTCGATCTCGCCACATACAAGGCGGCGCTGGAGAAGGCGCAAACACCGGCGACTCCGGCCGTCACCGTGTTCATCGCCCTGCAGGAGTCGCTTCGTCTCATGGCCGAGGAAGGCCTCGACGCGATCATCCGCCGCCACCGCGATCTCGCACGTGCGACGCGACGCGGTCTCCAGGCCGTTTCGTTGCAAATCTTCGCCGACGAGCGCTACGCGTCGCCCGCAGTGACCGCGTTCCGGCCGCCGGCGCGCGTCGACGCGCGCAACCTCATCCGCCTCCTGCGCGACGATCACGACACGATCGTGGCTGGCGGGCAGGGCAAGATGGAAGGGCAGCTGGTTCGCGTCGCCCACCTTGGCTTCGTGACACTGCAGGACATCGTCGCGTTCTTCAGCGCCCTCGAGCTCACGCTGCGTGACCTCAACCAGCCGGTCGAGCCAGGCGTGGCCATGACGGCTGCGCTCCGCGCCTACGCGGAGAGCCAGCAGCAGGCGGCGTCGCGTCCGGCAGCCCGCGCATCGTCGACCGCACGGCCGGCGAACGACGCGGTCGCGACTCGTCGCTAACCGCCGCAGCATCGTCCATGTCGCGGACCCTCTTGCCGAAGAGGGTCTCGCGCTGCTCCGCGCGCGCTGCGAGGTTCGTCAGACCACCGGTCTCAAGGAGGCCGAGCTCATCCCGCGCGTCGCGGACGTCGACGCGCTCATCGTGCGCAGCGAGACAAAGGTGACCGCACCGATCCTCGACGCTGCCAAGCGCCTCGTGGTGGTGGGTCGCGCAGGCGTCGGCGTCGACAACATCGACGTGCGCGCGGCCACCGCGCGCGGGGTGTACGTCGTGAACGCGCCCCTCGGGAACATCGTCGCCGCGGCCGAGCACACCGTCGCTCTCACCCTCGCGCTCCTGCGCCGCCTGGTCGACGCCGACCGCAGCGTCCGCGCCGGCGAGTGGACCCGCTCCAAGTTCATCGGCCGCGAGCTCCGCGCCAAGACGCTCGGCCTCGTGGGGATCGGGCGCGTCGGGGGCGAGGTCGCGCGACGAGCGGGCGCATTTGGCATGACCGTCATTGCTCACGACCCCTTCGCGACCGAAGCATCCGCGCGCGCCGCGGGCGCGCGACTCGTCGATCTCGACGAGCTCCTGCGGTCCGCCGACGTGATCTCGCTGCACGTGCCGCTCACCGAGAAGACGCGTGGACTCATCGGCGCGGAGGCGCTCGGTCGAATGAAGCCGACGGCGGTGGTCATCAACGCGGCCCGCGGCGAGATCGTGGACCTGGACGCGCTGGCCGCCGCACTCGAGAAGGGAGCGATCGCCGGTGCCGCTCTCGACGTGTTCGCTGCGGAGCCGCTGCCCGCCGACGCAAAGATCCGGACCGCGCCGCGCACCGTGTTGACGCCACACATCGCCGGGTCGACCGCCGAGGCTCAGACGAACGTGGCGGTCGACGTGGTCGAGCAGATCCTCGACGTCCTCGACGGCAAGCCGGCGCGGTACGCGGTGAACGCGCCGCGCCCGCCCTCGGAAGAGGCCGGCGGGATGGCCTGGCTGCGCCTCGCGGAGCGTCTCGGCTCGCTCGCGGCGCAACTCCTCGACGACCGGCCCGCGCAGCTCGCACTCGGATACGGCGGCGCGGTCCTCGAGCTCGACCCGGAGCCCCTCCGCGCGGCGGCCGTGAAAGGCGTCCTCGAGACGTTCAGCGAGCAGCGCGTGAACCTCGTGAACGCGCTCGAGCTCGCGCGCTCGCGCGGCCTTGTGATCGCCGAGCGCCGGGAGACCGAGCCGGCGCGCTACGCGTCGCTCCTCTCCGTGAAGGTCGGCTCGACGGAGGTCGCCGGCACGCTCGTACAGAACGATCCGCGGATCGTGTTCATCGACGGCTTCTGGGTCGACGTTCCGGTGGACGGCCACCTCCTGCTGACGAAGCACCAGGACAAGCCCGGTCTCGTCGGACGCGTCGGCACGCTTCTCGGCGAGCACGACGTGAACATCTCGTCGATGCAGGTCGGGCGCCTGCACCCGCGTGGCGAGGCACTCATGATCCTCACCCTCGACGACGCGGTGCCGGACGAAGTGCGCGCGCGCATCGGCGCGTTCGCGGACATCAACGCGGTGCGCACCGCGCGCCTCGGGGTCTAGGGATGGTCCTCGCCCCTCCCGCGACTCCGGTCTGCTCCTAGGGCAGTGCGCTTCGCGCCTGCCCGCAGTACGCTCGCGGCCTGTGGAATCCTCACGTTTCGAGCGCACCGTCCGCACAGAATCGAGCGAGATCTTCGCCATCTACGGCGGTGCTCGGCGCGTCGGCCGCATCGATCTGCATTACGGCCGCTTCGAGGTGCACGGCACGCTGCTCCTGGAGGTCGATCTCACGGACGACGAGCTGCAGCAGGTGATCGATCAGGTCGACGAGGAGCTCGTGCAGACGCACGACCCCGAGCGCGAGGACTTTCTCGTCACCGTGTTCAAATCCGAGGAGCTCGGGTTCTATTCAGATGAGTTCGAAGCGGACGACGAAGCCGAAGACGACGAAGAAGAGCGCTAGCGGCCCGCGGGCGACCCGCCCGCGCATGCCGAAGGACTACGACGTTCCGAAGACCGTGCGCGGCATGGTGCCGTGGGCGACGACGCGAAAGCTGCTCGAGGGCGCACGGTCGTACTGGCTCGTGACGATCGACGCCGACGGCAAGCCGCATCTGGTCGGCCAATGGGGTGCGTGGATCGACGAGCGCTGGTACTTCGAGGGTGCCGAGGACACGAAGTGGGCTCGCAACCTCGCGCGGGAGCCCCGAATCGCGATGGGCGCCGAATCCGGGACGACGGCGGTGATGATCGAAGGCCGGGCGATGCGCGTCCCATCGATGGACCGTCCGACCGCGGAGCGGATAACGAAGCAGTACGGCGCGAAGTACGGGCGCATCTACAGCTACCGGCCGAAGCCCGAGCAGTGGGAGAAAGGCGGATACGTCCTGACACCGGCGAAGGTCTTTGCATGGGACGTCCGCGGATTCCCACGCACCGTGACGCGCTACCTGTTCTAGGACGCGATCCGGGCAACCTCGGCGTTTGCGATCCGGACGAGGTCGTTCGGTGCGATCGGGAAGACCGCATCGGGCAGACCTGCCGCCGCCCACACCTCGTCGAATCCGAGCAGTCCCTCGTCGGCGACGACCCGGCATGCCGTCTCGTGCGCGAACGGCGGCACGCCGCCGATCGCGTAGCCGGTCAAGGACTTCGCCTCGCTCGCGGTCGCGCGACGGACGCTCGGCGCTCCGAGAGCGCTCGCGAGGAGCGTCTCGTCCACCCGGGAGCGGCCCGAGCAGAGGACGACGACGGGCGCGCCGGCGCTGAGGAAGACGAGCGACTTCACGATCCGCTCCACCTGGGTGCCGATCTGCCGCGCCGCGTCTTCGGCGGTGCGGGTGGTCGCAGTAAACCGCTTCACCGATAGATCCGTCCCGCGCGCGGCGGCGTGCGCACGAACACGAGCGACGTTCGGATGATCCTCGTTCAGCGCCACAGGTGCGTGATGATGCGGAGAACACGGCCCGGAAGGAGGCTCAGCATCGCCGAGGCCGCTTGATGCCACGCGGTCTCCGCAGCGTCGCGCAGATCATCGTCGGCGCCCTCCGCCGAATAGCGCTCGACGACCCGGGCCTGCGCGAGGCTTCGCACCGGATCTCGCGTATCGGGGATGGCCGCACCGAGCGAGCTCGCGAACTCATACGTGGTCTGCGACGGATGCGGCGGATGCCCGACATAACTTGCGAGCAGGCGCGTCTTCCCCCACGCCGACTCGATCGGACCGTAGTGCCGGAACCGCAAGTTGAACCGCACGACGGCGAGCACGAGCAGAAGGACGAGGAGGCCAAGAAGGACGAGTGCCGGACGGGGATCGATCGACCGCACCGCGGCGACCACGCCTTCACCGCTGAACCCCCCTGAGCTGTCGTCCCCGTTCAGCTGATCCTCCCCGCGGTTCGGTCGACCTGCGGGGTTGTTGGGGTCGGAGCTCGAGTCGCCGCTACCGACGCCCTCTCCGGAGCCATCGCCGCTCGTGGCCGAATTGTCGGCGCGCGGGAACTGCGGCTGCGACGGGGTCGGCTCGAACTCGATCCAGCCGTACTGCGGGAAGTACACCTCGACCCACGCGTGCGCGTCCTGCTCCCTGATCACGTATGCGTTGCTCGCCGAGTCGTACGTGCCGGTCGTGAATCCTTCGACGAGCCGCGCCGGCACACCGGCCTCGCGCAGCATGACGACCATCGCCGACGCGAAGTACTCGCAGAAGTCCTGTCGTAGATCGAAGAGGAAGTACTCGATCGGATCCTTGCCGGGCGGCGTCGGCTTCACCTGGGGCGAATACGAGTACGGCGGGCTGCGGAGGAAGTTCTCGAGGGCCTCGGCCTTGTCGTACGCATTCGGGATGTTGTCGAGCAGGCTGTGCGCGAGCGTCTTTACGCGCGCGGGAAGGGTCGACGGCAGCTGCAGGTATTTCGCCTTGATGTAGTCCGGGTATGTCGCCGCGATCTTGCGTAGCGTCTGCTTGTCGGCGACGGATACGAGGCTCGTCACGGTGTACGTGCCCGCGGCCTGCGACCGGTTGAGCGCGTGGAGAGACGTCGAATAGGTCTTGTCGGCGCCCGTATAGAACTGGTAGGGCACGTCGACTTTTTGCGGCTCGTTCGCCGCGAAGAGGAGATTCGAGTGCGGCACGATGATGTCGAAGCGGGCCTGGAACGCTTCGCGGTCGGCGGTGGGCAGCGCGATCTTGTCGGCCTTGTCGCTCTCGGTCGTGCGCCATCCCGCGCCGGTGTAGAAGTCGTAGGTCACGGCACGCCAGAAGTGACCGGAGGACGCTTCGACGGTCATCACCACGCGGTCGCCGAGGTTCGGAGCCTGTCCCAGCCTGATGGAATCGGAGAACGACACGCCGCGAAGACGGCTTGGCCCCGACACGCCGGCGAAGAAGCGCTGCCACTCGGCTTCCATGCCGTGGTAGGGGCCCTCGAATGTGCTCCATGCGCCGTTCAGTACCTCGGCCGCTCCGACGCGGGGAGTGATGAGCGCCATGATCACGAGCACCGCGGTCCAGGTCAGCCCACCACGGAGGACACGCCAGTCCATCTCGCCGGAGGGCTCGATGTTCTGCCGGGCCCAACGCTCCTGCAGATTGACGATGTGGATCCGCACGAGCAGCACGAGGACGGCGAGCGTGAACACGATGAGATCCGGGTAGAGGTTGGTGAGGGCGACCGACACGTTGATGACCAGGCACGCGCCGTTGAAGATCACCGCGTCCCAGATCCGTCCGGTCCGGGCCAGCACGAACGAGCCGACGAAGGTGGCGCACCATACCGACGCACCGAGGAACAGGACGAACACCGTCGGATCGCTCGCGGCCTCGCCGGCGAGCACCTGCGTGATCCAGTTGTTCACCAGGATCGCGAGGTGCGTCAGCTTGTCGCGGTATGCGGCGCCCCCCGTCGAGGCGAACGTCGTCGCAAGCGTGATCATGAGCATCCCGAGCGTGCCGCCCGCGAGCACCGCGCTCGTGAACCGGATGCGGCTGTTGCCGAGGAGCGTGCCGACGAGCACGCCGGCGAGAGCGATCCACCAGAACTGCGAGCCGATCTCGACCCAGTCGGCGTGCTGAAGCGACAGCGGGTACATCGAGACGACGACGAGGTAGATCGGGAGCGCGAACCATCCGCCGCGGAACCGCAGCTTCGTGCGGTCGATGGGCGGGAACAGCGAGCGGAGCGTGCGCCGCAGATACGCTGCGATGCCGCCCGGGGGCTGGGGGGCGAGGCCCCCCAATTGCTGCTTCATGCGATTGCGGCCGTCGATTCGTGGAACAGCTCCTCGATCGGGGCGCCGGCCGCGAGGTGGGCGGCGGGAATGCCGGCGACCGCGAGCTCGCCGAGGATCGCCCGCCTGCGCGCGCGATCACGCTCGTCGAGATCGAACGGCGGGCTCACGAGGACGGCCTGCGTCGCGATGGACGTTTCGCGGAGCGTGCTGGCCGGCCGGACCCACGCGCGATCGAGCGACGGCGTGATGAGAAGACAGGACGCGCCCCGCCGGAGTCGTGGCAGGGTCTCGACGAGCGTCTCCTGCAGCGTGCGCGTGCCGCCCGCATGCACCTCGGCCAGGTACTGCATGAGCTTCCCGAATTGTTTCGTGCCGCGGTCGGGATGCAGCACCTCGGCGCGGTTGCCGTTCGTCACAAGACCCACGTTACGGTGACCGTCGAGGGCCTTGCGCACCACCGACGCCGCTACGGTGACGGCCCGCTCCTCGGTGGAGTCCTCGCCATCGCCGTGATGCCAGCGGCCATCGAGGTCGAGATAGATCCAGAGATCCGCGGTGCGGTCGAGCTCGAACTCCTTGACATGAAGGCGGCGGTGGCGGACCGACGATGGCCAGTGAATCCGGTTCATCGCGTCCCCCGGCCGGTACTCGCGTATGCCCATGACCATCGACGTGGATTGCAGAGATCGCTGCCCGGTGAGGACGTTCCCTTCGAGCAAGGACCCCGGGAGGGTCCAGAAAGGCAGCTGGACGACGCGGGGGTAGACGAGAAGCAGGGCCTCCGACGGAACACGAGCTTCCGTCGCGAAGAGCCCGAACGGGTCGCCGCTCCGGAGCACGATCGGACCGAGGCGGAAGCGCCCGCGCCGCAGGGCTTTCACGAGCACCTTCCATCTGCGGGTCTTGCGACCGCCGATCGAGAGCACCCGACCTTTGAGAGGCTCAGGCCAGTTCGACTTCTCGAAGACTTCGAGCCAGAGCTTCCCGAACCGATGGTCGTTCGTCAGCTCGTACTCGAGCTCGATGGTGTCACCCAGGTGCGCGTAGGACTGTCCCAGCGTCCGCTTCACCGAGAGACCCTCGAGGGTGAGCCGCGAGAGGATCGACATCGCGATGAAGACGAACAGCACGAGGTACGAGAGGTACGAGAGGAGCTCGACCCCCGTCGACACCGCGACGACGAAGAGGACGAGCCACAGGACCGCGAAACGCCAGGGCTTCAAGGGATCAAGCCCGCAGCGCTTGGCCCGAAGTCGCCTCCACCGGGACCGACGCCAGGATCTCGGCGATCACCGTGGTCGCCGCAAGGTCCTTGAGCCGCGCCTGGGGTTGGAGGATGAGCCGGTGCGAAAGCGTCGGTGCGGCGAGCGCTTTCACATCGTCCGGCAGGACGTAGTCACGCCCGTTCATCGAGGCGTAGGCCTGGGCCGCACGCGACAGGGCCAGGGAGCCGCGAGGAGAAGCGCCGAGGTACACGTCGGGGTGCGACCGCGTCGCGGTGACGACGTCGACCACGTATTTCTTGACGGACTCGGCGAGGTGTATCTCGCGCGAGGCGGACTGCGCTCGGAGGAGCTCGTCGGATGAGAGCACCTGATCGATCGTCTCGAGCGGGTGGATGATGCGCTGCGCGTCGAGGATCGCGATCTCTTCGCGCTCCTTCGGGTAACCGAGCTGGATGCGCATGAAGAATCGGTCGAGCTGCGCCTCGGGGAGCGGGAACGTGCCCTCGTACTCGATCGGGTTCTGGGTCGCCATGACGAGGAACGGCTCCGGCAGCTGATAGGTCGTCCCGTCGACCGTCACCTGATGCTCGTCCATCGATTCCAGGAGCGCGGACTGCGTCTTCGGGGTCGCCCGGTTGATTTCGTCGGCCAGGACCACCTGGCTCATGACCGGGCCGGGCCGGAACTCGAACGTGTTCGTCCGCTGGTTGAAGATCGAGACACCGGTCACGTCCGACGGCAGGAGGTCGGGTGTGAACTGGATCCTGCGGAAAGAGCATCCCAGCGAGCGGGCGAGAGCCTTCGCGAGGACCGTCTTGCCGGTTCCGGGCACGTCCTCGACGAGGATGTGCCCGCGGCAGAGGAGCGCCACGAGCGCGAGCTCGATCTCGTGGTGCTTGCCGAAAATGACCCGCTCGACGTTCACGACCACGCCGTTGACCTTCGCCGCGAGAGCTTTCTCCACCGTGCTAATACCCCTCTTCGTTGAGATCAGCGGCTGCCACTAGAAGTATCAGGGCTTTCTAGAGAACAACGTAGGAAGACCTTAAGTTCATATACGGGCCAGCCACCTCGGCAGTTCCCTCAGGCGGAGGGTCGGGTCGGCGGCTGGTGGCGCGGAGCAGATTGAGCAGCGTCGGGGTCTTCTGAGCGAGCGGCCCCTGGCGCGCGGTCCATCGCGATCCCACGAGGGGCCGAGCGAAGAAGACCCTGGCGCTGCTCGCCATCCGACCCCGGAGGCGCCGCCGCCGCCGAGCCGGTCCCAGAGCAGTGCTACTTGCCTAGGGCTGCCCGCATGACCGCGGCTCCCATAGGCGCCGCTGTGACTCCCCCCTCGGGAGTGTTCTCAACGATTACGGCAACTACCACGGTCGGCGCTGCCGCGGGCGCGAAGCCGACGAACCAGCCGTGCGGCGCTTCGCCCGGTCTGTTCTCGGCTGTCCCGGTCTTGCCGGCTACGTCGACGCCGGGGATCTTGGCTCCGAACGCGAATGCCCCGGGCCCCGAGACGGCCCCGACCAGCATGGCCGTCAGCGTCTTCGCGGTATTCGGTGAGATCACCTGCGCCTGGGCGCCGGGCGCGACCTGGCGCACGACGTGGCCTTCGGCATCGCGAACCTCGGTCGCGTAGTGCGCTGTCGGCATCACCCCGCCGTTGGCGACCGTGGCGTAGATCAGCGCCATCTGGAGAGGCGAAACGAGGAGCTCACCCTGTCCGTACGACGTGTCCGCGAGGAGGGTCGGCCGGTCGATCGACCCGGAAGTCGAAAGCTGGCCTCTCGCGGCGGGCAGATCGAGATTCGGGGTCGATCCGATCCCGAAGCGCCTCGCGTAGTCGGTGAGCTTCGCACCCCCTATTTGCAGACCGACCTGGGCGAAGTAGATGTTCTCGGATAGACGGAAGCCGTCGGACATGTCGAAGAGACCGTGCGCGTGTGACGCCGAACGAACGAAGTAATCGCCCCACGACTTGTCGGCCTGATACGGGTCGTCCACGCGCAGTTTCTTCGTCGGATCGAAGCCGCTCTCCAGTGCCGCGGCTCCGGTGACGACTTTGAAGATCGAGCCGGGCGGGTAGAGGCCCTGCGCCACACGGTTCAAGAGCGCGTGGTCGGGGTCGTGACTCAGCTTGTCGAAGGCGGCGTCTTGCTTGGACGGGTCCACGACCTGATTCGCGTCGTAGCTCGGAACGCTGACGGAGGCGAGGATCACGCCGGTCCGCGGGTCGAGCGCCACGATCGCACCTTTGCGCCCGCCGAGCGCGTCCGCGGCGGCCTTCTGGATCTTGAGGTCGATGCCCAGGACCACCTGCCCCGCGGGAGCGCGATCGCCGAGGTAGCGCGCCCTCCAGATCGAGACCGGATCGGCGGGATCCTGACCGATGAGGGAGTCGGCATAGGCGGCTTCGATGCCCGAAAGACCGAATTTCGTCGATGCGTAACCGGCGACATGCGCGAGGGTCCGATCCTTGTAGACGCGGGCGAAGCCGGCGTCGGTCTTTTCGCTCGTCGTGATCGGCGCGCCGTTCCGATCGACGATCGCTCCCCGAGGTCGGTCGTTCGTCGCGGCGATAAGGCGGGGGTTGAACGGATCGTTCGCGAGCTGATCGGAGACGAGGACCGTCCAGTAGGCCGCTCCGATGGACGTCACGAGGAACGCGAGTGCGAGCGTCAGCGTGAGGGACCGGATGTTCGCGCCGATCGGTGAGGTCATGACGGGCCCCCACCCCCGCGCATGCGCGCGGAGACCTGCGAGACGCGCATCAGGATCCCCACGAGCATCCAATTTGTGACGAGCGACGAGCCGCCGTACGCGACGAAGGGAAGGGTGATCCCGGTGAGCGGTATGAGCCGCAGATTGCCACCGACGATGACGAGCGTCTGCAGCGCGATGATGAACGACAGGCCGCCGGCGAGCAGCTGCAGGAACATCGTTGGCGCGCGGAGCGCGATCAGCATGCCGCGATACAGGAAGACCAGGTATAGGGCGAGGAGCGCGATCGACCCGGCGAGGCCGGCCTCCTCAGCGAACGCGTCGAACACGAAGTCGCTCCAGACGATGGGTATGCGATCGGGCATGCCGTTGCCGAGGCCCACGCCGATGAGGCCGCCGTTGGCGAGCGCGTAGAGCCCCTGCACCAGCTGATACCCGGTTCCGAACCGCAGGTCTTCATCGAATGGGCGGATCCAGGTGTCGACGCGGGCCTGCACGTGCCCGAACAGCTGATAAGCGACGATGCCGCCGAGGATGAGGAGCACGAGTCCGATCACCGCGTAGAAAGCCTCGCCGGTCGCGAGGAAGAGCATCGCGAGGAAGATCCCGAAGAAGAGCGCGGTCGCGCCGATGTCCTTCTCGAAGACCATCACGAGCATCGCGATGCCCCACATGGCGACGATCGGCACGAGAT
>Ga0207646_10007601_pt1 | contig 10978 bp, 9 predicted proteins | sample KBSK5502metaG_FD_184343 | JGI IMG/M metagenome (GOLD analysis project Ga0207646, IMG submission 184343) | Corn, switchgrass and miscanthus rhizosphere microbial communities from Kellogg Biological Station, Michigan, USA - KBS K5-50-2 metaG... | ecosystem: Host-associated > Plants > Roots >...
CGATCCGAGCCATTGACCACCACGTCGACGCCGAGCACCCGGACGACGCAATCGATGGCGCGGCTGCCGTAACTGGACGTTTCGACGTACGCGCGCGGATCGACGATTCCGCGTGCCAGCGGATCGGCCTCGCCGCGGGCGGCCAGTCGCTCGCCGTGCAGCGGCGCCAGGCCGGCCAGCGCGGCGAAGCAGACCCGCAGCTCCGGGTAGGCCGGCCTGCCATAGGCACGGAAGGCGAACCAGGCGGCGTGCATCTGCTGGACATAGGGAACGAGCGCCGCCCACCAGGCCGGCCCGCCCGCGGGCATCTCGGCCGCCGGCCCGGGATGGATGAAGAGCGGGAGCTGCCGGTCGGCGAGTACGTCGAGCAGCGGACCGCATCGTCGATAGCCGCGCTCGTCGGCCACTGCCGTGGCCGGCAGCTGGAGGCCCACCAGCCCGCGGTCGAGCTGCCTGGCGAGACCTGGCGCATCGATGGCCGCAAGCGGCGCGGCAGCCCAGCCGGCGAACGGGGCGCCGAGGTCGGCGACTCCGCGGTGGTAGGCATCGAGCAGCGGAGCCGCCTCGTCGGGCATCAGGTACTCGATGCCGAGCGGGCTGGACAGGCCAATCACCGCGAGGCCGATGCCATCGCGATCCGCCTGCCGCGCCCGCTGGCCTGCGTCATGGTCGGCGGGATTCACCTCGAACGGGGGTTCGCTGCCGGTCAGCAGCGTCCAGCCGTCCAGCCGAGGCGGCCGTGATCGCCGCCGCAGCGCCTCAACGAGCGCCTCGGGCCAGAGGTGCTGGTGTACGTCGACGTGCAAGATCCTCCTGCTCGGGTCCAGACCGACTGAAGCGGTTCACTTATGCGCTTCAGTGAACCGCTTCAGTGGCGGTGGTGTCAAGACCCGGGCCGCTGGCACCCAGCGGGGTTCAGGGGGGCCGGTCCTCCCTGGCCAGCACTGCCGGCGCCGCCGTCCGCGGATTTCACGTTAGGCTTCAGTAACGGCGTGGCGAGCTGGCATGGCCGCCCATGCAGCTAGGCCGGCAGCAACCCGGCAGATCGTAGGTTGGACGGTGCCGCAAAACAGCAAGCGTGCGACGATCCGCGAGGTGGCAACCGCGACCGGGCTATCACCTGCGGCCGTCTCCTACGCGTTGCGCGGCATCCAGACCTCGGAAGAGACGCAAGAACGGGTACGCCGTGCGGCCGCCGAGCTCGGCTACAAGGTGGACCGCATCGCGCGCGCCCTGGCCAGCGGCCGTACCGGCACCGTCGGGCTGCTCTGCGGTTCGCTCGAAGACCTGTGGCAGCAGTTGCTCGGCGTCGGCATCGGCCGGGCGCTGCTCGCCCGCGACCACTACGCGCTCCTGGTGGACTCGGCGGGTGACCCGGAACGGGAGCTGCTTCAGGCCTGCCAGCTCCGCGACCAGCGGGTCGACGCCATCATCGTTCAGCCGCTCAACCCGTCGGACGAGGGATGGGCGGAGCTGGCCGAGACCCTGCCCGTGGTGTCGATCGGCGATGCCCTGCACGGCGGGCGAGCCGCCGGCGAGGTGGTGTTCGACAACCGCTCGGGGGTCACCCTCGCCCTCGAGCACCTGCACAGGCTGGGCCACCGCCGGATCGGCGTGCTGACCCCGACCCAGCCGAGCACGCCCGACCGTCCGGCCGACATCCACGTCACCGCGGAAGCCGAGCGGCTCGGCCTCGAGGTGAGCATCATCAGCACGCCGCCGGCGCTGACCGCGGCGACCGAGGCCGCGCATGAGGTGCTCTCGAAGGCTGACCGGCCATCGGCACTGTTCTGCTTCGCCGACTCCATCGCCTACGGCGCCTACGCCGCCGCCCGCGAACTCGGCCTGCGCATCCCCGAGGACGTGTCGATATCCGGATACGACGATCATCCGATGTCCGCGCTGCTGACCCCGGCACTGACCACGGTGGACTGGAACATCCAGGGAATCATCCGCGCGGCCGTCAGGGTCACCCTGGCCGCGATCGATCAGAAGCCCCATCGGCGCCGGATCGTCCAGCCGCCGCACCTGCGTAAGCGCGGCTCGACCGGGCCCCCGGGCGCCTCCGCGTAACGCGGCTCGCCGTCCGGCGCGGCGTTCCTTGTCCGCGGCACCGTGGTCATTCGTCGCGGTGAACGATCTCGCCGCCGACGATCGTGTGGGTGACGGTCGTGCCGGGCAGCCGCAGCTCGGGAATCTGGTGCAGGTCGTCGGAGAGGACGATCACGTCGGCGAGCATTCCGGCTCGCAGGGCGCCGCGATTGCCTTCGGCGAAGTTGGCGTACGCACCGCCGTAGGTGTACGCGCGCAGCGTCGTGTCCAGGTCGAGCGTCTGCTCGGCGCTCCATCCGCCCGCGCCGTCCAGGTCGGCGCGAGTCAGCGCGGTGTAGATGCCGATCATCGGATTCATCTCGGCAACGTTCCAGTCGCTGGAGAAGGCGAGCGCCGCGCCCGCATCGGCGAGGCTGCGCATCGCCCAGGCATAGCGCTCACGGGCCGGGCCGACGTTGGCGCGCCACTCCGCGACCAGGTCAGGCGCGCAGTGCCTGGGCTGCATGCAGGCGATGACTCCCAGTTCGCGGAACCTGGGAATGTCGGCGGGATCCAGGCATTCGACGTGAACGATCTGGTGCCGCGCGTCGCGCGGGCCGTGCGCGGAGCGTGCCGCCTCGACGCCGTCCAGCACAGTCCTGATGCCGCGGTCGCCGGTCGCATGGACGAACGCCTGCAGGCCGAGTTCCTCAAGCCGGATGATGAGCTGCGCGAACTCCTCCGGTGACCAGTACAAGCTGCCGGTGCCAGGCGCGTTCGCGTACGGCGCCAGCATGGCGGCGGTGTGCGGCTCGATCACGTCGTCGATGTACAGCTTGACCGGCCCCGCCCTCAGCCGGTCGTCGCTGTAGGCGGCCGCCGCGGCCGCGATGTCGGTGAGGAGGTCAGCGGGGCTGTCCGGCGGGTGGAAGATCGCCGCGATCAGGCGCGACCGCAGCTCGCCTTCCTCGCGTGCGCGGTCGAACAGCGCCAGGTCGTCCAGGCCGTTCTGCGGCTCGACGACCGTCGTGATCCCGAACCCGGCCGCGGCGCGCAGGCTGCTCACAAGCTGGCGGTACTGGGCGTGCGGATGGTATCCGGGAAGCACGCCGGCCAGCGTCGCCTCGGCGCGCGGGTGGATGCCCTTGGTCGCGAAGTCCCGTATCCAGCCGGTCGGCTCCCTGGTCACGGGATCAAGCTCGGCGGTGCCGAACGGTACCTCGGGCTGTGACGGCGAGACGGCCCATCGCCGTATCGCCTCGGTGTTCAGCCAGATGGTGTGCACGTCGTAGGAGAACAGCCAGGCCGGCCGCCCCTCGCACACTTCGTCGATCATCGACGCCGTCGGCCGCCCGCCGGGCACGGCCGCATAGTTCCAGCCCTCGCCCTCGATCCAGTCGATCGCCGGATGGGCGCGCAGGTGGGCGGCGATCCGGGTGCGAATCTCCTCCAGGCTCGCCGCGCCGGCCAGCGACACGGCCTCCGGGTTGGAGCCGAGCCTGACGTGGTTGTGCGCGTCGATGATGCCGGGCATGACCGTGTGCCGGTCGGCGCAGATCTGCTCGGTCCCTGGCCCGGCCAGCTCGCCGATCTCGTCGTTCCCGCCGACTGCCACGATCTTGTCCCCGGCGATCGCGACCGCCTCGGCGCGGGGCGTGCCTGGGTCCATCGTGCACACACGGCCATCGGTGATGATCAGGTCAGCGCGCACCATCGGCCTCCCGCGGCATCGGCGATGCGGATCAGACAGGCGGTCACCGTGGGATCGGCACGCCCAGCTCCGCGAGTAGCTCCTGCGAGCAGGCGATCCGCCCGGTCCGCGTCAGGGGTTCAGCATGGCAGAGCATCAGCGCCGCCTCGGCCATGACCGCGGGCGGCTCCGCGTTCTCGTCGCCTGGCGTCGTCAGCTTGTGAAATATCGTCCCCGGCGTGGGCACGACCTGGCTTGGCGACAGCGCGTTCACGGCGACGTTGTCGGCGTACAACTCCGCCGCCAGGCCGGTGGAGAACCGCTCGGTCGCCGCCTTGCACATCCCGTAGACCGTGCCGCCGCGGGTGGCCCATCCGGACGGCGGGAGCGCCGGGTGCCTGGCCGCGCCGGACGAGATGTTCAGTATCCAGCCGCGGCCGCGCTCGCGCATGCCTGGCAGCACCAGGGTCGCGAGGTGGAACGCGGCCTCGACCTGGACCGCGAACATCAGCTGGTACCGGCGCGGCGCGAAGTCCTCGACCCTGGTGAAGTACGTGACCGCGGCGTTGTTGACCAGGATGTCGGCCGGCCCGAGCAGCCGGACGGTCTCGGCGGCCAGCCGCTCCCGGTCGGCTGGCTTGGACAGGTCCTCAGGGATGGCGACCGCGGTGCCGCCGGCCGCCTCGATCGCCCCCGTCGTGTCGCCGATAGTCCCGGCCAGCGGCGACTGGCCGGGCCCGGTCGTCCGCGCCGCGACCGCCACGGCGGCGCCCTCGGCGCCGAACCGCCTGGCTATCTCCGCGCCGATTCCCCGGCTCGCGCCGGTCACGATGGCGACCTTTCCGTCAAGCAGGCCCATGGCACCCCTCCTCGTCGCCCTACGCGAGGCCGCGCGGTCATCGGGCCGGCGTCTGGCCGGCGTCTGGCCGGCGTCTGGCCGGCGTCTGGCCGGCGTCTGGCCGGCGTCTGGCCGGCGTTGACAGGGCCGCTCCGGTCAGGAGAATAATTCTAGAACCAAGTTCTAATACCAGCCTAGACTAATTCCCAGGAGGCCGTCATGGCACTCGACCACAGCCTGGTGGGCGAACCGGGGGCGCCACATGAGCGATCGTGGACGTCGAAGGACGCGCTGCTTTACGCGGTGGGGGTCGGCGCCGGGCTCGGTGACCCGCTCAACGAACTCGAGTTCACCACGGAGAACTCCGAGGGCGTCATCCAGCAGGTGCTGCCGACGTTCGGCGTGCTGATCTCGCAGGCGCCGGCCAGCCGGAACCTGGGTGACTTCGACCGCGCGCTGCTCGTGCACGCGGAGCAGGCCTTCGAGCTGCACCGACCGCTGCCGGCCGAGGGCAGGGTGCGGACGGTCGCGACCGTCCGGGGCATCTACGACAAGGGCTCTGGCGCGCTTGTCGTGACCGAGAACGAGGCCATCGACGCGGCGACCGGGGAGCCGCTGGTCACAGCGCGCAGCGGCATCTTCATTCGAGGCGAGGGCGGCTTCGGCGGCGACCGCGGCCGCAGCGAGCGCTGGCAGCGGCCGCAGCGCCCAGCCGATCACCACGTGACGCTTGCCACCCGGCCGGAGCAGGCGCTGCTCTACCGGTTGTCGGGCGACCGCAACCCGCTGCACGCCGACCCGAAGTTCGCCGCGAGGGGCGGCTTCAGCCGGCCGATCCTGCACGGCCTGTGCACCTACGGCGTGACCGGCCGGGCCCTGCTGCACGCGCTGTGCGGCTCGGACCCGGCGCGGTTCGCCTCGATGTCCGGGAGATTCACGCACCCGGTGCTGCCCGGCGACGCGCTGACGATCTCGATCTGGAACGACGAGGGCGACGGCGCGGGTGATGGCGCAGGCAGTGCCGCAGGCGGCGGCGCTGCGGGCCGTGCCGCAGGCGGCGGCGCCGCGGGCCGTGCCGCAGGCGGCGGCGCCGCAGGCGGCACGGCGCACTTCCAGACGGCGACGCAGGACGGGACGATCGTGATCGACCGCGGCGTCATGCGCTACCGCGCCGCCTGACGCGCCGGCCTGATCCCGGAGAACGCGGCCCGCCGCCGTTCGCCGGCGGCGGGCCGTTCCCTGCGCCCACGCGGCCGCGACTGCCGGTCAGCGCTCGTTGTGGTACACCCCGAAGATGTTGCCCGCCGGATCGCGGAAGGCGCCGGTCTGCATCTGCTCGTCGACCGGCTGCGGCCCGTAGACCCGTGATCCGCCAAGCTGTTCCGCCTTGGCCAGGGTCTGCTCGACGTCGGCCACCGACGCGTAGATGGTCGCCCATTTCGAATCGTCGCCAGCGCCGAGTCCGCCCTGGATGCCGTGCCCCGCGCCCGTGTCGACCAGGCCGTAACCGGGAAAGCCGGCGCCAACCTTCCAGCCGAACAGCTCCGAGTAGAAGCTCTGCGTGCCCTCCGCGGCCGACCCGAGTACCTCGAACCAGTCCACGGCCGCGCCGGACCCGGCCGAGGGGCCAGGACCGGCGTCCTGCCCGGCCTCCGCGGCCTGCACGAGCCCGACCAGCAGCCCGTCCGGGTCGTTGAACATGGCGATAGTGACCGCCCCGCCGAAGTCGGTGACCGGCATGGCGGTCGTCCCGCCGAGCGAGTTCGCCTTGTCGAGGGCGGCCTGCAGATCGGCCGCCTCGACGTAGAACGTCGACCACGGCTCCCCGGTCTGGCTCTTGCCGATCCCGCCGTTGATGCCGCCACCGCCCTGAGTGTCGATCATGGTGTAGCCGCCGCCCTCAAATGGCCGCATGTCCCACCCGAACAGCTGACCGTAGAAATCGGTCAAGGGCTTGTCGTCCGGCCCGCCGATCTCGAAATGCACCACTGCATTACCCATTCCCGATCTCCTTCGGTGCGCGTGCACGACCTCTTCGTCGTCCGACCCGACGATAGCCCCGGGGTCCGACAGTCAACCCGCCTCCTGGGGCAGCGTGGTCGCGGCCGAAGCGGTGCGACAGGCTGGAGTCATGACAGCAGACGCATTCGCCGAGCCCGTCGCCTTCCCCGAGCCGACCGAGCCAGCCGCCTCGCGGACTGAGGTGTTCCTCTCCTACCTCGGCTACTTCAGGTCCCGCCTCGTCACCAAGCTCATCGAGATGCCGGCAACCGAGCTCAGGACCAGCCGCCTGCCCTCGGGCTGGACGCCGATCGAGTTGCTCAAGCACCTCCAGCACGTCGAGATGCGGTGGCTGGAGTGGGGCTTCGAGGGGCGCGTGGTGGCCGATCCCTGGGCCGACAGCAAGGACGGGCGCTGGCACGTCGCAGCCGACGAGAGCCTTGACGGGCTCGTCGCGGCGCTCGCGGCGCAGGCCGAGCGGAGCCGTGCGGTCATCGAGGCGCACGACCTGGCCGACGTCGGCCAGCCAGGGGATAGGTGGGACGGCGATGACCCGGCGTCGCTCGAGCGGATCCTGTTCCACCTGCTGCAGGAGTACGCCAGGCACGTCGGCCACCTGGACATCGTCGCCGAGCTCGCGGACGGCAGGACCGGCGAGTGATCAGCGCAGCCCCAGCCCGCCTTGGCCGGCATCGGCCCGCCTCAGCCGACCCGCTCGATGATCGTCACGTTCGCCTGGCCGCCGCCCTCGCACATCGTCTGCAGCCCGAGCCGGCCGCCGGTCCGCCGCAGCCCGTGCAGCAGCGTCGTCATCAAGCGGGCGCCGGTCGCACCGAGCGGATGACCGAGCGCGATCGCGCCGCCGCTCACGTTCACCCGGCTCGGGTCGGCGCCGGTCTCCCGCTGCCAGGCGAGCACGACGGGCGCGAACGCCTCGTTGATCTCGATCAGGTCGATGTCGGCCAGCGTCAGCCCGGCCCGTCGCAGCGCGTGCTCGGTGGCCGCGATCGGCGCGGTCAGCATCAGCACCGGGTCGTCGCCGCGCGCCGAGATGTGCCTGATCCTGGCCGCGGGCCGGAGGCCGTGCTCGCTGCATGCCTGTTCTGACGCGATCAGCAGCGCGGCGGCCCCGTCGGCGATCTGGCCGGAAAGGGCGGCCGTGATCACGCCGCCCTGTTCTTCTGGGCGCAACGAAACCAGCGCGGCCATTGCATCGAGCGAGGTGTCTCTGCGCGGGCATTGGTCGGCACTGACGCCGCCGTACGGCTCGATCTCGGCGGCGAAGTGCCCGGCGTCGATGGCCGCGACGGCCCGCTGGTGGCTGGCCAGCGCGTACCGCTCCATCTCGGCGCGGCCGATGCCCCACTTGGCCGCGATCATGTCCGCGGCCCTGAACTGGGAAATCTCCTGGTCGCCGTAGCGGGCGCGCCAGCCGTCTGACCCGCCGAACGGGTCGTCGTGGCCGAACGCCTGCCCCGCCGCCATCGCGGCCGCGATCGGGATCTGGCTCATGTTCTGTACCCCGCCGGCGACCACCAGGTCAGCGGTGCCGCTCAGCACAGCCTGGGCGGCGAAGTGCGACGCCTGCTGCGAGGAGCCGCACTGCCGGTCGACGGTCACTCCGGGAACGGCCTCGGGCAGCCCGGCCGCCAGCCAGGCCGTCCGCGCGATGTCGCCGGCCTGCGGGCCGATCGTGTCGACGCAGCCGAAGATGACGTCGTCGACGGCTGCAGGGTCGACGCCCGTCCACCTGACCAGCGCCGAGATCACGTGCGCGCCCAGGTCGGCCGGGTGGACGCCGGCCAGCCCGCCGCCGCGCCGCCCGACCGGCGTCCTGACCGCGTCGACGATGAACGCCTCAGCCATCGGTGCCAGCCTTCCTCGTCAGAGTCGACCCACCTACCAGATTAGAACACGTTCTATCTCGACTGCCCGATCGAGCAAGCCAGACGCGTCACGGAAATTCACAAGAAACTCGCTCGATACCCGGCCGGAGATGCAAGGTTGGTCAGCCATCATGTTGCCCGTGAGGGTGGTGGTGCCGGTGCGGGAAGTGACGCCGAGGGACGCGGCAAGGCCAAGCACGGCGGAGATCATCATTGCCGTGGCGGCCTTCGCGGTGCTCTGCCTGGTCGTGCTGAGGACGGCGCCTCAACTCCCCGAGCCTGACGACTACGCATACCGCGCGTCGATGGTCGGAATTACGGACGGCCACCTGCTGACGTTGTCGGCCGCGCAGGTCCGCGGCCTCGCCGAACAACTGCTGTCACCGCCGTCCGCGGGGCGGGCAGTCTCGTTCCGCCCCGGGCTGCTTGGCGGTGCCGTCGAGCAATGGGTCAGGCTGCCTGATGGCCGCTGGATCAGCGAGAAGGATCCTGGCTACCCGTTCCTGGCCGCGCCGTTCCAGCTGCTCGGCATCATCCGCGTCGCGCCGCTGTTCTACGGCGCGCTCGGCTGCCTCGGCCTGTTCTTCGGGGCCCGGCGCTGGCTCGGCCCCTTCGGCGGCGCGGTGGCCGCCGGATTGTTCTGCACATCGGGGGCGGCGATGCTGTTCGCCTGGCGCGACTACATGCCCACGTTCGCCGAGGCCGGCCTGATCGCCGCGGGAACGGGCGCGGTGGCGTGGACACTGCTCGCGGCCGAGGCCTCCGCGCGGCGGCGTACCTGGATCGGGCTGCTGGGATTCCCGGCGCTCGAGGCCGCGACGTTCAGCCGGTACACGAATGTCGTGGTGCTCGGCTGCGCCGTGCTGGCCGTGCTGGCCGTGCGCTGGCGGCGGCCGCGGGCGCCGCCGCCGCGGGCGCTCGGGTGGTGGCTCGGGTCTGCCATCCTGTTCGCAGCGGGGTGGCCGGGTTCAACGACCTTGGCTATTGCGGACCGCTGAAATCCGGATACCGGCCAGGCGAGATCAGGTTCGGCCTCGGCGCCGTCCTGCCGAACCTCCGGTATATGCCCGTGCACTTGATAGCTCGGCGCCATCGCGCTGCTCGGCGCGTGGCTGGTGACCCGGGTGCCGCGCCGCGCCCCGACGGCCGCGCTCACCGCCGCCGTCGTGCTCGCGGCGGTGGCCGGGCTCGGGATCTGGTCCTTCAACGACATGACCAGGTTTCCGGCTCGGAGCTCCGCACATCGTGCACGGCCCGCCGGGGAAGCCGCCGCCAGGAGCAGTGCGGGGAGGCAGACGCCCTGGCTAGCTCGCCACGGAATCTCGCCGCAGCCCGAGCGGCAGGTAAGCCGCCCCCGGTCCGTCCGTGCGCGCCGAGTCCGACGGATTGGAAATCGCGCACCTGTCGAGCGACAGGCAGCCGCACCCGATGCACGAGTCCAGTCCGTCGCGCAGCGCGGTCAGCGCCTCGATCTGGTCGTCAAGCCGCCGTCGCCAGCCGCGGGACAGCCTGGTCCAATCTGTCCTGGTCGGCGTCCGGGCGGCGGGCAGCGACGCGAGGGCGGCGGCGACCTCGTCAAGGCTCAGCCCGATATTGCGCGCGGCCCTGATGAACGCCAGCCGCCGCAGCGTGCTCCGCTCGAACCTGCGCTGGCCGCCTGATGTCCGTGTGGCCGGCAGCAGGCCGAGGCCCTCGTAGTACCGCACCGCCGAGTCCGCGAACCCGCTGCGCCTCGCGATCTCGCCTACCGTCAGCAAATCTGTCTTGTGCACCGCCTGCTCCTCATGACCCTCCCCGCGCGCCCGGCCCGCCGCGCGCCCGGCCCTTCGCGCTTAGCCTACCCTTGACTTAAAGTTGACTTCAACTGTGATTATGACGGGCATCCGACTGTGAGGAGTGAGAAAGATGCCTGTCGCCTTGGTTACCGGGGCGTCCCGAGGACTCGGCCGCGCGACCGCGAGGGCGCTGGCCGGCCGCGGCTGGTCGCTGGTCGTCGATGCGCGCCGGGGTGCCGACCTCGCCGACGCGACCGCGGACCTCCCCCGCGTCGTCGCGATTCCCGGCGACGTCACCGACCACGGACACCGCGCAGACCTCGTGGCCGCGGTCGAGCGGCTCGGCGAGCTCGATGTCCTGATCAACAACGCGAGCGCGCTCGGCCCGAGCCCGCTGCCGCCGCTGCGCGGTTGCCGGCTCGCCGACCTGCGCCGCGTCTACGAGACCAACGTGCTCGCACCGCTCGCGCTGATCCAGCTGCTCGCCGCCCCGCTCGACGCGGCCGGGGGCACGATCATCAACGTCAGCTCGGACGCGGCCGTCGAGGCCTACCCGGGGTGGGGCGGATACGGCTCGTCGAAGGCCGCCCTCGACCAGCTCACCGCCGTCCTGGCGGCCGAGGAGCGTGAGCTGCGCTGCTATGCGTTCGACCCCGGCGACATGCGCACCGACCTGCACCAGCAGGCCTTCCCCGGGCAGGACATCTCGGACCGCCCGGAACCGGAGGGCGCGGCCCGGGCGCTGCTGCGGCTGCTG
>Ga0207646_10007603_pt1 | contig 10978 bp, 10 predicted proteins | sample KBSK5502metaG_FD_184343 | JGI IMG/M metagenome (GOLD analysis project Ga0207646, IMG submission 184343) | Corn, switchgrass and miscanthus rhizosphere microbial communities from Kellogg Biological Station, Michigan, USA - KBS K5-50-2 metaG... | ecosystem: Host-associated > Plants > Roots >...
GACGACCTGCGGGACTACGCGGAGATGATCCCGGTCACGCTGATTGACGGCGTGCAGCACGACTTCTGGCGGGTGGACGAGCGCCGCCTGCGCCAGGCTCTGGCCGAATAGGCACCGCAGGAAGCCCGGCCGCCGGCCCGCGCGCCCACGCCGACTTTGTGCAAACGTTCACAAGGGCGTACGGTGAGAAGCGAGAGCACGATGCGCGCGAGCCCGCATCCGCGCCCTCGGTGCCTATCCCCCAGGAGTTGCCGGCGTATGTCCCGCCGAACCAGGTCAGACAGCAGCTTGCAGGGCATCCCGGAGGCGACCATAGCCCGCCTGCCGCTGTACCTGCGCGCCCTGTACGCGCTCGCCGACCGCGACATCGGCTCCGTGTCGAGCGAGGAACTCGCTGCGGCGGCCGGGGTGAACTCCGCCAAGCTGCGCAAGGACCTGTCGCACCTTGGCTCGTATGGCACGCGCGGCGTGGGCTATGACGTCGACTACCTGATCTACCAGGTGTCCAGGGAACTCGGCCTCACCCAGGACTGGCCGGTGGTTATCGTCGGGGCCGGGAACCTCGGGCGGGCGCTGGCCAATTACGGCGGCTTCGCCTCCCGCGGCTTCCGGGTCGCGGCCCTGCTCGACGCCGACCCGGCCGTCATCGGCAGCGTGATCGCGGGGCACCGGGTTCGGGCGGCGGACGAGACCGAGCGCGTGGTGGCCGAGCACGGCGTGATGATCGGCGCGATCACGGTGCCCGCCATCGCCGCGCAGGGAATCTGCGACCGGCTGGTCGCCGCGGGCGTCACCAGCATCCTCAACTTCGCGCCCGTCGTGCTGTGCGTGCCTGACGGCGTCGATGTGCGTAAAGTCGACCTGTCGATCGAGTTGCAGATTCTGGCGTTCCACGCTCAGCGCCGGTCCGTGGTCCAGGTACTGCATCGCGGCGAGCGCGACGCCGGGATTGGCGACCTCGACGTCAGCGACGAGATCGTTGGCAGGACGCGGAGAATGCTGGCAATGGACGGTGACGGTCAGGTCACGGCCGAGGCAGTGGGATCATGAGCGTCCTCGTCGTCGGCCTCAGCCACTCGAGCGCGCCAGTCACGACGCTCGAGCGGGCGGTGGTCTCCGGCGACGTCCTGACCAAGTTGCTGCGCGACGTGCACCAGGCCGAGAACGTCGCGGGCTCGCTGGTGCTCAGCACCTGCAACCGGGTCGAGGTCTACGCCGAGGTGGACAGGTTCCACGGCGGCGTGGCGGCCATCTGCGAGCTGCTGGCCAGGCATTCTGGCCTGTCGCTCGGGGAGCTGGCCGGCTCCGCGTATGTGCACTACGAGGATCGCGCGGTGCAGCATCTGCTGGCCGTGGCGTGCGGGCTCGAGTCGATGGTCGTCGGCGAGAGCCAGATACTCGGCCAGGTGAGGCAGGCCGTCAAGCTCGCGCGTCAGCACGGCTCGCTGAGCCGGGAGCTGTCGGACGTGAGCCGGCTGGCGCTGCGCGCCGGACGGCGCGCCCGCGCGGAAACCGGCATCGACGCGGCCGGGCAGAGCCTGGTCACCCTTGGCCTGGAGCTCGCTGCAGGGCTGCGAGGCGGTCCCGGCGCCCTGGCTGGCGCGAGCGTGCTGGTCATCGGGGCCGGCTCGATGAGCTCGCTCGCGGTCGCGACGGCGGTCAGGCAAGGCGCCGGGCAGGTGGTGATCGCCAACAGGACGCCGGCCCGGGCGGCCCGGCTGGCCTCGCGATACGGGGCGAGCGCCACCGGCCTGTCCGAGCTCCCCGGCAACCTCGCCGCCGCCGATCTCGTGATCGCCTGTACGGGAGCAGCCGGGCAGGTCCTGACCGCGGCGCTGGTCAGGCGCGCGATGGCGGACCGGGCCGGCCCCGGGGCGACGGAACCGCTCGTGCTACTCGACCTGGCGCTGCCGCGAGACATCGAGACCGCCGCCGGCCAGCTGGCCGGCGTGGAGCTGATCGACCTGGAGGCCATCGGCGCCGCCGACGGCACCGCAAGCTCGCACGCTGCCGCGCAACCCGGCGCGGCCGGTTCCGCCTGGGCGGCGAGCGAATCTGACATCTCCGCGGTCCGCCGGATCGTCGCGCACGAGCTGGCCGCCCACCTGCGGGCGGACCGGGCCGCGAGCGTCGCGCCGACCGTGGTCGCGTTGCGCGCGAAGGCGGCAACCCTGGTAGAGGACGAGCTCGCGAGGCTGGACAGGCGGCTGGGCGACCTGGACGAGCGCATGCGAGGCGAGATCGCCCAGACGATGGGCCGGATCGCCGACAAGCTGCTGCACGGCCCGACCGTGCGGGTGAAGGAACTGGCCGGCGCGCCGGGCGCCGACTCCTACGAGATGGCGCTGCGCGTGCTGTTCGAGCTCGATCCAGAGGCCGTCGACGCGGTCTCGGCGCCCGACGCTCTGCTGGCCAGGGGGAACGACGCCCCGGACCCCCCCGAGGTCATCGCCTGGTCGTTGCGGGAGGCAGCCCAGTGAGCGGCGGACCGGTCAGCGAGGGGCTCGGAGCGGCGTCCCCCCGGCGGGTACTGCGGCTCGGCACCAGGCGCAGCCCGATGGCGATGACGCAGTCGGCGCACGTGGCCGAGCTGCTGACCGCGCGGACCGGCCGCCAGGTCGAGCTGGTCGGCCTGACGACCTTCGGCGACGTCAGCCGGGCCGACCTCGCGCAGATCGGCGGGACCGGAGTGTTCGTCAGCGAGCTGCGCACCCGGCTGCTCGCCGGCGAGATCGACTTCGCCGTGCACTCGTTGAAGGACCTGCCGACCAGGCAGGAGAGCGAGCTGCTGATCGCCGCCGTGCCGCCGAGGGACGACCCGAGGGACGCGCTCGCCGCGCGGAGCAGCGCCAAGCTCGCCGACCTTCCCCCGGCCGCGAGGATCGGCACAGGGTCCCCGCGCCGGGCCGCTCAGCTGCTGATGATCAGGCCGGATGTGCGGCCTGTCTCGGTGCGCGGCAACGCGGGCACCAGGCTCGCCAAGATCGATTCCGGCGAGGTCGACGCCGTGGTGCTCGCCTACGCCGGCCTGGCCAGGATCGGCCGTCTGGACGTGGTAAGCCAGGTGTTCGAGCCGGAGGAGATGATGCCGGCGCCCGGCCAGGGCGCCCTGGCCGTGGAGTGCCTGGCGAGCCGTGCCGATCTTGCCCGGCTGCTCGGCGAGATCGACGACGCTGCCAGCCGGGCGGCCACCGAGGCGGAGCGGAGCCTGCTCGCCATGCTCGAGGCAGGCTGCGCCGCGCCCGTCGGCGCGTATGCTGCCGGGACTGACGATCTACGGCTCGAGGCGATTGTCGTGGCGCCCGACGGGGGAGAGGCACTGCGCGCGACCGCGACCGGCCCGGCGCGGCAGGCCAGCCAGATTGGCCGCGACGCCGCCGCCGAGCTGCTCAGGCGCGGTGCAGTTAGATTTACGGACGTGTCCGCAGGACACGTCATCCACGACATGTCCGCAGGACACCTCATCGACGGGGACGATGTGAAGTGAACCCCACGGCCGTGACCAAGACGGCGGGAGCGAGGGCCGGCCAGCATTCGCCGGCCGGATCGAAGGGCCTGGTCGCCCTGGTCGGAGTCGGCCCGGGCGACGAGGGCCTGCTGACGCTGCGCGCCGCCGCACTGCTCGCGGAGGCCGACCTGGTGGTCGCGCCAGCATGGGTCAGCGAGCAGGTCAGGCATCGGCTGCGGCCGGACGCCGCAGTGCTGGACGCCGCCGCGGACGACCAGGATCCGAAGCTGCTCACCAAGGCCGCCAGGGCCGGCCAGGTCGCGCTGCGGCTGTTCAGCGGTGATCCCTTGCTGTTCTGCGGGGCGGCGTCCGACGCCGCGGCCTGCGCCAGGGCCAAGGTGCCATTCGAGATCGTGCCGGGGGTGCCGGCCGCGACCGCGGTGCCCGCCTACGCCGGGATACCCCTGACCCAGGACGTGACCGGCGACGTGCGAATCATCCACGCCGCCGAGGTCAGCAGGATGTCGGCGAGCAATGGCACGCTGGTCATCCTCGGCGCCGAAACGGGCATCGCCGACATCGCCAAGATGCTCATCGCGGCCGGCTGGGCGGACAGCACGCCGTTCGCGATCACGTGGAACGGCACGACGACCGACCAGCACACCGTCGTCAGCACGCTCGGCTCGGCGGCGGCTGACCTCAAGGCCGCCGGGATCAGCCTGCTCACCGCGCACGGCCGCGCCATCGCCGTGGTCGGCGAGGCGGTCAGGGCACAGCAGTCGCTGTCCTGGTTCGAGACGCGGCCGCTGTTCGGCTGGCGCGTGCTCGTGCCGCGGACGAAGGAGCAGGCGGCCGGCGTCAGCCACCAGCTTCGTTCCTACGGCGCGGTTCCCGAGCAGGTGCCGACGATCGCGGTCGAGCCGCCGAGGACGCCGCAGCAGATGGAGCGCGCCGTCCGCGGCCTGGTCACCGGGCGGTACCAGTGGGTGGCGTTCACCTCCGCCAACGCGGTCCGCGCGATCAGGGAGAAGTTCGAGGAGTACGGTCTTGACGCGCGGGCGTTCGCCGGTGTCAAGGTCGCCGCCGTCGGCCAGCAGACTGCGGCGTCGCTGCGTGCCTTCGGGATCAGCCCCGACCTGATGCCCGAGGGCACCGAGCAGTCCGCCGAGGGACTGGCGAACTGCTGGCCCGCCTACGACGACCTGCTCGACCCCATCAACCGGGTGCTGCTGCCGCGGGCCGACATCGCCACCGAGGGCCTGGTGGCGAGGCTGACCGCCCTCGGCTGGGAGGCCGAGGACGTGACCGCCTACCGGACCGTGCGGGCCGCGCCCCCGCCCGCCCCGATCAGGGAGGCGATCAAGGGCGGCGGCTTCGACGCGGTGCTGTTCACCTCGTCGTCGACGGTCAGGAACCTGATCGGAATCGCGGGTAAGCCGCACGCGGTCACCGTGATCGCGGTGATCGGTCCCGAGACGGCGAAAACCGCGGCCGAGTTCGGGCTGCGGGTTGACGTGATCGCGCCCAGGCCATCGACCGCGGCGCTGGTCGACGCGCTGGCCGAGCACGGCGCGTCGATCCGCGACGCCGCGGCCGAGGCCGGAGAGCCGGTCCGCCGCCCGAGCGAGCGCCGTCGCGGCGCACGCCGGCGGCTCAGGTAGGAAGGGTCGGAGCCGGCGCGAAGGGAGTCTCGTCATGGCTGCTGGCTTCCCGCAGGTGCGGCCGAGGCGGCTGCGCAGGACCGCCGCGATGCGGCGGCTCGTGGCGCAGACCAGCGTCCGGGCCGCTGACCTCGTCCAGCCGCTGTTCGTGAAGGAGGGGATCAGCGAGCCGCAGCCAGTCCCCTCGATGCCCGGGGTGGCGCAGCACACCAGGGACAGCCTGCGCAAGGCGGCGGCCGCCGCCGTGGACGCCGGCGTCGGCGGGCTGATCCTGTTCGGCGTCCCGGCCGTCAAGGACGGCCGCGGCTCGGCCGCCGACGACCCGGCCGGCATCGTCCAGGTCGCGCTCGCGGACCTGGCCGCCGACCTGGGCACCGACACGGTGCTGATGGCCGACCTGTGCCTGGACGAGTACACCGACCACGGGCACTGCGGCGTCCTGACACCGGCCGGTGAGGTGGATAACGATGCGACGCTCGAACGGTATGCCTCGATCGCGCTCGCCCAGGCGAGGGCCGGGGCGCATGTGGTAGCGCCGAGCGGCATGATGGACGGCCAGGTCGCTGCGATCCGCGCCGCGCTCGACGCCGGCGGCTTCAGCGAGGTCGCGATCTGCGCGTACGCCGCCAAGTACGCCTCGGCGTTCTACGGCCCGTTCAGGGACGCGGCCGAGTGCGCGCCGCAGTTCGGCGACCGCGCCGCTTACCAGCAGGACCACGGCAGCGCCTCGGAGGCGCTGCGCGAGGTGCTGCTCGACATCGACGAGGGCGCCGATATCGTCATGGTCAAGCCCGCGCTCGCCTACCTTGACATCATCAGCCTCGCCGCCCGCTCCGTGCCGGTTCCGGTGGCCGCCTACCAGGTCAGCGGCGAGTACGCGATGGTTGAGGCGGCGGCCGCCAAGGGCTGGGTGGACAGGGACCTGGTGATCGCCGAGACGCTGACGGCGATCAGGCGGGCCGGTGCCAGCATCATCCTGACCTACTGGGCGACCGAGATGGCGACGCGGCTCAGCTAGGCGGCACGGTCCGGGGAGGGCTCTGATGGTCGAGGCGTTGTTGCGCCCCAGGCGGCGCCGGGCTGGCAGCGCGATGGCCGCCGCGGCGGTCGGGTACGCCGCGCTCGGCTGGCCGGTGTGCGCGGGGGCGCGCCCCGTGGTTGGCAAGCACCGGGCCGGCCAGCACCGCGACGGCCAGCACAGGGGCGACAAGAGGCCGCCGCACGGCGCCGGGCGCGCGTGCTCCTGTGATCGAGTCGGCTGCCCCGCGCCCGGCGCCCACCCGCTGTCGCCGGCCTGGAAGCTGGAAGCCACCGCGGAAGCGGCCGTGGTGCGCGGCTGGTGGGGCCTGCGGCCGCAGGCCGGCATCCTGCTGGTGACCGGCCGCGTCTTCGACGTGCTCGACGTGCCTGGCCGGGCCGGGCTGATCGCGCTGGAAAGGCTCGCCGAGTCTGGCACAGCGGCCGGGCCCGTGGCCATCGGCGGGCAAGACCGGGCGCTGTTCTTCGTCACCAGCCGGGCCGCGCTGGTCGACGACGACGAATGGTGGTCCTGTCACCTGGACTGCGAGCCCGAGTCGGTCCCCGCGGTCACCGGCCTGCGCTGGCACTGCCGCGACAGTTACGTGCTGGCTCCGCCGTCCAGGCAGGGCGATGGCACGGCGGCGCGCTGGCTGGTGCGACCCGAGGCGGCCGCGCTGCCGGACGCGCTGCGGCTGCTCGAGGTGCTTGCCGATGCGTGCGAGGAGATCGGTCAATGACAACAGAGCAGGGGAACATGTCCTCTGACGAGCTCTACGCGCGCGCATGCGCGGTGCTGCCTGGCGGCGTGAACTCGCCGGTGCGGGCGTTCGGCGCCGTCGGCGGCACGCCCGTGTTCATGGCATCGGGAAGCGGCGCGTACCTGACCGACACCTGCGGCACCAGCTATGTCGACCTTGTCTGCTCGTGGGGGCCAATGATCCTGGGGCATGCGCACGGCGCGGTAACGAGCGCGCTCGGCGAGGCCGTCGCCCGCGGCACGTCCTTCGGCACAGTCACGCCGGGCGAGGTCACGCTTGCGGAGGAGATCATCGCCCGCGCCCCTGTTGAAAAAATAAGGCTCGTCAGCTCGGGTACCGAGGCGACGATGTCGGCGCTCCGGCTGGCCAGGGGGTATACCGGCCGCCGCCTGGTGGTCAAGTTCGCCGGCTGTTACCACGGCCACGTGGACGCGCTGCTCGCCGCGGCGGGATCGGGGGTGGCGACCTTCGCGCTGCCGGACTCGCCTGGGGTGACCGGGACGGTGACGTCGGACACGATCGTGCTGCCGTACAACGACGCCGAGGCGATCAGGCAAGCCTTCGCGGAGCACGGCGGCGAGATCGCGTGCGTGATCACCGAGGCATGCCCGGCCAACATGGGCGTCGTCCCGCCGTCCGCGGGGTTCAACGAGCTGCTGGCCGCGCTGTGCGGCGAGCACGGGGCGCTGCTGATCATGGACGAGGTGCTCACCGGGTTCCGCGTCACCCGCTCGGGCTGGTACGGCAGGGAGGGCGTGGCCGGCGATCTGATGACGTTCGGGAAGGTGATGGGCGGCGGGCTGCCGGCCGCGGCCTTCGGCGGGCGCGCCGAGATCATGGACCTGCTCGCTCCTGCGGGGCCGGTGTACCAGGCCGGGACGCTGTCCGGCAATCCGCTCGCCACCGCGGCGGGCCTGGCCACGCTGCGCGCGTGCACGCCCGAGGTCTACCAGAGGGTCGACGCGGCCGCGGCCGCGATCGCCGGGCTGGCGTCGGCGGCGCTGACCGAGGCGGGAGTCCCGTTCCGGCTGCAGGAGGCGGGCAACCTGTTCTCCGTCTTCCTCGGGGTCACCGGGCCGGTCAGGGACTTCAGCCAGGCGCGATCGCAGTCTGGCGCCGCATACGCGGCGTTCTTCCACGCGATGCTCGACGGTGGCGTGTACCTCCCGCCCTCGGCGTTCGAGGCCTGGTTCGTGTCGGCGGCGCACGATGACGGGGCGATCGAGCGGATCGGCCAGGCCCTGCCCGCGGCGGCCCGGGCAGCGGCTGCCGCACTGAGATAGCGGCCGCACCAAGGCATCCCCATCTGCCAGGATGGCCGTGCTAGCCCGGAGGGACGACCCCCGACACCTCGCGTACGCGGTCCGCCGACGGCAGGCTAGGCATGATCTCTGAGGAGGGGACATGGCAATTCGCAACGTGATCAGCACGTTGAACAATGACGGCACGGAAGTGATGGGTCCCGGGATCCTGATGTACCACCACCCGGGAAACGACATCATGACCGGCAGCCTGCTGACGGTGGAGAGCAACCACTTCTGCGTGCTGAAGTCGCGCGGCGCCATCTTCGACGTGTACGCGGGCGGCCAGTACCCGGTACAGACGACCGACCGGCCGCTCATCGGCAGCATCCAGCAGGCCTTCTACAGCGGCCAGTCGCCGTGGCAGTACGAGGCGCTATTCGTCTCGGCCGCCAAGAGCGTCGCCAAGGCGCAGGGGCTCGCGCTGTCGCGCGAGCTTGCCGAGCTTGTCTACGACGTGGACTACTACGTGCACATCGACACGAAGGAAGACGCGGTCAAGCTGGTGACCCACATGCCGTACCAGGGCCACTTCTTTACCACTGAGGGTCTCAACACCTACGCGGGACCGGTGGTGGAGCAGGCGATCAACCAGATCGTGCAGCTCACGCCGCTTGAGATGGTCAACGAGCGGATCCACGAGATTACCGAGCTTGTCCGCGGGCACCTCCAGGATTTCCTTGCCGTCTACGGCATCACGCTCAACGACGTCAAGGTGCTGATGCGGCCGCGTGACGAGCGGATGCGCGAGCTGATCTCGCTGCGCGCGTTCGGCCTGTCCGAGATCGAGGCGGTCAGGTACTACGTCGCGATGAAGATGGCCGAGCACGGGCTGGTGTCGGCGCCGAACATGGCCGTCGGCGAGCCGTTCAACATCGGGCTCACCGGCCTCGGCGGGCTGCCCGGCATGCCGAACCTGGCGGACGGCGCCGGGCACGGGCACGGGTCCTGACCGTGCCCGACACTCTCGCCGACCGGCTGCGCAGCCTGCTCGCCTCGGACGTCTACACCGAGAAGGGCCGGCTGCGGTCGGACGATCAGCTGGTGCGCGAGCGGATCGGCCGGGGCCTCGGCGAGGCGTCGGCCAGCATCAGGGCGCTGATCAGCCGGTGGCGAGCGGACGAGGTCCCGCCGTCGACGAGGGAGCAGCCGTTCCCGTCGGCCGAGGTGATGGAGCCGATCCGCAGGGCGGAGCGGCTGATCCGCGCGATCGACGACGTCGCGACCCTGGTCAAGGGTCTGCCGGTGCTCAACACCGACAAGGTGTGGGAGCGCGCCCGGCGGGTCGGGCTCGAGGATCTGCTCCAGTTCGACTGGAACCTGGTGGGTGAGTCCGACGTGCTCGCCCGCGACCTGGCGGCGGTTGCTGCGCTGAACCTGGTCGACGTCCCGGGCTACGAGGCCCGGGTGCGCAAGATCAGGGAGATCATCGGGGAGCGGCAGCGCTTCATCGAGATCTCGTGACCGGCAGGCGCCCCCGTTGCGACAGGGAGCCTGCGTCGCGGACAACGGGGGCGCATTCCTGTCGTTCTTGCGACAGCAACGCGCCCCCGTTGTGAGCTCGGTCAGTGCAGGTGCACCGAGATGTGCGCGAAGTGCACGTGCTGGCCCGCCGGGTTCGGGATGATCCGGTGGAAGCCGCACTCGAGGAACGCGTGCAGCCCGACCCGGTTCGGGTGGCCGTGCGAGTCGCCGTACTGCACCTTCGGACTGTTACGCCAGCAGGTCAGGTTCCTGTGGACGATGTTGGTGACGACCTCCATCGCGTCAGGGTCCCTCATCTTGTTGCGGCTGACCGTGGCGCTGAAGCCGATCCTGTTCCTGATCACGCCGAGCCAGCACGAGTGCACGTGCTTGACCCAGACCGAGCCGCCGATCCAGTTGCCCTCCCACGCGCTGTAAGCGGGGCTGTGAACGTGGGCGAACGACCCCTGCGGCTTGCAGGTCAGGCCGCCACCGCCGCCGAGCTGGCGGACGTTGTGGCCGATCCACGCGTTGTGCACCACGAGGCCGAGCGCGTCGGTGCCGAAGATGCTGCCCCCGACCTTGTCGCGGCTGACAAGCGACGGGTGCTTCTTGTTCGGATCGTCCACGCACGGGAACGATTTCGGATTGCAGCCGAGAATCAGCGTCCCGCGCTTGTGGACGAATACGTTACCGCCGACTTCGAGGCGCGTGTCATGCCTGCCGAATGCGGCGACCAGCGTCGAGCGCGGCGTGATGATGATGTCTCCGGCAACCGCTGTCGGTCCGCGCCGCACCAGGCACAGGCCGTGGACGATGACGTCCAGAGTCCGGCCGAACAGCTCACCAGGGTGCTTGGCGTTCCCATGGCAGATATGCCAGGCCGGCGCGGCCCCCGCGGTGGTCGCCGGACCGACGGCCAGCATGCTGGCCAGCGTCCCGGCGGCCGCGATCGCGACCGACATTCCCTTATGACGACGTAGCATTATGCATCCCCTTTTTCTTGGCCCCCGAGGGGTAACGCATTTTGGTGTACGTTAACAGCCGCTGGAATCGCGGGTTAGGCAGAATGAGCAGCCCGATGTCTCATTTTGGACTCGGCGCGCCCCGCCTTTCCCGGCCTTTCTCTCGGTCCATGACATTCCCTGCGGTTTTCGATATGTGCCGTATCGTCGGCGAAGTACAGTGAATCGGCGACGGAGGCGGCGCACGACGCGGATCGGGACCGTTCGGCTGAACAACGCTGGCACATCGACACCCCGTTAGCCCCCGATAGCGCGCATCGATGTGCCACGGATGGTCGCCGGCGAACAGCTGCGGCCCATC
>Ga0207646_10007605_pt1 | contig 10977 bp, 20 predicted proteins | sample KBSK5502metaG_FD_184343 | JGI IMG/M metagenome (GOLD analysis project Ga0207646, IMG submission 184343) | Corn, switchgrass and miscanthus rhizosphere microbial communities from Kellogg Biological Station, Michigan, USA - KBS K5-50-2 metaG... | ecosystem: Host-associated > Plants > Roots >...
CCTGGGCGGCGCGGAGATGTCGCGTCGCGAGTGGGACCGCGACGGCCGAGTCCCCCTGCACACGCTGCGCGCCAACATCGACTATGGGCAAGCTGAGGCGCGCACCACCTTCGGGCGCATCGGCGTCACCGTGTGGATCTACAAGGGCGACTTCGTCACCGCCACCGGTGAGCCCATCCTCCCCGCAGAGCTGGTGCGGGCGCGCGCCGAAGAGGACGGCGGAGCAGCGCGGCGGGCCGCCGCAGCCGCGGCCACAGCGGCGGCCGCGACGGAGGCGGCCGAGGTGGCTGTCGAGCTCGAGCCCGCTCCAGATGACACGAGCGCCGTGCCGGTAGAGCCGGAGGTCACCGACGAGGCGCTCGAGACCGAGGTCGACGTCGACGAGCTCGAGGAGCCCGAGCCGGTCCTTGCTCTGCCCGCCGACGTCGACACCGACGAGCCTGCCGGGACGGTGAAGCTCACCTCCGCCAAGCGCAAGCCGGTGGTCTCGCGCAAGACGGGAACGGCCTCGCGCTCCACCTCGAAGTCTGCCTCGAAGGGACCCTCGAAGGCGGGCTCGAAGTCGGCACCGGCGCCTGTCGAAGAGCCAGACGAGGAATGACACGATGCTGATGCCCAAGCGCACCAAGCATCGCAAGCTCCACAGGGGCAAGCGACGCGGCATGGCCATGCGCGGCAGCAGCATCGCCTTCGGCACCTACGGCCTGCAGGCGCTCGAGGCCTGCTGGCTGACCAACCGCCAGATCGAGGCGGCGCGGCGCGCCATGACCCGTCAGGTGCGCCGCGGCGGGCGCATCTGGATCCGCATCTTCCCCGACCACTCCTACACCAAGAAGCCCGCAGAAACGCGCATGGGCAGCGGCAAGGGTTCGCCCGAGGGATGGGTGGCGGTGATCAAGCCGGGGCGTGTCCTCTTCGAGATGTCGGGGATCACCCCCGAGCTGGCCAGGGAGGCGATGCGATTGGCAGCCCACAAGCTCCCCATCCGCACGCGTTTCATCGCCCGCGAGGAGCCCGGTGCCGAGACGCCCGGGGAGGCCAGCGCGTGACCAAGCACAGCGACGCCGTCGGCACGCTGCGCAACCTCAGCGACGCGGAGCTCGATGACCACCTGCGCGAGCAGCGGCGCAAGCTCTTCGAGGTGCGCTTCCAGCAGGCCACCGGACAGGTCGAGAACCACCGTCAGATCCGCGCGCTGCGCAGGGAGATCGCCCGTAGCCTGACCATTCAGAGCGGGACGCAGCCCTCTGCGGAGCAGCCGCAGACGTGAGCGACGTGAGCGAGGGCCCCCTCGCCGTGAGCGAATCGACGCCACCGGAGCGCGGTCGCCGCAAGGTCCGCGAAGGCGTTGTGGTGAGCAACCACATGGAGCGCACCGTCATCGTCGTGGTCAGCGGGCAGAAGCCGCACCCGCTCTACAAGAAGGTGGTGCGGCAGCGGGCCCGCTTCAAGGCCCACGACGAGGAGAATGCCTGCAGCGTCGGTGACCGGGTGCGCATCGTGGAGACGCGGCCGCTCTCCAAGGACAAGCGCTGGCGGGTGACGACCATCGTCGAGAAGGCTCGGTAGGTAGACTGCCGTGATCCAGCAGGAGACGGTGCTGCGGGTCGCCGACAACAGCGGCGCACGCGAGCTGCTCTGCATCCGCGTGCTCGGTGGCAGCTTCCGCAAGTACGCCTCGGTCGGCGATGTGATCGTCGGCACGGTCAAGGTGGCTCAACCCAATGCCCAGGTGAAGAAAGGCGATGTGGTGCGTGCCGTGGTGGTGCGCACCAACAAGGAGTTCCAGCGGCCCGACGGCAGCAACATCCGCTTCGACGAGAACGCCGCAGTGCTGATCAACCCCCAGGGGAATCCTCGGGGCACGCGCATCTTCGGCCCGGTGGCGCGGGAGCTGCGCGAGCGCAACTTCATGAAGATCGTCAGCCTGGCGCCGGAGGTGCTCTGATGGCAGGCCGGACCAGGGAGGAGCGCCGTCGCCGCGTGCGGCTGGCCCACGAGGGCTGGGCTGGCGGCCATCCCCGTCCCCTGGACATCCGCCGGGGTGACACCGTCGTGGTGCTCGCCGGCAAGGACCGCGGCCGGCGCGGGGTGGTGGAGCGCACCCTGAGCGACGACCAGCGCATCGTGGTGCGCGGAGTGAACATCCTCAAGCGTCACACGCGCGCCGGAGTGCGCGGCAACGTTCAGGGAGGCGTCGTCGACTTCGAGGCGCCCGTCGCCTACAGCAACGTCATGCTCGTGTGCAACCGCTGTGACCGGCCGACGCGCATCGCCAAGGAGGTCGATGAGCAGGGCGCGCGCACCATCGTCTGCAAGCGCTGCGGTGAGCGCTACGAGAGGCCAGCGGTCTGATGGCTGTCGCCAGCGCCGTCGAGCGGCCGCGCCTGCAGCGCCTCTACCTCGATGTGGCCGTGCCGGCGCTGGTCAAGGAGTTCCGCTACACCAACGCGATGCAGGTGCCAAAGGTGGAGAAGACGGTGCTGAACATCGGCCTCGGCGAGGCCATTCAGAACGGCCGCGCCATCGATGCCGCCAGCGCCGACATCCGTACCATCACCGGGCAGCAGCCCATCGTCATCCGCGCCCGCAGGTCGGTGGCTGCATTCAAGCTGCGCGAAGGCATGCCCATCGGCGTCAAGGTGACGCTGCGGGCGCGGCGCATGTACGAGTTCCTCGACAAGCTGATCAACGTCGCGCTGCCACGTATCCGCGATTTTCGCGGCACTGATCCCAAGGCGTTCGACGGGCACGGCAACTACACTCTGGGGCTGCGAGAGCAGCTGGTCTTCCCGGAGATCGACTTCGACCGCATCGACAAGCTGCGTGGGCTGGAGGTCTGCATCGTCACCACGGCGCGCAGCGACGACGAGGGGCGGGCGCTGCTCAGCCGGCTGGGCATGCCCTTCCGCAAACCCGGGCAGCAGGGGTGAGCCCTGTGGCCTCCGTTGTATCCAGAACGTGTGCACCGCGTGCGTCGGCGGGTCGCCGATACGGCGCGGCGAGGTTGCCATGGCAAAGAAGTCACTGATCGCCAAGTCTCTGCGCCCCCCGCGGCACCGGGCTCAGGAGCACAACCGCTGCGGGCTCTGCGGGCGCCCCCGCGCCTTCATGCGCAAGTTCGGCATGTGTCGCATCTGCTTTCGCGGGCACGCCAGCATGGGGCTGATCCCCGGCGTCAAGAAGTCGAGCTGGTGAGCGTGCCGTGAACAGTGACCCCATCGCCGACCTGCTCACCCGGCTGCGCAATGCCAACGCCGCGGGTCATCGCGCCGTCAACGTGCCCGCCGCCAGAATGAAGACGGAGATCGCCCGGCTGCTCAAGGAGGAAGGCTTCATCGAGGACTACCGCCTCGGCGATCCCGGTCCCGGTCAGCAGCTGACCATCGAGCTTCGTCCCCCCAGCCGCGGCCGCGCGCTCAGCGGGCTGCGGCGCATCAGCCGCCCAGGGCTGCGCGTCTACGCGCGCAAGACCGAGCTGCCTTCGGTGCTCGGCGGCCTGGGCACCGCCGTCATCTCCACGTCGCAGGGCCTCATGACCGGACGCGCCGCGCAGCGCGCCGGCCTGGGCGGCGAGGTGGTGGCCTACATCTGGTAGCCCGCGATGTCGCGCATCGGCCGCCTGCCCATCTCCGTCCCCGCCGGCGTCGAGGTGACGCTCACGGGCAGCCACGTCTCGATCAGTGGGCCGCGCGGCACGCTCGAGCGCAGCCTGCCGCCGGCGATGCGGGTGCGCCTCGAGGACGGCACCATCACCGTCGAGCGCCCCAGCGACAGCAGCACACACCGCTCGCTGCATGGGCTCACACGCACCCTGGTCGCCAACATGGTGCTGGGCGTCAGCAGCGGGTTCAGCCGCCAGCTCGACCTGGTGGGAGTCGGGTACCGCGCCGCCAAGCAAGGCGACGACCTGGTGCTGACCCTGGGGTACTCGCATCCCATCCGCTACACGCCGCCGCCGGCGATCAGCATCGATGTGCCCCAGCCCACGCAGATCGCCATCAGCGGGGCCAGCAAGGAGATGGTCGGGCAGGTGGCCGCCAAGATCCGCTCTTTCCGCAAGCCCGAGCCCTACAAGGGCAAGGGCGTCCTCTACCGCGGCGAGCAGCTGCGCCGCAAGGCGGGCAAGTCCGGCAAGGCCGGCAAGACCAAGTAGGGAACCACTCTGCATGTTCACCAAGCCCGATCGCCGCGCGGCACGTGACCGCCGTCATCGCCGGGTGCGCCGTCACCTCTCGGGCACCGCCACACGGCCGCGCCTGGTCGTCTTCCGCAGCCTGCGTCACATCAGCGTGCAGCTGATCGACGACAGCCGGGGACACACCCTGGCGGCCGCATCGACGCACGAGGCGGAGCTGCGCAAGCAGGCGGACGGCGCCACCGCCAACGCCGCCGCCGCGGCCGCCGTCGGCCGGGCCATCGCCGTGCGCGCGGAGGCGGTGGGAACCGGCGTGGTCGTCTTCGATCGCGGCGGCTACCTCTACCATGGCCGCGTCAAGGCGCTGGCCGAGGCAGCCCGCGAATCCGGACTGGAGTTCTGATGTCGATGCGCATGGACCGCCGCGACGATCGGGGGAGCGACCTCCAGGAGAAGGTCGTGTCCCTCAACCGCGTCGCCAAGGTGGTCAAGGGCGGACGTCGCTTCTCCTTCAGCGCGCTGGTGGTGGTCGGCGACGGTCAGGGCCGCGTCGGCTACGGGCTGGGCAAGGCCGGTGAGGTGCCCGAGGCCATCCGCAAGGGTGTCGAGGACGCGCGCAAGAGCATGGTCAGCGTGCCCATGGTGGGGTTGACCATCCCTCACGAGATCCGCTTCAAGATGGGCGCGGCCAAGGTGCTGCTCAAGCCAGCGGTGCCCGGCACCGGCGTCATCAGTGGTGGGGCGATGCGCGCGGTCGTCGAGGCCGCGGGCATCCACGACATCCTGACCAAGTCGCTGGGCACCAACAATCCCATCAACGTGGTGCGCGCCACCGTCGGCGCCCTGAGCAGCCTGCGCACCCTGCGTGAGGTGGCCACGGTTCGTGGCAAGTCGCCCGAGGAGATCGTCGGACGGCGCCGCGCCGAGGCGATTCTCGCCGGAGGCGGGCCGCCGCCAGCGCATGCCGAGGCGGTCAACGCATGAGCCGCGTTCGCATCACCTACCGCAAGAGCTCCATCGGCTATGCGCGCGACCAGAAAGCGACGCTGGCGGCGCTTGGGCTGCGCCGTCTGCAGCAGACCGTCGAGCACGAGAACTCCGCCTCGCTGCGGGGCATGGTGGAGAAGGTGCGTCACCTGGTCAACATCGACGGCCTTGCCGCCGACTCGCCGGCGGCCATGGCGCTGCTGGCCAGTCTTGCTGCGGACGGGGCTCCGGGGGAGGTCGCGTCGTGAAGCTCCACGAGCTGCGACCGGCAACCGGCAGTCGCCGCCGGCGCAAGCGTGTCGGCCGCGGTCTCGCCGCCGGGCAGGGCAAGACCGCGGGCCGCGGCCAGAAGGGTCAGCTCGCCCGCTCGGGCGCGGGCCTGCCGCGCGCCTTCGAGGGCGGCCAGCTGCGCATCTCGCAGCGTCTGCCCAAGCTGCGCGGCTTCACCAACCACTGGCGCCATGATTTCTCCGTGGTCAACGTGGGCAAGCTCGGCCGTTTCGAGGCGGGCACCGTCGTCGACACCGAGCTGCTGCGCGCCAGCGGGTTGGCCGGCCCGTCACGCGACGGCGTCAAGGTGTTGGGCAGCGGCACGCTGCGCGTCGCCCTGACCCTGCGGGTGCAGCGCGTTTCCAGAGGTGCGCGGGTCGCGGTGGAGAAGGCCGGCGGGACCGTCGAGCTGCTCGAGCCCGGCGTCGCCGCCAGCGATGGTGAGACCGCGACCGCCGCGGCGCCGCCGGCCGCAGCGGTTGCCGGCGACGAGCCCAGCGCGTCCGGCTAGCGTGGCATGAACCTTCTCGAGGCGCTAGGTCAGGCGCTGCGCATCCCCGAACTACGCCGCAAGCTGCTCTTCACGCTGGGGCTGCTGCTCGTGTTCCGCGTGCTGGCGAGCATCTCCATCCCCGGTGCCAGCGCCTCGGCGCTCAAGCAGCTCTTCGACAACAACTCGTTGCTCGGTCTGCTCAACCTCTTCAGCGGTGGTGGGCTGTCGACCTTCTCCATCGTCGCCATGGGTGTCAACCCCTACATCAACGCCACCATCATCATGCAGCTGATGACGGTGGTCTCCCTGCGCCTCAAGGAGATGGCCAAGGAGGGTGAGCAGGGACGCAAGCGCATCACCCGCTACACGCGCTGGCTGACCGTCGCGCTGGGAATCCTCCAAGCCTACGGCCTCACCGTGCTCTTCAGCAGCAGCCGCGTCAACGTCCTCCCCAACCCCAGCGTCGGCACAGTGATCAGCATCATCATCACCTTGACCGGGGGAACTATCATCCTGATGTGGCTGGGCGAGCTGATCACCGAGTACGGGGTCGGCAACGGCGTGTCGCTGGTGATCTTCGCCGGCATCATCGGCCGCCTCCCCGGCTCGATCTACACCTATGGCACCACCGGGGGCTCGGCGCACGTCGTCCAGCTGGTGGGCATGACGATCATCGCTGTGGCCGTCACCTCCTTCGTCATCTACGTGCAGCAGGCGCAGCGCAAGATTCCCATCCAGTCGGCACAGCGCGTGATCAACCCGCGCATGGGGCTGGCGCAGCAGGGGCGGCGCAGCTTCCTGCCGCTCAAGGTGAACGCCGGCGGCGTCATCCCCATCATCTTCGCTCTCAGCATCATGGCCTTTCCCACCATCTTCTCCAACTTCTTCATCAACGCCGGTGGTGCCATCGGTGACGCGTCGGCGTGGTTCAGGGACCACTGGCAGCCCAACGGGCCCACGCTGATCCCCAACCTCTTGTACAACGGCATCTACTTCCTGCTCATCCTCGGATTCACCTACTTCTACACCGCGGTGGTCTTCGATCCGCACGATGTCGCCGACGACTTCAAGAAACGTTCCGTCTACATCCCCGGCATCCGCCCAGGACGGTGGACCGCGGACTACCTGGGCCGGGTGATGGGCCGCATCACCCTGGCCGGCGCGCTCTTCCTCGCGGTGATCACCGTGGTGCTGCCGCTGGGGACCAGCTTCCTCACCGGGGTGAGCACCACCAACCTGTACCTGGGCGGCACTGCCATCCTCATCGTCGTCGGCGTCGCCCTGGACACCATGCAGCAGATCGAGACGCAGCTGCTCATGCGCCAGTACCGCGGCTTCATCAAGTGAGCGAGAGCACAGCGGCGGGCGCGGGCAGCGTCGCCATACTCTTCGGCCCGCCGGGAAGCGGCAAGGGAACCCAGGCGCCCTTCATCGCCGCCACCTTCCACCTCGCCCATGTCGCCACCGGCGACATGCTCCGCGCCCAGGTGGCCGCAGCCACACCTCTGGGCGACGAGGTGCGTCCCATCATGGAGAGCGGCGCGCTGGTGCCCGACGACCTCGTGGTGCGCGTCATCGAGGACCGGCTGCGTTCCGACGACGCGCGCGGCGGCACCCTCCTCGACGGCTTTCCCCGCACCGTGCCCCAAGCGCAGGCGCTCGACGCCATGCTGCAGCGCAGCGGCAAGCGGGTCAGCCTGGTGCTCTTCCTGGAGGTGCCCACGCCGCTGCTCGTCGAGCGCCTGCTCGAGCGCGCTGCCGAGGAGGGCCGCAGCGACGACACGCCGCAGACGGTGCAGCGGCGCATGCAGGTCTACGAGGAGCAGACCGCGCCGGTGCTCGACCACTACGAGCGCAGCGGCGTGCCCATCCGTCGCATCGATGGCGTGGGCAGCATCGACGAGGTGCAGAGCCGGCTGCGCACCGTGCTCGCCGCAGGCGTCAACGGGAGCCGGGCATGACCACGGCGCGCGCCGATGCGACGTTCCGCCTCAAGAAGCCCGAGGAGATCACCAAGATGCACGCGGCCGGCCGCATCCTCGCCGCCTGCCTCTCCCATCTCGCCAGGTCGGTGCATGCGGGGATGACCACGCTCGACCTCGACGCCGAGGCGGACACGTTCATCCGCGACCACGGCTGCGTGCCCGGCTTCGTCGGCTATCACGGCTTTCCCAACAGCCTCTGTGTGTCCGTCAACGACGAGGTGGTCCATGGCATGCCCGGTTCACGGGTGATCAAGGAGGGCGACCTGGTCTCGCTCGACTGCGGACTGATCCTCGAGGGCTGGTGGGCGGACAGCGGGCTCAGCGTCACCGTCGGCGACGCCAGCGACGAGGCTCGCCGCCTCATCGAGGTCACCCGCGAGGCCCTGCGACGCGGCATCGCCGTCGCGCAGCCCGGCCGCCGCATCGGCGACATCGGCCACGCGGTGCAGAGCTACGTGGAGGCGCAGGGCTTCAGCGTTGTACGCAACTACGTTGGGCACGGGATTGGCCGCAACATGCACGAGCCGCCGCAGGTGCCCAACTACGGCCGCCCCGACACCGGCAATGTGCTCAAGCCCGGCTATGTGCTGGCTATCGAGCCCATGGTCAATGCCGGCGGCCATGAGGTGCGCGTGCTCGCCGACGAGTGGACGGTGGTGACCGTCGACGGCCGGCTCAGCTCCTACTTCGAGCACACCGTGGCGGTCACCGATGACGGTCCGCTGGTGCTGACGCGTCGGGAGGACGAATGACCTCCGCGGATGAGCGCCTTGCTCCGCCGCAGGCGCATGAGCTATACTCGCCCGCCGTGGCTGCGGGTCAGCCCGATAGCGCGCGCCCTGAGAGCGGGCGTGCCGCCCCCCTGCTGGGGCGTGTCATCGAGCCGCTCCCCAACGCGCTCTACCGGGTCGAGCTCGAGGATGGCCACAAGGTTCTCGCCCACACCGCGGGGAAGGCCCGCATCCAAGCCGTCCGCATCCTCCCTGGCGACCGCGTCCACGTCGAGCTCTCGGCGGTCGACCCGGGCCGCGGGCGCATCATCCAGCGACTCGCCTGAGCGCGACACGAGCAGCAGGAACAGCAGAGGTCGTCAACGTCCGAATGAAAGTCCGAGCATCCGTCAAGAGGATCTGCGAGCGCTGCAAGATCATCAAGCGGCGGGGTGCGGTGCGCGTGATCTGCGAGAACCCCAAGCACAAGCAGCGTCAGGGATAGAGGCGACCCATGGCCCGCATCGCCGGCGTCGACATCCCCCGCGACAAGCGCATCGAGGTGGCCCTGACCTACATCTTCGGCATCGGCCCCACCACCGCGAGGCGGCTGCTGACCCTGGCCCAGCTCTCGCCCGACACACGGGCGCGCGACCTCACCGACGCCCAGGTGGGCAAGCTCCGCGACATCATCGCCAAGCAGCTCCAGGGCCGCGTCGAGGGCGACCTGCGCCGCCAGGTGGCGCTGAACATCAAGCGCCTCATGGAGATCGGCACCTACCGCGGGCTGCGCCACCGCCGCGGGCTGCCGGTTCGCGGCCAGCGGACGCGCACCAACGCGCGCACCCGCCGTGGACCGCGGCGGACCGTCGGCGTGCGCCGCAAGAAGAAGTGAGCCGGGAGCGGAGCGGTGGGTAAGAAGAAGAAGGTCGTCAGGACGCGCCGTCGCGAGCGCAAGAACATCGCCGTGGGCCACGCCCACGTCCTCTCCACCTTCAACAACACCCTGGTCAGCCTCACCGACCCGTCGGGCAACGTCATCGCCTGGGGATCGGCGGGGGCACAGGGCTTCAAGGGTTCGCGCAAGAGCACGCCGTTTGCCGCGCAGGTGACCGCCGAGGCGGCGGCGCGCAAGGCGATGGAGCACGGCCTCAAGACTGTGGAGATCTTCGTCAAGGGGCCGGGTGCCGGTCGCGAGGCGGCGATCCGCAGTCTCCAGGCCGCGGGTCTCGAGGTCACCGCCATCACCGATGTCACCCCCATCCCTCACAACGGCTGCCGCCCGCCCAAGCGGCGCCGCGTGTAGCCGGTACGCGCTGTGGCCAACCCGCACGACCCGGTCTGCCGTCTCTGCCGCCGCGAAGGCGTCAAGCTGTTCCTCAAGGGCGAGAAGTGCGTGACCAAGTGCACTCTCGACCGCCGCAACATGACCCCGCCCGGCCAGCACGGGCTGGCACGACGGCGCAAGGTCAGCGACTACGGGATCCAGCTGCGCGCCAAGCAGCGCGCGCGGCGTCTCTACGGTGTGCTGGAGACGCAGTTCCGCCACTACTTCGAGCGCGCCGAGCGCTCGCAGGGGGTCACCGGCACAGTCCTGCTGCAGAACCTGGAGCGACGTCTCGACAACGTCGTGTACCGCCTCGGCTTCGCCGCCAGCCGTCCCGAGGCCCGGCAGCTGGTGAGCCACCGGCACTTCAACGTCAACGGGCGCACCGTCAACGTCGCGTCGGCGCAATTGCGTCCCGGCGATGTCGTCGCCGTCCGAGCGGGCTCGCGCAAGCTCGGCACCATCGAGAACGCCCAGGCCCTCACGCAGGGACGGCCGGTGCCCGAGTGGCTCCTGCTCGACGGTGAGGCGCTCACCGGCAAGGTCCAGCGTCTTCCCGAGCGCAGCGAGATGGACGCCATCATCGATGAACAGCTCATTGTCGAGTACTACAGCCGTTAGCACCTCACCAACGCATCTTCTGACCACGACGCTGGGCGCGACGGCGCCGCAGCGCGACGCCCCAATCACGCTGCGGACGCGCGGCATCAGCGAAGGTCAGCTGCCACCACCCATGGTCGAGACGATTCACACTCCCTCCGTCCGCGAGCTGGAGAGCACCGCGGATTACGGCAAGTTCGAGATCGAACCACTGGAGCCGGGCTTCGGCACCACGCTGGGCAACTCGCTGCGCCGGGTGCTGCTCAGCTCGCTCCCCGGCGCAGCGGTCACCTCGGTGAGCATCGAGGGTGTCTCCCACGAGTTCACCGCGGTGCCGCACGTCAAGGAGGACGTCACCGAGATCCTCCTCAACATCAAGGGGCTCAACGTCATCTGCCATGTCGACGAGCCGGTGCGCATGACCCTCGAGGCCCGCGGCCCCCGCGTGGTCACCGCGGCCGACATCG
>Ga0207646_10007607_pt1 | contig 10975 bp, 9 predicted proteins | sample KBSK5502metaG_FD_184343 | JGI IMG/M metagenome (GOLD analysis project Ga0207646, IMG submission 184343) | Corn, switchgrass and miscanthus rhizosphere microbial communities from Kellogg Biological Station, Michigan, USA - KBS K5-50-2 metaG... | ecosystem: Host-associated > Plants > Roots >...
CCGGGAAATAGTCTTGCCCGCCAGGAAATAGTCTTGCCCGCCAGGAAATAGTCTTGCCCGCCAGGAAATAGTCTTGCCCGCCAGGAAATAGTCTTGCCCGCCAGGAAATGATCTTGTCCGTCAGAGAATGGTCTTGCCCGGCAGGAAATGGTCTTGCCCGCCAGGAAATGATCTTGCCCGCCAGGAAATGATCTTGTCCGTCAGAGAATGGTCTTGCCCGGCAGGAAATGGTCTTGCTGGCCAGAAAATGATCTTGCCCGCCAGAAAATGATCTTGCCCGCCAGAGAATGGTCTTGTCCGTCAGAGAATGGTCTTGTCCGTCAGAGAATGGTCTTGCCCGCCAGAGAATGGTCTTGTCCGTCAGAGAATGGTCTTGCCCGCCAGAAAATGATTATGTCCGGAAAAGCAAAAAAAGGCCGGTGATTCAGGTGAATCACCGGCCAAGTTGATCAGGCGACGTCCGTTGCTACGTGATAATGAACGTCTTCGGATCCATCCAATCCGTGTAACCCAATACGCCCAGCGCGCGGATCTGGAAGTGATAGATTCCAGCCAGCGTGAGCCCACTGATGGTTACCTTCTTGGGTCTGGTGATCGTGACGGTTGTCCACGAGCCCAGTACCCCGCCGGCGCCTTCGAGTGCGTACCGCACATCAAAGGCGATAGCGCCGGTCTGATTTTCGGGCTTCACAACGGCGTCGCCGCTGTTGGGCCCGCGATCGATCGAGCTGAACTTCGCTTCAGTCAGCGGCTGCGGCGCAGTCTTTGTTCTCGCTGCCGCGTGTATGAAACCGCTGGTGGTGAAGGTTGCCAGATCGTCGTGACACGCCGTCTCGACGTAATGACCGAGTAGCGTGTACATCTTGATCACTTCCACGCGCTGTTTATTCAATGCGGTTATGGCTTTCTTACCGCCATCTTCCGCATCGACAATCAACGCGCTGTAGAGATCAATCCCTGCCTTAAAAGTGGGCAGGGCAACCGGTGGATTGGGATATGCCGGATTGTTCAACACGCCGTTGTACGCTGCCATCAGCGCCTTGGCCGTGTCTGGATCCGACACACCGTGCAGACCAAGCTTTGCCTTGATCTGATTAGGAGTCGATTTTGTCTTCATGGTTTACCTACTTTCTGTTTGATTGTTTATTCCAGCCACGCCAATAAAGGTCGAGAGACATGCGGCCGGATTCCCTGTCTCTCCACATCCGATGGGGAACGTTAACGGTTTTGCCGCCGAATAGACACTCCGGCGACGCCAACATGAGCGGCTGCGAATGCAAGCGCGACACAGTAATCAAATGGAAGAGAAATTGCCTTAAAAATCGACGCTCTCTCTCCAAAGATGTAGAAATCCTGCGACAACTCTCCACAAATGACTGATAATGCGTGACATTCAACACTGAGAGGCCGCATATGAACAATATTGAGCGTCAACGTCAGATCGAGTCCGATTCCGTCCGCGACGGCTGCGTTCGCTGGTGCCAAAACACCGAATACCAGGAGGCGACCGACACCAAGCCGTACCGGAATTTGATAAGAATTTCGTGGAGGTCGCTCGCGGACGCCATCCGTGCCGCACAGGACAGCCTGAAGACGTCTAAGAAGGCCAAACTTCCCGCCTGGGGACTGGCGCTTTTGTCCCTCGGCCATGAACAAGTGGCGCTAATCACCCTCGGCACCTTATTCAATATGATCGCTCGATCCGAGTTTGAGACTTGCCTTCCACCGCGCATCACTCCAGTCGCCTACGACATCGGCCAGCGTTGCCGAATCGAATGGCTCGCCGATCTGGCGAATCATCGGGAGGTGAACGTCGCTGAGATATTGCTCTCCCGCAACCGAACCCGCAGCGCGGCAAAACGGGCGGCAGAGTTGGCTGCAGTGCTCGATGATGAAGACGACTGGGCAAACAACTTTCGCGCGCATCATCTCGGTGAAAAACTGATCTCGTTGGCCCTTCAGAGTGCCGTTTTTGACGGTAAGCCGATCTTCGAATCGAAGGAGGACCAGGAAGGTTCCGGCAAAGGCTTAAAGAGGATGCAACGGATCGGGCTGACGGAGGCTGGCGAAACCTGGATCGGCGAACATACGCCGGAAGCGTTGGACTTGTTCAATCCGATCTATGTGCCGATGATCGTTGAACCTCGCCCGTGGACGTCGCTTTCGGAAGGCGGCTATCTGGTGACTCCGATGAAGCTTTTCAAGCGTCAGACCGGCAAAAGGGCCCAACACCGTCTCGAAAAAGCAGACCTGTCGGCGGTGTATGCGGCCGTGAACGCGCTGCAAAACACACCTTACCGGATGAATCAGGCGGTCTATCGGTTCCAGCGGGACGCGTGGATTGCTGGGCTCCCGTTTTTCGGACTGGAGAGTGAGGACCAACGGAAGGGTCTCGAGAAAATGATGGCGTTCCGCTTTGGTCAGGCGGCGCGGCTATCCGTCGAAGAGAAATTCTATTTTCCCTGCCAGGTGGATCATCGCGGACGCGTCTACCCCGTGCCGCCACTGATGAATCCACAGTCCGACCACATCGGACGGGCGCTGCTCGAATTTGCCGACGGCAAGCCGCTGGGCGAACGCGGAGCGTACTGGCTGGCGATCCACCTCGCCAACTGTTATTGGAAGAAGAAGAAAGTGTCTTTTAAGAAACGTCACGCCTGGGTTCACGAAAATGAAGAAGAGATCCTGGACTTCGCGGCCAATCCGTTACGCATTCATCGTTTTTGGACGGAAGCCGACCAGCCGTGGTTGTTCCTGGCCGCATGTCTCGAATGGAAACGCTACAAAGAACAGGGTCCGGGCATGATCTCGCATTTGCCGATCAGTATGGACGGCTCATGCAACGGCTATCAGCATCTCAGCGCGATGGGGCTGGATCCGATCGGCGGACGCGCGACGAATCTGATGCCGTTCCGCGAAGCGCGAGCCCGCGCGGAGCGTGAGCGCGATAGCGCGAAACCTCAATCGAAGGGCGAAGCCTCAAGCGACGACCCGGAGGATATCTGGCATTTTTTCCTGCACCCTTACTCGCGCGGATTTATGGCGAGCATGGTCAACGCCTGCTTGAACGTAATGTTCGAGCATTTCTTCAGGCGAAAGGCAAAATTAATAAGGGCCTGCAACAAACATTACGCGACGAGCCGCACAGATTTCTGGCATACAACAATGGCCTGTGTTGCACTGCCGCAGACGTGGATTTGCAGGCAGGAAAGGACGGCCAATATCGACTCTCGCGGGTTACGGATTTTCAGATCGTTAACGGCGGCCAGACAACTGCTTCTATTTTTCATGCTTTGAAAAAGGAACGGGCTGATATCTCACAGGTGGTCGTGCAGGTGAAATTAACGGTTTTGAGTGACCCCAATATGGTCGCTCAGATCGTGCCATTGATTTCGAAGTACGCCAACAGTCAAAACAAAGTTAATGGTGCTGACTTCTCAGCAAACGGTAAATTCCACCACCACCTCGAACATCTATCCCGAACTGTCTGGACGCCTCCGACATCCGGTATGGATCGAGGAACGCACTGGTATTACGAACGCGCTCGTGGATCATATCTCGACGACAAGGCTCGTCAGTACACACCGAAGCGTATCCGAGAATGGCAAGAAAACAATCCTTCTGATCGTAAGTTCACGAAAACTGATTTGGCCAAGTATGAACACGCCTGGCTAGGGTTTCCTCATTTGGTGTGTCGTGGAGGAGAAAAAAATTTTGTAGCGTTTGCAGAGCGGCTCGAAGACGACGGAGATCCGATCGTTGACTTGGATTTGTTTAAACACACGATTGCAAAGGCCATTCTCTTCCGGACCGGGGAAAAACTATTCTGGAGTCTTCCGTTGGATGGATATCGAGCGAACACTGTCGCGTATGCGATTGCCTGGTTGGCAGACCATTCACAACATCGACTGAACTTGGCACGAATCTGGGAAGAACAGCGCGTGCCCCCTGCAACCCAGGAAGCGATCAAGACGGTTTCCCAGGCGGCATATCGTCACCTGACCGAAATTTCGGGTAATGTTGGAGAATGGTCGAAGAAAGCGGACTGCTGGGAAGCCTTTCGTAATCAGGATATATCGTTCTCTACGACTTGGGAGGCCGAATGGGCGACTACTCCTTTCTTGGCCCGACCTTCCGAGATCGATGCCGTGGCGGAGGAATGGGAACGCGTGCGCGTTTTGTTCCGCGATGACACCAGAACGTTAGGGGAGCTTGAAGCCCTTGCGGGAATTGAATGGATTGCTGCGAGGCGTGGCGACGAGGCGCGTGAACATGCTGTACGTAGTTGGCAGGAATTGAGGGGGCCAGGTGGTCGACGGTATAAGAATGTACGCGCATTTGTCGGATTGTTTGCCGCCGCAGCGAAGCTATTGCCCGCTAACCCCGACGCCGGTACTACCTCATCCAGTGTAAGCAACGCCAGAACCGATCAGCAATGACAGAGATTTCGTTGTTGGTTTCCACAGCCTTTAGGAAATTGAATATGCAGGTGTGGTTGTCAGGAATTTTTCTTAGCGGTGAAAGGATTCGTGAAACTCCCGCAAAACATAGATGCGTTGCTGCTGGAGCATCGCACTTCGCCAGCGTTGCTCGTTCAGAAAAATCTGAACTTTTTTTCGCCGCGAAATGGTCATATGCCGCGCGAGCGACTCCGTCAAGCATAGGAGAAATGAGCGCGGTTTTCGATCCCTGGCAGATCCGGGAATTTCCGGAAGGGAGTGATGGAATACCGTCTTCCGGGCGCACAGGAATTTAAACAAAGGAGGATTTTCGTACAGGGATGAAACAATGGACGGGTTAGAGGCACACCTCGGTGAAGGCCGACAGCTTGGCCATCACAATTCGGCGAGTTCGAGGTGTCGGTTCCGGCGAGCGGGAGCAACCGGGGGTGGCCGTGAAGGCAGATCGAGACAGTCGAGAATCTTGCGAGCGAGGGACGGATCCTCAATAGCGGCCAGAATACGCATCCGGCCGCCGCAGCGTGGACATTCCAGCACATCCACGGCGAAAATTCTCGCCATTAGTTGGGACCAGCTGTAATTGCGCGCATGCGGCTTTTCTTTTTCTGAGGTATCTCGATGCCCACAGGATTCCAGGCGAGACGCTGGAGGCGATACCGGGACGATAGACGGCCGCTGTTTCGCGGCTGAAGCGAGGATTCCGAAATACCTCACCATATGGAAACGCGGTGCGGGCACCAGGGCCGCGAGCTTCTCGATCAATTCACCATCGCTCATGGTCACGTGCGTCGTGCCGTCGCGCCAGGGTGTTTTCATCCCATACGCAAGGCGGCCGGACGCAAGACGCTCCAAGCGCTCGACAGCCAGTGGAGGTCTCAACATATAGCGGCCCACAAATTTTCCAGCTTTGTGTGCTGGTGGGCCGGTAAGCTGACATTCTGATGAACGCTGAACCCATCGACATTGGCGCAACGCCGCGCGGATGGTTCCGGCTCTTGGGATTCTCCGCCGCCACCCCAGGTTCGGTTGCGTCTCCCCGCGTTCGGCCCCGTGGCGATGCGCCCGCGCACTCCTTGGGCATATAGCCCGGCGAGCCATGGGGTGTCGCGCATCAGCGGATCCTCGGCTTCGCCGTCGTCTGACGCGCCGATTCCTTTCTTCGTCAACAGCGCTTGCGTGCGGCGGGATGTCGTTTCAGCCACTGCGGCGACGTCCGGGTCATCCGGCGCACGTAAGGGATAGAAGCGCGGGTTTTCTCCTTCTAACCCTGCGAATACGCTATCCAGCACGAGAACGTGGACATGGGGGTGAAGATTGAGGCCGGAACCAAGGCGCTGCACGAACGCGACGGCGCCGCACTGGCCGCGCGGGATGCCGCAGGCACGAGCACGACGGCGCAGCGAGGAGAAAATCGCACGGATTGAAACCTGTATCACGGCCTTCGGGGCGTCGCGCTGCATGTTTGAGAGTAACTTCCCTGTCGACAAAATCTCCTACAGTTATCCCGTCTTCTGGAATGCCTGCAAGCTGATGGCGAAGGGCGCGAGCAGCGGCGAGAAAGCCGATCTGTTCGCCGGTTCCGCGGCGCGGTGCTACCGGCTGAACGGACTTGTTTAATGGGGCGAACGAAAGTCCTGATCTGAAAGGCGTCCCGAAATTGATCAGAAATGCGGGTCAGACGTCTCGCACGCCGCGGTGCCAAATCCAAAACACGGGGATTCCGGTGGCGATGATCCCGAACACCAGCAAGGCCATGCGCTCGGCCAGCAATGCATTAGCCAGAAGTAAGATCGCGGCGGCAAGAAACACCGCCGGAGTGACCGGGTATCCCGGCACTCTATACGGCCGCGGGAGGCCGGGACTCTTGCGCCGAAGCGAATACACGGCTGCGACGCCGCCGGCATAAAAAGGCCAGATCCCGAGCACGAACGCGTCGGCGAGTTGTTCGAAATTGCGGAACATGACGAAGATCGACGCCAGCAAGGCCGCCAGACCGATCGCCACGTGCGGTGTCCTGAAGCGAGGATGAACGGCGGCAATCTTCTTGAAGAAGAGACCGTTCTCGGCCATTGCAAAGAAGATGCGGGGACCGGTCATCATCGATCCATTGAGCGTGCCGAACGCGGAGATCATGACGGCAAGAGAAACCAATGTCACTCCGGCGCTGCCTACTAACTGCGAGGCGACATCGGCGGCCACCAGTTCCGAGCGCGAAATTTGGCTCATGCTGAAGACGTGAGCATAGGCGAGATTCGTTAAGAGATAGATCGCCACCACGGCGGAGGTGCCGATGATCAGGGCCTGGGCCAGATAACGTTCGGGCCGCTTGACCTCGCCGCTCACGAATGTGACATCCGCCCAGCCGTCGTAGACCCACAAAATGGAAATCAGAGCCAGGCCGAACGAGCTGATGCTCGTGCCGCTGGTTGCGGCCACCGCGGCGGCTGGAGTGTTTCTGAAAATGAACGATACGGCCACCAGCGCGAGCAGCGCGAGATACTTTGCCGTGGCGGTCATGTTCTGAATCAGAGCGCTGATGCCGACGCCGGCGATATTAAATGCAGCGACGAGAAGAATAGACGCTGCTGCGACGTAATGAACGGCGTCGCGGGAAAGGCCCATTCCCAGCATCCTTAATAGATACTCCGCGAATACCGTCGCGATCGCGCCCAATGCGGATGCGCGAACGATCGTCAGCTCGGCCCATCCAAACAAAAATGCCGGCAGGGGGCCGAAGCCTTCCTTCAGGTAAACGAATACGCCGCCGGTGTGTGGCAGCGCGCTGGCGAGCTCGGCGTAGGTCAGCGCTCCCGCGAGAACGCAGACGCCGCCGATAATCCAGGCAAGAAAGAAGAGGAATTCATCTGGAATTCTTGCGGCAATGCCCGCCGGCGAGCGGAAGATTCCGCTCCCGATCGTCGATCCGACCAGAACCGCAACGGCACTGAACAATCCAAGCTTTCGCGGGAGGGTGCTCATAGAAGCTTCATGAATTGGAATCAGGCATTATTCCCCTCCTTGAAAAGGAGGGGAATGTGTCCGCACTGAAACAGTCTGTCAAATCATCTGACGCCCCAGGCTGAACTCTCACCCCGCTACGCCCTACTGTTTCCATCCCGGCCCATGGAGCGGCCGCCCCGGCCTTTCGTTCGTGATCTTGCCATCGGCGACCACCCGCCTGCCATTCACGAAGACGTGCCGGATGCCGACGGAATAGTGGTTCGGATCTTCGAACGTGGCCACATCGCGAATTGTCCGAGGATCGAAGATCGTAAGGTCCGCCATCATTCCGGGGCGCAGGATGCCACGATCCGTCAAATGGACGCGAGCCGCCGCCTTCGACGTCATCTTGCGTATGGCCTCTTCCAGCGCGAGCAGATGTTCGTCTCGAACATACTTCCCGAGAATGCGCGGAAACGATCCCCACCCGCGCGGATGCGACTTCGATCCCGAAAGCTCGCCATCCTCAGCCCTCGCACCGGAATCCGTTCCAACGCCGACCAGAGGATGCTGCAGCGCTGTGCGCACGTCCTGTTCGGTCATGATCGAAATAATGACTGCGCTCTCGCCGCGGTCGGCAATGACGAGATCCATGACCGCGTCGCGGGGATCCTTGCCCATGGCCGCGCCGATCTGAGTCATGGTCATGCCTTCGTACTTCCGCAACTCGGGATTCAGGACCGAGGCCAGCATGACACCATCGCCGCCACCCGAGCCGTACCACTGGTTCTCCCAGTCCGTCGCGTTCGGATCGTCCATGTCCTTCTTGATGCGATCGCGCTCGGCCGGATCGCGAAGTCTGGCGAGCATTTTTTCCAGTCCACCTTCGCGCACCCACAACGGAAGGCATGCATCGAGATCGTTGGAAGCACGATCGTAGGGATACTGATCGGCCGTCAAATCGAGACCTTCAGTTCGGGCTTGTTCCAGTTTTCTCAGCACCTCCGGCATCTTTCCCCAGTTCGCTTTGTATGCGGTCTTCAAATGCCAGATTTCGGCCGGAATCGCAGCTTGTCTGGCGATGGTGATGATCTCGTCCATCGACTCAAATATCTTGCTGCTCTCGGATCGCTGATGTGTGAAGTAGACCCCTCCATACTTCGAGGCAACCTTCGCGAGTTCGACCAGCTCTTCCGTCGAGGCAAAACGGCTGGGCACGTATTGCAGCGATGTGCTGAGGCCGAGCGCGCCGTCTTCCATTGCCTTCGCGACGAGTTGCTTCATCTGTTCGAGCTCGGCCGGCGTCGCCCGGCGATCGTCTTTCCCGATAACGTAATTGCGCAGGCCGCCGGCCCCGACGAATGTCCCCAGGTTGATCGCCGGCTTCGATTGCGTCTCGAGGCGCCGGAAGTAATCGGCAAGTGTTCGCCAATTCTGCGCGACGCCGAAATGTTCGGCCTGCGCTTTTCTTTCCTGGATCAGGCGATCGTTGAGAGGCGCAATCGAGTCACCTTCGCCCGTCACTTCCGTCGTCACGCCCTGCATGATCTTGCTCGCGGCCCGGCTATCGACGAGGACGTTGAACTCCGATTGGCCGAGGAGATCGATGAATCCCGGGGACACGACGAGATCCGTCGCGTCGATTGTTACTGCCGCCGGCGTTCCCGCGAGCGACCCGACCGCCGCGATGCGGTCCCCGCTGATGCCGACATCGCCGCGAAACCAGGGCGCGCCCGTGCCATCCACAATGCGGCCGTTCCGGATGACAACATCGAAACGATTGGGTATTCGTTGCGCAACGACATATCCCACCAGGAACAGTGCCGCACCAATAATGATGAGTCTTCTCATGGTGAATCAGCGCGCAATGGTGTCTTGCAACGGCTGTATGTATCTACCCAACACGATGACGGCAAACCAGAGGAACAATGAGATCCCGGCGATGAGCTTCGCGCGGAGCGGCGCATCCTTTCCGGCTCCGACAGCTTCGCATTCGCGCGAAGCGCTCGTTAAATAAAACAGGCCCATGGCCGTCATCGCCAGCAATATCCCAGCGATCTTGAGCACAAACGCGATGTCGTGAGAGTAAAACGTCGGCATGCCGATGAATGCCAGCATGCCGGTAAGCACATTGATACCAAATCCGGCGAGCCCCCATGGGACGAGTTTGTTCAACGGAGCGATGGGCAGCTGCTTCGCAAAACCCAGCACCCGGAGGTTCAACATTCCGATCGTCCCGATCAACATCACGAGCCCGACGAAATGCAAATCCATCATGAATGCCCACCACCATTTATTGGCGACCATCAGACGTGTGAACTTCGCCGGCGATGGTTCAAATGTGGCGATGGTCCTTTCCACGATGGATCCTTCCTGGGCGATGCGAACTTCGGAATGACGAATCTCGCCGCCGGTATTTCCGGTCCTTGCCATGAGACCCACCGTCACCAGCGAACAAACCAGAATCGCAGGTGTGTTCCAACGTGCCGGCCGCCACAGCGCGATGATGGCCAGCGCGCCGGTGATCTCCATGAACCACACCGCCAGCTCCGCCGCGCCTTCGTGTCTCTGAATCAGAGCGTTGGATATGCCGAGATCGTTCACTATCTTTTCATGCGCGCCCACGCCTGTCATGAACGCCGGAATCGTCAGGAGGGCCATGGCGACAAAGACCATGAGACTGCTTCGCCGCGAGACGAAGAACAATCCGACTCCCACAATCGTCCCGATGACCGGGAAATGATTCAGCAAAAGATGCAGATGCGGAAAATCCATAATAAAAACTCATTGGAAATTCCAAGATTGGAAATTTCTGAATTTCTGAATATGAAGAAATTTAGAAACCTCCAATCTTGGAATTTCCAATAGGTTTCCCCTCACTGACAGGGAACCTCATACACAAGATAACTGCAGGTGTACGCCAGCAACCGGCCCGACGTAATGACACCCAGCCAAAGCACGAGCGACCACAGAGCCAGCGTCTTGCCTCTGGCCAGCAACCCTTCATCGAAGACCTGTCTCTTCATCCGCAGCAGGATCCACACAGCGAATCCCACGAGCGTCAGCTTGATATAAAAATCCGGGTTCGTGAACGCCTTTGACGGGTACGCCAGCACCAGAAAAATACCGGAGGTGAAATTGATCGCCAGGCCAAGCCACATGACATTGAACCAGGTCTTCAGCGGCGGCAGTGGAATATCGGGCGCCACACCAAGCAGACGTAAATCGATCGCCGCATTCGGGCCGACCACCAACGCCAGGCCGATGGTGTGAAACACGAGAACGAAGTAGAACCCGAACAGGGACTCGGACTCGCGCAACCACGTGCTCAGGCCGGACTGCTCGAGCGTATTCAGGAATTGGGGAACAACCAATTTGCCTCCGACGAAGTTTTGGTGCATTCTCACGGACAGCTTCAGGAAAATCAACCACGGATTTCACGGATAGGCGTGGGGGGACTGGCCGGTTGTAAAGAGGCGCCCGCGAAGCGCAAGCCCGATAGGGCGCAGCCGTAATAAAAGGCGTGTACCGAAGCAATCCGGACGGTGGGCCCGACGCTAAGGAAATGGAGGGAA
>Ga0207646_10007609_pt1 | contig 10974 bp, 8 predicted proteins | sample KBSK5502metaG_FD_184343 | JGI IMG/M metagenome (GOLD analysis project Ga0207646, IMG submission 184343) | Corn, switchgrass and miscanthus rhizosphere microbial communities from Kellogg Biological Station, Michigan, USA - KBS K5-50-2 metaG... | ecosystem: Host-associated > Plants > Roots >...
TGCTGGCACCCTGATGCCGCGCTGCTGGCCCGGGCGGGTCTGAAGTGCTGGTCGTCGTCAGGCGCCCATCTCGGCGATCGCCCGGATCGCACTGGCGGCACCGCAGGGTGCCGGTTTTGGCTGCAGCGTGCCGTCGCGATGACTTCAGCGCGGCTTGTCTCAGCGGCCTGCCGAGCCAGCGAGAAAGCTGACCAATTGGGGCACGATCCGCTCGTGGGCGTCCTCTTGGAGGTAGTGGCTAGCGTCGTCGAGCTGGGTCACGGGCGCGTCGGGCAAAGTCTTGCGCCATTGCTGGAGAACCGCGGGCGTGAACGCCGGGTCGCGCATCGCCCACATGATCCGCGCGGGCTTGGAGCGGAAGTGCTGCTCGAGTCCGCGCTGGAGCCGTGTGATCAGTTCGGCGACGGGTCCGGTGGTGCTGGCAGGGATCTCGCGCGGAAAGACGAGCTCGCCTGTGCGGCTGGACCACGTCGGGTGCGGCGCCAGGTACGCGCGGCGCACATCGGCCGTAAGTCGCTCGCGGTGCACGACGCCGGCGCGGAACACGAAGCCTCGGACGAACATGTCGAGCCCTTTCACGAGTACCTCGCCAACACCTGGCGTGCGGAACAGCCGCAGCGGCACGGGAAGGTTTTGTCGCGGCCCGGCGAAGGTGTTGAGGATGAACAGGCCCGATACCTGGTCAGGGTGCGCGGCCGCCCACGACAGCCCGATCGGCCCGCCCCAATCCTGCGCTACGACCACTGCGTCGCGTAGATCGAGCGATTCGAGCAGCGCCTCCAGGCGCGCGACGTGGCGCGGGATCCGGTAGAGCTCTGGATCGGTCGGCTTGTCCGGGCGGCCGAACCCAAGGCGGTCGGGCACGATCGCGCGGTGGCCCGCCTCCGTCAGCGGGCCGATGAAGTTGCGGTACAGGAAGCCCCAGGTCGGGTTGCCGTGCACCAGGACGACCGGGCGGCCATCCCGCGGCCCCTCGTCGATGTGGTGCATCCGCCCGTCGGACGTTTCAAACCAGCGCGGCTCAAACAGCCACAGCCCGCCGAAAGTCCAGTCCGTCGTCACAGCTGGCAGAACTCTCGCGGTCGAGCCGGACAGATCAAAGACGCCCAAGGACAGGACGCTCTTGGCCCGGCGGGCAGGAGTCCCGGTTGCCGCGCAAACGCCGGCCGCGACTTGGTCCTGCTCGTGGCGCCCGACGAACCCGTCGGGCGACGAGTCGATTCGGGTCGCTCGTGCTCCTGCGTCGCGGTCAATCCGTCCGTCGCGCCGCTCGGGGCATCCGACGATGCAGGAACTGGCGCATAGGAGATAAAGGCCCGCCGGACCGCGTGAAGCTGGATCGGAGCCTCTGATGGGAGCGGATCTTCGATACCGCTTCCCCTGTCCGCCGAGCAAAATGGTGATCCGGTCGAATAACACCTGAACCACCGCCCGTCGGTGACCTGGTGACAGTTGCTCCCAGACGTCGCGCAGGTTGGATTAACCAAGCGGGTCGGCGGCCCCGTGTCGGCCACCTTGGCCAGCTGTGCCTCGGTTTTGGTGATCCGCTCCTCGAGCCCTCGACGGGCAGCCAGCCATTCACCGCGACCAATCTCCCCGGCAGCGAAGAGCTCGGCAAACTCGGATTGCCGCGACCGGCGTCTGCCAGCCCGGCATCGCCGGCGGCCGCAAAGGCGTCCCCGACACGGTGGCCTCGCATCCCTTGGTCTTCGCCACTTTTACCGCCCCTAGCTTCGGGCCGCATCGGGCTGGCGGGAGTCGCCGTCGCGGCTGCCCGGCCAGCCGATCTTCTGCCAGTGCTCACCGAGGACTACGCCGCCAAGATCGCGCGGGACTGGAACGTCCGCCAGCGCGGCGCTGGCTTCGTCACCCGGTTCCTGGTCCTGCAGCCCGACTTTCGCGTGTCGAACGCGAGCGGCCACCGGGCTGCCGCCAATCTCGCTTTTATATCTAAAGTGAGATATCGTTTGCGGTATGGAAGAAGATAGCGAGCCGGCGCAGCCCCGGCTGCCGCTGCTGCCAGGCTTCCGCGAGATGGCCCTGCGGCGCATGTCCGAGGAGCGGCGCCGGCTGCTCGGCGAACTGGCGGAGATCCGGCACCAGGCCGGCCTGTCGCAGACCGAGGTCGCGTCTCGCATGGGCACCTCGCAATCGGCGGTCGCGCGGCTCGAAGCGGGAGGAGCTGACGTGCGGGCTTCGACGCTAGAGCGCTATGCCGCCGCCGTGGGCGGCCACATCTCTTGGCAACTCCAGGACGACCGTCTGTCTGGCTGGAAGGGAAGCATCCATGGCAACGCGACTGGCGGGCCCGGTCCCGCCTGAGCCGCCCTACCCGCCCCGGTGGCCGTTCCGGCCAGCGGAGCCGATGCCGCATGCGCCAGCTCCGCTCGTCGCGCCGGCATGGGCACCGGCAGGAGCCGGCGTGTGGCCCAGCCGGCTGTATGAGCGGCTGCTGGAACGGCGGATCGTCATGGCCCACGGTCTGCTGACTGACGAGACCGCGACCCAGCTGAGCGCTCAGCTGCTGACGCTGGATGCTGAGGGCGATGAGCCCATCCGGCTGGAACTGCTCGGCCTGGACAGTGAACTGCCTGCCGCCCTGGCCGTGATGGGGGTGCTCGATGTCGTGGGCGTCCCCGTGCACGCGTACGCGGGCGGCCGGATAGCTGGCCCCGGGTTGGGTGTGCTCGCCTCCTGCAGCCACCGGCGCGGCTACCCGAATGCCGTCTTCGCGCTCACCGAGCCGCGAGTCCAGATCGACGGACGCGCGGCCGAACTCGCCGCGCAGGAAGAGCAGCTTCGGACCATGCTTGACGCGCTGTACTTCCGGCTGGCCGAAGTGACCGGCCGCGAAGTCGACGAAATCCGCGACGACGCCCGGCGAGCCAGGCACCTCACCGCGGAGCAGGCCATCTCCTACGGCCTCATCCAGGCGATCCCACAATTGGGATGAGCCACAGAGGGCCGTCGCCGATGGGAGGACCGCCACGACCGGTGACGACCAGCCCATGGCGCAGCTCCCGGGGACCTGCGTCGCGGAACCCGAGCCGGTCCGTCAGGACCTGGTCACCCAAGCCGACGGCGGCTCCGTGAAGACGGAATCCGCGCTCCCGTCTTCACCTGACTGCGAGGCAGCCCGGCAATGAGGGGCACCGTCGGTGACTGACGCTGCGACTTGCGGCGAGCGCAATCAGGCTTGTTCCGGGCGGTCGTCCGGCCGTGAGCATGATTGCCTTGGCAGATGCCGATTGGCTGTTCTGCATTCGCTACGCGGGGTTTTCACCGGTCTCGATCACGCGGAACGGCTTATCCGGCAGCCGGGCGGTAGACATGGAGCACCGCGCCGTCGCCATATCCCCGAGCCTCAATGAGGTCGAGCACGAAGGGCGCGGTGAGTCCCGCGAACAGCGGGAGTCCGTCTCCTAGCGCCACCGGCTGGAGCACGAGCCGGTACTCATCGACTAGGCGGAGCCTGGTGAGCGACTGCGCGAAGGCGGCACCTCCCCACGCGATCAGGTCCTTCCCGGGCTCGCGTCTGAGGGTGCTGATCTCGTCGGCCAGGTCGCCGCTCGCGATCGTTGACTGCGGCCAGTCCGCCTTGGTGAGTGTCCTGGAGAACACGACCTTGGGAATATCGTTCATCGGTGCCGCGTACTCGTCGTCGGAGGTGGGCCAGAATCCTGCCATTTCCTCGTAGGTAGCGCGCCCCATAAGATGCAGGCCCGCCTCACCGAGCCAGTCGAGCTTTCGCGCTTTCAGAGCCGGGTCTTCCGGCGGCAGCCCCCAGCCACCGGCGCCGAACTTGCCGGGGCGCGCCACCAGGCCATCCAGCGAAACCCCCATCATCAATGCGAGCTTTCTCATCTTGGTTCCTTTCATCGGGAGATCTTTCGTCGCACTGTCGTTTCTCGGCCCGGACGCCCGCGGGATGTCAGTTTGTCGGACGGCCTGTCCTCCTGCCCACCGGTCCGCTCCCTCCCATGCGAACCTCTTGACGCGGTAAACCAGGTGCGGCCGCCGTCGCGCGTTCCCGGATGGTCACCTCAGCGCGGGTTGTCGTCCATGCAGACGTGCCGGGCCGGAAAGCTCATCGGCCCGCGGACGGACAATCCGACCGGAGATCTCGCCCTTCTTCGGGGCGCGTCCGACCATGGGGATGCGCCGGTACTGTGATCTATCGGTCCGTGCGGACGCGAAGGGGGTGCACGGGTGGACGTTGCAAGAGGCAGCGCCGAAGCCGAACGTGCCGCGCCCGCCGGCTCCGATGGCGCCCGCACCGTGCGTTGGCCCGAGGTGGAGGACTTCGACGACCTGGTCCGCCGGTACCGGCGCGAACTGCACGTGTACTGCTACCGGATGCTCGGGTCCTTTGATGAGGCCGAAGATCATGTGCAAGAGGTGCTCCTGCGTGCCTGGCGCTCCCGGGAACGCTTCCAGGGCCGGTCGAGCCTCCGTACCTGGCTGTATCGGGTCGCCACCAACGCCTGCCTGGACACGCTGCGCCATAACGCCCGCCGGGCCGTGCCTGCGCCGGCCAGCGCACCGGCCGGTTCGGGACCATCGATCGCCACGATGCCGTGGGTGCAGCCGTACCCAGACTCGCTGCTGGACGAGGTCCCCGCCGACCAGCCAGGCCCGGAGGCGGTGGCAGTGAGCCGGGAGACGATCTCGCTTGCCTTCCTGGCGGCGATTCAGCTCCTGCCACCGCGCCAGCGGGCTGTGCTGATCCTGCGCGACGTGCTCAGCTCGCCCGCTGCCGAAGTCGCCGAAATACTCGACATGAGCGTCCCGGCGGTCAACAGCGCGCTCCAGCGCGCCCGCACAACACTCCGCGATCGGTGGCCAGATGGGCGGCTGAACTGGGCACCAGCCGCCGAACCCGATCCCGGGCAGCGCCGCCTGCTCCAGCGCTTCATCGCCGCGCATGAACAAGCCGACCCCGAGGCGCTGATCGCCATGCTACGCCACGACATACGACTGGCCATCTCCCCCCAGGTCGGGGAATGGAACGGCCAGCAGGAGGTTGGCGACGCGCTCCGCGATGGCATGAACGCCCTCGGCCAATGGCGGCTGCTGCCGATCATGGCCAACAGACAGCCAGGCGCGGCGGGGTACCTCCGCCGTCCCGGCCAGACTGCTTTCTTCCCGTTCGTGCTCTCCGTACTGCGCCTCGAACACGGCCGCCTGACCGACATCGCCGCCTTCGAGCAGCCATCGATGTTCACCGCGTTCGGCCTGCCCGCCAGCCTGTGATCGACGAGGAACCCGGAGCACGCGACGACCTTCACCACGGGCAACCGGCCGGATGGCGGCCCGACAGCGCATGGACTGCGCACTGGAATGGCTCATAGGGCGGCGTAGGTGACGCCTGCACGCACCCACCCGTCCTCGACGCCGATCGGCGATCTGCGCCAACTTCGCAATTCGATCACCTAACGGGCCGATCACCCACCGTAACGGTCACGGTCTCGACTTGATGGCCGACAAATTCGCCACTCAGCTCCCTCCGATTCTACCGGTCGTGCTCGGCGCATCACCATGGGACGGTGCCATGGCGATCCTGGAAGGTACCGGTCGGGCCGTGCTTGGGCACGGTGGCCAGGCACACGATCGCGTCCGTGCCCGGTCACCGTCTGGGTGCCGCGGTTGTTGTTGAAGTCGGTTCCGGTAAAACCCGGGTCGGCCGCGTTTACCAGGATGCCGTCAAGCGCCCTCGCGTACTGCACGATCAGCATCGTCAGCGCGGTATCACCGGCCGATCCCGGACCCTGTCCGCGGCAGGCCAACGAGATCGCAGGCCGGCTCGGCCACCGCCGACGCTGCACGCACCCTAGTCTGCGAGCACGTCACAGGGAAGAACCCCCACCATTGATTCCACCCTGTGTGGATGGCCATCGCGTCGCCCGGCTAGTCATCAGGGAACAGATCCAAGCAGTCACCGCTCCGGCCGTCGAGGGAAATGACAGATCGATGAGAAAACCCGACGGCAGATCGATGAGACGGCTTGCGTCAAGCCAGGTCAGCGCGGTTCTCGGTGACGATTAGCTGAGAACCTACAGATCGCGTGCAAGCTCCGCAGGCCGGCTCGTTCGGTGCGGCTGAGGCGGTCTCGCCAGGCAGGCAGCAGTGGGCCGGGCACAAGATGCCCGCCGCGGACATCGGGGCGAGCGCAGAGCCGCCTCGGCTCATGAGCCGGATCTCACCTCGTCAGGGCGACCGCGGACGCGGTTCATCGCCGGGCGGTACTACGGTCTGGTCATGCTTGCGTTGACAACGGTCTCTGCTGCTCCGCATGTCGTGCTAACCAATGTGCCCGATCCCGTTCCGCTGCCTGACCAGGTACTCGTCCGGGTCCGCGCTTCGTCGCTCAACCGCGGGGAGGTCTGCGACCTGCCAGGGCTGCCGCTGGGGTCGGCCGCCGGCTGGGACGTAGCCGGAGTTATCGAGCGGGCTGCAGGTGACGGCAGCGGCCTACCAGCCGGGACCCGTGTGGTCGGCCTGGTCGGCAGCGGCGCGTGGGCACAGTTCGCCGCGGTCCCGGTCAGCCGCCTGGCCCCGGTTCCCGGCCCGGTTTCCGATGCGCAGGCGGCCACACTTCCCACCGCCGGACTGACAGCATTGCGGGCGCTGGAGGTCGGGGGCCTGGTGCTCGGAAAACGCGTCCTAGTCACAGGCGCGACCGGCGGAGTCGGGCGGATGGCCGTCCAGCTCGCCCGCGCGAGCGGCGCGCACGTCACCGCGCTTGTTCGCACTGCCGCCGCATCCCGCGAACCGCTGAGCCGCATCGGCGCCACGACCGTCACCGAGCAACTCGACGGCGACTTCGATCTCATCATCGACGGCGTCGGCGGAGCCACATTCGGGCTCGCCATCGAGCACCTCGCCCCGCGCGGTGTCGTGGTGAACATCGCAACCCAGGACGACGACGAAACGGTCACATTCCGAGCCAGCCGCTTCGACCGTGCTCGCGGCGCGAGGATCTACACGCTGAACCTCCCCGACGAGCTCGCCTCGCATGCCAGCGCTACCGGCGACCTCGGGCGCCTTTGTGCCCTGATTGCCGACGGACAGCTTGATGGCCAAGTGGAACTCGAATGCTCATGGCGACAGCCGGGCCCCGCCATCAACGCCCTGCTGGACCGCACTATAAGCGGCAAGGTCGTACTCCACATTGACTGACCATGTCAGCCGGCGGCATTCCGCCATCAGCCAGTACGCACACAGCACCCATTACCCTCGGCCGTCGAATCGACGTCGTTGCCGGACCGCGCCAGAAAGGCTCGTCCGGCGCATCATTTGAGGCTGGCACGGAAACCGTCCGCGCTGCACCGAATGGGCCGATCGGTGTTGCGTCAGCACCCGATGAGGCGCTCAGCGACTGCGGCAAACCGGCCGAATGCCGATCAGCGAGACGGCCTGCAGAACCACCGGTTGCCGCACAGGACCTTCAGTGCGTTGAAGCCCGAGCCCACGGCGATCGCCAGGCGCTCGGTCACGGGAGCTGGAACCGTTCCTCATACATGGCAGGCCCGCCGGTACGTGCTGATGGTGTCCACCGAGCGAGCAGCCGACCAAGTTCGACCGCGCATACGGATATTGACGACGTCGGCGCCGATGCCGCTATCTGAGATGACCAGCCAATGATCTTGCCAGTCGTGTAGGGGACGCGGAACATGATGAGTAAGAGCGATATGCCCGGCAGCCGCGCGGATCGACGTGCGACAGCCAAAGACACCGGACACCCCGACTCCGAAGCTGTTAGAGCTGCCGGACTCGATCTGCGCGCCGCGCGATCAGTCCCCGAGATGTGCGGTCCGGCGCCGAATGGATATTCGGCACGCCATATCGTGAGTTTCGCACCCATCAATTCGGCAACCGCATGCTGTTGTCACATCAGACGCCGGCAGACCCTGAGACGCGAAGCGACCGCAACCCGGGCCGCTGAATACCGGTCCCGTCGCCTGCATGCGGGCCATCGCTAGCACCGGTCAGGGACGGTGATCTGCGCTGGCGTCGGCCTGGCCGTGAACGCCCGGATCTGCCGCTGGCGGCGTGCATGATGAGTTAGCGGGCAGGGTCTTTGGTGGCCAGCTGATCAGGCCGTCGCCCATTGTCAGGCGCGATCAGTGAGAAGATGATCAAGGGCCGGGCGGCGACGATGGCAATGCTAGAGATGCGTCAGGTGACCAGGCTGAGCCATAGGTAGCCGATCGGCTGGCCGACGTTCCAAGAGGCCGCCTGATGCGGCTCGACCGGCGCAAAGCCCGCCGCGGCGTAACAGCGCTGGGCGGCGATGTTGCGGGGATGGATCCGCAAGAACACCCGCGATTGCCGGGATCGGGCCAGCCGGGCCAGCTCGGCGGCCAAGCGCCGGCCCAGACCCTGGCCTCGCTCGCCCGGATCGACGATGAGCCGCGCGAGTTCCACCTCGACCTCGCCGTCATCCACCCACAGCTCGCCGTGCCGTGCCGAGAGGCGTGCGCCTCGACGGCGATCTGGTCGCTGACGCCCTCGACCAGCACGAAGGCCCGCGCGGCCGACGGTACACCAGTACCTGGGCTGTGGCCTCGGTCGCCGCTGCCGGGCCATGCACATAATGATCGAGGAGCCGGCTGGCAAGCTCGCGCCGCCTGGTGATCCACATAAGTCATCTGCCCGTGCCTGCCAGCGATATCGGGCGGGTCGGCAGCGCGACATCTGCCTCACGCTCCACGATACGGAACCGTCTGGCGCAAATGCCGCCGTCTCATCCGCCCGGCACGCGCCCAGGCGGCTCGGTCTGTATGCATCGGATGATCGAATCCGGCCGATTCGGCACGGCCATAATTTGGCATTCGGCGGCGCGGCCAGCAGCCGGCGGGCTTCGATAGCGTGCCAGCTGTGGAGCTGATGACCGGCCGTTTCCTGCTGCGTCGTCCGCTGGAGGACGACGCAGCCGAGGCACTGACCATGCTGCACGACCCCGACGTGCTGCGGTGGAATCCGGCCCCCGCTGTGGTCGATATCGAGACGGCGCGCGCCTGGTGCGTCCGGGGCGCCGACTGGAGCGACGGGACACACGCCACCTGGCACGCTGTCGACCGCTGGACTAACCGGCTGGCAGCGAACTGCACGACCTTCGCGATCGACCGCGACCAGGCGACCGCCAAGATCGGCTACCGAGTAGCTCCCTGGCAGCGTCGGCGAGGGATTGGCAGCGAGGTCGCCGCGCTCGTCACCCGGTGGGCGTTCGCCGAGTTCGGACTTGCTCGCGCCCAACTCGAGCTTGCCGTGGCCAACGTGGGCTCGTGCCGGGTGGCGTCGACAGAACCGTCCGCATGAATTACCCACGGCGCCCGGACCGGGAACGTGATCCCGGTACCGGCAAGCAAATAGCCAGTGGTTGTGGCGGAATAGCCGAGACAGCCGCAGCCCTCTGGTTACCAACATTCGGAAAGATACGTAGCTAATGCCGCGCACCAGCCGTCCGCGTCGCGCCAGCTCTACTCCCCTGGGCTCGGGCGGTCCAGTCGACACGTTGCTGCTGGCGCACGTGCAGCCCGCAGCCGAGCAGCCGCTGCGACGGAGCTAGCCGCTGAATCAGGAAAGACAGGCCAAGGAGAACAGTGTCGTGGACCGCGCTTATCCAGAGGGCACCCGCCCGCCAGAGTCCCGCCAGCCGGTCTCCATGCGGCAGCCGAGGTTGTGCGGCTCGGCAATTCCGTCCGCAGCACCAGCTTGACTAGGCGCCGGCAAAGATAACGCCGGGCGGACAGCACGTAAGCGCCAAGCCCGTCCGGCTCTTCAACTTCTCGGTTGCCGGCCCGAGCTCGAATGCTGTCCGGCCCTGGGCGTCGGCAGGTTGCCCGCCAGCGCCAGCAGGTCGTGCAGGCTGGCGCCGGGCCGGCCGGCTAGCACGGTCAGGCCAGGTCGGCGGGCGGCGATGGAACGCGCTTCGTCTTGTGCTCGGCGGGCCGTCTGGCTCATGGCGGCTGACAGCACTACGAGGCCAGCGCCGGTGTCGTCGGCCAGCCGGGTGACCTCATCCACGGGCAGGTCGGCCGCCAGGTGATGCACCAGCCAGCGTTCCCCGCGCAGGCAGACTGCTGCCATGAGCGCGGGCAGGCTGTGCCGCTCGCCGGGCGGGGTGGTGACGACCGCGACTCCGCGGGGGCGGCCGCCGGGCTGTCGGGCAAGGGCACAGATCAGCCGCTCGCAGATGGCGGCCGCGCGGTGTTCTTGCGCGATGGAAACGCGCCCGGCAGCCCAGTCGTCCCCGATCTGGCGCAGCGCGGGCGCGATGAGGTGGTCGCACAGGTCGGCGATGCTCACGCCGCCCGCGAGCCGCTCGAGACGCTGCCGTGCCAGGGTCTCCTCCCCGTCGGCCAGCGCCGCATACAGCCGCCTGGCCTGGGCCGCCCAGTCGCGGACGTGGATGGGGCGGACGGGTTGCCGGCCAAGGCGGCGCCGGGTGGCGAATGCCGCCACGTCCTCATCGCTGATCTGGTATCCGCGTCCTATTTTGCGGGCGGGCAGCAGGCCCTGGCGCACCCAGCCGTAGGCGGTCTGGTAGTGCACGCCGAGGGTGTCGGCTGCTCCGCGCAGGTCCATTCACCCTCTCTCGATTTGCTGGCTGCTCAAGGTTAGTATAATTTAGTTTGTGTTTCTATCTGGAGGCCCGTGGCGTGGGGGACCGGCTTGCAGCCGAGGCGCCGCGGATGAGCACCCGGGCGCTTCGGGGGATGCGCCCGGGTGCGCACGACCTCAGCCTGGTGAGTGGCGGTCTTCCGGCGCAGACCCGGTTTCCGGCGCAGACGCGGGTTTCCGGCGGAGACGCGGCGCGCTCCCGCGGCAGGGAAGAAGCCGCGATCCAGGACCCGGCGTGGCCACACCACTGCCCTGGCCGTGACCAGAGGCGTCATCACCAGCGCAGCCATCCTGGTCGAGGCCGTGTTCGCCGTCCTCGGGGGTGCTCGCGCTGATCACTCACCGAGT
>Ga0207646_10007610_pt1 | contig 10973 bp, 11 predicted proteins | sample KBSK5502metaG_FD_184343 | JGI IMG/M metagenome (GOLD analysis project Ga0207646, IMG submission 184343) | Corn, switchgrass and miscanthus rhizosphere microbial communities from Kellogg Biological Station, Michigan, USA - KBS K5-50-2 metaG... | ecosystem: Host-associated > Plants > Roots >...
CAGGGGTTGGTCGACTTACTGGGCGGCAACCACGTGCTGCGGGCCGTCGAGCGCGCCGATATCGAGCGCACGCTCGATGGCAGCGTGGCGGTCCTGATGCTCACGCACGTCGATTACGCGACCGGCGAGATCCACGACATGCGTCGCATCACGGAGGCCGCCCAGAAAGTCGGCGCGCTGATGCTGTGGGATCTCTCCCATAGCGCGGGCGCCGTGCCCGTCGATTTGACTGCCGCCGGGGTCGACCTCGCGGTGGGCTGCGGGTACAAGTACTTGAATGGCGGGCCGGGTGCTCCGGCCTACCTCTTCGTCGCCGGCGGCCTGCAGGACGCGATGCAGTCACCGGTCTCGGGATGGATGGGCCACGCCGCGCCGTTCGCGTTCGAGCCCGAATACCGCCCCGCTCCCGGGATCACCAGGCAGCTCGCCGGCTCCCCACCCATCCTCAGCATGCTGGCGTTGGAGGTCGCGATCGACCTCTGGCTGCGGGTCGACCAGAAAGAGGCGCGCCGCAAATCGATGGCGCTCGGCGACCTGTTCATCCAGCAGGTGGAGGAGACCTGCCGCGACCTCGGCGTCGAGGTGGTAGGTCCCCGCGATGCCGCCCAGCGCGGATCGCAGGTGTCGGTGCGGCACAAAGAGGGATACCGCGTGATGCGGGCGCTGATCGATCGCGGCATCATCGGCGACTTCCGAACGCCTGACTTGATGCGATTCGGCTTCGCGCCGCTCTACACCCGCTACGTCGACGCCTTCGATGCGGTGCGCGGACTCCGTGAGGTGCTAACCTCGCGCGCCTGGGATCGACCGGAGTACGCGACCCGATTGGCCGTGACCTGATGACGGATAGCAACCAGGGCGACCGGCTGCTCCGCGGCTACCTCAGCAGCCGCCTGCTGCTGCTCGTCGCCGGTATCGTCACACCGATCGGCATTCTGTTGGTCAACGCCGCCGCATTCGTGATGCGAAACCTGCAGCAGTTCCGGATCGGCATCGCGGTTTGCGCCTTGATCAGCTCACTCGTCTTGAATGGCCTTACCGCCTCCTGGCTGCTTCGCCTGGCGGGTCGCCGATCGATCTCGATCTACCTCCATCACCAGGAATGGGCTGGCGTTGTGGCTACGACGGTCGTGGTCGCCACCTCGATCGGCGCCGCCATCTTCACTTATATCGGGATGGGTAACCCGAGCCACCTGCCGGATACCCTGTCAGTGCTCACAGCCTTGGCCGCGCTGCTGGTCCCAATCGGGATCACGTACTTCAGCCGCTTCTTCGTGAACAGCCGCTGACAGCCTTCAGCGGGCCAGCCGGCGAACCAGATCAAGAACCCGGTTGAAGTCGTCGGCCGCAAGTTGACCGGCACGGGCGACGAGTTCCTGCAAGCCCGCTTCATTCGTTGAATCCGACCCAGCCGGATCCAACCGGTAAACATGGGCCAGCGGCCGTCGGCCAAGCGACCGACCCCGCGGGACTGCCCCCGGAGGCTGGGACTCGGACAGTCCACGCTCGAGCAGTAGCTCCGCCCGTTCGAGAAGCTGGGATTGCCTCAGCCCGAGTGCTCGGGCAATGGGACGCATCGCTTCGGTGGACGCCCGCTTCTTGCCCTTTTCGATTTCCGATAGGTAGGGATACGAAAGACCGGACAGCCGGGCGAGCTCCTTTCGCTCGAGTCCCTGCTCGGTGCGGGTCACCTTGATCGCGCGGCCGAGAGCACCATAGAAATCTTTGCCCCGGGGTGCCTGTGAAAGAGCCGCCGGTTCAGGCGATGCCATGAATACGATTCTGCCGTCTAGCACGCTACGCCTGCAATCGGAAGAAATATGCGCATAGCGTATATGCTATGCTGTCAGCCTCTAAAACACAACAATCTGAGGAGGCCCTGGCCATGGCAGACCGCTCGTCCGATTTGGCACCTCGTACCGCCGTCGACATCGTTCGTGATCGACTCGAGCAGGGACCGCCCGGTGGCCTGCGCCCGGGTTTGCCGCAAACGGCTGGACGATTGACCGTTGTGCCCATCTTCCACGACGGGCCTGGACTCGAGTATGTGACCTTTGCGGACGCGCAGGGAGACGGTTGCGCAGAGATCACCGAAATCGATGGGCACGGCGCTGTGTCGACCCTGGAGGTCAGGACCAGCTCCGACGTCCCTGTCCTGATGATCGACGGAGAGATCCTGGTGGGCCTCAAGCAGAACCGTGTCCTGAACACGACCATTCTGGTTCCCGCGAAAACGACGCTCAAGATTCCCGTGTCGTGCGTCGAGGCAGGCCGCTGGCGGCGTGCGACCTCAAAGGCCAGCCGCGCCGACTATGGGCTCTCCCCCAAGATTCGCGCGATGAAGAGGCATTCGGTAACGCTTTCCGCTCGAGCATTCGAAGAGTTCGCGGCGGATCAGAATGCGGTATGGGCTGAGGTCGCCAGCAGCCTTGGAGATCTGGGCGTCGAATCGGAGACCCTCGCATACTCGGATATCGAGAAGCAGCGCCGGCCGGAGATTGAGGATCATCTGACCCAGTTGCAGCCGGAACCGGGACAGACGGGGGTCCTCGCACTCATTGGCAGCGAGCCGGTGGCCTTCGACCTCTTCGATCGACCGTCGACACTAGCCCGCATGTGGCAGGGGTTGATCGGGAGCTACATCGCCGAGTCTTTGGTCCCCAACACCAGCAATGAACCCATGGATCTGAATGCCGCCGTCGCATGGATTCGGGCAGCGGGGGCAGGCGAGGGCACACGGCATCGGGGGGTGGGTCTCGGCGAGTCGGTGTCGATTACCGGACCAAAGCACGATACCGCCGCTCTCGTTGTCGATGGCGTTGCGGTGCACATCGCCGCAGGTCCGGCCTAGAGCTGGGAGCGGACCTCCCAGAGCTCGGGGAAAAAGCGTTTGCTCAGGGTCGACTGGAGATAGCGCACCCCGGTTGATCCACCGGTGCCGGGCTTGTCGCCGATCTGGCGCTCGACCATCTCGACGTGACGCAGCCGCCAAAGTCGAAAGCCCTCGTCGTGGTCGAGCAACGCTTCCGCCAATTCCAGCAGATCTGCCTGCCGATCGCCCTGCCGATAGAGGTCGCCAACGGTCACGCCACGACGGCTCATTAAGGCCGTAAAGACATCGTGCAAGGATGGCTCATCGAGGCGACGCTGCAGTCGGGCCCGCGCATCCCCTTCCGCATCGAGCGCCTTGATGTATCCGGCGTCCTTGAGGCCCGAGAGAAATTCGATCTCACGAAACTGGACCGACTGGAATCCGCTCGCCGGCGCCAGCTCGGAACGAAAGGTCAGAAAATCCTGTGGCGCCATCGTTTCCAGGACCACAACCTGTTCCACCAGCAGGTCCTCGATCACCTTGACGCGGTTCAGCGCATGCCGTGCCGCGCGCAGCTCCTCGGCCTCGATCGCGGCCCGCACGCTCTCGAGCTCGTCGATCAGTACTTTGAACCAGAGCTCGTAGACCTGGTGCACCACGATGAAGAGCAGCTCGTCGTGCGCCTCAGTGAGTCCCTGCTGCAGGTCGAGCAGCTCCGGGATGTGGAGGTACGAGTCGTAGCTGAGGCGACGCCCCGACGCGTCCTGAAAGCCCATCCCGCCCAGGCGGTATGGTGCGCCCTCCTCCTTCGGATTTCCCGCCGTGGCCAAGTCGGCTCCAGCTTATTCCAAAAAAGTGTTACAACGAGGGCGAGTAAAGGAGGGGATGCGTGAAGGAATCACCGTACTGGAATCCCCGGCATGAAACCATGCCGCGCGACCAGATCGAGGCCCTGCAGGTCCACAAACTCAAAAACCTGGTCGCCTGGGCTGACACTCGGGTCCCCTGGCAGGCGGCGCGGCTCAAGGCTGCGGGCGTCACCGCTGACTCCATCAAGAGTCTGAAAGACCTTCGCCGGATCCCCATGATGACGCGCGACGAGTGGATGCAGGCGCAGCTGGACAAGCCGCCGTTCGGCCCGTTGCTGGCGGCTCCCGAGGAGGTGGCGGTGCGTTATCACTTGACCTCCGGGACGACCGGGCGGATCCCCTTGCAGGTCCTCGACAGCATGAAGGACTGGGAATGGATCGCCGAGATGTGGTGCTACGGGTTCTGGGGCTTCGGTGTCCGGCCGGCGGACATCGTCTTCTTCGCCTTCAGCTACGGCACCTTTGTCGGCTTCTGGGGCGCGCACTACGCCAGCGAGAAGATCGGTTGCCTCGTGCTCCCCGGCGGCAACATGACATCCGAGGCCCGCGTGAAGCAAATCCTCAGCATGAAGGCAACGGTGGTCTGCTCCACCCCGACCTACGCGCTGCGAATGGCGCAGGAAGCGAAGACGATGGGCGTCGATCTCGCCGGCAGCTCGGTCAAGCGGCTGATCCTCTCCGGCGAGCCGGCGGGCTCCATCCCCGCGACCAAGCACCTGATCGAACAGGAATGGGGTGCCAAAGCCGCCGACACCGCCGGCATGACGGAAGTGGGCACCATCATGGTCTTCGAGTGCGAGAAGCAGCCGGGAGGGACGCATATCATCGAGGACCATTACATCGAGGAGGTCGTCGACCCGGAGACCGGCGAGCCGGTTGGCTACGGGGAACTGGGCGAGCGGCTGATCACCTCGTTTGGTCGGGGTTTCATCCCGGTCCTTCGTTATCGAACGCGTGACCTGGTGGTCCGGGTGCCCGCCAGCGGCTGCACCTGTGGGCGTACCTTCGACCTCTACGAGGGCGGCATTCGCGGCCGCGTCGACGACATGAAGCTGGTGCGCGGAACCAATGTCTATCCGCGCGCGGTCGAGGCGATCGTCCGCGAGTACAAGGAGATCGACGAATTTCGGATCCACCTCTACACCGCCGACGGCCGGCAGGACGAAATCGAGGTGCTGGTCGAGATCCCGGAGCGGGAAGGTGTCAACGCCGACCGGATCGTGGGCGAGCTCGCCAAGTCACTCGCGCAGGCGCATGAAGGTCTGCGCTTCGGCTGCAGGAAGGTCGAGAAGGGCAGCCTGCCGCGCTTCGAGCTCAAGGCGAAGCGGCTGCAGGACGATCGCATCGTCATCGGGACGGCTGGTGAACGGAGGGTGACGGCATGAAAAACGTCATGGGCGTCGAACTGAGCGAGTCCGAACGCACGCTGGTGGAGAGCTACCAGGACCTCGTCAGGGTGTTGAGGGACGGCAAGGACCTGGCGCCGTTCGAACGGCGCAACGCGATGAAGGCTGTCGCCGCACTCTGGCAGGTCGTCAACGGCCTCGACCTCGACCCGGGCAACCTGTACGAGATCGGCGTCTGATCCCGCGTTAGCGGACGTGACGCCATGCTGATCCGCGGGGGAACCGTTGTGACCGCTGACGCGGAGCGCAAAGCCGACGTTCTCGTCCGCGACGGGAAGATCGCCGAAGTCCGCGAGGGCATCGCGGGCGGCGGGGACGTCATCGACGCGACCAGCATGCTGGTGCTGGCGGGGGTCGTCGATCCGCACACGCATTTGCTGCTCGACACCGGCACGGCGCGCACGGCGGATGACTTCGAGAGTGGTTCAGCCTCGGCGGCGGCCGGCGGCGTCACGACCTACCTCGACTTCGCCCCGCAGCTGCCCGGCCAGACTTTCGACCAGGCGCTGCGCACGCGGCTCGACCTCATCGAAGGCCGCTCCCACGTCGACTACGGCATCCACCTCAACATCACGCAGCTTGCCGACGGCTGGGAGCGCGACCTTATGGCACTGGTCGAAGCCGGTGTGACGAGCGCCAAGGTGTACACGACCTATCGCGACACCATCTTTTACGCGGACGATTGGACCTGGTATCGCCTGATGGAACGGTCGGGGGAGGCCGGCCTGCTGGTCCAGGTGCATGCCGAAAACGACGCCATCGTGACCGGCAAAACGCAGGAGCTGCTGCGACAGGGGAAGTCGGGACTGGCCTACCACGGTGCCGCGCGCCCGGCCGTTGCCGAGGTCGAGGCCGTCGGCCGTGGCCTGGTGTTCGCCGAGCAGACCGGGAGCCCGATCTATTTCGTCCATCTGTCGTCGCCGCGCTCGGTCGACCTCATCACGGGGGCTCGCGACCGCGGCGTTGTCGCGATCGCCGAGACCTGCCCTCACTACCTGATCCTGGACGACTCGGTCTATGCCGGCCCCGATGCGGCGCGTTACGTGATGACGCCACCGCTGCGTGACCGTCGCAGCCAATCCCAGCTGTGGAGGCGGCTGATGCAGCAGCAAATCCACAGCCTGGGCAGCGACCACTGCGGCTATTCCCTCGCGCAACGCGAGGGGATCGATGACTTCGGCCGCGTTAGCCCGGGGATCCCTGGCGTGGAGACCTCGTTATCCCTGCTGTACACGTTCGGCGTGCTGGGTCATCACATGTCGCTGCGCCACCTAGCCTGGCTCCTCTCTGCGAATCCGGCGAAGATCTTCGGACTCTGGCCGCGCAAAGGCGACATTCAACCAGGCTCGGATGCCGATCTCGTCCTCTTCGATCCGCGCCCGTCACGAAGGCTCTCTGCCTCGGAGCTGCACAGCCGCGCGAGATTTACCCCCTACGAAGGTCTGAACGTCACGGGCAAAGTCCATACCACCATGTGTCGAGGCCAGGTGGTCTACCGCGACGGGGCTGTCGTGGGCGACCGGGGCTTCGGTCGCTTTTTGAAGTGCGCCGCGTTCGATCCCGACGCGGTGCCGCTGTGACCGATATCAACGCGGAGCGGCTTCTCGCCGACCTACGGACGCTCTCGGCGATCGGCGGGCAGGCCGGCGGCGGCGTCGACCGGCTCGCGTGGTCCGAAGCTGACCTGGCCGGGCGGCGCTGGTTTGCCGAGCGGATCCGGGAGGCCGGCCTCGAGGCGCGCGTCGACGCGGCCCTCAGTGTCTTCGGTCACGTGCCCGGCAGCGCCGCTCCCCGACTGCTCACCGGTTCGCACCTCGACAGCGTCCCCAACGGGGGACGCCTCGACGGCGCCTACGGGGCGGTCGCCGGCCTCGAAGTCCTGCGCACTTTGGTGGAGTCGGGTGATCCGCTCGCGACGCGCGTCGAGGTGGTCGGGTTCGCCGACGAGGAAGGCGTTCGCTTTGCCATCGGATTGATCGGCAGCCTGGCGCTCACCGGAGAGCTCGATCTGGACCAACTCCGTGGAGGCCGCGATTGGCAGGGCGATCCAATCCGCCAGGTGCTCGCGTCGGCCGGACGCGAGGTCGATCGCATGCTCGACGCCCAGCAACACCTCCCCTCGATCGCCGCCTTCATCGAGCTGCACATCGAGCAAGGGCCGCGGATGGAAGCCGACGGCGTCGAACTGGCGGTCGTGACTGGGATCGTGGGCGTCTACCGCGAGCAGGTGCGCGTGATCGGAGGCCAGAATCACGCGGGTACCACGCCCTTCCGGCTACGCCACGACGCTGGTCGAGCCGCCGCTCGGGCGGCCGCGGGCATGCGCGAGCTCGTGCAGAACGTCGATGCGGAGGCGGTGGCGAACATCGGGGCCATGCGGTTCGATCCCGGTGGCGTCAACGTCATTCCGGGCCGTGCCGTCTTTACGCTCGAGGTGCGTCACCTCGAGGAGTCGGTCGTGTATCGAATCGTCGAGACCTTCAATGCCAATCTCGAGGCGATCTGCGCCGAGGAAGGCTGCCGCGCCGAGACAGACCGGCTCTCCTGGGTTCCACCCGCGCGGATGGACCGCGAGCAGATGGAGCTGCTCGAGGCGGCCTGCCAGGAGCTCGGCCGCGAGCCCATCAGGATGTGGAGCGGCGCGGGTCACGATGCCGCCATCCTCGCGCGCCACGTGCCGACCGGCATGCTCTTCGTCCCCAGCATCGGCGGGGTGAGCCACTCGCCGTTGGAGAATACCTCCGATGAGCAGCTGGTCCTCGGCGCGCGCGCCCTGCTCCGAGGGGTCCGGGCGGCGGCGGCGCGGATAAAGTAGTTGCACGGTCATGGAGGTCCTGCTGCCGCACTCGCTCGATGAAGCGCTCGCGATGAAAGCGGAGCGCCCCGAAGCAACGCCGATCGCGGGCGGCACGGACCTGATGGTCGATCTGAACTTTGGGCGCCTGCGCCCAGTGGCCATGATCGACCTCGGCCACGTCGGCGAGCTCGCCTCGTGGCGACAGGAAAACGGCCACGTCTCCCTCGGCGCGGGCTTGACCTACGCCACCATCGTCAGGGAGATGCCCGAGTTCAAGCCGCTGGTGCAGGCCTCCCGCTCGGTCGGATCACCACAGATTCGTAATCGGGGCACCGTGGGTGGAAACCTCGGAACGGCGTCGCCCGCCGGCGATGCGCTACCGGTGCTGGCCGCGTACGACGCCGACGTGGTCGTACGGAGCCGGGCACGCGGCGAGCGATCGATGCCCTGGGATGCGTTCCTCACCGGCCCGAAGAAGACGGCGCTGGCTCCGGATGAGCTCATCATCGGGGCACGGTGGCCCCTGCGCCGCGGTCCAGGGAGCTTCTCCAAAATTGGGACGCGCAATGCGATGGTGATCTCGGTCGCCAGCGTCTGCCTGGCCGTCGATGAGGAGAACGACCGCGTCAAGGTCGCGCTCGGTTCGGTGGGCCCAACCATCCTTCGCGCCACTGAAGCGGAGCAACAAGTCGCCGCCGCCATGGCGTCGGCCGGCGCCTGGCAGGACCCATCCATCGCCATCCCCGACCAGGTGATCGACGAATTCGGCGACCTGGTCATGGCGGCAGCCAAGCCCCTCGACGATGTGCGTGGCACCGCCGCCTATCGCCGCCACAGCTGCCGCGTGCTCGCCCGCCGCGCGCTCAGGTGGGCTCTCAACGAGCGGAGGTTGCCGGCATGGTTGTGAGGGTGAAGGTCAACGACGAGTGGCGGGAGGCCGAGACCTGGCCCGGTTCAAGCTTGCTGACCTTCCTGCGAGACCGCCTCGGACTCTACGGCTCGAAGAACGCGTGCGAGCAGGGCGAGTGCGGGTCGTGCTCGGTCTGGCTCGATGGCACCCTCGTCTGTAGCTGCCTGGTGCTGGCGGCACAGGCCCACGAGCGTGAGGTCCGCACGGTCGAAGGCGTGACCGCCAGCGACCGCCTGCATCCAATCCAGGAGGCATTTGTCGAAGCCGGTGCGGTTCAATGCGGATTCTGCACGCCGGGGTTCGTCGTTGCAGTGGCCGACCTGCTGCAAAAGGACCCTCACCCCAGTCCAGCAACGGTGCGCGAGGCCCTCAGTGGCAATCTCTGCCGTTGCACCGGCTACCAGAAGATCCTCGACGCCGTCAGCCTCGCGGCCGCTCGGGTGGGAGGTGGCACGTGATCCTGATCGAGGGCTGCCGGGTCGTGGTCACCATGGACGACGCCGGCACGGAGCTCGAGAATGGGTCGATCCTGATCGACGGCGGCGTCATCGCGTGGATCGGCCAGGGACGGCCACCGGTGCGCGAGCAGCCCGACGTCATCGACGGTCGAGGCCTGGTCGCCGTTCCAGGGCTGGTCAATACCCATCACCACCTCTACCAGACCCTCACTCGGGTCCGCGTGCAAGAGGGCGGACTCTTCGATTGGCTTCGTGAGCTCTATCCGGTCTGGGCGACGATCGACGCGGATTGGGAGCGGACCGCCGCCGAGGTCGGCCTCGCCGAGCTTGCGCTCAGCGGCTGTTCAACGACCACCGACCACCATTACGTCTTTCCGTCGGGCGTCAGCGGCTTGCTGGAGACCGAGATCGAGGTTGCCGGGGAGCTTGGCCTTCGCTTCCATCCGTGCCGTGGATCGATGGACCTCGGCGAGTCCAGTGGCGGGCTGCCGCCGGACCGCGTGGTCGAGGATATCGACACCGTCCTGGCTGCGACCGACGACGCGATCCAGCGCTTCCACAATCCCGCCCCCGGATCGATGTTGCGGATCGCGATCGGCCCCTGCTCGCCATTCTCGGTCTCGCAGCGGTTGATGCGCGAGTCGGCGGCGCTCGCCCGCCGGCGCAGCGTCCGGCTCCACACCCATATCGCCGAGACGCTCGACGAGGAGAACTACTGCAAATCGACCTTCAATCGCCGGCCCCTGGAGCTGCTCGAAGACCTCGACTTCCTCGGCTCGGACGTCTGGCTCGCGCATGGCGTGCATCTCAACGAGGCGGACATCAAACGCGTGGCCGCGACCCGTACGGCGGTGGCCTGGTGCCCGACTTCGAACATGCGACTGGGCTCCGGCTTTGCCCCGGCTCGCGAGATGATCGACGCCGGAGTCCAGGTCGGTCTCGCGGTCGATGGATCGGCCTCGAACGACAGCGGCAACCTGCTGGCCGAGACGCGCCAGGCAATGCTCACCACCAGGGCACGCAAGGGCCCAGCGTCGATGAGCGCCCGCCAGGCGTTGCAGGTTGCCACCCGTGGAGGCGCGGCGTGCCTCGGTCGAGACGATATCGGCTCACTCGAGGTCGGCAAGCGCGCCGACATGGCGCTCTTCGCGACCGACGGCCTGGCATTTCGTGGCGCGGAAGCGGACCCGGTGGCCGCGCTCATTTTCTGCAATCCGGGGCCGGTGCAACATCTCTTCGTCGAGGGGAAGCCGGTCGTGCATGAGGGACACCTAGTCAACCTCAGCGAGGCCAGCATGATCTGGGCATGAGCGTTCGAATCCAGCGACAGGGCGGCGTCGGCGAGTCGGTGCGCCGGATTGATGGCGTCCCCAAAGTCAAAGGCGAGTTCGAGTACGCCAGTGACCTCCATCGCGAGGGGATGTTGTGGGGCGCGACGCTGCGGAGCCCGCACCCACACGCGCAGATCATCTCGATCGATGTCTCGGCCGCCGCTGCCCTGCCGAGCGTTATCGCCGTGCTCACCCACGCCGACGTCCCCGGCAAACCGACCTTTGGGCTCGACGTCCAGGACCAACCGGTCCTGGCTCGGGATGTCGTCCGCTACGCGGGCGAGGCGGTGGCCATCGTCGCCGCGGACGACCCGGAGCTGGCGCGCGCGGCGCTCGAGAAGATCGCCGTCAACTACAAACCGCTGACGCCGGTCACCGACATGGAGCAGG
>Ga0207646_10007611_pt1 | contig 10970 bp, 7 predicted proteins | sample KBSK5502metaG_FD_184343 | JGI IMG/M metagenome (GOLD analysis project Ga0207646, IMG submission 184343) | Corn, switchgrass and miscanthus rhizosphere microbial communities from Kellogg Biological Station, Michigan, USA - KBS K5-50-2 metaG... | ecosystem: Host-associated > Plants > Roots >...
CTCTCCCAGCTGGTCCGGTCGCCGCTGCAGCAGCCGTGCATCATCACGATGAGCGGGTAGCCGCCGGGCGGCGCGGGCAGCGTCGGGATCGAGACGTCGACGTCGAGCGCGATGTCGCCGGTGGTCGGGTCCGCGCCGGGCATCGTGTTCGCGTCCGCGCTCTTCGGCGGCAGGCCAGTGAAGCCGTCGTACTTGGCGGGCACGAGGACCGCGTTCGTGCCCCCGATGTTCGGCGTGAGGCCGCCCGTGGGCGGCACCCCGTCGTCGCAGAACATGTAGCCGAAGCCCGGCGCGGGCGTCAGCGTCGTGCAGCTGGACTTGAGGCTCGCGGGCATCTGCGCGTGGGCGGCGCCGAGAAGCCCGAGCGCGAGGACGGAGGCGGCGAGGAGTGAACGAGGGGCGTGCGGGGTCATCATCCACGCCTACCACGGCGGAGAGTCAGCAGGAAGGCGAAAAATCGCACCCGATGCGCGGTCCTCAGGAAGCGTGCCGGCCGTCGGGCGAGATGCGCAGCGGCACACCGGCCGGGCTCTGGAGCGCGGCGGCGAGGAGGCGGGGGTCGACCCGGGCCGCGAGCTTCTGCAGCGTGAGCGCCCGGCGCGCCTCGGCGGCCAGCGAGCGCGCGAAGCGGTAGATGTCGCGGTGCGCCTCGATGTAGACGGCGCCGCCACGCTGCCCCACCTTCACGGGCTGGTATACGAACTCGACTGGCGTGCCGACCGGGACGAGCGGGAACAGCCGCTCGATGTCCTCGGGGTAGAGGCGGATGCAGCCGTGCGTGCCCTGCATGCCGATGCCCCACGGCATGTCCGTGCCGTGGATGCCGTAGAGCCGGCGCGTGAGCTGGAGGCGGTAGTGGCCGAGCGGGTTGTCGGGCGCGCCGCCGGCGATGGCGTGGCGTCCGTCACCGCGCTCGCGCAGGTGCTCCTGGCGGATCGATTCGGGGATGTCCCAGCGCGGGTCCACCTGCTTGGCGTGCACCCGGAAGCGGCCGCGCGGCGTCCGCCGGTCGTCGCGCCCGAGACCCACCGGGTAGGTCGTCACCAGCGTCGCGCGCGGGTCGTCCGGCGCGGGGCGGAAGTAGTAGAGGCGCATCTCCGGGATGTTGACCACCAGGCCCTGGTGCGCGCAGCAGGGCAGCACGAACTCGGCAGGCACGACGACGTCGGCGCCGACGGGCGGCACCCACGGGTCGACCCCCGGGTTCGCCTCGACGATCTCGTTGTAGCCGAGGTCGAACCAGCGCGCGACGTCGAGCAGCGTGTCGCCCGCGCGGATGCGGTAGTGGCGGACGGCGCCGATGACCGTGTCGGACGCCGGGAGCGCGCGGTAAGTGGGGAACGCCTTCCGCGCGAAGGCCGTCTCGTCCCACACCGCCGGCGCGCGCACCACCCCCGGCACGCCGAGGCGCGCGCGCCACGCCGCGCAGCCCGTGAAGAGGAGGCTCGCCGCGAGGAGTCCGGCCGCCCGCCTCAGGACCCGTACCGCTCGATGACGTTCACGCCCACGGTCGCGAAGCGGTCCATCGAGGCGACCACCTCCCCCGCCTCCTCGAGCGCGATCCTCCTGTGCACGAGCTTCCCGGGCCGGAGCTTCCCCGTCTCGACCATCTGGAGCATGGCGCCGAAGCGCGAGGCCTGCATGCCGACCGAGCCGATGATGGTCGCCTCTTTCAGCACGATGAGGTCGATCGGAAGCGAGACCTCGCCCTGCTCGGCCGCGCTGGTGAGGCCGATCTGGAGGTGCCGGCCCCGCTTGCGCAGCGAGTTGACCGAGTTCCGGCACGTGGCGGCAATGCCGAGCGCGTCGATCGACACGTGCGCGCCGCCCCGCGTGAGCTCGAGGATGGCCGCCGCGGGATCGCCCTGGGCGGCGTTGATGGTCGTCACCGCGCCCAGCTCCTTCGCGAAGGCGAGCTTCTCGTCGGCCACGTCGACCGCGATCACGCTGGCGCCGAGCGCCGTCGCGATCTGCACCGCGGAGAGCCCGACACCGCCACAGCCGTGCACGGCGACCCATTCACCCGGCTTCACCTGCGCCTGATCGACGATGCCGTGGAACGAGGTCATGTAGCGGCAGCCCATGCTCGCCGCCTCGACGAAGCCGATCGACTCGGGGAGCGGAACCAGGTTGATGTCCGCGAACGGCACGGCCGCGCGTCGCCCGTAGCCGCCCCACGAGACGACGCCGGGCGCGAGCATGGTGTCGCATATGTTGTGGTGGCCGCTCCGGCACCACTCGCAGTTGCCCTCGCCCATGCTGAAGGGGACGAGGACGCGATCGCCCTTCCGCCAGCGCGTGACGTCGGGCCCCACCTCCTCGACCACGCCGCAGAACTCGTGACCGAGCACGTGCGGCAGCGACAGCTCGAGGCCGATCCAGCTCCAGTCGCCCATCCAGAGATGCCAGTCGGTGCGGCAGATGCCGTTCGCCTCCACGCGCACGACGACGCCGTTCGGCGGCGGCGTCGGATCCGGCACCTCGCGGACGACGAGCGGCTGGCGGATGCCTTCCATGACCGCGGCTCTCATCGTGACCTCCTTGGTTGCGGCCGACATACACCCGAAGGCCGGGAGGCGTCGAGCATGCCGCTTCCATGCACTGACCCTCTACCCTACTTCCAGGGTCGTTGACCGCCGAGCGCGGCTACCGGCAGCGGACGCGCGTCAGGTCGCTCGGAACGTAGCGGCTCAACCGGATCTCGCACTCCGAGGGATCGAAGACGCGAGTCGCGCAGGCACCGGCGAGCCCGTCCCCGGCCGTCGACCCGAGCACGACCGTCACGCGGAGCCCGTTCGGCACCCCGTTCATCCCGAAGCTCGCGGCGCCGCCGTTACCGGCCTTGAGCGAGAAGACGATGTCGCCCCGCGTGGCCCGCCGGTCCTGGAGATGCACGCTTCGCAGCTCGTAGGCGGAACCCACCACGCAGAGCGCGTCGAGCGCCCCGGACTGATTCGAATAGCTCTGGACGGCGCCGTTCTTGCTCACGGTCCAGCCGTCGGCGGGACCGCACCCGGGGCCACCCGGGATGGGCGTCCCGTTCCGAGCGCTCACCTCGAACGCGGACGCGGGCGCGCCCAGATCCTCGAGCATCACCTGGATGCCGGTCATCGAGGGATCGAACCCCGCCGGCACGCTCGGAGGGAAGAGAAGATGGCCCGTTAGCTTGAGTGAACCCCGCGGCCCTCGCTTGAGGGACGCCTGGTCCAGGACGGTGCCGCCGACACATGGCGTGCGCCGGCAGTCCGACTCGCAGCCGTCGCCGTCGACCGCGTTGCCGTCGTCGCACTCCTCGTCCACAAAAAAATACCTGGTCCGGCAAGCGCGCCAAGTGCCGCTCAGTCGATCGCGCCGGCCGCTGACGACCGCGCGCACGCATCATCCTCCACGCGCGGGCACTCCGGATCGGGCGCATTCTCGCGGCCGGTGAGGAAGAGCGCGACCGCCCGGCAACCGCCGCGGCACGTGCTCAGGTACGCGCACGAGCGGCACGGCTCCTCGGCCGCCGCGATGTAATCGCGAAAGGGCGCGTAGCTCGCGGAGTCCTGCCAGCCGCGCGCGAGATCGACGAGATCGTCGCCGCGGCCGGGATAGAAGGAGCATGCCGACGTCCGCCCCCGCTCGTCGACGCCGAGGAGCGAGAGGCCCCCGATGCAGCCCGCCACCTCGAACAGCTCCATGCGTTCCCGGTCCGGCGCATGGCAGGCGACGAAGGGCGCCGCCGAGCAGTCGAGCTTCACGGGAATGCCGTGACGGGTCGCGAGCTCGAGCGCGAGCGGGAAGAGCCGCTCGCGCTGCTCGCGTGTGAGCCGCTCCTCCAGATAGCGGGCGCGGGCGCGGCCCGTCGGCTTCAAGCGCAGGAGCTCGACCTCGACCAGGCCCGCCGCCGCCGCCCAGGCGACGACCTCCCCGATCGCCGCGAAGTTGGCGCGGGCGACGACCAGGTTCACGCCGACGCGGGCGCCGGCGCCAACGAGCGCGGCTGCGGCGCGCATGCCGGGTGTCGCCTTGTCGACGCCGAAGACGTGCCTGGGCGGCAGCGCGTCGATCGACACGTTGATCTGCCCGAACAGGGTCGCGGCACGGGCGGCGAACTCCGGGGTGACCAGGGCACCGTTGGTGGTGAGGTTCGGCGTGATGCCGCGCGCGCGGGCGGCCTCCGCGATGGCGAGCAGATCCGGGCGCGTGAGCGCCTCGCCGCCGCCGATCGCCACGTGGAAGACGCGCGCACGGGCCAGCGCGTCGAGCCGGGGGAGCCACTCGGCGAGCGGGAGGTCGGTGGCGCCGGCCGCCGGCGTGCTCTCCTGATAGCAGTGGGTGCACGCGAGATTGCAGCGCTTGGTGACCGTCAAATGCGCCTCGACCGGCGCCTCGAGGGCCTCGCGCGGCGGCTCGGTCCACAGCGGCGAGGGCGGGAGCCCGAGATCGGTGGCGAGCTCCTGGTCGACATGCGCGAGGATGGGCGGGTCGTCGAGGGCGATGATCGCCCCGAAGCGCTCGTACCGCCAGCGCGGCGCGCCGGGCGCCGGACCGCTGGCCCGGTCGCTCACGAGGGCGCTCCCGCGCCCCTGCCCTTGCGCGAGAGACGATGCGCCAGGACGGCCGCGGCGAGCGAGAGCACCGCGCCCGAGGCGACGAGGGTCCACAGGAAGACGACGATGGTCGTCCCGACGCTCGAGGAGTTCGGGTTGAAGCCCAGCTTGAGCTTCAGCACCTTGCCACGGAGCGGTTGCCCGGATGCCGCGGCCGACCCGAGGCCGGCCGTGCCGAGGCCGGGCAGGAGCGCGCGCAGGCGCGCGACGTCGAGCAACCCGCTGCCCGTGGGGTCGTTCACCGCGGAGGAAACCCTTGCATCGCCGAGGTCCGGTTGCAAGCTAGAGCTTCGAGTCCAGGAAGGGAAAGAGCTGGAACGCATCGACGATGCACGTCGCGACGGCGAGCGCCGCGAGGGCGCCGAGAACCCCGGCGAGGCTCACGACCCACCATCCGCGCGCCGCGTTCCGCGAGGCGCCGAGGCCGCCGACGAAGCCGAGCGCGACCAGCTGTCCCGTGATGCCGGGCAGCAGGACGAGAAGCGCGGGGACGCCCTGCTCGACCGGCGGCTGGTCCTCGACCTGGTAGCGCAGGTAGTCCGCCACACGGGTGGCGCCGAAGGCGAGGAGCGCTGTCCCGACGAGCAGCACGCCGGCGAGCTGGAGCATGCGCCGGTCGACGGCGCGCCACGGGCGGACGAGGAGGAGGCCCGCGCCGGTCGCCGCCAGGAGTCCCCAGGCCGTCCACACGGCCCACCGGCGCCGGATCGAGCGCGTCGCCTCGCCGAGCAGGTTCTCGGCGCTCGCGACGTCGCGCTGGACGGCGAGCGGGTCGGCACCCGGTCTCTCCGCCGCGCGGCGCGCGAGGTCGATCGCGCGCCGGTAGTCGGCGCGGGCCTCGCGGTAGTGGCGCAGGGTCATGTGCGTGTCCCCGAGGGCGAGCGCGACGTCCTTCGCCCTGGGGAGGTCCTCGTACTCGTGCAGGATCGCCTCGAACCGCGCGGCCACGTGCGCGAGCTCCCGCTGGACGGCCCCTGGCCCCTCGCGCTGGAGCACCGCGTTGGCGGCGGCGAGCTCGTCGCGCGCGGCGTCGAGGCGACGCCGAAACGCAAGCGCGCGTGCGGGCTCCCCCTGCTCGAGTCCCTCCGCGAGCTCCTGCGCCTTGCGTGCGAAATCGTCGCCCGGGAAGCGCCGCGCGAGCTCGCGGTAGGTCTCGACCGCGCGCTCGTAGCTGCGCGCCGCCTCCAGCATGACGCCCGCCAGGAAGAGGGACTCGGCCCGCTGCGGGAAGGGCCCGCCGTCGGGCCAGTCGGCGACGCTCCGATAGGCGTCCGCCGCCTCGGCGTGGCGCCCGCGCTCCTCGAGCTGCTTGGCGTCCGCGTAGCGCTGCGCGGCAGCCGGGGGCCACCACGGTGGCGGATCGGCCCGGGCGGCGCTGCCGGTCCCGAGCATGCAGACGAGGAGCGCGAGCGCCAGGCGCAGCGCGAAGGGAGCCGACGGAGGCGAAGGGCGCGACGACCGTGCACGCAAGGCGGGGATTGTAGCCGAGGAGTGCGAGGCCGGCGAGCAAGGGCGGGGTGTGACAAACGCGGCTACACACAAACACCGCCCGTTCTTGACCAGCAACGCTTCAGACTCAGGGCACTGGCCTAGGCCGAGGGCGGAGGCGCATCGCCCCCGGCGCGCGCGAGCCGCAGCGTGAGGGCGGTCAGCACGACGACGGCTGCGATCAGCACGCTCCAGAGGAGCACCTGGGGCACGAGATCCCCGCGGCGCTCGGCGCCCAGCCGGCCGCGCACGCTGTAGTCCGGATTCGGACCCGACGCCTTCGCCTCGACCGGCGCGCTGCTCACGGCGAGCACGACGTCGCGCACGCGGGACAGCTCGTAGCTCGGCGCGCTCGCCTTGGGATCGCCGACGAGGAGGAAGTAGTCTCCCGCCGGGGCGGCGAGGTAGAGCTCGGGCAGGCGCAGGCGCGCCCGGACGGCGCGGAACACGAGCGGCGAGTCGTCGCCGTCCTGCACCACCAGCTCGAGCGCGACGACCCGTGCGGGAGCGAAGTCGATGGTCACGGGACGCGGCTTCCCGACGCGTTGCACGAGCCGCCCCTGGGCGAGGGTGATCTCGCGCTCGCCCTCGACGGTCGCGATTAGCCGAAACGCCCGGTCGAAGAAGGACGCGTCGGTGTCGAGGACGATCTGGTCCGAGCGGACGGGCGAGACCGGCAGGCCGAGACGATAGCGCGACGTCCGCTCGCGCCGGAGCGGGCTCGTGACCTCGAGCGGCTGCCACTCCTCGGCGGCATCGGGCTCGAGGAGGTAGGGCCACTGCCGCCGGTCCGCGTCGACGACGCGGACGTCGGCCAGATCGGGACGCGCGTGCGCCGCGTCCTCGGCGCGCAGGCGGAGGACCGAGAGGCCCTCGGAGGACGGCCGTACGGCCAGCGCGCGTCGCTTCGCGTAGAGACGCGTGTCCACCTCGGCGCCCGGCTGCATCGCGAAGGCCAGCGCGGGGGCGCCGTCGAAAAGCGGATTGGGCCCGACGCCGCCCAGGCGGGCGGCCAGGGCCCCCGACGGGTCGCGGAGCCGCGCGGCCGCGCTCGCCCGCTCGCCGGCGAGCGCCTCGCCCGGCGCCGGGAAGAGACGCGCCAGGTCGTAGCGCGGAGCGTAGGCGCGGCCGCCCCCGAAGTAGAGCGCGCCGGCGGGCTCCTCGCCCGCGTCGCTCGCGAGCGAGAAGACGAGCGACGGCTGCCGGACCACCGCTGCGAACGCGAGCGCGTCGAGCGGTCCGCTGTCCCCGTCGACGACCTCCACGCGCAGGCGATCGCCGCGCGCGGGGCCGAGCGTCAGCTCGTTCTCGCCGACCGGCGCGATGGCCTCGAGGCGGAAGAGATTCCCGCGGCCGAGGAGCACGTTGTTGCCGCCCGGCCGCACGTCCCACACCTCCACCGGGCGGTCGAAAACCCCGGTCGCGGTCGCGACGCGCAGCACGTCCGGCACCAGGCCACGCGGCCGCGCAAGCTCGAGGATCGTGCGGCCGTCGGTCCGCCGGCGCGCGAGCTCCGCGAGCGGCACGACCGCCTCCTCGCGTGGATCCAGGAAACGCGAGCCCTCGAAGACGAGCCGGGGCTCGAGGTAGCCGCCGTCCTCGCCCTCGAGCCCGACCGTGAGACGCGCCCCGGCCAGCGAGGGGAGCGCCACCGACGTCTTGTCCTTGGCGACGTTGGGCAGCCGGAAGAGCGAGCCGTTTTCCACGACCGGGCGAGTGCTCCCGTCGGGAAGCACTGTCGTCACGTCCAGGCGCCGCACGAAGTGAGGCCGCGCGCTCCGGAAGGCGAGGCTCCAGGCGCCGGCCGCCGGCGTGGGGCCGGGCACCTCGAGCGTGTACGTCTCCCGGTGGCGCGGCGGGCCGTCTTCTCGGCGAATCTCCTCGCGCTTCACGTCGAGGATCGTCGCCTCGGCGGTCTCCTTCACCTCGACCCGGGTGCGCGCGTCGGGGCCGGCGTCGATCACGTACGGGATCTCGCGGCCGCTACCGTCGAAGAGACGGACGTCCGAGAGATCGGGGCGGCAGGCGGCGAGAATCTCGGGCGGCACCCGGAGCCGGCAGAGCCCGCCCGGCGAGGGGACGAACACGGGCGCCTGCTCGGGGAAGAGCCGGCGGAGATCGGGCTCCGCGCGCTCGTCGGCATGGGCGGGGACGACGAGGAGCGCCAGCAGCGCGGCCAGCGCGCGCGTCACGTCTCCTCCGCCGGCGGGGCGCGGAACACGAAGCGCTGGTAGGCGAGCGAGACGGCGATCAGCGACAGCGCCAGCCCGAGCAGCGAGGCCACGCGATAGAGGTCGCGCAGCTCGCCCAGGTCGTAGAGGAAGACCTTCGCGATCGTGATCATGAAGAGGCCGAGGCTCAGCCAGCGGAGCCCGATGCTCCGCCGGCCCATGCCGATGGCGAGCAGCACGAGGGCGTAGACCGCCCAGACGAGCGACGTGGTCAGGTCGCGCGCCGCAAGCCGCTCGAAGCTGACGCGCAGCATCGGCCCGCTGGCGAACCAGTCGGCGATCGCGAGGTTCAGCCAGACGAAGATCACGACCACGGCCGCGAGGCCGGCACCCAGCGCCCCCGCGGGCAACCCGTGCGGGTAGAGCCGCTCGCGCTCCCAGCCGCGCGCGCGGGACACCTCGCGCGGATGCAGCAGGGACGCGGTCGCGAGCAGCGCCGCCACCGGCACCAGGTAGGTGTAGAGGAGCCAGTTCACGATGCGGAACGCCGGCCGCGGATAGTAGCCGAGCACCGCCGGGTTCGCGACCAGACGCACGGTCACGGCCGCGAGCAGCGCCAGCCCGAAGTACTTGAGCCCCGCGTAGTCGAGGCGGGTCCAGAGCGCGGTCACCGCGAGCCCTTCCAGCGCCCAGCCGATCGTGATCCATTCCTTGTCGAGCTGGAGCGGGATGGCGACGGTGACGAAGCCCAGGGCAACGGCAGCGAACCACGCGATCACGCCGACGCGCACGGGATCACTCTCGGACCAGCGGTCGCGCGCCCGCGCGGCGGCGCCGAGCGACACCAGGGCGAGCGCGACGGGCAGGAGGCCGATCGAGCCGGCGCCGAAGCGGAGCACGTAGAGCCGCCGGAGCGAGAGGAACCAGGCGGGCGCCGCGAGCGCGGCCCCGTACCAGGCGAACGGATCGGCACGGAAGCGGGCGCCGGTGAGGAACGGCCAGGCGGTGAAGAGCAGCACGGCGCCCCCCTGCAGGAGCAGCGGGGCGGTCCCGTCGAGGCGTGGCAGCGCCCACGTCCAGCCGAGCTGCACGAACGCGGTGGCGATCGTCGCAAAGAGCACGCCCGGACCGTAGCCGAGACGCGTCGCGCTGAGCGCGACCAGCACGCCGAGCGCGAGGGTCGTGCCGTGGAAGAGCCAGGCGGGCGGCAGCCGCGGACCCGGCACGGGCACCAGCCCGAAGAGCAGCAGCGCGGCGAGTCCGGCGGCCGCGTACTCCGCCGCGCGCCGGGTCTCCGGGGCGCGGCGCACGAGGGCCACCACCTGGAAGGCGAGCGACACGCCCACCAGGACCGCGAACCACACCCAAAGGGGCGGGAACCCGAGCTGCTGGCCATGGTCCCGGTACAGCTCCTCGAGCCCGACGACCATCCCGAGCGCGGCCGCGAAGCCGAGGAACTCGCGCCGCGGGAAGCTCGCGTGGCGGATGAAGAGCGCGGCGAGCCCCACGAAGCCGACCAGCCACGGCCACGGCTGCGCCAGCGACGTGCTCGCCGAGCCGACGATCAGGAGGACGAAGAAGCCGAGGCACGCCACGATGGCAGCCGGCGCGGGGCCGTCGACGTCACTCGGCTCGCGCTTCCGCTCCACGAAGACGTGGAACGTGAGCGCGAGGACGATGCACCAGAGCGCCGCCTCCCACGCGAGCCCCGCGTCCGCCGCGCGCGTGAAGAGCCACGAGCCGACGATGGCGACCGTCGCCGAGGCCGCGCCGAGCCCGATGGGGGTGCGCTGCACCCGGGCCGTCCAGCAGGCGCCGGCGCAGAGCGGGACGAGCAGGATGCCGAAGGGATGGAAGTGGAGGCTGAAGCGCGTGCCGCTCGCGAAGTAGAGCACGAAGGCGAAGGGCACGAGCACGCCGCCCGCCTGGGCGACGAGCCACTCGAGGTCGACGTCCTCGCCGGCGGCGAGCCGCGGCGCCACGGCGAAGAGGATGGCGAAGACGCCGAGGATGGCGAGCGCGAGCAGGAGGCGGTCCGGCCCCATGCGCATTCCGATCCAGAGCGCTTCGTAGAAGACGGTGCCCGCCAGGCTGAGCAGCGCGAGGACGGGCCAGCGCCGCTGGCGCGCCAGGTAGAGGAGCCCCGTGTCCAGGAGGAGGACGTAGCCGAAGAGACCGATCGGCCGATCCGCGCCGGTCGAGAGCAGGAGCGGCGTCAGGAAGCCGCCGATCAGACCGAGCGACGCGATCACCTGCGACGCATGCCGCCAGGAGAGGACACAGCCGCTCGCCGTCACCGCGACCATGAGCACGAAGGCGACGGGGATGGGCACCAGAGCGTAACGGATGCCCGCGGCCCAGAACGCGGCGTAGAGGACGACCATGCCGGCGCCGGCGAGTGCGTCCGCCGTGCGCGCGTACTGCCGGCGGAGCGTCCACTCCGAGCCGGCGATGCAGGCGACGCCGACCACGGTGCCGAGCACGACGCGTAGCCACGGCGGGATCAGCCCGTGCTCGACCGAGTACTTGAAGAAGAGCAGCCCCGCCAGCGCGAGGGCGACGCCGCCGAGCCCCGCCGCCGCGCGCACGCCGAAGAGCTGCTCCCAGTCGATGGCGACGCGCGGCACGTGGACCGGCGGCGGGGCGGCGGGCCGCCGCGCGCCGGCCGGCGGCGGTGGCGGCGGCGGGCGCTCGGCGAGCGGCGGCGGCACGACGGGCG
>Ga0207646_10007612_pt1 | contig 10969 bp, 6 predicted proteins | sample KBSK5502metaG_FD_184343 | JGI IMG/M metagenome (GOLD analysis project Ga0207646, IMG submission 184343) | Corn, switchgrass and miscanthus rhizosphere microbial communities from Kellogg Biological Station, Michigan, USA - KBS K5-50-2 metaG... | ecosystem: Host-associated > Plants > Roots >...
GCTCACGGCGTTCCGCGGCCGGGCGATCCATCGCGAAGTGCTCGACCTCGGCGCCCTTCTCCCGGAGTGGCTGGCGCTCATCGGTGCCGCGGCAGGACGTCGTCTCCGCCTCGATCGCGAGATCGGTCCGGAGCTCTGGCCGATCATGGCGGACCCCGGATCGCTGCAGCAGCTGCTCTCGAACCTCGTCCTGAACGCGAACGACGCGATGCCGGACGGCGGCCGGGTGATCGTCCGCGCGAATAACGTGATCGCCGGCGAAAACGAGAATGGATTCCGGCCGCCGCTCGTCGCCGGCGCCGCGTACGTCGCCCTCGAAGTGGAGGACAACGGCCCAGGCATTCCGCCGGAGGTTCTGCCGCGTATCTTCGAGCCGCTCTTCACAACCAAGACCGAAGGGCCAACCCGCGGCACCGGACTTGGCCTCATGGTGGTGAGCAGCGTCGTCGATCAGGAGCGGGCATACCTCCGCGTCACCACCGAGGTCGGCCGCGGAACGACGTTCTCCGTGTTCTTACCGCGCTACGTGGCGACGGAGTGACGCGACCGCCTCGAGAGAGGTGAGCAGCGGAGAGCGAGGGTTCGCTGACGCTTTCGCGTGCATCACCGGCTCGCGCAGCGCGTGCTGCGCTGCGTTGCGGCATACCGAGTGCGTTACTATTTCGCGTCGCGGGCCACGCCGCTGAAGCGCGGGGCCGTTAGCAAGCTTTGCCATGACCGATGAGGAACTCATCGCGGCGCTTGAGGCCATGCGAGGGAAAATGATCGCCGTCGCAACAGGAGGTCCGCGCATCCAGGACGTGAACGAGCAGTATCAACGCCTGTTTGCGACTGTGGGAGGAGAGCTCGCGCGGCGACACATCGACAATCCGATTACCTATGGAAGTCTGTGGGATTGGTATGGTCGCTGGAGCACAGGTGACCTTCCAAGCTACCAGTCTCGTCGGGTCTTCGTTGGTGAGCTCATCAACCCTCTCGTCAACCGCATCCGCACGGGGCGTATCGAAGACACGCAGCCTACTGGCTGGCAGCGGGTCGATCGAACAGTTGGAGAACTTCGTGATCGGCTGGCCTCGGCTCGTAACGAGGAGCAGTTCCAGGCTGTCGGACTTCTCGGCCGGGACGCCCTTATTTCACTTGCTCAGGCTGTCTATGTACGTGAACGACACCCGCCGCTGGACGGGGTTGAGCCCAGTCCCACCGACGGGAAGCGCATGCTTGAGTCGTACTTCGCCGTCGAACTGGCGGGAGGCGCAAACGAGGAGGCGCGGCGACACGCACGTTCCGCTCTCGATTTCGCGAACGCCGTCACGCATCGTCGCACCGCAACATTTCGAGATGCTGCGCTTTGCGTGGAAGCCACGACGACCGTCGTCAACGTCATCGCGATTGTCGCCGGACGAAGAGACCCTCAATAGCGCTCGCTAACGCCGCTGCAATTCGACGCGCTGCTCCACTACGACACGACGCAAGCCGTTATGCCGCTGGAGCCGTGGCCGCTCGAGGAAGATGTGCATGAAGTACCGGAGACCTATCCGTCCGCTCTATGAGCCTGAATCTTATGATGCAGTGTCGTGTCGGCCTTGGGCACCAAATTTCCAGCGAATCCAATAAGAGCCGCATGCCTGAATTCGTCAAGGTTTGCGGCTTTTGGTATATGTACCGGGGCGGAGTTTGGAGTGCGGCGGCGCGAGCCGCCGCTTTGGAACACGCACGTGAAGCGAAAGCGGTGGCTGCGCCACCGCACTCCAAACGTTCGTAGGCAATGACGCGCCGCCGTGCGTGAGCAGCGGCGGCGCGTGATCGACGCTACGGGCTCAGTCCCGATGTTTGACGAGGAACATCGCTCCGTCGAGCAACTTGCGCGTCGCCGAATCGAGGACCTTTACGCTATGCAGGCCTTCCGTGGCGGGGGCAGTGATGGTGGCGGCCAACTCGCCTTTGTCGTTCGTTTTGATCTTCGCGGCCGTGCTGTCGTCGAGGGTGATCTCGAGTGAGGCGGCGGGCGGGAAATAGGTGCCGGCGAGAGTCATCGGCGCCGACGGCTCGACGGCGTTGGAATCGGCCAGGTTCAATTCGAGATACGGCTTGCCGATCGTCGGAGAGAGATCGTTGCCGATCGGGTCGTTGTCCTGGTTCTTTTCGGTGTCGGTCGGTTGATACAGCACGAGCGGATCCTGCGTGTAAGCGGCGCTGAGCGGGTTGATGCTCTTGCCGAGGGTCATGCCGACCATCGACGTCTTGGCGGGTGTCGCCGGCGGCGTCAGGCCGATAAACCCGGCGTCTTTGTCCGATTCCGTCACTTTGATTCCGGAGAGGTCGCTCGTGTCGGAGAAGAAAACGACGGAGCTCGACGGCGTCACGTACAACTCCGTCAACGCGCCATTGACCGCCCGCGCTCCCTGCACCTTGCCGTTGAACACGAGCACGGCACCGCTGTAGGTCTCGGTGGAACTGCCGAACGGCACGGTCGTGCAGATGCCCTTGCAAAAACCGTCGAATCGCGGCAGCGGCAGAACGAATCGCGACGTGATCCGCCACAGACCGCGGCCGTATGTCGATACGATCGCTTCCGTGGAGCTTTTCCATTCGATGGCCGTGATGTACGTGGCGCGACCCGATCCCGGTACGCGTGACCATGTCGCGCCGCGGTCGGCGGAGATCAGAACGCCGCCCTGAATCGTACCGACGGCGACGAGGTTCGGGTTGTCGCGATTGAAGCTGACCACCGAGGCGTTCGTGAACATCGACCAGCCGAAGAGATAGCGGCCGCTGTCGGTGACCAGCGACGTCAAGGCCGGGATCTCGGTCCAGTTGTTGCCGGCGTCGAACGACTCCATCATCTTTTCGTTGATGAGGTCGGGAGCGATTAGGTGCCGCGAGTTGACCGGATCGACGCCGAAGACTTCGTACCACGCCCACATGGTCGGGTTGATGCCGAGACCTCCGAAACCGTTCATCTGCGGATAGCGGACGAACGCCGTCGACGAAAGCAGGTTCTTGGTGATGCGCGCGAGCGTATCGACGTTGCGGCCGGCGCTGGTTATGCCGGTGCGGATGGCCTGATAGAGCACCGGCACGAGGAGCCCTTGCGAAAGCCTCGGCATGGAGAGACGGTCTTCGCGCATCGGCGCGTACTGCAGCCATGAAGTGCCGAGGTTCCTCGAGTAGGCGTAGCCCTTGGAGAAGGCACTGCTGTTGTTGACGCCTTGCACATGGAAATTTCGTCCGACGAGCTTCGGCTCGCCGTTCGGGCTCGTCGGAGAGGGCCACGAGGCGATGCCGGTGAACAGCGCGCCGGTGAGGTAATCGCCGCACGGCCCGCAAGCGACGAATGTGACCTTGCTGTCAGCAGGCGTGGGAACGCGGTGCTCTGCTTCGATGTAGTTTCCCTCGCAGCAGACGGGATTGATCCAGCTCCGTCCAGTGTCCGGCGAGGCCCACAGATTGTTGTCTTGTGTCCCGAAATAGAGGTCGTACCGGCTCGGCGAGGCGATGGCCTGGCCGGTGATCTCGGCGATCTGCAGCGCGTTGTAGCCGTTGCGGCCGCCGCCGGTGTAGGTCCAGTGCGTGCCGCCGTCGTTCGTCTTGTGCAGGCCGCCGTCCGTGCCGAGCAGCAGCGCCTGATTGGTGCTGTCGAAGGCGAGGTCGCGCGTGTCGCCGTGATCGATGGTCATCTGCGCCCACGTTCCGGAGTAATTGAAGCTCCGGGCGCCCAGCTCGGGACACGCCAGCGTGTACAGACCGCAGCGGTTGCCGAACCACAAGAGGATGGTGCGGTCGACCGGCGAGTTGATGATTTGCTCCGGCTGCGCTTTGACGAACGTAATGCCGCCGCAGGGGCCACCGCCGGCCGGCGCGCGGGTGATGCGCGTCCAAGCGTCGCCGCCGTTCTCGGTGTAATAGAGCTCGGTGTTGTTATTGACGACATAGGCCTGATCGATCCAGTACGGCGAGCGGCCGAAGGCGTGCAAGTCGGCAATGAGGCCGGCGCCGCTCGTGGCCGCCACCCACGCCACGCCGCCGTTGAGCGACCGGCGAATGCCGCGCAGGCCGCCGGCGATGACGAGACTGTTCTGCAGGGCCAGGACGGAGCGGACGCCGTGATCGGAGCCGCCGAACGGGTCGCTGTGCGTCCATGTCACGCCGCGATCGGCGCTGTAGGAAACGCCATAAGAGGTGGCGACGTAAATGACGCCATTGTCGGGAGCAATGGAGATTTCTTCCCCTTCGAACATTGCCGTCGACCCGGCCGGCGGCAAAGGACTCGGGATTTGCGACCACGTCGTTCCGCCGTCCGTGCTGCGCCAAATACCGCCGCCGTTGACCGCTCGCCAATCGCGCCACGTCGTGGCAATGACGATGTTCGGATCGGCCGGCACGTAGGCCACGGAGCGCGTGCGAAATTCCGGCAGCCCGTCGATGTGACGCCAGGTCACACCGCGGTCGGTGCTTCGAAAGAGACCGCCGGAATCCGACGCCACCAGCATCGTGTCGTTGCTCAGCGGATGGACGGAGATGGTGTTCGCCCGTCCACCCTGCGGAATGTCGGGCTGCATCTCGGAAATGGCCCACGGCGAAAAGAACTGCGCCGATGCCGCGGGCGCGAGGACGATGAAAAAAACGAGAGAGAGAATGACGACTACCCGTGACGATTTCACTAAATCCTCCTTGCGTACAGCGGGAAGGACGCACGAGCGGCCGTATTTCTCTCACAAAGGGTGAAACCTGGCGCCGGTCCCTCGCTACGCTCGAGTTTGGAGTGCGGTGGCTCAGCCACCGCTTTCGCATCACGTACGTGTTCCAAAGCGGCGGCTGGCGCCGCCTCACTCCAAACCAACGCCGCCGACCGTGCCGGCTAACCGGCCCTCTCGCCGATGCGGCGCTCGTACTCCGAGGCGCGATCGTTGGCCATGACCACTTGCTTGTCCGTGAGCGCCGCGATCCGTTGGTGAACGTTCCGTTACAGCCGTCACCTGATCGGGATGAGAAATCGGCCGGCGCAGTTCTTCATGCGTGGACAAACATTTCGATCGTCGCCAATTCCTGAGAATCTCCGGCATGTCCCTCGGTGTCGGAGCCCTGATCTCGGTTGCCCCGGCCATGGCCGGCGGCGGCCCGGCGTCAACCATGCGCCGGTGGTTCCGCAGGGAGAACGGCGAGGAAGTCACGCCGTTCCACCTGGTGCAGCTCAGCGACGCGCACGTCGGATTTCAGGGACCGCCGAATCCCACCGGCACAAAAGCGTTCGAACGCGCCATCGAGATCGTCAATGGACTCGATCCGCAGCCGGACTTGATCCTCTTCACCGGCGATCTTACGTCTTTGTGTTTCGCCAGGAAAATGCGCCGGCATTCCTCGGCCAATCGCCGCTCACAGCGAGCACGATATCGTGGCAGCAGGCCGGGCTGCTGTTTGTCGTGGTTGCGGACGTTCCGCCGGGTGATCTCGCGCAATTGCGCAACGCCTTCGAGCGGCATTGACCGATCACGCCGCCGCTCTCTCGACTGGGGCAAGCGCGCATCGATCCACTGTCGAATGTCCGACCGCGCCGCCGGTCGCGGTGGCAGGGTCATCAGGTTTCGCTCGTCACCATCGCGCGGAATCGCGGCGCCAGCTCGGGATCGAATTGGGTTCCGGCGCCGCGCGCAATCTCAGCCAGTGCCTCCTCCTCCGGACGCGGTTGGCGGTACGGCTTCGCCAGGGTCATCGCCACGTACGCATCGCAGAGATGCAGCAACCGCGCGGCAAAGGGAATGCGCTCGCCCTTCAGGCCGTACGGATAGCCGGTTCCGTCGAAGCGTTCCTGGTGCGCGAGGACGATGTTGGCGACGTCCCATCCGAGGATCGGCGCGACCATCGCCGCGCCGACAACCGCATGCTCGCGGATCGTCCGCAGGTCGTCTTCGGCGAGGTCCGCTTCGTGGGCGAGGTGGCGGTAGTCGAGCGGGCGAAGACCGACGTCGTGGACGAGCGCGGCGAGCATCAGGTTCTCGCGATCGGCGGCCGGCATGCCCACCGCGCGCGCGAACCTCTCGCTCAGCGCCGCGACCTCGGTGCAGTGCGCGCGGAGGTCGGGATACGACTCGAACTCCGGCTCCAGCAGCTTCGCGGCGATGCTGCGACGCGTGAGATGGAGATCGCGCACCGAGGCCGCGTGCTCCAGCGCGCGCTCGATCTCGTTGAGAAAAATCTCGAGCTGCCGGTGCGTCCGCGGGTCGGGCGTGCTCTCGAATGCGACGCTGAGGACGATGTGCGGCACGCTGCGCGTTGCCACAGGAGCGCTGAGGACCGCTGCCACGTGCGCGGGCTGGATCGCCGGACCGCTGTCGCCGAACGGCTTCATCAGCACCGGCAGCGCGATGCTCGCATCCTCGCGCCGTTTGTGCAGCCACGCGGCGACCTTCGCGTGAAAGAGCTCGATCGCCGATTTCGTCACCGACGAGCGGGCGGCCATCAGGTGCATGCGCCCGCGCGGGCCGTACGCGATGAAGCTCGCCAGCGACGACCCCGGCAGCGTCAGGATCGCCGGCAAGACCGACCGCACCGCCGCGATCTGCTCTTCCGAAAGCTCCGGAGGCGTCGCGTGTGCGTTGATCGCTTCGCGCGCCACCGCCGCTTTCGCCTTCTCGATCGCCTCTTTCGCCGTGGCCGAAAATTCGCGCCGCCGCTTCTCCTTTGGCTCCGCGCGGAGAGGGACGACGTTCGAGCCGCTGACGAGCTCGGGTGTCGTCGGCACGCGCGGGGCGAGACCGTACATCCGGCGGTCAAGGAACGAATCGACGATGGCTGCGGCGATCTTCTTCGCCCGCTCGAGGTCGGAGGCTGTAAAGACGCCGCCGTCGATCTTCTCGTGGACTTCGAAGTAGCCGACGATACGGCCGCGGTAGAGCGGGACGAGCAACGCCGGAATCCGTTCGCGCAACTGCCGCTCGTTCGCGCGCCCGAGGAGCTCCATGTATGCGAGCTCGCGCGGAACGCCGTTCACGTAGAAGGCCGAGCGCTTGCGCAAAAGGTGTGCGACGAACACGTCGCCGGGATCGACACGCGATGCCGGCGCGCCGTTGGCGTGGCCAAACTGCGAGACGAGCTCGAAGACGTTCGGCGTCTGCTCATCCACGGCGACATAGAGCGCGCCCTTCCGCGCGCCGATCTCGTCATGGCAGCGTAAAAGAATGCCATCCAGCTCGTCCTGGAGCCCGGGTTGGGGAAACATGCGCGGAGACGGAAAGTATAGAGCGGAGCGGCGACGGTGCGAAGGGCTACCTCGGCCAACCGGTAAAGGTCCAGCCTCGGCCGCGCTTCAACCCTGTGGCGAGATTTCTACCGCACAGACTTCTAGGAGGCTCTTTCGCCGATGCGGCGCTCGTACTCCGACGCGCGATCGAGGAACGATTCGATCGAGCGCGCCAGCGCCAGCCTCTCCGAAATCTCCGACGACTTCTCGAAATCGGCGCGCAGGCGCTCGGCTTCGGCGAGGTAGTAGTCGCGCAGGCCGGTCTCGATGCTGAACTCCGGGTACTTCTCCGCCAGCGTGCGCATCCACTCTTCGACCTGGCGCCGCCGGTCGCGGTCGCCGGTGCCGTTGCGGAGGTCGGTGAGCAGCGACTGCACGACGCCGGAGAGAATCTCCGTCTTGCGGCTCGGTACCGGCTGCTCGCTCATGAGGGCGCGAGTTTACAATGCGCCGCGTGAAAGTGCTCATTGCCAATCGCGGCGAGATCGCCGTGCGCGTCATCCGCGCCTGCCGCGAGCTGGGCTATCCGACGGTGGCCGTCTACTCCGAGCCGGACCGCGCCGCGCTGCACGTCCTCTACGCCGATCAGGCCATGCCGATCGGCCCCGCGCCGTCGAGAGAGAGCTACCTCCGCATCGATCGCATCCTCGACGCGGCGAAGAAGACGGGGGCGGAAGCGATCCACCCCGGCTACGGATTCCTCGCCGAGAATGCCGCGTTCGCCCGAGCCTGCCGCGACGAAGGGATCCTCTTCGTCGGTCCGTCGCCCGAGTCGATCGATGCGATGGGATCGAAGACCGAGTCGCGGCAGCGGATGCAGGACGCCGGCGTCCCGGTCGTCCCCGGCCTGACGAAGCCGGTCGAGTCGTTCGACGAGATCGCTGCCTTCGCCCGCAGCGCCGGCTTCCCGATCATGATCAAGGCCAGCGCCGGCGGCGGCGGCAAGGGGCTGCGTTTTGTCGAGCGCGAAGAAGATCTCCGTCCTTCCTTCGAGCGAGTCACCAGCGAGGCGCAGTCGTTTTTCGGCGACAGTGCCGTCTACGCCGAGAAGTTCGTCCCCTCCCCCCGCCACATCGAGGTGCAAGTCCTCGGCGATCAGCACGGCAACGTCATCCACGTCGGCGAGCGTGAGTGCACGCTGCAGCGGCGCCATCAGAAGGTCGTCGAAGAGTGCCCATCGCCCGTCGTCGACGACGAGCTGCGCGCGCGCATCGGCGCGATGGCCGTCAAGGCCGCCGCGGCCGTGAACTACTACTCCGCCGGCACGATCGAGTGCCTGATGGGGCCCGACAAGCAGTTCTATTTTCTCGAGATGAACACGCGCCTGCAGGTCGAGCACCCGGTCACCGAGATGGTGTGGGGGATCGACCTCGTGAAAGCGCAGCTCGAGATCGCGCGCGGCGAGAAGCTGAAGATGCGGCAGGAGGAGCTGAAGCCGGCCGGTCACGCCATCGAGTGCCGCATCTACGCCGAAGATCCGACGCGCCGCTTCGCCCCCTCGCCGGGGCTGATCCGCTACATGAACCTGCCGCAGGGGCCGGGCGTGCGGAACGAGAACGGCGTCTATCCCGGCTACACCGTGCCGCTCTTCTACGACCCCATGCTCTCGAAGCTCGTTTGCCACGCCGCCACGCGCGCCGACGCCATCGCGCGGATGAAGCGCGCGCTGGCGGAGTACCGCGTCGAAGGGATTCAGACCACCATCCCCTTCTTCAGCTTCCTGATGGATCACGCCGACTTCGCCAGCGCGAATTTCGACACCGGTTTCATCGATCGTCTGCTTCCCGATCTGACGCTCGAGAGCTCCGGCGAGGGAGAAGTCGATGCCGCCATCGCCGCGGCGGCGATCATGGCCTTCGAAGAGTCGCAGCAGGTGCGGTTGCCGGAAGAATCGGAGTCGGCGTGGAAGGCGGCGGGCCGCCTCGACGCGCTGCGGGGGCGGCTGTGAGGTTCGTCGCCACGCACGAGGGGGTGGAGATCGCGGTCGAGGTCGAGCGGCACGGCGACGAGTACCACGTCAAGCTCGGCGACCGCCGCCTCGTCGCCGATCTCGTGAACGCCGGACCGTACGTCCGTTCGCTACGGCTCGAGGATGGGACGCAGCTCGCGCTGATCCATCACCGCGACGGCACCACGCACGAGATCTCGCTCGCCGATGCGTCGATCCATGTCGACATCCGCGACCCGCTGTCGCTCAAGCGCGGGCGCCGCGAGGATGAGGTCGGCGGCGGCGGAGTGATCAAAGCGCTCATGCCGGGACGCATCGTCCGCGTGCTGGTGAAGAAAGGCGACAGCGTGACGAAAGGCGCCGGCCTGCTCGTCCTCGAAGCGATGAAGATGGAGAACGAGATTCAGGCGCCCGCGGACGGGGTGGTGGAGGAGGTTTTCGTCACCGCCGGCCAGACGGTGGATGGCGGGGCGGAGCTGGTGCATGTGAAGAGGACTGAGGACTGAGGACTGAGGACTGAGGGCGAGGAGCCTGCGCGGCAGAACAGTCGCCACGCGAGCAAGTGCTGGCCGAGGCTGGGCCACGCCGGCCGTGCCGGCTGGTGGCCGTCGCCGCGGAGAAATCGATTGGAAAGCCTTTGAGACCACGCCGGAGGCGTGTCAGAGGGTAGCCGGTGGTGAAGCGCGAAAGGCGAAACCACCGGATGGGATCCGCGCCCTCATCGCACCCCGCGAGGGGTGCCAGAATCGCCGCGAATGTGGCACCCCTGCCGGGGTGCGGCGGTGTGTTGCCGCGCAACCGGTGGTTTCGCGCTTTGCGCTTCACCACCGGCTACCCTCTGACACGCCTCCGGCGTAACTAACTCGTCGGCTATCGCGGCATCGGAGACGATTCTTCACACCCTCTCAGTCCTCACTCCCCAGTCCTTATAATTCACTCACAATGTCCACAATCGACCCCTTCGTCCCTGGCGCGACGCTGCTGCAGTACCGTTTGGCGGAGCGCGTCACCAACTCGGTCTGGAAAGCGGAAGACACGCGCAGCGGGAGGCACGTCGCCGTCAAGATCCTGGCGCGGCAGCTTCCGAAGGATGCGGCGAAGCGCGACGCGCTCGTCCGCGAGGTGCGGCTCGGCGGCGCGCTGTACCACACGTCGCTCGTGAACATCATCGAGATCGTACCGGCCGGCGAGATGCTGCTGCTGGTCACCGAACTGGTCGAGGGGCAGTCGATCGCGTCGCTCGCGCACAACAAGCCGCTTGATCGGGTCACCTTCTTCCGCATCGCTTTCCAGGCCGCGGACGCCATCAAGCTTTTGCACGCGAAGAACGTCATCCACGGCAACATCACCGCCGACTCGGTGATGGTCACGGCCAACGGGCAGGTGAAGATCGGCGGCTTCAACGTCGCCACCTTTCTGCAGAAGCGCGAGGGACAGCCGTCGGCGTTCCAGACGCGCGGCAACGACCCGCGGTCGGTGGCGTACATGGCGCCGGAACAGATCACCGGCCAACCGGTTACGGCGCAGACCGACATCTACTCGCTCGGGCTGGTGCTCTACGAGATGGCCGTCGGCAAACAGGCTTTTCAGGCGCCGTCGGCCGCGGAGATCGCGCGCAAAGTCGTCGGCGAACAGCCGCCGAATCCGAAGGTCGTCAATCCGAACATCGACAACGCCATGCTCGCCGTCGTCGGGCGTTGTCTCTTCAAGGACTCGTTCAAGCGTTACAAGGATGCGAAGGCGCTGATCGACGACATCAATCGCGCCGATCCCGACGCGGCTGG
>Ga0207646_10007615_pt1 | contig 10966 bp, 5 predicted proteins | sample KBSK5502metaG_FD_184343 | JGI IMG/M metagenome (GOLD analysis project Ga0207646, IMG submission 184343) | Corn, switchgrass and miscanthus rhizosphere microbial communities from Kellogg Biological Station, Michigan, USA - KBS K5-50-2 metaG... | ecosystem: Host-associated > Plants > Roots >...
CCATTGCGCGAACCTCCGTTTCGCGAAACAGGATTGCCTGCCCTTCGTGGCTGGCGAGGAAAATCATCTGCTTGCCATCGGTGAGCTTCGCGCCGATCAGTTCGTCCTTCGCGTCCAGATTGATGGCGATGATTCCTGTCGACCGCGGATTGGAGAATTCCGTCAGCGTCGATTTTTTTACCGTGCCGTTTTTCGTCGCCATAAAGACGAATTTATCCGCTGCTTCGAGGTCGCGCGCGGCAACCAATGCGGTCAGCTTTTCATCTTCCTGGAATTTCACCAGGCTGTTGATTGCTTTTCCGCGCGTCGCCGCCGCGGCTTCCGGCAATTCATACACCTTCAGCCAATACACGCGTCCCTTGGATGTGAACAGCAAAATGTAACTGTGCGCCGACGCAATGAAGAGATGTTCGACGAAATCCTCTTCCCGGGTCTTGGCGCCAATGCGACCCTTTCCGCCTCGTGACTGGTGGCGATAGGTGTCCGTCGAAGTGCGCTTGATGTAGCCTGCGTGGCTCACGGTAATGAGCATTTCGGTGTCGGCGATCAGGTCTTCCAGCTTGATCTCCTCCACCTTGTCCACAATCTGCGTGCGGCGGTCGTCGCCATACGCCTTGTGGACTTCTCTCAACTCTGCGGTGATAACCTGCTTCAGTTTCTTGTCGCTCGAAAGGATTTCGCGCAGTTCGGCGATCAAATCACGGATGGATTTCAGTTCCTTAAGAATATCGTCGATCGATAGCTGCGTCAGGCGGTGCAACTGCAGTTCGAGTATGGCGTCAATTTGCGCGTAGCTAAGTCCGAGAGCATTAGCGCCTGCGGCCGCTTCGATCTCCGGCGCGCCCAGGAAGCGATATTTACGGCCGTCGAGTTTTACGCCTTCGAGCTTGCGCGACTTGCCGTTCTCCGTGATGGTTACTTCCTGCTCGGTGAAATACCTGAACAGGTTTTCCTTCGCTTCCGCGCGGCTTGACGATCCGCGGATCACGCGAATCACTGTGTCCAGGTGGTCGAGTGCCACCTGGTAACCCACCAAAATGTGCTCGCGCTCTTCGGCTTTGCGAAGTTCGAACATCGTGCGGCGGCGAACCACTTCCACGCGGTGTTCGATAAAAAGCTTGATCAGCGGAATGATGCCGAGTTCGCGCGGCTGACCCGCCACGATCGAGAGCAGGATCATGTGGAACGATTCCTGCATCTGCGTGAATTTGTATAAATTGTTCAGGATGAGTTGCGATTCTTCGTCGCGTTTCAACTCGATCACGATGCGCATGCCTTCGCGGGAAGATTCGTCGCGAACATCGGCAATACCTTCGATCTTTTTCGTTTGCACGAGTTCGGCGATCCGTTCGATCAGGCGCGCTTTGTTGACCTGATACGGAATCTCGGTGATGACAATGTTCTCGCGGTCCTTGCTGGCCTGTTCAATCGCAGCCTTCGCGCGCATGGTGAAGCTGCCGCGGCCCGTCCGGTACGCAGCCTCAATGCCTTCGCGGCCTGCAATGTACGCGCCGGTCGGAAAATCCGGACCGGGAACAATTTTTAGAACTTCCTTCAAGGTGGCGTCCGGCTTTTCAATCAGCAAAATCGCTGCGTCCACAATTTCCCGCAAATTGTGGGGGGGGATGTTCGTCGCCATGCCGACGGCAATTCCACTCGCGCCGTTAACGAGAAGATTCGGAATACGTGACGGCAGAACGACTGGCTCTTCGCGTGTCTGATCGAAATTCGGGATGAAGTCGACGGTTTCTTTTTCGAGGTCCGCAAGAATGTCTTCGCTGATTTTCGCCAGGCGCGCTTCGGTATATCGCATGGCCGCGGGAGGATCGCCGTCAACGGAACCGAAATTCCCCTGTCCGTCGATCAACGGGTAACGCATGTTGAAGTCCTGCGCCAGGCGCACCAGCGCGGGATAGATCACCGCTTCTCCATGAGGATGGTAATTGCCGGACGTGTCTCCGCAGATTTTGGCGCACTTGCGGTAGCCCCGATTGGAAGCGAGGCCGAGGTCGTTCATCGCGACAAGAATGCGCCGCTGCACCGGCTTCAGCCCGTCGCGGACGTCGGGCAATGCGCGCGCAATGATGACGCTCATTGCGTAGTCGAGATAGGACTTGCGCATTTCCGCTTCGATATCGATCGGAAGCAGTATTGAAGTGTTCGTTTCGTCTGCCATGTTCCCTCAGAGCTCGTTATTTACGGTCCTGCAGTGCTTCAATGTCAAATTCACTTGCTCATGCGTTCGACTACGTACGTCTTTACAGTGTCGAACGCATCTGCGGCGTTGCTGAATCGCCGCATGGCAAATTCGGCCTCAGCCGCTTTCAAAAACGCATCGCACTCAACGTCATCCACGAATTCCACGGCAACTCCGCGCTCCGTGTCCGGAGTTTCCGTCCGCACGGCACGAAACTCGCTTACGCTCAAGCCGCGCAATCCCGGCAGAGTTGTCCAACCCAACTGGTACACCATCGTTCCTTCAATACGCGTTAAATATCCAGGTTAACCACTTCGAGTGCATTGTCCTCGATGAATTTTCTGCGCGCTTCAACGTTTTCGCCCATCAGCGTCGTGAAAATATCCTCCGCTGCAACCGCGTCTTCCAATTTCACTTGCAGAAGTGTCCGCGTATCGGCGTTCATGGTCGTGTCCCAAAGTTGCTCAGCGTTCATTTCGCCAAGGCCTTTGAATCGTGTGATCGTGAAATCTTTTTTTGCATCTTCCATCACGTAGTTCAACACGTCGGTGACTTTTTCCTTGGACACCTTGGTGCCGTTGCGTGCCACGGTAAACGGCGGGTGATTGAATTCTTCAATCTGCTTGGTCAGGCCGCGGAGACGCTTGTACTCCGCATTCGACGCGAGAGCCCAATTAATTTTTTGGTTGTGTGGAGGTCCAAATTGAATTTCGTAGAGGCTGTGTTCTTCGTCGAACGCTACTTTGCCTTCGAGTTTGATTTTAGCCTTCTCAATTTCCTTGAGGAGTTTCTCCAGCGCCTTCTTATCCTCGAAGTCAGTTTTCTTTTCAAGCGCACTTTCCGCAAGAAGTTCGACCAGAGCCGGTTCGCGCAGGCGCCGTCCAAGTTTGGCGGCGGCGGCGTCGTATTCCTGCACATTAAGAAGAAACGACGTCAGCCGCGCACCCTCGAGATTGACGCCTTCCTTGGCCCTCACCACATGATCTTCTGTGGCGCGCTTCATCAATTCGCGCGCGAAATCGTGCTCGTCGCGGATGTAGCGTTCGCTCTTGCCACGCTTAACGCGGTAAAGAGGTGGCTGAGCGATATAGATATGCCCCCGCTCGATCAGTTCCTTCATGTGCCTGAAGAAGAACGTCAGCAGCAACGTGCGGATGTGCGATCCGTCCACGTCCGCGTCAGTCATCAAAATGATTTTGTGGTAGCGAAGTTTGCCGGCGTCAAAATCATCTTTGCCAATGCCCGTACCGAGCGCTGTGATGATGGCGCGAATTTCTTCGTGGCCAAGCATCTTGTCGTAGCGCGCTTTTTCCACGTTGAGGATTTTGCCCTTCAGCGGAAGGATGGCCTGGAATTTCCGGTCGCGGCCCATTTTCGCCGAGCCGCCGGCCGATTCGCCCTCAACGACAAATAGCTCGCAGCGGGAAGGATCGCGTTCCTGACAATCCGCCAGTTTTCCCGGCAAGCCGCTCGAATCCATCGCGGACTTACGTCGCGTCAATTCGCGGGCCTTGCGTGCCGCTTCGCGTGCGCGCGCCGCGTCAATGCACTTGCCGATAATTCGGCGCGCAACGGTCGAATGTTTGTCGAACCATTCGCCGAGCTTTTCGTTCACCAGTTGCTCAACGTCGCCCTTGATGTCGCTGTTCAGCTTGCCTTTGGTCTGCCCTTCGAATTGCGGCTGAGGCAGGCGCACGCTGACCACGGCGACCAGCCCTTCGCGCACATCGTCGCCCGAGATGCTGACTTCGTCTTTCTGTTCCTTAAGCATCCCGGCATTGGAAGCGAAGTTGTTGATGGTACGCGTGAGCGCGGAGCGGAAACCGGAAAGATGCGTGCCGCCGTCCACTGTGTTGATCGTGTTCGCGAACGCAAAAACATTTTCACCGTACGTGTCGTTGTACTGCAGCGCAATTTCTATCTCCACGCTGCCCTTCTTGCCTTCCATGTAGATGGGCGAATCGTGGAGCGTTGTCTTCCCGCGATTGATGTGCTTGACGAATTCCGCAATCCCACCCGTGAAGCGGAACTCCGCATTCTTCTCGGCACGCTCATCGTTGAGCGTGATCTTCAGACCCTTGTTCAAGAAAGCGTATTCGCGCAGGCGAGTGGCCAGCGTGTCATAGCTGTAAACGGTCTTCTCAAAAATCGATGGGTCAGCATGGAATGTAACTCTCGTTCCGGTTTTGCGGGTCTTGCCGGTCTGTTTCAGCTTGGAAGTGGGTTTGCCTCTTTCGTAAGACTGCTCCCACACAGCGCCATCGCGCTGAATTTCAAGTTCGAGCCAATCGGAAAGCGCGTTTACAACCGAGACACCCACTCCGTGCAAACCGCCCGACACTTTGTAGGTATCGCTGTCGAACTTGCCCCCGGCATGCAGCACCGTCAGTACGACTTCTGCCGCCGGACGCTTTTCCGTCGCGTGCATGTCCACTGGAATGCCGCGCCCGTTATCCACCACCGTGACAGAGTTGTCTTCGTGCACGGTCACGTTTACTTCATCGGCATAACCCGCCATCGCTTCATCAACTGAGTTGTCGACAACTTCCCACACCAGATGATGCAAACCCATTTCGCCGGTCGAGCCGATGTACATCGCCGGCCGCAAACGCACGGCCTCTAGCCCGCCCAACACTTTGATGGATTTTGCGTCGTACTGATGGCCGCCGGGGCCCTTACCTGTCACGGATTCTTTTTCTTTGTCGCCCATGAACCCTCATCTCTCACCGAACGAAAAATCAAAGCTAAATTTGTTCATCCGCAGCACGCATGATTTGCGAAGTCGCGGCGGTCGCGTAGCAAGCACCGAAAAAATCGGTCGCTGTTCTGAAGCAAGATTGGCGCGATATCGGAAGGATTCAGACTTCGTCCCGTGCGGCCAAAGCAATTTTGTTGACCGACGCCTTACTCTTTGACTCCGATGCAAAATCGGAGCTCGTAGAGTTCCTGCTCCATCCCGTCCCGCACACCGGGACGCGGCGAAGACTATTCCCCTGCGGCGTAATTTCGCAGGTTCGTTTCTCCCAGGCTTACAAGCCCTCCGGCTCCTGGCGCAGAGCAAGAACTTCGAGCTTATATTCCTGGTGGACGTGTCGATTTGTAGGAGTTTTCTGCGAATCGACAACAGCGAAAGTATAGCCGAAATGGCCCGTTTTCTCAAGCACTCACGCAGGCCTACAAATCGTTATAAGCCACGTATTTTCTATTATTTACGTTTGTTCCGAACGCGATTCACCGACTTTGCCGGCAACTCGATTGGGGCGTGAAATCCAATCCTTTTTTTCGGTCGAAAGGGCGTCTGAACCCCTCTGCCGGAGGGTTTCGAAAACCGCTTGAAATCTCGCGTCCTAGCGCTTTTCGAACCGGAACCTGAAGTCTTCGGGAAATCGCTCGCGATTTGCGCTGAACCGCCTGATTCAAATTTGCAGTGGTGACACCATAGAGTCTTGCTAAGTCCGCATCGAGCATCACTGGCACGCAAAAAATAAATCTTCTCAGTTGATTGACCGCAGCGGGAATGATCGCTCCGTGGAGTGAAATTCCGAGGAAGTTTGATACTCCAATTGCGAACGGTAGATTTTATTACGACCGCTGTGGTCAGATCCGCATCGGCATGATGATGTAGCGGTAGCGGTACGATTCATCGGCAAGCGGGCGCATCTGGCCGGCGCTTTGTTCGTCTTTCAATTCGATGCTGATCGGACCCTCGGCTGCCGCGGCGAGGAAATCCAGTACGTAACTGGAATTGAATCCGATCGAAATCGGATCGCCTTTGTAATCCTTCTCAATAATCTCTTTCGCTTCGCCATATTCAGGACTCGAAGCAGAAATCTCAATGCCGTCTTTCGCCACCGCCAGCTTAACGGCATGCGAACGCTGGTCCGCAAGCTGCGAGACACGCCGCACCGCGTCACTCAATTCCGCGCGCTCCAGCACTACGGACTTATTGTTGTCGCGCGGCAAAACTGCTTCGTAGTTCGGGAATTGCCCGGTAAGGATCCGTGAAATCAGCAGCCGGTGGCCCACCTGGAAGAACAAGTGGCTTTCGTCTTTCGCAAAGTCCATTTGCGCATCCGCGCCTGCGGCGCTAGAAAGTTTTTCCACCTCGTCCATCGCCTTCTTGGGAATCAGTACTTTTACTTCGCCATTCAATCCAGCCAGCTTGTGGTCTGTTTCCGCAAGCGCCAGCCGGTGACCGTCCGTCGCCACCATTGCAAGCGTGTCAGGCTTCAGAATCAGCAAGCCGCCGTTCAATGTGTAGCGTGACTCCTCCATCGAAATCGCAAATTTTGTCTTGGAAATCAGCCCTTCCAGCACCGCCGCCGGAATTTTCACCAGCACATGCGGCATCGCGGGCAGCGCTGGAAAATTCTCCTTCGCCATCCCGACCATTTTGTATTTCTTTTTGTCGCTGACAATCTCGACCCAATGATTTTCGAGTAGCTTGAATTTAATCTCGCCCTCGGGCAACAGCCGCACTAGCTCGAGTAATTTTTTCGCTGGGATTGTGCCCGCGCCTTCTTTTTTGACTTTCGCCTCACACGAAGTGCGCACACTTAATTCCAGGTCCGTGGCCGTGATCGTTACTCGACCTTCTCGTGCTTCGACCAGGAGGTTAGACAAGATCGGAATCGTGGTCTTGCGCTCGACGACTCCCTGCGACGTCGTGAGTTCGTTCAACAGCGCTGATTTGGTTACGCTGAATTCCATTGATTGGCTTTCCTCGCGTGCCGTGCCGGTCGCAGACATTTAGACCTTCCTAGAGAAGACCTGATCCACTGTTGCGTACTTTACTCGTTTTTTGCTCTCGGCGAAAGCCTTACGAACTGGATTCCCAGCGTATTCGATGTGGAAATCGGTGGGAAACTTGGCGGACGGATTGTGCCGTCACCTGCTCACATGCATCGGCATTGGCGGCGGTTTTTCACAGCTACAACTGCAACAACAAGAAGTTCTCTTCTTTGTTCTCATTCGCTTTTCAAAAAACAATTTATCCCTTGTTGTGATGATGACTGCTGTGAATTTGTGGAAAGCTCAACAAGCGCAGCAACCTCACGTTCTTGCGCCGCCGGTGCACTGTGCACCGTAATGTGTGTATCTCGGAAATTTCTCAACTCCAGAGCATGGAACGCACGCATTGCGATTTTCTATCCTCGCGCTTCACAAAATTTCCCCAGCTTATTGAAACGATTTTCACAGCGTGCTGTCAGGCTGGATCTACCGTATCGCGTTGTCGCAACAAACATCTTCCGGCATTTTAGTGGCTTCGGTTTTAGTAAGCCGCGATTCGCAAACGCGAATTCAACATCGCTGTCCGGCGCGATGCGCCTGTTTCTGTCCATTGTGGGAGAAAAAGTCTACTGCAGGGCGTCCATCAATCGCGTGATGGTGCGGTTTAAATCTTTATCGGAGCGCCGCAACTCTTCGATCTTGTTGATGGAGTGCAGCACAGTGGTGTGGTGTTTCCCGCCAAATTGGCGACCGATCTCCGGCAGCGAAGCAGTGGTCAGTTGTTTCACGATGTACATCGCCACCTGGCGCGGGAAAGCAATCGCGCGCGTGTTGCTGCGAACTTTTAGATCCTGCTCACGCAGATTGAAGTGCTCGCTTACGCGTTTCTGAATCAGGTCAATCGTGACACGCTTCTCCTGCGAAGCAATGATATTGCGCAGCACCTGCTGTGCCGTCGCCAGCGAAACCGTGACGCCAGTCAGTGACGCGTAAGCCATCAGCCGGGTCAGAGCGCCTTCCAGTTCGCGCACGTTGGATTTAATCGCCCGCGCAATGTATTCCGCCACATCGTCTGGCAGCACGAACCGATCGTTTTCCGCTTTCTTCTGCAGAATCGCGATCTTGGTTTCAAGGTCCGGCGGTTGAATGTCCGCGATTAAACCCCACTCAAAACGCGAGCGCAGCCGTTCTTCGATGGAATTGATGTCTTTCGGCAGGCAATCCGAGGAAATCACAATTTGTTTGTGTTGCTCATACAAAGCGTTGAAGGTGTGGAAAAATTCTTCCTGCGTTCGCTCTTTTCCCGCGATGAACTGGATATCGTCCACCAGCAGCACATCCACGGTGTGAAACCGTTCGCGGAAGCTGAACATTTTGTCGAAGCGCAGCGAATTGATCACTTCAATCGTAAACTTTTCCGCGCTGACGTAGCTCAGCCGCGCCGCCGGGTTTCGCTGCTTGATTGTGTGCCCGATCGCATGCATCAAGTGCGTCTTGCCCATGCCCACGCCGCCGTACAAAAACAGCGGGTTGTACGCTTTCGATGGCTGCTCGGCAACCGCTCGCGAAGCCGCATGCGCGAATTCGTTCGACTTGCCAACCACAAAGGTGTCGAACGTGTACCGCGTGTTCAGTTGGTGATCGCTGCTTTCAAAATCGAGCTTCGATTGCTTGATACCGCTGATTGCCGCGACCGTGGTGGCGGTTACCGGCTCTTCTTCGGTGCAGACGTACTGCACGCGCATCGCTGGCACGCCAAGCTCATGAAAAACCGCCTTCACAATTTCGCCATACGTCCGGGTAAGAACCTGGCGGAATACGGTCGTGGGGATCTGAACGTAGATCAGCTCCCCTTCGGCGCGGTTCAGCCGCGTAGGCTGGAACCAGGTGTTAAATGTATTGATGCTGACCCGGGATTTTACGCGCTCCAGGAATTTGTCCCACAGATTCGCCGTTTCACGTTCCCTGCCAAGTTGGATAGCCGTCGTCATTTGAGCAAAAATCAAAACCCTCGCTATTTCCACAGATGTGTAAATCCTGTGGAAAGACCTTCTACCGTGAGTCCTGCCTTCTTGAGTTACTTTTTCCTGCGGGAAGGCTGTCCGAACGCGAACGCTAGCTTGCCCCTAATTCCGCGCACGTCCCTTTCTGTCTCGACCGCCGAACCGCCTCGGTTGTGTCAGCGCGGGATTCTCTCCGATTGATGCGAAGGGGGCAAGCAAAAAGTATGGCAGAGCACGTGCCCGCGTTCACACAGCATACACAACATTTCCACAGGCGCCAAAAAGCCAAAACTCAATCCATTGCGTCTCGCAACTCCATGCATTCGCTGAGGAAAAATCAGCCGCACCACCGCTCGAGCAACACACTTCCGGAAGAAACCTAGAAAAATTCTCGACGCACGCTGTGGAAAAACATGGCGGCGCAAAAATAATTAGTTAGGGTCTTGCTCGATTCGAGGGAACTGAAACGTAGGTTGAGCCATGCCCCAATTCTTTCCGCGTAGAATCTGCTTATCCTTTTGAAGGAGCGAGGTCGTCAGTGTTTGGGATCGGTAGCGACGTTTGTATGATAGCACTGCGAGCCTTGAGGGAGGGATAAATGAACATTCCAGAAACCTACGATTACCTCGTTCGCGCGCGCCGGACTTGTGGGTGACGCTCGAGGGCGTACCGGACGACGTTTTATCCCGCCCGTTGCTGGACGGTTCGCGGTTTCACTGCATCAAAGACCTCGTGTTTCACGCACCCGTCGTGGAGGTCACGAAGACACCCTGCGCGACCAGCCCGTGCGGAAAACCATTCCCGCCCTGAAGGACACCGAGTGGGAACCTGTCTATGCGGGATTCGTTCTCGAAACGCCGCTGGCACCCTCACTTACCTCGCCGCACTGACCGACGAGGAGTTGAAACGGATTGTGATTTTGCACGACGCGCCAGAGGAGCGATTCACGGTGGATGGCCTGCAGTGGCACGTTATGATTCACGAGATGCGACACACGGCACAGATTGCGTTTTGCTACGCTCGCAGGGCATCAAGCCGCCTTGGCTTGACCTGTTGAATTACCTGCCATCCGCTTGAGAATTTTACTTCTGCTTTACGTCCAGCCGCTCAAACTCATAAACTCCGGCCGGGTCGCCTCCGATGATCAGCCGGTCCTTTTCGACGACGATCGCCACCGCTTCAAGCCGCGCATTTTCAGGCGTGTACAGTCGGAACGTCGCTCGCCGGTTTCCTTCCTTATCGAACCGCAAGAGCATGTTTCCCATGGCGATCCACACTTCGCCCGTCTGTTTGTCTACGCCCATTGCGGTCATCACCTGCTTGAATCGCGGTGTGCCGCCTCGCCGCTCCTGCCGTTCGATCTCCCGCCGCACTGCAGCGGCCTCCGGCATGGCATCCAGTGCCGTGTAGCGCACATCTTCCCCGGCATAGCCGAAGCGATCGAACTGTCTTACCGTTGGCTCAGGAAAATATTTGAATCCGTAGTACAAATATCCCTGCCCGTCGCTCGATAGCTCGCCAAGATTCAGGAAGCGGTTCAGATCCCCGCGACCTGTGAGCGTTTCTGGATTGCCAAATTCGCGCACCAACCGCCCATTCTTGTCGAACACCGTCACCAAAGCTTCCTGCTGCATGGTTCCGACCGCCATTTCGCCCTCGAGCATTGCCGCCACGGCCACCGGCGCCTTGACGGGAACCGTGCGCAAGTGCCGGCCTTCCTTCGAATACACTTGAATATTGTTTGCCGCGCGATCGGCGATGTAAATCGTGCCGTCGGCATCCACGTCGCAATCTTCGCCGAACTCCACCAGGATTTCGCCCGACGCTTTCGCCTCCGCCAGTGCCGACGCTGGCAGTCCGGAAGCTTCCCGCATCGTCAGCAAGCGGCGTGCTTCTGGCGAGTAAACAACCAGGCCGGGCGACGGTGACGCCAGCACGTAGATCTTTCCGTCCGCGCCTTCGCGAATCTGTTTTAGTCCGGGTCCCACCGGCGCGAACAATCGCCGCTTTGCCACCAGGTCGGCGTCCAGCTGCG
>Ga0207646_10007618_pt1 | contig 10964 bp, 10 predicted proteins | sample KBSK5502metaG_FD_184343 | JGI IMG/M metagenome (GOLD analysis project Ga0207646, IMG submission 184343) | Corn, switchgrass and miscanthus rhizosphere microbial communities from Kellogg Biological Station, Michigan, USA - KBS K5-50-2 metaG... | ecosystem: Host-associated > Plants > Roots >...
GAAGGCGAGATCTAGGGCAGGGATAAGGGAGAAATCAGGGGTTCAGTGGCTTCGTGGAAACTTTCGGCCTTGCAGGCGCGCAACCTGATCCTCGATCATGTTAAGCAGCACGTTGATGTTTAGCACGAGTTCATGCAGCCTTTCGGGATCATTTTCCCGGGCTATTTGTTCCCTCAAATCCCGTGAAGCTGCAGACCCCAACTCGTGGGACATTTGGTTACTTTTACGTAGAAGATCGTAGAAGATCAAAGGGGGGTGGCAACAGATTATAATGTTAGGGAAGACCAGCTTAGGTCACGTCCGGACCAACTGAACACACGACTTGCGTAATCACCATTACAATAGTCAAAGTAAGTCAGTCCGGCAATCTAAGTTTGCTCTAAGTATTCCGACGGAGAGTCGGGCTCCCCGCCATCGTAATTCGAAGCTGCAGCGCGTAGGTTCTTCTTTAGCGTTCTCAAGAGATCGCGCTCGCAAGATTACGCCATCGAAGCGTTTCCTGAGGACTGCGCAGAGAGTCCGCACCACGCAAGCTGATCGCGGTGGCGCCGGTCATCACTTTTTGAAACGCAGCCTGGAAACGATCCATTTCCGCGCGGGTACCCACCGTGATGCGAACATAGGTAGGCCACACCGGCCAGATGCGTCCGATGATGACATGCCGCCGCGCCATCGCCTCGATCACTTCCTTGCCCGGACGCTTCGTATCTAGCATGAAGCAGTTAGACTCCGACGGCACATACGAGTAGTGATTGCGGTCGAGCCAATCGAATGTTTCCTGACGATCGCTGGCGTTGATGCGTTTGCGTTCGGAAACCAGGTGCGGGTGCTTGAGGCTGGCTGACGCCGCAACCACGGCAGTGATGGGCATGAAGTTCCAGCCGGAGCGGTTCATGATTTTTTCGAGCAGCTCCGGGCGCGCAACGGCAAATCCGCAGCGCAGACCGGCCATTCCGTAAATTTTCGAGAAGGTTCGTAGCACGATCACGTCTTTGCGGGCCTTGACGAGATCAAGAGCGGAGGTGGTATCAGCGAAATGTATGTAAGCTTCGTCGACCATTACAACGGAACCTTTGGGTTTTTTCTCGACAAGGTACTCGATGTCAGAGTGTGGCGTGACCGTGCCTGTTGGATTGTTGGGCGAGCAAATGTAAAAGAGTCCGGCGTCGGGCGCGGCGGCGAGCATGGCCTTGACGTCATGAGCGTAGGTTTTGGTAAGAGAAACCTTCACCACACGGGCTTGGGCCGCCTCCGCCGCGAACATACCAGCTTCGTAACCGGGATCAGCAGTCACGTAACTTTTTTGGGGCGAAGTGAAAGCGACGACAGCGAAACGAAGAGCCGGGCTGGAACCAGCAAATGCGCGAATGTAATCAGGAGACAGGCCTTCCATTTGCGCGAAAGTGTTAACCAGGTCTTCCGTCAAACCGTCGGAATAGCGGCCTCCTTGCGGGATGATCGCGGCAAGGGCGTCACGCGCAGGCTGGCTGGGGCCAAGCGGACTTTCATTGGCATCGATGAAGACCGCGTCTTCGTCATGGGCGAGGGGCTTGGGGCGATTGGCCGCGGCTAACATGGGTTCGGTCATAATGCTGAAAGCGGCCGCTGCGGAAGCAGCGCCCGACAGACGCAGAAAGCATCGGCGGGAAAAAGGCGAGAGATTTGTCGGCGCCATGGAATCTCCTCCGGGATAGCTTAACGCAAGCGGTGGCAGCGCCGCACAAAAGAGTCCGCGCACCAGGCAGGCCCCTGACTCCGCTCGCGTGCACCGGTTGTGCGGCTTTCGCTCAGAATGGGCTCGACCAAGCCCCGTGGTACTGGGACTTTCTACTGGCCGCTACCGGTTACTGTCAACGTTTCCACGCTTGGGTTCGCGGTGTCCGTCACTGTAACGGCACTCGCACGCGTGCCGACCGCGCTGGGGGTGAAGGTGACCGAGAAGGTGCATTTCGCGTGAGCGGGGAGCGTGCCCGTACAAGGAGTGATTCCTCCCGCCGCAGCGGCAAAATCGCCGCTTCCAACGATAACTGGATTCAGCGTCGTCGCGACATTGTTGGTGAGGGTAACGGTTTGAGCGGCGCTCGCGGTACCAACGGTTTGCGCCGCGGCGAACGTCAGCGTTGTGGGAGTGAAGGTCAGCGGCAGCACGGCAGTACCTTTCACGTCGAGAATCTGCTGGCTGACGGGGGCGGTGTCGGCAAGAACGATCGATCCGTTAATGGTTCCGATTGTCCCCAGGGCGGGGGCAAAGGTAACGCTGAGCGTACAACTGGCTCCGGTCACTAGGACGAGGCTGGCGGCGCAGGGTGTCGTGCCGCTGCCGGCGGCGGAAAAATCTCCGCTCCATGTAATTCCGCTGAGGGTTAAAGAACTCGCACTCGTGTTTTTTACCGTCACCGTCTTCGCCGTGCTGACCGTGCCCGCCGTCTGGGCTTCTGATCGACATGTTCAAGGGCGATATCGCCTTCGAAGATCATCTCGCCTTTGACGATGTGGAAAGTGACGCCCTGGCCGCGGTAGATTCCGCTCCCGCTGCTGCCCGGCGAGGCGTTCTGTGCGAGGCTCAGGGACGCGAGCACAGACGGGGCGATGACAATGAGAAGCCAAGTGAACCTGGCACGGCACACAGTAGTCGCCATCGAGACGAAACCTCGATCCGGTTCGTGTGGAACGCTACAGGGGAGAGCAGTGAGTGTCGCCGCAGAGGGCTCCAGAAGTCAAGCTGAAGGATTTTGCAGCTGAAGGATTTTGCAACTGGGAGGAAGAGACCTTCATGCCCAGGTCCCACCGGGTTTAGCTAATTCCCCTCATGGCTGGTGGCGTAGTAACCCGCGCGCGACTGGATTTTGTAGTTCTGCTTCGATTTGATTTCAAGCTTACGATAGCTGCCGTCGAGCTTGTCGTTGGTTGACGAGTAGCCGATGTTGTACTGGCTTCGGAGTTCATTGGCAATCTGGTCGAAAGCTTCCTTCAGTTTCTCGAACTTGTTGCCCACGTTGATGACGCGTCCTCCGGTCTGCTCGGTCAGCTTTCGCATTTCTCCTTCCCCGTTGTAAGACATGCCCATGCTGAAGTACGAGCCGCGGTCGGCGCACAGCAGCACGTAGACAATGGAATCGGATTTCTGTGCGGCCTCGATGGCGTCCTTGATCTTGAGCTTGCTGCCTTCGTCCTGGCCATCGGTGAGCAAGATCATGGCCTTGCGTCCGATTTCTTTGGCCAGCATGTCGTGGGATGAGAGATAGACCGCATCATAGAGCACCGTTCCGGCCGGATTCCGGTTAGGAATAGGTCCACCGCCGATTCCCGGGATTCCTCCGCTTGCATGGTCCACGTTAATCTTTGCTTTGTTGAGGGCGGCCTTCAGCCGATGAACATCGTTGGTATAGTCTTGCAGGAGTTCGGTGTCGATGTCGAAACTGATGACGAAAGCCTCATCCTTATCGCGGAGAATCTGACTAAGAAAAGAGCCGCCCACCTGCTTCTCCATGTCGAGCACATTTTGCTGGCTGCCGCTTGAATCAATGAGGATGCCGAGGGTTAGCGGCAGATTCGACTCCGCTGAGAAGTACTTTATGGTTTGCGGCTTGCGGTCCTCGAAAATCTCGAAGTCATCCTTAGTGAGGTTGGGAATCAGCGCGCCCTTCTTGTCTTTCACATTGAAGAAAAGTTGGACGACCTTGACGTTGACTTTGAGCGTCTCCGTGGGCCCTTGCTGATCGCCGGAGGAGTCGTTTTTCTGGTCTGGCTTTTGTGCTGGGGTCTGGGCGGACGACGATCCCGTCTGGGCGAAGATAACTGGTCCGACCGCCAGCAAAGCAAGCACGAACCCTAAGAATGAGAATGAAAGTAGCTTTGAAATCGAGCTGCGCATCAAATCACTTCTGGGCATTGGGGAGTCCCTTTGGGATATTTGTTAGTCTATGCGTAGATACTTAGATGCAGCCTAGGAGCTTGCTTTGGCATCGGAAGGTTCGATAAGCAGGTTTTTTCAGGGGCGGACACGGAGGTTTGAATCCGCCCAAACGAAAGGGACCCGTGGCTAGAGGCTCGGGATCGAGGAAACGGATGACAATTGCCGCACCGCTGGCCCCAATTATCGCCCTGTGTTTTTGCCTCAACCCGACGACAACGGCCGCCCAAGCTTCACAAACGCAATCCAATCCGCATTCTAATCAAGGACAAACCCAAGCCCAGCAACAAGATGTGCCGGATGCTCCTTCTGCGGTACAGCCCGCGGCGAAGCTGCCACAAGCCGTGCCACCGCCAGAAGAGAAGCCCACGACGCAGCCGCCAACGGGTCAGCCTGGAGCGGGAAATAGCGGAGTTCCAAGTTCTCCAACCAGCGAACCCGGCAATGAAGAGCCAGCCACCCCTCCGCCCCCGATGCCGCCCATCACGACGGCACCCCCAGGAAGCGTACCCAAGCAACAGAGCAGAGGCCAGGAACAGATCTACAAGCTGAGTTTGAGCGTCAACTTCGTTCAAGTACCGGTCACAGTGAAGGACGGCGACGGACGCCTCGTCGACGGCCTTCTTCCCAAAGATTTCACCGTGTTGGAAAATGGCAAGCCACAGAAGCTAACATTCTTTACCAGCGATCCATTTGCGCTGTCGGTGGCGATCGTTTTGGACCTGGGTATGCCAGACGTAGCCGTGCAGAAGGTGAACCAGACGTATCCGTCGCTGGTGGGCGCATTCAGCCCGTATGACGAGGTCGCAGTCTACACCTATAGCAGCACAGTCAGCCAAGTTAGCGACTTTGGCGGCCCGACACAGAGATTGACGGCAGTGCTGAATCAGATGAAAACCGTACGGGGACACAACAACGGTCCGCCGGTTTTAAGCGGACCCATGGCCGCGGGCCCAACGGTAAACGGGATTCCGGTAGGAGGTCCTCCGGTTGTGCCGGTGAATACGCCACCGAAGGAAGCGCACGTTTTGAATGACGCAATTTTGCGGGCGGCACTCGATTTGAGCAAGCGCGACAAGGCGCGTCGGAAAGTTATTTTTGTGATCAGCGACGGGAAAGAATATGGCAGCACCGCCAGTTACGGCGACGTCAAGAGGTTGCTGCTGGCACAGGGAATCGAAGTAAAGGCGGTAGCCTTGGACAGTGCCGCCCTTCCCCTCTACAGCAAGATCGAGCGGTTGCATCTGCCGCGGATGGGTTACAGCGACATTCTTCCTAAGTACGTTTCGGCAACAGGCGGAGGGCAGGTGTTCCCCGAGCTCTCACGCAATGCGATTGAAGAAGCTTACGCGCAGATTACCTCCGAGGCGCGCAACCAATACACGCTGGGATACTCCGCCCCCAAGGTAGGTCCAGAATACCGGGACATCGAGGTTAAGGTGCAACGTCCCGGACTAAAGATTTATGCAAAGTATGGATATTATCCGGTGCCAGCTGGACGATAGAGATGACAATATCTCCTAGCTCCATCAACTTTATCCGGCAGTTTCACTCGCGAATGGGCTTTTCAATCAACGATCAGAAATCGACAATCAAGGATGCCTCACCCCCAGGGGTCACCTCAGTAACCTGCACCGGCACGGTCGGTATGATATAAAGTCGAGCAGCCCCTAAGGGATAACTTTGCGTGCGGACGCCAGGGCAACGGCGTGTTCGGCGTATTCTGAGGAAAGTCTTGAGTTTCATCAACTTCGCAGCCCGCGAGATCAATTGCAAGATCGTGTACTACGGTGCCGGACTAGGCGGCAAGACCACGAACCTGCAGGTCATTTACCAGAAGACCGCGGAGCAGCAGAAGGGCAAGATGATCTCCCTCGCCACCGAGACCGAGCGCACGCTGTTCTTTGATTTTCTGCCGCTTGATCTGGGCTCGGTGCGCGGTTTCAAAACTCGAATCCATCTCTACACCGTACCAGGACAGGTCTTCTACGACGCCAGCCGAAAATTGATCCTGCGCGGCGTGGACGGTATCGTGTTTGTGGCGGACTCGCAAGAACAGCGGATGGATGCAAACGTCGAGGCGCTGGAAAATCTGATGTCGAATCTGAAAGAGCACGGCTACGACTTCAACAAGATTCCCTACGTACTTCAGCTCAACAAGCGGGACCTGCCGAATGTTCTTCCCGCGGAAACGTTGAATAAGGAATTGCGCAAAAAGAACGAAGCGGTGGTCGAAGCGGTCGCGTTTCAGGGCGTTGGCGTGTTCGAGACTTTGAAAGAAATTGCCAAGCAGGTTCTTACGGAACTCAAAGCGGGAGGGTAATCGCGTTTCGGTTCTCGACATTCGGCTTTCTGGCCTTTCGGATTCCGGATCATCTTAAGCCCTCAGTCTTAGGTTTTTGCTCCCCAGTGAACTAAAGTCCCCACCCGATATCCGCTTGATCCCACATTAACTACGCTCCCTTCCTTGGCCTCGACTTGTTTGCCAATTCCTCGGTTGGACCACCGTCCTGCGACTCTTCGGCCGTATTCAAGTCATCGGGCACAACAAGACCCGTGTCTGACGCCTTCTCAATTCGCCTCGCCCGTTGTCCCCGGAGGCATTGCCACCTTCGGCAGGGAACGCCGGAACCAGGTTTACGGCCCCATGTTCTTCGACGCCGACCTAATGGTCATGAAAAACTTCCGTATTCCCCGGTGGGAAGGTGCGGAGTTCCAGATCGGCGCTCAAGCGTTTAATGTTCTCAACCATTCCAACTTCGATCAGCCGGTCGGCGATCTTTCCAATTCACAGTTCGGGACTATCATCCGAACCGCTGGAACGCCCACCAGCATCTTCGGCTCGTTCCTGGGTGGTGACTCTTCCCCTCGCGCCCTCCAGATCAGAAACCCAACTTCGCTTCTAGCCTGGCCGTCGGTGAAATAAACTCGCGGCCCGGTTGCTTCCGGGCCGCTTTTTCTTTTGCAAAATGTCAGCAAAAAAGGCGCCGGAGGATTCCGGCGCCACGAGGGTGACTCGCGAGATGCGGGCAAGCGAGTCGGGAAAATCCTAAAAAACTATTTGCTCTCCGCGGTGGGACTCGCGCCTAAATCGCGGCGGCCATTGACGGCTGTTCGCGCAGCGCGGGCGGCGGGCTGAGTCGAGGCGGCAGCGCCGTAGCGCTCCAGCAAGACCGGAGCCATGGTGTTTTCAGCTTCCTTCACGAAAATCATCTTGTTTTCCGAAACCATATCGACGCGCACAAAATCGCCGAGCTTCACTTGTCCTGTCGCGACCAGACTCGCCATCGGAAACACCAGATGTCGCTCGATGGCCCGCTTGAGATGACGCGCGCCATAACGCGGATCGGTCCCTTCCTTCAACAGAAATTCCTTTACTGGAGCCGTGCAGTTGAACACAAACTGATTCGTCCCGGCAGCCATGAGGACGCGCTGCTGGACCATGCCCAGCTCGATGTCCAGAATCTGCGACAAGTGTTCGTCCCGCAGAGTCTTGAAGACCACCGTCTTGTCGATTCGGTTCATGAACTCAGGCGTGAACTTGCGTCGGGCCGCTTCAATCGCTGTACGCTGGATCTTGTCGTCGAACGAGCCATCAATTTCCACCGTCTTAGGAGCGAAACCCAGAGTCCCTTCGACCAGGTTCGTCATCTCGCTGGCGCCGAGGTTTGAAGTCAGAATGATGATGCACTGCGAAAGATCGACGCGGCGGTTATCGCCGAGCGTGAGTGTGGCCTTGTCGAGAATCCCCAGCAGCAACTGCCACAACGAGTCGGAAGCCTTTTCAATCTCGTCAAACAACACGATCGAAAGCCTCAGCTTTTCCGTGAACCACTGATTCAGCGCCTCCTGCGTGAGCAGGGGATGAGTCTCCCGATGTCCCAGGTATCCCGGAGGCGAGCCGATCAGCTTGGCAATCTCATGGGAGTGCTGAAACTCGGCGCAGTCAATCTTGATGCAGGCGTGGGCATCGCCGAACAGGGCCTCGGCCATGGCTTCGACCACACGGGTCTTGCCCGATCCCGTAGGCCCCAAAAACAACAGGTTGCCCACAGGCCGGCCAGGGGCGTTAAGCCCGGCGAGAAACATCTGGTAGATTTCGACCACCTTTTCGATGGCCTGGTCCTGGCCGACAATGCGGCGGCGGAGGGCGGTTTCAAACTCTCCCGCATCGTTACTGCGGCGGTTGGGATCGAGTACAGTGGCCAGATTCGTTCTCATAAAGTCGCTTGCCCGGTTCTACCCAGGATCTGTCCCTTTCGCGAGCCGTTTTCTGCGGCTATTCCCTGCCTCTTGCCGGATTTTGCTGGCCTTCTTTTATCGCCAGACCTTAGCTTCTGGAAACGACAAAAACTGTCATTCTCAGTTGCACCGCCGATCGTACCCGTCCGGTCGGCTCTGTGGGAAATAGCAAGCGGCTCGCCATGAAATCGCACCGCGCGTAGAACCAGTATCTCGTGTCGCTGGCAGAGGTTACGGATCTAGATGATGGAAGGTGAAGATTAGAAAAGAGAAACAGTTTGCGCATCCGGGAAGGCCAAATACCGCGTTGCGTCTGCCCAGCGGCGGCTCAACAGGGTTTCCCACTATGGTCGTCCGCCATTCAAGAACAGCGAAATGAGAAGTTCAGAGCTTTCGCCGGGCGAGCCGCCGCCATCTCGAGAGACAAAAACCAAGAGGGGATGTCCAGCGGTAACTAGCGAGCGCAGAGTGCGCCCGATAGGATCGCAAACGAGTCTGCAAGGAGGACGTCTTGCGCCGCTGGTCTGCCCTGATTATCACATCAACCTCATGTCTTCTTTTCGGCGGGGCCGCATGGCGGCTCAGCCCGCACCTTTCCGGGGTCGTAGCGGCGCAGGAGCAAAGTGCATCCACAAAGCAGGCCGTAGCCGTAGCGCCGGCGGTGGCCTCCCAAAGGGGTTTGAAGTCCAGCGCCCAGTTACAGCCGGCCAGCATCTCGGCCGTCAAGCACGCCGACATTCCCCCGTTGCAACCCACGGCCGCCCCCGGCACCGAGATATACACCGCGAAGCGTGGCGAGAGTATCCCCACCGTCGCGCATCGGTATCTGAACAAGACTTCTTACCTGACCTCCTCTGAGCTCGCCGAAGCCATCCGCCAAGTCAACGGGAAATCTAACGTAGACCATAAAGCCAATATCCTCAAAGCCAACGAAAACCTAATCATCCCCGGAATTCTCCCCGCGCCCATCGTGGAGAAGACCCTCCCCGTTGCCAAAGACTTCGAAGTCCGCGCCATCTACCTGACCGGCATCATGGCCGCCAGCGATCACGGACTTCGCATTATTCGCCACTGGCGCGAAGTAGGAGGCAACGCCATCGTCTTCGACATCAAAGACTCCGACGGCAGCGTCACCGTCCCCTTCGAGCATCCGCTGCTGGGCAAGCATCAGGTCTACATTCACGACGTCCCCAAGTTCATCCACTTTGTGCACCAGCAGAAGATGCACGCCATTGCCCGCGTCGCCATCTTCCGCGACGAGCGCCTGGTCAAGGAGCATCCCGAGCTAGCCGTGCAGTCAAAGAAGACGAAACAGGCGTGGCGCGAAAACGGCAAGCTGGTTTGGACCGATCCCTCTCAGCCCAAGGTTCAGGACTATGACATCGCCCTCGCCAAGTACGTAGCCCAGCTAGGCGCCGACGAAATTCAGTTCGACTACGTTCGCTTCCCCGCCGAAGGCGACCAGAAAGACGCCAGCTTCGCGTTCCAGGCAGAGTCGGCTAGTTCCGCCCAGGGTTCGAGCGAGCCGTCCGCAAGGGAGCGCGTCCCCGGACCATGTGGAGACGACCGCCTCGGTCGTCCCGCCGAAGCGAAGCAAGGCGGAGCCTCCACAACTGTTGAAAGCAGCGATTCCCTCTGCACAATTCCAGCCGCTAATGCCAACTCGGACACAGCCCCGAAGGGGCGCAAGAATGTAGCCCACGGCGTAAGCCGTGGGATCGCCGCCGAAAAAGACCAAGCCCCGGAGGCGCGACAGAAAAGTCCTGGCCGTAGCGTAGCCGTCGCCAAGCCCGCCACCCTGCGCGGTCCCCAACGCTCCGACGTAATCACCGCCTTCCTGAAAAAGGCCTACGCCGAGATTCACCCCACCGGCGCGCTGCTCTCACTCGACGTCTTCGGAGTGATGGCCTGGCAGCGCCCCGTCGACCTCTCCCACACCGGACAGGACATCATCGGCATGGCCAAGTATTGCGACGTGCTCTCACCCATGATCTATCCCTCACACTTCTTCGGCATGGACAACATCGCCCACCCCGGAGACGCCCCCGAGCACTTCATCGGCGAATCCATGGACCGCTTCGAACTCATCACGCGGGTTACCGGAGAAAAGGGTAGCGGCGAAAAGTCCACCGGCGGAAAGTCCAGTGGCGTAGTCATACGCCCCTGGCTGCAAGCCTTCCACTGGCGCACCAAGACCTATTCCCCCGAATACATCAAAGTGCAGGTCGCTACCGCCAAGGAGAAAGGCGGCATAGGATTCTTATTCTGGAACGCCGCCAACGACTACAGCAAGCCCTTCACAGCCATGCCCGAAATGCGAGCCGCCGACCTAAAAGAAGGCCCAAACGGAAAACCAAAATTCTTCCGTGGCGACGAGCTACCAGGGACAACCGTCAAGGCCAGCCTGACACCCACAGTCGTCCCCGCGCCAGCCCCTGCGGAACCCGGAAGTCACTAAACCGCTCTTGTCATTGCTGCGCTTGACAGTGACACGTCCCACCTCAACTCTTTTCATTTCGACATCCGAGCGAAGCCCCATTTTTCTTTCATTCCGACGCTTGAGCGAAGCCAAGGAAGGAGGAATCTGCTGTTGCCGCCCTCAGCACGAATCCCGCCCACCTCGACCCCCGCCCACCTCGACCCCCGTCGTTCCGAACTTGAGCAAAAGCGCCCACTCGAAATCGGTTCACCTGCCCAGTTTTCACTCACCAGCGCCGGCGATAAGAGTTCGCGAAAAACGACACCCGCCACCACTCCCGGGTATACAATTCTCCAGCCCCCCCGGATCCTATCGAAAGCCAATTGAAAA
>Ga0207646_10007620_pt1 | contig 10963 bp, 10 predicted proteins | sample KBSK5502metaG_FD_184343 | JGI IMG/M metagenome (GOLD analysis project Ga0207646, IMG submission 184343) | Corn, switchgrass and miscanthus rhizosphere microbial communities from Kellogg Biological Station, Michigan, USA - KBS K5-50-2 metaG... | ecosystem: Host-associated > Plants > Roots >...
CCGGCACCGGGCGATCACCGACTCGGTGCTCATAGCGGGCGACGAGGACATGGTGCCCGCGGTCGAGGCGGCCCAGGCGTTCGGGGTGCGGGTCCACCTGTGGGGCATCGAGCCGCCGTACGGCACCAACCAGGCCGAGCGCCTGGTCTGGGAATCGGACACGGTCGACGTGCTCGACGGCTCGTTCCTGCGGCCCTACTTCACCAAGACCCCGGCCGCCGTCGTCGTCGACCAGGCCAGGCCCGACGCGGCCCTGGGGGCCTCACCCACGGTGCCCTCGCCGGCCCAGCTGTTCGGCGAGCGGCACGCCCGGTCCGCGTCGCGGACGGGTGGCCACCCGATCCTGTCCAACACCGGCGGCTTCCCGGTCATCAGGGACACCGGCCCGATGCCCAGGCTCGGGCCGGACCGGGTCCGGGTCGAGGAGGCCGGCGAGCACGTGGCGCAGAAGTGGATCCTCACCCGCGGCCGGGACAACATCAGGGACCTGCTGCCCGGGCCGATCCTGCCGCCGGTGATCGACAAGGAACTGCTCGTCGACGCCGAGAAGGAACTCGGCCTGTCGCTGCGGCCTTACCAGGAGGCCCGCGAGTGGCTGCGGGACGCGTTCTGGGAGCGAGTACACCGGGAGTTCGGCATCAGCCTCGGCAGGTCCCGTGGCTGAGGCGCGCCTGCGCGTGGTGCGCGGCGACGCCACGCCGGAGGAGATCGCGGCGCTGGTCGCCGTGCTGATGGCGCGCTCGGCCAGCGAGGGGGCTCCCCGCCCGGCCCGTTCGGTCCAAAATTCCTGGTCCGACCGGTCACGCCAGCTCCGCCGCCCGCTATCCCCCGGCCCGGGGGCCTGGCGCCGCTCCGCCCTGCCCGGCTAGGGTCGCGGCGGTCAGAAGTCGATGATGCCGCCCAGGTACTCGTACCCGGTGGCCGAGGAGGCCCCGGGCACCCTGCCACCACTTGTGGTGCAGTGCGCCGTCGGTGCCGACGACGAAGGCGTCCAGCCAGGCCTGTGCCGACCGCCGTCCGCGCCGACGCTCCTCCTTGACACGCTCAGTCAATGGGGCACACTTGAGGCCACGTGGGGAAAATCACACGCCGGCGTGAGATTTCTGGAGGGGCTCCATGACAGGTCTTCGCAGGCGTTTGCGGATCGAAGCCGGCCTCGGCGCGGCGAGTTTCGTCCTCCTGTTGCTTACCCTGGTCTGGCACGACTGGATCGAGATCGTCTTCGGCGCCGACCCCGACCAGCACAGCGGCCTGGCGGAGTGGCTCGTCGTCGCCGTCCTGGCGCTGGTGACGGTCACGCTCGCCGTCCTCGCCCGGATCGACTGGCGGCGGCTCCGTGCCGCCGCCGCGTGACGCGCCCGGGCTAGCTGAGGCGCTGCAGGATCAGGGCGCGGACGCGGGCGGCGTCGGCCTGGCCGCTGGTGGCCTTCATGACCGCGCCGACCAGGACGCCGGCCGCGGCCACCCTGCCGTCGCGGATCCTGGCCGCCACGTCCGGGTTGGCCGCGATGGCCTCGTCGACGGCGGCGGTGAGCGCGCCCTCGTCGCTGACCACGGCCAGGCCGCGGGCCTCGATGACCTCGTCGGGGCTGCCCTCGCCCGCGAGGACGGCGTCGATCACCTGCCGGGCCAGCTTGTCGTTGAGGGTCCCGGCCGCGACTACGGCGGCGACCCTTGCCACCTGCGCCGGGGTGATCGTGAGCGCGGTGAGCTCGGCGCCGGTCTCGTTGGCGCGGCGGGCGAGCTCGCCCAGCCACCACTTGCGGGCGTCGGCCGGGGAGGCGCCCGCCGCGACCGTCTCCGCCACCAGGTCGAGCGCGCCCGCGTTGGTCAGCGCGGTCATGTCGGCCTCGGACAGGTCCCACTCGGCCCGCAGCCGGGCCCGGCGCGCGGACGGCGCCTCGGGCAGCGCGGCCCGGATCTGCTCCACCCAGTCGCGGGGCGGGGCGACCGGGACCAGGTCGGGCTCGGGGAAGTACCGGTAGTCCTGGGCCTCTTCCTTGGACCGGCCGGCGGTCGTGGTCCCGGTGTCCTCGTGGAAGTGCCTGGTCTCCTGGGTGACCCGGCCGCCGGCGTCGAGCACGGCGGCCTGCCGCTCGATCTCGAACTCGACCGCGCGCTGGACCGAGCGCAGCGAGTTGACGTTCTTAGTCTCGGTCCGCTTCCCCCACCGGCTTGATCCACGCGGCGCCAGCGAGACGTTCACGTCGCAGCGCAGCGAGCCCTCCTCCATCCGCACGTCGGACACGTGCAGGGAGCGGAGCAGGTCGCGCAGTTCGGTGACGTAGGTGCGGGCCACGGCGGGCGCGTCCGCGCCGGTGCCCGCGATCGGCTTGGTCACGACCTCCACCAGCGGGATGCCCGCCCGGTTGTAGTCGACCAGGGAGTACTCGGCACCGTGGATGCGGCCGGTCGCCCCGCCCACGTGCCGCGACTTGCCGGTGTCCTCCTCCAGGTGCACCCGCTCGATGCCGACCCTCACGGTCGCCTCGCCCACGGGGACGTCCAGCCAGCCGTTCGTGCACAGCGGCTCGTCGTACTGGGAGATCTGGAAGTTCTTCGGCATGTCCGGGTAGAAGTAGTTCTTCCGCGCGAACCGGCACCACGTCGCGATCGTGCAGTTCAGGGCCAGGCCGATCCTGATCGTGTACTCGATCGCCATCCGGTTCACCACCGGCAGCGATCCGGGGAGGCCCAGGCAGACGGGGCACACCTGAGTGTTGGGGTCCGCCTCGAAGACCGTCGTGCAGCCGCAGAACATCTTGGTCGTGGTGCCCAGCTCGACGTGCGTCTCCAGGCCGATCACCGGCTCGTAGCGCGTCATCGCCTCGCCGAACGGGACCAGCGTGTCGGTCATGGTCATGAGAGGAGTCCCTTCGCCTCGGCGAGCAGCGGGTGGCCCCAGCGGCCGGTGAAGGCGGCTTCGGCGGCGGCGGCGACCCGGTAGAGCCGGTCGTCGGCCAGCGCGGGCGCCATCACCTGCAGGCCGACCGGCAGGCCGTTCTCTGGCGCAAGGCCGCACGGGACCGAGAGCGCCGCGTTGCCCGCCAGGTCCGACGGGATCGTGCACAGGTCGGCCAGGTACATCGCCATCGGGTCGTCGGCCCGCTCGCCGAGCGCGAACGCCGTGGTCGGCGTCGACGGCGACACCAGCACGTCGACCTGGCCGAAGGCCGCGTCGAAGTCCCTGATGATCAGCGTGCGGACCTGCTGCGCCTTGCCGTAGTAGGCGTCGTAGTAGCCGCTGGACAGCGCGTAGGTCCCCAGGATGATGCGCCGCTTGACCTCGGCGCCGAAGCCCTGCTCGCGGGTCAGCGCCATGACCTCCTCGGCGTCACGGTCGCCGTTGTCGCCGACCCGCAGGCCGTAGCGCATGGCGTCGAAGCGGGCCAGGTTGGACGAGCACTCGCTGGGCGCGATCAGGTAGTAGGCGGGCAGCGCGTACTTGAAGTGCGGGCAGGACACCTCGGTCACCTTGGCGCCCAGCGACTCGAGCAGCTCGACCGCCTCGGCGAACCGGGACAGCACGCCGCTCTGGTAGCCCTCGCCGCTCAGCTCGGTCACCACGCCGATCCGCATGCCGCTCACGTCCGCCTCGCGGGCCGCGGCCACCACCGGCGGCACCGGCGCGTCGATCGAGGTGGAATCGCACGGGTCGTACCCCGACATGGCCTCGTGCAGCAGGGCGGCGTCGAGCACCGTACGGCCGAACGGTCCCGGCGTGTCCAGGCTGCTCGCGAAGGCCACCACGCCGTACCGGGACGAGCCGCCGTAGGTGGGCTTGGTGCCGACGATGCCGCAGACCGAGGCGGGCTGGCGGATCGAGCCGCCGGTGTCGGTGCCGATGGCCAGCGGCGCCTCGTAGGCCGCCACCGCGGCGGCCGAGCCGCCGGACGAGCCGCCGGGGACCTTGTCCAGGTCCCACGGGTTGTGGCTGGGGCCGAACGCGCTGTTCTCGGTGGAGGAGCCCATGGCGAACTCGTCCATGTTGGTCTTGCCGATGACGATCGCGCCGGCCTGCTTGAGCCGCGTCGTGATCGTCGCGTCGTACGGCGGGTGCCAGCCCTCCAGGATGCGCGAGCCGCAGGTGGTCGGCAGGCCGATGGTGGTGAACACGTCCTTGACCGCGACCGGCACGCCGGCCAGCGGGCTCCTGCGCGTTCCTCGCCTGTGTTCGGTGTCTATGGTCGCGGCCTGTTCGAGGGCCTGGTCGGCGGCGACGTGCAGGAAGGCGTGCACGCGGTCGTCGACGGCGGCGATCCGGTCCAGGTGGGCCTGGGTGACCTCGGTCGCGGAGACCTCGCCTGTGGCGAGCGCGGCGGAGAGTTCGGCCGCGGTCATGCGGGTGAGTTCGGCTGGCATCGCTTAGTCCTCCCCCAGGATCCGCGGGACCTTGAACCGCTGCTGCTCGACGGCGGGCGCCTGGTCGAGGGCTTGTTTGGGGGTAAGGCAGACGTAGGGCTCGTCGTCGCGGAACACGTTGGTCAGGCCGGTCGCGTGCGACGTCGGCGGGATGCCCTCGGCGGCGACCTCCTGGACCTGCGCGACGGCCGTGATGATCTGATCCAGCTGGGGCGCCAGATGGTCGAGTTCAGCGGGGCTGAGCGCGATCCTGGACAGCCGCGCCAGGTGCGCGACCTCGTCACGGGTGATGGGCATGCATGCATCCTAGGGGGACTGTGGGAGCAGGCTGTAAGCAATAACGCCGGGACCTGAGAGCGTTATGCAAGACCGGCTGCGAGTGCAGGCCTTCTTGGCCTGCGCGAGCAGTCGGTGCAGGTCGCACGGGCAGCAACCGCAGCGGGTTCTTGCATGACGCGAACTTTTGCATGAGACACGGTGATTCTGGGCCTGGCCGTTCGTCGTAGCTGTGCGGTAAGGAGGAGTGATGCAGTACCTGCTGCTGATTCGGGGGGACGAGAGCGCCGCGGCGCACGCGGAGGACGGCTGCGGGGGGTGGACCGAGGACATGGTCCGGCGCGGCGTGCTGCGCGCCGGCGGCGGACTGCGGCCGCCGGCCGAGGGCAAGGCCGTCCGGGTGCGCCGCCGCCAGCTGCTGCTCTCCGACGGGCCGTTCGCCGAAACCAAGGAGCAGGTCGGCGGGTTCTGCATCATCGAGTGCGCCAGCCTGGACGAGGCGGTCGAGGCGGCCGCCAGGCATCCGGCCGCGACCTACGGGACCATCGAGGTCAGGGAGCTCTGGCCGCCGCCATGACGACTGACGTCAAGGCGGCGGTCGACGCGGCGTTCCGCGAGGAGTGGGGCCGGGTCGTGGCCACCCTGATCCGGGTGACCGGCGACTGGGACCTGGCCGAGGAGTGCGCCCAGGACGCCTTCGCCATGGCCCTGCAGCGGTGGCCTGCCGACGGCGTTCCGCGGCGGCCAGGGGCGTGGCTGACCACGGCGGCCCGCAACCGCGCCATCGACGTGCTGCGCCGCCGGACGGTCGGAGCCGCCAAGCTCCGCGAGGTGGCCACGATGTCACCGCCCGAGTCTGGCCCGGCGTTCTCGCCCGAGACCGACCACAGCGGCGTGCCCGACGACCGGCTGCGGCTGATGTTCACCTGCTGCCATCCGGCGCTTTCGCTGGAGGCGAGGGTGGCCCTGACGCTGCGCACGCTGGCCGGGCTGACCACCGCGGAGATCGCCCGGGCCTTCCTGGCCAGCGAGGCGACCATGGCCAAGCGGCTGGTCCGGGCCAAGCAGAAGATCGCCGCGGCCGGGATTCCCTACCGGGTGCCGCCGGCGCACCTGCTGCCCGAGCGCGTGCCCGGTGTGCTCGGCGTGCTGTACCTGCTGTTCAACGAGGGGTATTCGGCCACGGCGGGTGCGGACCTGATCCGGCAGAACCTCAGTGCCGAAGCCATCCGGCTGGCCCGCGTGATGCACCGGCTGATGCCGTCCGAGCCCGAGGCGTCCGGCTTGCTGGCGCTGATGCTGATGCACGACGCGCGCCGGGCCGCCCGGCTCGACGCCTCCGGTGACATGGTGACGCTTGAGGACCAGGACCGCGGCCGGTGGGACGCCGCCGAGATCACCGAGGGCGTCTCGGTGCTGGAGGCGGCGCTGCGGCAGGGACAGCCGGGCCCCTACCAGGTGCAGGCCGCCATCGCCGCCTGCCACGTGACCGCGGCCCGCACCACGGACACCGACTGGGCCCAGATCGCCCGCCTCTACGGGCAGCTCGCGCGGTTCCTGCCCACGCCGGTGGTGGAGCTGAACCGGGCGGTGGCGGTGGGCATGGCTTCCGGTCCGGCCGAGGGCCTACGGCTGGTCGCCGACCTGGAGACGTCGGGCCAGCTGGCCGGCTACCACCTACTGCCCGCGACCAAGGCGGACCTGTACCGGCGGCTGGGCCGCTTCGGGGACGCGGCGGTGTGCTATCGCGAGGCCATCGGCCTGGCCAGCACCGACGCCGAACGGCGCTACCTCAGCCGGCGCCTGGCCGAAACCGGCGCCTCCTGAAGATGGCGCCATCTGAAACTGGCGCCTTCTGAAAGGTCCATCTGGGTACGGGCCTGGTCGTCGCCTTCACGTAGACCCCTTTCTGGAAGAAGGAGACGTGACAGCGATGGACACCATCAGGGACATGATCGCCGCCCAGCGCACCGAACTAGCCGAGGTCCTCGCCGCGCTACCCGCCGCGCGCTGGGACGACCCGACACTGTGCGCGGGCTGGCGGGCGCCGCCGCCGACCTGCTGCTGGTGCTGTGCGGCCGGAAGCTGCCGGCGGGCAGGCTGGCCGGGGAACCGAGCGCCCGGTTCACCCAGCCGGAGTCGCCGGGATCGCCGGGGTCGCCGGGGTCACCGGGGTAACGGCCTCGGGGCCCTGGGTGAGGAGGACGTGGAAGGCGGCCTCGTCCAGGATCGGCACGCCGAGCTCGACCGCCTTGTCATACTTGGAGCCGGCGTTCTCGCCTGCCACCACGAAGTGGGTCTTCTTCGACACCGAGGAGGTCACCTTGCCGCCGGCCTGACGGACCGCCTCACCGGCCTCGTCGCGGCTCATCCCGGCCAGCGTGCCGGTGATCACCACGGACACGCCGGCCAGCAGCCGGGCCGCGGCCCGGTTCGGGTCGAAGTCCGGGTCCTCGAGCCGCACCCCGGCGTCACGCCACTTGGCGACGATCGCCCGGTGCCAGTCGACGGTGAACCAGTCGCGCAGCGAGGCGGCGATCGTCGGCCCGACCCCGTCCACCGCGGCCAGCGCGTCCACGCTGGCGGTCTCGATGGCGTCCAGCGAGCCGAACTCGCTCGCCAGCGCCCGCGCCGCCGTCGGCCCGACGTGCCGGACGGACAGCGCGACCAGGATCCGCCACAGCGGCCTGGTCCGCGCCTGTTCCAGGTTGGCCAGCAGCCGGGTCGCGTTGGCGCTCAGCGTGCCCTGCTTGACCATGAAGAACGGGCAGGTCTCGAGCTGTTCGGCGGTCAGCGCGAACACGTCGCCCTCGTCGGTGACCAGCCCGCAGTCCAGCAGCGCGGCGACCGCCTCCCAGCCGAGCACCTCGATGTCGAACGCGCCGCGCCCAGCCAGGTGGAACAGCCGCTCGCGGAGCTGCGCCGGGCAGGAGCGCGAGTTCGGGCAGCGCCAGTCGACCTCGTCCTCCTCCTTGGCCAGGGTGGTGCCGCACGCCGGGCATTCGGTGGGGAAGCTGAACTCGCGCTCGTCGCCTTTTCGCAGGTCGGTGACAGGCCCGAGGACTTCGGGGATGACGTCGCCGGCCTTGCGCAGGATCACCATGTCACCGATGAGCACGCCCTTGCGCTTGACCTCGTCCGCGTTGTGCAAGGTGGCCCGGTCCACCGTCGACCCGCTGACCTTGACCGGCTCCATCACCGCGAACGGGGTGACCCGGCCGGTCCGGCCCACGTTCACCTGGATGTCGAGCAGCCGGGTGGTGACCTCCTCAGGCGGGTACTTGAACGCGATGGCCCATCGGGGCGCCCGGCTGGTGGAGCCGAGCTGGCGCTGCAGCTCGATCTGGTCGATCTTGATCACCACGCCGTCGATCTCGTACGGCGGGTCGTGCCGGTGCTCGGCGTAGTAGGCGATGTAGTCGCGGACGCCGTCCATGTCCGGCACGACCTGGTACAGGTCGCTGACCGGCAGGCCCCACTCGCGCAGCCGCTCGTACCAGCCGGACTGCGTGTCCGGGGCGCCCTCGAGGTGGCCTTCCTCGCCAGGGCCGACCGCTTCGCCGCTGATCCCGTCACGGCCGGCCGAACCCTCCACCCGGCCGATGCCGTGGACGATGGCGTCCAGGGCCCGGGACGCGGTGATCCGCGGGTCCTTCTGCCGCAGCGAGCCGGCCGCGGAGTTCCGCGGGTTGGCGAACGCGGGCTTGCCCGCGTCGAGCAGCGACTCGTTCAGCTTGCCGAACGCCTCGACCGGCATGAACACCTCGCCCCTGACCTCGAGCGTGGTCGGGTGCCCGGTGCCGGCCAGGCGTGACGGGATCGAGGCGATGGTCCTGATGTTCGGCGTGACATCCTCGCCGGTCCGCCCGTCGCCCCGGGTCGCAGCCTTGACCAGCGCGCCGTCGCGGTAGACGAGGTCGATGGCCAGCCCGTCGATCTTCAGCTCGCACAGGTAGGGCCCGGCGCCGCCGAGCCTGGTCGCGCGGTCGGCCCAGCCGCCGAGGTCCTCGTCGGTGAACACGTTGTCCAGGCTGAGCAGCCGCTCCAGATGCTCCACCGGCGTGAACAGCGTGGAGATGGACCCGTGCACGGTCTGGGTCGGCGAGTCGGGGGTGCGCAGGTCGGGGTACTCGTTCTCGAGTGCGCGCAGCTCGCGCATCTTGGTGTCGTAGTCGATGTCGGAGATCGTGGGCGAGTCGAGGATGTAGTACCTGTGGTCCGCCTCGGTGATCTCCAGGCTGAGGTCGGCGTGCCGGCGCCGCGCGTCGGCCGGCGCCTCCTGACGTTCGTCGTTCGTGTCGCTCACCTGGGCTCTTCCCCCGTCTCCTCGATCAGCTCAGCCAGCATGCTCCCCGCCTCCCGGCACCGCGTCAACGCGGCGCGCGCCCAGTCCGGAGACGCGCCGGCCAGCCCGCAGGCCGGGGTGATCACCGCCTGCCCCGGGCACGTGGCCAGCGGCAGCCCCAGCCGCCGCCACAGCCGGATGACCCGTTCGGCGGCCTGCCTGGCCTCGGCGCTGCCGTCGCCGGGCCCGGTCGGGCCTGGCCTGTCCGTCCGGGCGCTGGGGACGGGCAGGGCCGGAACCACCCCGGTCAGCAGCCCCAGGCCAGCCTCCGCGGCCTCGGCCACCTGGTCCTCCTCCTGCCCACGCCGTAGCTGGCTGAGGTCGAAGGAGATGGCATCGGCCCCCGCCGCTTTGATGATGCCGAACGGGACGGCGTTAGCGCAGCTGTGCACCACCGTGTAGCCGTGGGTGGACGAGATCACCTGCGCCAGCCGCTCCCGTAGCACGTCGGCCTCGACGGCGGCGAACCGGGACAGGCCGCTCGCCGTCGGGACTTCTCCCCCGGCCACGGCGGGCAGGGCCGGCTCGTCGAACTGGACGACCAGCGTGGCTCCGGGGACGCGCTTGCGTAGCTCGGCCACGTGCGCGGCCGCGCCCTCGGCCAGGGAGGCGGTCAGGTCGGCTACCGCGCCGGGATCGGCGATGGCCACGTTCAGCGTGCGCGGCAACTCCAGCGTCGCGGCCAGCGTCCATGGCCCGCACAGCTGGATCTTGAGCGGCCCGCGGAAGCCGTCGAGCACTTCCTCCAGGACATCGAGGTCGGAGGAGAGCATGGACCTGGCCCGGGCCAGGTCACGGCCGGGCCGTTCGGCCAGCCGCCAGCCGCGCGTGGTGACCTCGACGGGGATTTCGACGAGCAGCCCGGCGGTCCGGCCGGTGAGGTCGGCGCCAGGCCCGCGATCAGGCAGTTCAGGGAGGTGCGGGAAGTCGGGGAGTTCCCCGGCGATGACACGCATCGCCTCGGCTGGGCTGGTCCCGGGCATCGAGCCGATCCCGGTGGCACTGCCGGCCGGCCAGGGAAAGCCCGGCCCGTCATGGTCATCAGGCACACGTCGAGCTTAGAACGGCCAGGTGACAAACCCACGATCAGTGCGGCCCCGCGTCCCGGCCCCTGACCGGGACGCGGGGCGGCTCCCCCTCATGACAGGCCGGGGCTATTTGCTGTTGAAATCGTTGTCGGCATCCCCGGGCCAGTGCGGCTGGTCATCATCAGGAACGATGTCGTCCCAGCCGGGATCGGGCTGCTGCTCGCCGGGCCCGCGCGGCCGGTACTCCAGCCGAGGCCCGTACTTCACCCGATCGCGCCTGTCGGCACGGAGAGCCGACATGGCGAAGACGGTGATGATGCCGACCGTGATCCCGATGATGAAAAAGGTGCTCACGATGATGACGACCGTGTCGTTCATCGCTGCGCCCGGCCGCGCGGCAGGAAGTGGGAGCCGGAGCCGCCGAAGCGGGTGAGCCGTCTCGCCCCCCTTGCCGCTGCGCCAGGTGCCGCGCCGGACAGGGAGAACAGCCGGTCCTCTCTCCGCACGGCCACCGCCACTATGCCGACCACCCCGAGCGCGACTCCGCCGAGAAAGGCCGCGAGAATCATGAACGCTACCGATGCTGTGCTGCCACTCATGACAGCCTCCCCACCAACCTGCCGGCGGCGCGGGTACCGCCGGGCCCTACTGTTTGCGGCTCCGGATAGCCTCCGAAGGCCCTATGCGAGGGTCATCAATCGGCCCGTACGCTGCGCATACCATCTGACCTACTGGGCTGAGACGAACCATTGGTCCGGTAGGGGTGGTATGACCTGTGCTTCTATGACCAAGCAGTGGAATGGCTCGGCTATTACGGACTGTCCTAGCGATCCCAACATTTGGTACATACTGCTGACATACCCTCGCCCCTAGGCCACCAAACCATCTCGGAAGGCTTACATTCCGACAGCGAGGATGATTCCACTAGATCTAGCCAGCCCAGCTATTGGGA